>Ga0105104_10002647_pt1 | contig 12948 bp, 16 predicted proteins | sample PPLLaktember2015_3_FD_87034 | JGI IMG/M metagenome (GOLD analysis project Ga0105104, IMG submission 87034) | Freshwater sediment microbial communities from Prairie Pothole Lake near Jamestown, North Dakota, USA - PPLs Lake P7 Core (6) Depth... | ecosystem: Environmental > Aquatic > Freshwater >...
ATGACGTGCGGCCTTTGACTACCTGACCTATGACAGATCTGGTCACGATGCCGGCGAGACCGGAGCGGTTCCCGCCGAAGCGCGATCGGCGTGGCGGGTGGAACCGGAACACACCGACGAGGGATAGCGGGAAACAGCAGGGACCGCTGCCCGCGCGCGATCCGATTGCGTTTATCAACAGCCTCACGCATACCAAAGGCGTCTTTGGTGGGCAGCCGTTCAACCTGCGGCCCTGGCAAATCAAGATCCTCAAGCAGATATTCAAGAAGCGGAAGGACGGGCTGCGGCAGTATCGGACGTGCCTGCTGATGCTGCCCCGCAAGAACGGCAAGAGCGAACTCGCGGCGGCGATCGCCGTCTACGGCTTGCTGGCCGACGGGGAAGTCGGGGCCGAAGTGTATTCGGCCGGGGCCGATCGGGATCAGGCGGGGCTCGTGTTCGGCGTGGCGGCGCAAATGATCCGGAACGATGCGGCGTTGACGGAGGCGTGTTACATCGTCGATTCGCAGAAGCGGATCGTGCACGAGCAGAGCGCGAGCTTCTACCGGGCGATCAGTGCGGAGGCGTATAGCAAACACGGCTTCAATGCGTCGATGGTGATCTACGACGAGCTCCACGCGGCACCCGATCGCCGGCTCTACGATGTGTTGTCGACCTCGATGGGCGCGCGAGCGCAGCCGTTGCTGCTCGTGATCTCGACGGCCGGCTACGATCGGCACTCGATTCTGTGGGAACTCTACGCGCACGCAAAGAAGGTGCAGGAGAACCCCAGCTTAGACCCGACGTTTCTCCCGCTGCTGTATGAGGCGCCGATCGACGCCGACTGGACGAGTCAACGGGTGTGGAAGAAGGCGAATCCCGCCCTGGGCGACTTTCGCAGCCTCGAAGAGATGCAGATTCTCGCCGCGCGCGCGAAAGAGATTCCGGCGCAGGAAAATAACTTCCGCCGGCTGTATCTGAACCAGTGGACGGAGCAAGCGTCGCGCTGGATCTCGATGCACGCGTGGGATGCGTGCAAAGCGCCACTCGAGCGCGCGGCACTCGCGAAGCGGCGCTGCTATGTCGGCATGGACCTCAGCTCGACGAAGGATTTGACCGCGCTGGTCGCTGTGTTTCCCCGCGACGACGGGTTTGACGTGTTGGCGCGGTGCTTCATTCCGCAGGAGTCGATCGCCGCACGCAGCCGGCGCGATCATGTGCCCTACGACGACTGGCAGCGGGCGGGACAGATCACGACGATGCCGGGGGCGACGGTCGACTATGAAGTCGTGCGGGCGACGCTGATCGCCTGGGCGGCCGAATTCGATGTGCAGATGATCGCCTTCGATCCGTGGAACTCGACGGATCTGGTCTCGCGCCTCGAACAGCAGGACGGGTTGACGTGCGTGCCGATGCGCCAGGGGTTCGGCTCGCTGTCGGCGCCCACGAAATCCCTCGAGAAAGCGATCCTCGCAAAGCAGTTACGCCACGATGGCGATCCGGTGTTGCGGTGGACCGTCAGCAACGTCGCCGTGGAACAGGACGCGAGCGGGAACCTGAAGCCCTCGAAAGTCGCCAGCACGGAACGGATCGATGCCGTCGTGGCCCTGGTGATGGCGGTCGACCTCATGGATCGGCATAACGCGACGCGCGAGCCCAGCTATACGTTGCAGGTGGTCGGATGATCCCGCCGCCGCCGCCGAAGAAGCGCGGCCGGCCGCGCGTGGCGGTGCCGAAAGCGGGGTCGATGGTGGCGACGTGGTTGACGCCCGAGGAGCACGACAAATTGATCCGGGCCGCCCAGGCCCGGGAGCAGTCCGTCTCGGGCCTCGTGCGGACGCTGATTAAATCCTTAAAAAAGTAATCGCCGGCGGGCGCGCCCCGTAGGATGGCGGGCACCCGTGGACCGCGCCTATTCGCTCCTCGAGATCAAGTCGGTGGCGGCGCCGCAGCGCACCTTCAGCGGGATCGCGTCGACCCCCGAACTCGATCGCCAGGGCGACAGCTTCGATCCGGCCGGCGCGACGTTCCGTGAGTCGCTGCCGCTCCTGTTCCATCACGACCCCAAGCAACCAATCGGGCGCGTCACCCTGACTCGGACGCCCGCCGGCATTGTCTTCGACGCCACGATTCCCGAAGTCGACGAGCCCGGGCCGTTGAAGACCCGCGTCGACGAGGCGTGGCAGTCGATCAAAGCCGGCGTGATTACGGGCGTCTCGATTGGGCATCGCGTGCTCGAAGGCGGCCTCGAACGCCTCAAGAACGGGACGCGGCGCATCACCCGATCTGAAATCTGCGAGTTGAGTCTCGTCACCATTCCGGCCAATGCGTCGGCCTCTATCCTGACCGTGAAATCACTTTCGAAAGGATCGATCATGACTATCGCCGAACGCATCCAGGGCCTCACGCAAACACGGGCCGACCTTGGCCTCCAAATGAAGAATCTGATGGAAAGCGCGCCCGCCGGCAGCACGCTCGACGAGACCACGGCGGCGACCGTCGACGGCCTGAAGCTGCAAATCAAGAACTGTGAAGCCGACGAGACCCGCTGGCGCGACATGGAAGCGGTGCAAATGACGAAAGCGACCGCCATCGTGTCGCCGTATGCGCACGTCTCGGTGAAGTCGAACCTGCCGCCGGGCACCGCGTTTGTCCGCTACGTCTGCGCGCAGCTCGCGTGCAAACAGTTCAGCACGAGCGCCTACGACTACGCGCAACGATGGAACGACAGCACGCCCGAAGTCGCGCTCGCCCTGAAAGCCGCCGTGGCCCCCGGCACCGCAACCGATGCGACCTGGGCGAGTCCGCTCGTGCAACCGAATATCTCGAAGGAGTTTGTCGAGCTGCTCCGTGCGGCGACCATCGTGGACAAGATCCCGGGCCTCTATTCGGTGCCGTTCAACACGAAGATCCCGCAGCAGACCGGCGGCGGCACCTACAACTGGGTTGGGGAAACGAAACCCAAGCCGGTGAGCGCGCTCGCGTTCGCCTCCCTGACGCTCGATTGGTCGAAGATCGCCGGGATCATCGTGCTGACGCAGGAACTGATTAAGCTCAGCAGCCCGAAGGCCGAGGACGTGGTCCGGCGCGACATGATCGCCGGGATCGCGCGCTTCATCGATGCGCAGTTCACCGATCCGGCCGTGGCAGCCGTGGCCGGCGTCAACCCCGCATCGATCACGAACGGGGCGCCGACGGCGGCGGCCACCGCGAACCCGCTCGCCGACATCCTGGGCCTCATCTCGCACTTCACGACGAACAACATCCCGGTCGACGGCCTCACGTTCATCATGTCGCCGGCCAACGCGATGGCGCTGTCGTTCAAGACCTACAGCGACGGCTCGCCGCAGTTCCCGGGCATCGGGGTCGCGGGGGGCACCTGGAAGGGCCTCACGTTCATCGTCAGCAATACCGTGACGACGAAAGTCATCGCGCTCCAACCCTCGCTAGTCTTCTACGCCGACGACGGCGGCGTGACGATCGACGCCTCGAGCGAAGCGTCGTTGCAGATGGATTCGGCGCCGATGTCGCCGGTCGATGCGACGACGGTCTACGTCTCGATGTTCCAGGCGAACTGTGTCGCGCTCCGCGCGGAGCGGTTCATTAACTGGAAGAAGGCGAACGCGAACGCCGTGAAGTATCTGACGGCGGCGGCCTGGCCGGCGCCGACGGGCGTGACGTTCGGCGACGACGAGCCCGAGGCGCCGACCGCGAACGGGAAAACGAAGCGCGGCGGATAAGCCGTGGGCGTGCTGTCGACGGTGCGATCACGGCTGGCGTCGATGCTGACGCTGGCCGGCGGCGGGAGTGGATCGTGGTATCCCACGGTGCGCGAGCCCTACACGGGCGCGTGGCAACTGAACGATCCGATCACGACCGAATCCGCGCTGGGCAATCCCAGCGTGTTCGGGGCCGTCTCGCGCATCAGCCAGGACATCAGCAAGATCGCGCCGCCGCTCCTGCTCGAGCGCGATCGGAACGGCTTCTGGTCAGAAACGAGCAATCCCGCGTATAGCCCCGTGTTGCGCCGGCCGAACCATTACCAGACGGCGCAACAGTTCATCGAACAATGGGTGCTCGATAAGCTGCTGTGGGGGAATGCCTACCTGCTGAAACATCGCGACGACCGGGGCGTCGTCAACGAACTGCACCGCCTGGACCCCGGGCGCGTGAAGGTGCTGACGGCGCCCGACGGCAGCGTCTACTACGAGCTGCAAAGCAACGAGCTCGCGGGCATGCCCGAGAACACGCAGCCGCTCGTGATTCCGGCGCGCGAACTCATTCACGATCGCTGGAACTGCCTGTATCACCCGCTCTGCGGCATCTCGCCGCTGACGGCGATCACGGGCGCGATCGCGCAAGCGAAGGCGATCTCCGATAACAGCACGACGTTCTTCGCGAAGGGCGCGCGGCCCTCGGGCGTGTTGATCGCGCCGACGAAGTTAGACCCGCTCTCGGCGTCGCGCCTCAAGGCCGATGCGGCAAACTTCAAAAGCGGCGAGATCCTGATCGCCGAGCTCGGGATGAAGTATGAATCCGTCTCCACGTCGGCGGTCGATGCGCAAGTGATCGAGCAGCTCGGCTGGACGGAGGAGAAGATTTGCGAAGTCCTCGGGATGCCGATCAGCATCCTGAACAGCAGCAAGCAGCCGCCCTATGCGAACGCCGAGGCGTCGCAACTCCAATACAAGGCGCAGTGTCTCGAGCCGCATCTCGTCTCGATCGCGACGTGCCTGGGTGAGGGGCTCGATCTCCCGTCCTATCTGACGCTGGAGTTCGATGACACGTTGCTGATTTGGATGGACACGATGACCCGCGTGCAAGCCGCGCAAGCCGCGACCAGTGCCGGCGTGCTGTCACCGAACGAGGCGCGATCCGAATGGTTCGGCCTCGGCCCGGTGCCCGGCGGGGACACGCCGTATCGGCAGCAGCAGGACTGGCCGCTGTCGACGCTCGCGAAGCGCGAACCGCCAACCGTGCCGGCCGCCCCGGAGTCGACGCCCGCACCTGACGAGGACGAGGTGCCCGCGTGACGCTGGAGTTCTCCCGCGTCACGCTGCCGGTGCTCTGGACCGTCGACCAGGCCAAAGTCCATCTGCGCATCACCGGCACCGCGCACGACGCCGACATCACGCAGAAGCTCGCCACGGCGCAAGAGGCGATCCTCGGGTATCTCGCGGTCGCCGCCGATCCGACATGGACGGCGGCGACGGCGCCGGCCGCCGTGACGCATGCGATCCACATGCTGACGGCGTATCTCTACGAAGACCGCGGCGACGGCTCGCAGCCGGATGTGTGGCCGAAGATTTACGCCCTGCTCGCAGCGTATCGCGATCCGACGGTGGCCTGATGGCGCGCGGCGACTGGCGGCACGTCGTGACGTTCCAGAACCCGGGGCCGGCGGGCACCTGGATCGATCTCGACCCGCCCGCCTGGTGCGTCAGCCTCTCGCAACTCTCCGGGGATGACATCGGCGTATTCATCGAACCCGTGGCGGGCACGCCGATTAGTTCGGCCTCGTATCTGGTGCGCGGCGATTTTCACCCGGGCGTGACGACGAAGACCCGGATGATCTTCGGCAGTCAGACGTTCGCGATCACCAGCGTCGAGAACGTCGAGATGCGCAGTATCGAGATGGCCTGTCACGCCGTGCCGCTGGTGATGTGATGCCGATCCAGGGAACGCTGTCGATCCAAGGGCTCGCCGAATTGAAGGACGCACTGGCGAAGTTGCCGGAAGAACTCAAGGGCCAGGCGACGCAGATCGTGTTGGATACCGCTTACGCAGCGGCGAAGGACGTGGAGAGTCAGTATCCGACCGGGCCGGGCACGAGTAAGAACGGCCGGAAGATTCCGCCGGGGCAGTTGAAGAAGGGCGTGAAAGTGTTCCCGTTGGCTGTGGGGGCGTTCGCCGTGGCGGCGCAGATTCGGAGCACGTCGCCGCACGCCTGGTGGCATGAGAACGGCTGGAAACTGAAACCGCGCGAGACGAAAAAGAAATGGAATCGCGGGACGATGTTCGGCCAGAAGGGCGTCCCGCGCCCCGTGTTCGTGCCGACGATGATCCGGCACCGGCGCGTGATGTATCAGAAGTTGGCCGTGTTGCTCGAATCCGTGGGACTGATCGCGAAGCACGACGAGGCGGCGTAAGTCCTTAACGGCGCGTTAACGACAAAAGGAGTCACCAATGGCAATTCTCACAGGGCGGTATGGGCAAGTGAAGTGGGATCAGGCGGGCGTGACGGCGGTGCCGATCATTTCGCTCAACGCGTGGACCGGCGATTTCAAAACCGAGTTTGAAGACGTGACCTGCTTCCAAGACACCAACCGGGTGTATGTGCCGGGGCTCCGGAACAGTGAAGGCAGCCTGTCTGGCTTCTGGAACTCGCAAGAACTCGCACTGTTTAAAGCCGCCGAAGCCACGACGCCCGGCCTGCTCGAACTCGTGCCGAACAGCACGGAACCGACCTACGCGTGGACGGGCCTTGCCTACATGGACGCCAGCATCGACGCCAGTCTGCAAGCGCCGAAAGTCACGGGCAACTGGAAGGCCGCCGGGAACTTCGCCATGAAGCCCGTCGTCGTCGCGACAGGCGCGACAGCGGGCACGCCCGGGACGTTCACACCCGCCGGCGCGGCCGCCCCGGCGAATCTCGCCGCGATGACGGGGAAAACCGCGAACCCGGCGACGAACTGGGTGACGGGCCAATACATGCTGCTTGGCGATGCGAGCAAATGTAACTGGAACGGGACGGCCTGGGTCGCCGGCATCCACGCATAGGCGCGCGTGTTCGATTCGCTCACGGTCAACGGCACCACGGGGGCGATCCTGTGGGGGCATGGGGTCGCCGTGGATTTGCGATCGTGGCGCGTGGCGCGCTCGCAAGCCGATCCCGTGTGGACGCTGACCGCCACGATCGCGCACGTCGATAAGTTCCAAGCCCGGCAGCGGCCGCTGCTGTTCACGGCACCACGCGCGGGCGGGTATTGGGCGTGGCCGGTGCACGAGATTTCGATCGGCGAGACGAACCTGTGGGCGCGCTTGGGGTCCCCGGAGCAATAGGAGGCGAGGCATGGGCCGCTGTCGGATGGTTACGCCCGAGTCGGTGCGGTTGCCGCTGTCGGACGGTGACTTCATTACGGTCAAAAAAGAATTGAACGCGGGCGAAGGCCTCGACCTCGAAGCCGAACCGCCGCCGCGCACGCTGCCCGTGATTCTCGCGTATCTCGTCGGCTGGTCGTTTGTCGGCGCGGGGAACGAACCGATCCCTTACAGCCCGATGCAATCCCTCGACGAACGGCGCGCGACACTGCGGAACCTCGACACGGCGACGATGGACGAGATCGTGGAAGCGCTCGCGCCGCATCTCCGCGCGAATCGCCGCGCGGTCGAAGAAAAAAAAACAATCCCCGAACCCGTGACCGCATGAGAACCACGTTGGCCCTCTGTAAAATTATGGGTATGAGTTACGACGACATCCGCGCGCTGCCGCAGGCCGTGTATGAGGTGCTGATCGAAGATGTGCTGGCGCGGCAGTCGGAATCGGAGGCGATCGCCTAATGGCGCAACTCTCTGGCGTGATGACGGCGGACTTCTCGGACTTCCACTTCGAGATCGATAAGTCGATCGTGAAGCTGAAGGATCTCGAAGGCGCGTCCGGAACCACGAACAGCGCTATGGGTGGCTTGGATGCGGGGTTAAGCGCCGTCGATAAAACGCTGAGTCTCTTTGGTATTCGCATTGGTCCGCACATTCAGGCACTGCGGGAGCTCGGGAACGTGGCGAATCTCACGTTTGACAAACTCGGGCTGCTGGGCTCGGCGGGGGCGATCGCGGCGACCGCCGTGGGCTCCTACAAAGTGACGGAAGCCGTGATGGCGTGGTCGGGCCTGAATAACGTGCTGGGGGATCTGATCGCGACGGCGGGGGGCTTCGACGACGTGGCGGCGCGCACGGGCGCGCGGCTGGACGTCCTGAGCCGCGCGACAGCGATCGCCGGCCGGGAAGTGAAAGACTTCGATCAGGCGCTGCTAATTATCAAACAGCACAATAAAGACGTCGCCGAAAGTTTCAACACCGGGGCGCAGCGCGTCGCCGACTGGAACCGCGAGATCGCGAAGCATCGCGATGTGCTCCCGACGATCGCGTCGGAACTCAAAAATCATAGTTCGACGATCCAGCAGCTCGCCTCGCATTACAACATCAGCAAAGAGGCGATCGAACACTACATCCGCACGCTCGACGCCAGCACGAAGGCCCAGAAGGCGTGGGCCGATGAAGCCCGGCCGAAGTATGAGGCGATCAAAAAGGCGCAAGACGAACTGAACGAAGCCTCGGGCCATTGGCATGAGACGTTAAAGACGATGGCGCCCGCCGTCGTCACGGCCGGCACCAACGCGCTCGCGCTCGGGCTCGCGCAAGACAAAGTCGCGCTCGCGCTGAACCTCTCTACGGAGCAAGTCGCCGCGCTCGACCGCCAGATGAAGTTGAACCTGGAGACGATGGCCGCCACGGAACCGAAGCTCGGCACGCTCGACCAGTGGATTAAGACGAACGTCGGCGACACGAAAGCGTGGAATACGGAATGGCGGTTCACGTCGGAAGTGATTGATACGCAAGTCATCCCCTCCCTTGATGCCGTCTCGGCGAAGGCGAAGATCGTCGAGGCCGACGTGGCGCGGGCCGTGGGCGTGACACCGGGCATGGATCAAAAGTCGCCGGGCAACGCGCCCGTGGGGATCAATACGGGGAACGTGACGTATCAGGGCGGGTTTGAGTCCGTGTTCGCGGAGTTCATGCGGAAGAATCCGAGCGGCGGATCCCTCGGCGGCGCGTTCACGATGACGCCGCAAAAAGACTTCCTGACGTGGGCGCTGTCGATGGGCCTCGCCACGCGCACGCCGACGATCACCAACACGTTCAACCTCGTCGACACGCAGGACGGGCTCGCGCGGAAAGTCGGCGACACGATCACCAGTCAAGTGCAACGCGGCTCGCTGATCAACTGATGGCGATGACGCCCGCGGTCCTCGGCCCGAACACCCGGCTGAATAACTTCCGCCTGAACTATCTGACGGCGGCGCAGGCGGCCGACCGGGCGACGCACATTCGGATCATCATCGGCGGGATCGACGTGACGCAACCCACGGCGCCGATGCGCGTGATCTACAAGTCCGTGACGATTCGCGATCTGGTCTTCGAGACGCCGAACACCTGCAGCCTGACGCTCTACGGGCCGCTGGCGCCCACGGTTGGGCAGCCGATCGAAGTGTGGATCGACAGCAACGCGCCCGTCCTGCTGTTCGGCGGCGAGCTGCAAACCGTGGAGAAGACCTACAAGGGACGGCCGACCACGGTGCTGCATCCGGTGACGGCGATCGATGACACGGCGCGGGCGAATCGGCGCCGGCCGCTCGGGCCGTTCGTCCAAGTCTCGGCGACGGGCATCGCCCAAATTCTCATGGCCGTCTATGCGCCGGACTTCTCCGTGGCCGGCGTCGAAGCGAATCTGCCCGCCGTCTCGATCACGTTCGACGGCTCCGAAGCCGGCATGAAAGGCTGCTTGACGGCGCTCGCGAAGCTCGTCGGCGGGTATTGGTATTTCGAGCACAAGACGCTCTACTTCTTCGTGACGCCACCCGGCCCGGCGCCCGATCGCATCGACGATACGCCTGGCCGCTTCCTGCACGATCCGCCGATCACCTGGACGATCGACAAGTCGCAGGTGCGCACGCGCGTCTTCGGGAAGGGCGCGAGCACGCGCATCCTCGCGACGCTGCCGGAGCCCACGGATCTGGTGCCCGTGGAAAACGTCGAGATGTTCACGCCGTCGGGCGGCAAAGCGATTGCGGCGATCATGCCGGATGGCGCCGCCTGTCGCGTCGTGACGTATACGGGCGTGCAGCCGGGGCTCGGGGGCGGCCTCGTGGGGCCAGGCGCGGCGCCGAGTGCGGGGCCGACGCTGGCGCTCGCCGATGGCGCGGGGATCGAGCCCGGGACGCATAGTTACGGCTACACGTTCAAAACGGCGGCGGGGGAATCGCTGATCTCCCCGGCGACGGCGATCACCGTCGGCACGTCGGCGGCGCCCACGGTCGCGCCGATCGCCGGGATCCCGACAGCCGGGGGCGCGATCGATAACGGCGTCCACACGTATGTCGCGACATTCGTGACGGCGAGCGGGGAAACCACGGCGACGCCTGCCAGTGGGCCGGTGACCATTCCCGGCCCCGGCGGCGTGGTGGCGCCGCCGTCCACGGCGGCGACGATTCAAACGGAGCCGAACCCCGCGTTCAACTCCAACGGTATATGGGCGATCGGCGACTCGATTGCCGTGGCCGTGGCGTATGTGAACGGCCAGGGGGTGACCACGACCGGGCCGGCGTCGAATAGCGTGACGATCGTGGCGGTGACCGGCCAGCCGACCGTGCCGTGTGCGATCAGCGTGGCGGTCCCCGTTTCGCCCGATCCCTCCGTCACGCAGAAGCGGATCTATGTCCGGCGTAATGGGGTGTGGCAGGCCTACACGACGCACGCGAACAGCGTGACGGGGGTGTATCCCTATCCCACGGCGACGTATCAGGCCGGCACGCCCCCGGCGTCGAATAGCGCCACGGTGACCAATGGGCGGACGGTGCCGCTCTCGGCGATCCCGATCGGCCCCGCGAACGTGACCGCGCGCAAGGTGTATCGCAGCTCGAGCGGCGCGGCCTACAAGCTGGTCGACACGATCGCGAATAACACCGCGACGACTTACACCGACACGAAAGCCACAGCCGCGCTCGGCGCGACGGTGCCGGCGGCGAACACGGCCACGGCGAGCCGGGTGCTCGTGACGTTCCCGGTTGGCGGCCCGACGGTGACCGACCGCTGGCTATATCGCAGCGCCGCCGGGCAGACCAACTTGAAGCTCCTGACGGGTTTCGGGAATAACACGGCGACGCAACACCTCGATACCGCGAGTGATGCCACGCTCCAATTTGCGCCGCCGGTGTCGGACACGTCTGGCCTGACGCAGCCGAACGGCCAAGTGCCGGCAGGCTCGACGACGATCATCGTGGCGAACACGGCGCCCTTCGCGGCCGGCGGCGGGTGGGCGATCGTCGGCAACGGCGAACAGGTGATCAAATACACCGGGAAAACCGCGAACGCCCTCACCGGCATCCCCGCCACGGGCGCGGGCGCGATCGTCGCCAGCATCAGCTACAACTCGACGATCACCGCAGCCCCGGCCCTCGTCGGCGTGAATGGCCTGTTCGAGCTGGTCGTGCGCAACAGCCCGATCCATGTGTGGGTGCAGCGTGACGACGTGGCCGCGCAGGCCGCGATGGTGGCGCTCGACGGCGGCGGCGACGGGATCTATGAGCACATCTGGAGTGATGAACGCCGCTCCGAGGCGTCGCTCACGCAAATCTGCGATGCGCAACTCCTGCTCTACAGCAAGCCGCTCGTCACGGTCACCTATGCCTCAAGGGACGTGAAAACGAAAAGCGGGAAGACCGTGGCGATCGCCCTGGCCTCGCCGGCGATCAACGAGTCGCTGACGATTCAGGATGTCGCGATCTCGGAGATCGGGATCGCGAAAGGGCTCAAGCCCAAGTTCACGGTCACGGCGAGCAGCGTGCATCAGTCGTTCGAGAACGTGTTGCAGATGTTGATCCGAAAGGCGGATGCCTGATGGCGATTGATCGCGCCCCCTTTAACGCACTTGTCGACGATGACGGCTCGAACCTCGTCGGCTCGATTTGGAATAAAGCCGCGATCGCGGCGGTGATTCTCGATCCGGCCGATGCCGCCTTCTCGGTCATCACCGGCACGTTCACGCCCGTCGATGCGAGCGGCGGCGGGATCGTCTTCAGCTTTGCGTCCGGCAACTATGCGCGCTACGGGAAGATCGTGATCGTCACGATCCAGGTGGTCTATCCGTCGACGGCGAACGGGGCGCTGGCGGCGATCGGCGGGCTGCCGGCGACGGCGGCGGCGCCCGGCGGGGCGGGCGTCTCGGGCTATGGCGTCGCGCGCATGTGGCATTTGCCCCCCGGCGGCACCTCGGCGCAACCGTTCAGCCCGACGACGGCGGCGCAACAGACGAACGCCCAGATGAGCGGCGCGAACGTGATTTTTAGCGCGACGTATATCAGCCAGTAAGGGAGCGCACATGGCCGCACCGCACCCGCCGCAAGGCAACCAGTCGTCGCACACCGAACGCCCGCTGAAAATTTACGCGGAGCAATATCTCGAAGGACAGTTGCCCGTGGGCGCCGTGATCGACCCCGGCGACCCGCCGATCTTCAACGATGGGGCCGCGCGCGTGCCGCTGCCCTCGGGCTGGGCCGTGCTGACGCTCACCGACTGGGTGATCTCGAACCGCTACACCGGGCAGCCGCAGGAAGTGATCAGCGCGGACGAATTCGCGGAACGGTTCGGCGGGCAGGAAGTCTTCGACAACTAGGAGGCGACATGATCGCGTTTCTGTTCGCGCTGATCGTTCTCGGGGCGGTGCTCTATCTCGTCGAGAACTTCGTCCCGATGTCGCCGCCCTTTAAGATCGTGATCCGCGTTGTCGTCGTGCTGATTCTGATCTGGCTCTTGCTGGGATTGATCGGGATCGCGCCGGCGCGATGGCCCCGGTAAGCCAGCGGTAAAGGCGGGCGAGATCGGCCTCGCAGGTAATCACGCCCGCGTCGATCGCGGCAAGCACTAGCTCTAGTAACAGGGCGTCGCGCATACCACAGAATAGACCCCCACTTGACGAAACCAAAACCATTTGCGCATACTCTGCCGTATGCCCGCCGCGCCCACTCCTGAAGATCGCCTCGTCGCGGCCGCCGCGGCGGTTATGGGTCGCCGTGGCGGGCTGTCGAAATCCCCGAAGAAGATCAAAGCGATACGCGAGAACGGCAAAAAGGGCGGACGCCCGAAGAAGCAGGCGAAGTAACACTACGGCTGGGGCCGTCTGCTCGCAGCGCC
>Ga0105104_10002648_pt1 | contig 12947 bp, 9 predicted proteins | sample PPLLaktember2015_3_FD_87034 | JGI IMG/M metagenome (GOLD analysis project Ga0105104, IMG submission 87034) | Freshwater sediment microbial communities from Prairie Pothole Lake near Jamestown, North Dakota, USA - PPLs Lake P7 Core (6) Depth... | ecosystem: Environmental > Aquatic > Freshwater >...
GCTAAGTTCTTCAGCCGCGTCCGTGAACTGCACGTTGAATGTTTCCTGGAGGTTGCCCTGGTTCGAGATACTCAGCCGTCCAATTTGGCCGACGCGCAGGCGCTGCGGCTGGAGCTCAGCCCGGAACTCTGAATAGGCAGCGATGGTCAGGGTCAGTTTGAGTTCCACGAACTGGCTTGGGTCATGCTGGCTGCTCACCTTGAGCGTCATCTGGTGCGGACCGGCGCGGCTTTTAGAAGTGCGCGGGATGCGCAGGCTGAAGGCGATCTCTTTTCGCTCCCCTGGCATCAATTCTACGCGGTTGGGCAGACTGGCAACCCAACTATTCGGGATGCCAGCCAGAGACAGGGAGAAGTGATCCACGATTGGACTTTGGTTGAACAGGGAAACGTTCGCCGTTACACTCCCACCTGCCTCAACGGTCAACTGCTGCGGGTTAACCAACACCCCTACCAGCCCGGCCCCGGTACTGGTAAAAAGACTGTTGCCACCGAATCTGCTCCCGTTTGCACTTGCGTTTTGCTGATCCATCGTAGGACGGAGCAAACGCAACCAGGAATCTCCGATACGTACAAGCTCATTCGGCTGCCAGACTTCTGCCATGCCTGGCAGGAGCTTGGTGTTTCCTAAAAAAGTGCCGTTGGTGCTCTTAAGATCGGTTACATAATAATTGACCCCGTCAAAGGTGATCTCGACGTGCCTGCGCGAGATTTCAGGGTCATCGATCGCGATCTGGTTCTCTTTATCCCGTCCAATTGTCACCGTTTCAGCCTGGAGGGTGAACACCTGGGGCTTTTTATCCTTCGTGGATATCTGGATGCGAGTCTGCGCGCTTAGAGAAGGTAATTGATTCCCAAAAACAGAGTTGCCACGCGCTGTGGTCGATCCACTGTCAAACACCGTCGCCGGACCCGCTGCCCCTGGCTTCCGTGGGGCAATGACACTTTCCTTATGCACTGTGGTCAGGCTGACATCCTGTCCAACGGCCGATTGGTAGATTTGTGTTGCGGGAGTGTTTATCGAGGCCAGGGCAGTTTCCAGTTCTGCGGCAGACGCGTATCGTTTCCCTGGATCCTTTTCCAACGCTTTCAAGATCACCCGCTCCAGCCCTTCGGGCAAATCCGAGCGGATGGAGCGCGGCCGGGGTGGCTGCTCCTTGGAGTGGTAACGCACCGCTTCCGTGATCGTCTTGATTGGGAAGGGCAAGCGCCCTACAGCCAGTTCGTACAACAAGATCCCCAGGGAATAGACATCACTGCGCGGATCAGTCGCCTGCCCCAATGCCTGCTCGGGTGACATGTAAGCAGGCGTGCCCATGGAAGTTCCCTCCAGGGTGAGTCCTTGCCCTTCCAGAAGCTTAGCTAATCCCAGATCTGTTAAGACGACCCGAAAGGGCAGCCCTTCGGCGGGTTCGATCTTGAGCATTAAGTTAGCGGGTTTGATGTCGCGGTGTAAGACCTTATGCTGGTGGGCATATTCCAGAGTCCGGCAGAGTTGCTGCACCAGGATCACAGATTCCTTCAACGGAAGCCTTTTCTGCTTCTGGATCAATTTATCCAGAAACTGGCGCAGATTGCCACCGGAGATGTATTCCATTACGATATAAACTGTGTCACCATCAACACTGATCGTGTGAACCTTGACAATTCCAGGATGATCTAAACGCGCCATGACACGCGCTTCCAGCAGAAAGCGTTCACGGAAATTGGGCTGGCGCGCAAAGTGCGGGTGGATGAGCTTGATCGCCACGTCCCGTTGCAGGGACAGGTCATAAGCCTGATAGACCGCCCCCATGCCCCCTTCTCCGAGCAGGCGGTCTATGCGGTAATTGCCGAGGGTTTTACCAAGAAGATCCATGTGCATCACCCAGCAGCTAAGGTCCTATAAATACATCAGGAGGTGTTCCCACAGGAATGAAAATGTCACCAGGAAAAATGGGTCTAGATGTGATCAGGCCCGAGAAAGGGGTGAGACTTGGAGTTATCGTGGGAGTCAAACTCGCGGTTGGTGTGCTCGTCGGCGTTGGAGTAAGCGTTGGGGTTGGCGTTGAGGTTGAGGTGATGGTAGGGGTAGGGGGCTTCACGATCAGTTCGATGGACCACGTCAGCGACTGGGTCACGTTCTCTGCCCTCAACGTGAAGGTTTTCGATCCCACACTCAAAGCATTATAGGGGATCTCTCCTGAAGGACCTTGATTGCCCAGCGGGTCGATCACCACGCCAGCAACATTGCCCACATTCCAGCGAATGTTCAAGGCCTGTCCCTCGAGCACTGGAACCTGGCCCGGGCAATTCAGGAAACTTGCAGGTGGACTATCCACCGGGTAAATACACCATTCCAGCAGTTCGGGCGCGCCTGGTAGTGGTGAGGGTGTGACGCTGGCTGTCGGAGTCAAGGTTGTAGTTGGTGACGGTTCGGGGAAAAGAATTGGACCCACAAATGCAACTGCCGAGCCTGAAAATAACAGGCACAATAACAACGCAATGGGGGGTACCCAAGCAGGGAACCAGCCGCGACTGAGCAGGTCAGCGCGCAAGGTCTGCGGCTCTCCTTTAGGCTGGCTGACCTGGGCGCTGAAGGCATGGCTCTTCTCACCGCCCAGCCATCTTGGCTGGCGCAATTGAGTCTGAAACTCCGCGATGGCCGATCCCCCTTCGGGCACGTGCAGCTGCAGTTGGGGTGGCTGGAAGCTGAGCTCCTCAGCAGCGTCCGTGAACTGGACATTGAATGTTTCCTGCAGGTTACCCTGGTTTGAGATACTCAGCCGCCCCTTTTGACCGGGGCGCAGACGCTGCGGCTGGAGTTCGGCCCGGAACTGAGAGAAAGCGGCTACCGTCAGGGTGGTACTGGCTTCGGCAATCTGGGTTGGGTCCGCTTTGCTTGACACAACAAAGGTTACCGTATAGCGGCCAGCGCGGCTGTGCGAGTTGCGCGGCGGTTGGATGTTCAGTTTGACTTCCTGCTGATCGCCGGGCATCAGGTAGACCGATTTCGGCAGCTCCGGCGCCCATTCCCTGGGTATGCCGCTGGCCGAGATATTGAAATGATCAACCAGGTCACCCTGGTTGATGAGCACCAGTTGGAGGGTCAGGCTCTGTCCGGGTTCAACCGAGACATTGGTATTTTCCATGAATAACCCCACGCGCCCTTGGCCCTGGCTGGAGGTAACACGACTATAATCGACGCGCGTTCCCGTACCGCTCGTGGCGTTGGCTTCGACGCGGCGCAGTCGCAACCAGGTGTTGCCGATGCGCAAGGCCTTGTCGGGGCTCCAGACATCCGAGATACCCGGCAGCAGGCGGTTGTTCGCCAGGAAAGTCCCGTTGGAGCTGTCCAGGTCCAGCACGCGATAATCGCTTCCATCGTAATCGATCCGCGCATGGTGGCGAGAGACTTTGGGGTCGTCCAGCACGATGTCGTTATCTGCGTCCCTGCCAATCGTCAGGCCGTCAGCTTTCATGGACATATTGCGCGTGGTTTTGCCGGTCGTCAAAATCTGTACCTGGTCCCGCTTCAGATCGGCGGGCGTAGCGAAATCTTCCAGGATCGAGTCGCCGCGTGGCTCCACCAGGCCGCTCTGGTACTCCGTAATCAGGCTGACCGCATCGGCCATGGCAGTGGATTGCACCATCACGCCGGTATCGGAAGGTATCGTAATCTTCGCCAGGGCCGTAGTCAGCTCAGCAGCGTTGGCAAATCGGTTGGACGGAGCTTTCTCCATCGCCTTCAGGATCACCGATTCCAGGCTTTGTGGCAGCTCAGGGCGGATCGAACGCGGCGGTGGCGGCGGTTGCTTGGTATGGTAGTGGATGGCTTCCGTCAGAGTTTTGGCAGGGAAAGGCAATCTGCCGGTCGCCAGCTCGAAGAGCAGTACCCCCAGGGAATAAACATCGCTGCGGGCGTCCGTCTCCTCGCCCATAGCTTGCTCGGGCGACATATAGGCCGGCGTGCCCATTGACGTGCCATCCGAGGTGACCAAGCCGCCTTCGGCCAGTTTTGCCAGGCCGAGATCCGTGATGACCGGGCGAAAAGGCAGACCGTCGGTCGCCACCGGATCGATCATGATATTACCGGGCTTAATATCCCGGTGCAGTACGCCGTTGTGGTGGGCATAATCGAGCGCCTGGCTGGTCAGCCGGATGGTCTGGATCGCTTCACTCAGGATCATCGACTTGTGTTTTTCCCCCATCTTCTGTAGCATGGTTGCCAGATTGTCACCGGGGATGAACTTCATCACGATATACAGATACGGGCGGTGACCAAAATCGTAGACCTGCACGATCCCAGGGTGATCCAGGCGGGCGGCGGTGCGCGCTTCCTGCAGGAACCGCTCCTGGAAGTTAGGTTGGCTGGCAATGTGCGGGTGCATGATCTTAATAGCGACATCGCGCTGCAGAGAGATGTCATGGGCTTTGAACACCATCCCCATTCCCCCGCTACCCAGCAGACTGACGATTTTATAGCGATTGAGAGTTTGGCCGACGAGTTTGTTTAGCATTTTTGTCTACCATCCTACGACTTCAAAAATCAGTCGTTATTTCGTTTAGGCTTCTGGACAAGAAGAATACACATGAATATTATCACTCCAACCAGGTCAAATTTACAAGCCTTCCAGAATAAAAGTTGTGTAGGCTGGTTTGTTGGCCTCGATCAAGGCTTTGATCTGGGCGCGCTTGAACTTTTGCTGGGTGGTTGGAATACGCACACGGAATGTGAACGGATCCAAGTCGTCGCTCAGGTCTTCAATCTCAGGGGTGACGCCCGTGTAAATCTCCAGCACCCGGCTCAACGCCCAACGCGTCCCCCTCCGGGCATGGATCTCGTGCGCCTCTTGCAGGAACATGCGCCGCTGGTGGGGTGACCAATCGGCTCCCCAGGCAAGCTGGAACCAGTTCGACAGCCAGGGCAGAAAATCCACGGGTGCTGTTGAGGGGTTCAGGTAAAGATCGAAATTGTCGATAACCCATTCGATAGGGACCTGGATCGACTCAAAGATGCCCAGGAAACGCTTCATAAAGTCGGTGTGGTAAATATCCGGCAGATAATTGATCAGATGCCGGCTTTCTAAGGTAAGTCCCGGGGGAACCCGTGCGCTGAAATCTAACGCTGTTGCGGGAGGCGGGAGCGGACCAGGCGGTGGTGCTTCGACTATTCCGCTGCCATCCCCTGACGTACTAACCTCCGGCGTTAAATCGACCATCACAACGGGTGCCTGGTCTATAGCCGGTAAGCGTTTCCCATCGCGTTCTGCCTCTTCCAGTGGCACGAGCTCCAAGCTGAGACGGTAAGGACCGATGCGGATCGTATCACCCGGCTTGACCGGGGTTGGTATATGCGGCTCCAGTTTATTGTCGTTTAGATAGGTTTTATTGGCGCTGCCAAGATCAGTCAACAGACATTCCTCAGCAGTCCGAACCAGTCGGGCATGATTCCTGGAGACGAGATTATCAGACAGGTAAAGACCGCTCTCCGGCTGTCGCCCAATCGTAATCTCACCTAGCGGTAATGGGATTGCCTGAGGAGCGCCCGGCCCTTCGATGTTGAGACGTAAATCGGAATTTTCCGCCATCTGGATCGCTCCTTAGATGAATTCTACTTTATGTCTGGCTGAAACGATCACGCCGTGTGGCGCCACATTAAGTGCCTCGAGCGGATTCCCTAGCGCATCGCCCCCAGGTTTGGCTTCGAACATTTCTACACTGCGGACAAATTGCACATTGGGCAATCCTTGCAAACACTGGTAGACATCGGAAATGAAGAGCTCTCGCCCGAAAGGCCAGCCATTGCCATCCGCTCCCCCGACCAGGGGATTCAAGAAAGAGTAGAGACGCGCCAATACGCTTTGCTCAATCACAGCCGGCTCGACGGACGGGGCTGCTTTCAATTGGACCTTAACTGTTACCCAACGATAAGCCGGGGGGCGAATGTCCAGGCGGGTGGTGAGCATACGCCGATCGTCCAAATAAAGGCGGAGTTCCTCGAGAACTTCCGGCTTTAATTCGAGCTGGGAGGGTTCCAGAAAACGTTCGGGGTGCTGCTGGCGCGGGATGGCCAAGACGTAGATTTGACCGGGAATGATACGACCGCCTTCTTCAGCAAGAGGCTGCAGACACTTTACCCGTCCAATGGCGGCTGACGCCTGGCGCGCCAGGAATTCATAATCTGCCTCGGTTACTGCCCGGTCGCGCGTGCGCAGCATAGCAGGCGCGCGCAGCATGGCAGCTTCCAGCGTTTCCGCATCCAGGCCGCCTGAAGCCGGTCCGCGGTTTGAGACTCGTCCCACGAAGGGGATGGCTGTTTTCAGCGTGTTGAGGGCGGCAGACTGCAAGTCGCCCTCGGAGCCCCCGCCGTGTCGATAGCGTTCGAAGACCAGCCTGGCGCCACGCGGGGGTACGGCGCCATAAAGCCTGACGGTGCCATCCGGCTCGCGTACCGCCGGCCCCAGACGCAGTTCACCCGTCAGGCTGTCAAGCGTGTAGTGAGTCGAAGACGCGTCGGAATCGCCGAAATCGGCGACTTCTGTCCAATGCTGGTCGGGTTCGTTTTCCACCTGGATGCGCAGGTGTTCTTCAGGCCGGCGCCTCAAGACCGGTACCTGCTGCAAGTAAAAACGCTGCCCTGGCGAGCCATCACTATGACCAAGAGATTCCCCTTCGACCAGGTGGCTATGGGTGGCGGGAACCGTGCCGCCCCAGGAAGCGAGTCACCTGCCGCAAACGCGGTGACTTGGAATACGGTTTCATGCCCAGGCGGTTTTCCGCCTCAGAGATTTCCCGAACCCGCGCTCTCACCCAATACAGCTCTTGCTTGTTCACTACATATTGCCCCATCTGGGGCAGGTGTACACGGATGCGTCCCTGGGAATTCATGCCTTTTGTCGTGTCCAGATCGACTTCACAGGGAACCCAGTGCGGGTCTGCCTTGCCGGTTGAGGCCTCCCAAATATACGGAGGCAAGCCAGGAGCGATCCCGGCACCGCCGGCCGGGTCGAAGTTGGTCTCGAAGCCCAGCAAATGGTTGCTAAGATTGTTTTCAAAACCGAAATACAGGGCATCATTCACTTGTGGCACAGATGAAAAAACATCCAGGCCTTCAAAGCCGGCTTCCAGGCGGCGCAAATTATGCGTTTGTATCGCGCTCTTACCATCGCGCCCGCTGGTAATACGGGAAAGCACCTGGACCAGCTTGGGGGGCTGGATGCGCAGGTCAACGTCTGTGGAGAAGACAATGGAGGCTTCGGTCTCGGTCTGGGTGGTGGCAACCTCGGTGTTGGCCGGGATAACCACTGCAATGGGTTGCGGTGCAGTCAGCCAGAAGGTGACGTTACAATGCGCCGGCTGGGGTTCCAGCAAGCGGATACCGAACATCTCCAGGAATTTGATGTAGTGCAGGTCGGGCACCTGGTTCAAGCGATAGAGTAATACCTCGGTCATCCAGGCGAACAATTCGATCAGGGTCACGCCAGGGTCAGAGACATTGTGGTCTGTCCACTCCTGGCAATAGTGCGGGATCCGCTTCTTGGCTTCGTTGACAATATCCTGGAAACCGCGGTCATCAAGCTTGGGGACGGGCAATCCCATATCTTCCTCCTATTCTCAAAAGAAGCTTAGAGTCGGCCATCACGCCGTCCCTTCGGGGATCAGATAAAAGGGGTAGACCAGGCTGCGCTGGTCGTGTGTGTTTTTGACCTCATAATCAATGTAGATGAGCATACGGCTGGTCTCGCTCGCATCAGGCCGGACGTCCACGCGGGTGACGCGAATGCGCGGCTCCCACATCCCGAGCGCCTCCTCAACGTAACGGCGGGCCCTGGCAGCCGTATGGCTGTTGTTCGGATCGAATACCAGTTCGTGCAGGCGGCATCCGAAGGTCGGGCGCATCACCCGCTGTCCCGGTGAGGTGGATAGAATGATCTGGATGGCTTGCTCGAACTCATTGCGTTTGCTGGTCAACGCTACCTTACCCTGAGCGTCAATTTTGGGTGGGAAAACCCAGCCACGACCGATAATATCCTCTTGCATTTTTTCAACCTCCAATCAAAACGGTGCCTACGGCGATCAAAGTGGCTCCCATGTTTGGGACAGGATCAGCGCAGGTCTGAGTCTGGTCTCCGGTGCGCGCGGCGGGCTTGCCATTGATCATCACCGTGGCGCTTCCGCGCATAATGGTCGCCTGGTTAAGCGGCGGGATCTGGAAGACGGTCCCTGGAGGGGTAGGCAGGTGAGGCGGCTGGTTCATTGCCGTGCTGCCCACCGTCGCTGCGGGCATGCCCATAATCTTTACATTCATGCTCAGACCTCCATCCAGCATGCCGAAAAAAGGGTGCGGCAGCGGAGTGGGCACTGGCCCACCCGGTGAAGGCACCATGACGATGTGGATATCGAGAGCAGTTACCTGGTCTCCTTGTTTGGCAGCAGGTTGGCCCATATTTGCTCCTAGTGCCCGAACAGTGTAAGTTTGATTGATAGATTTTCCATGTGCATAAAGTAGTTGCCATTAATCATAATCATATTGCCCGGGTACTAGTTTAAGTTGATCATCGCGCCTTTGATGTTCACATTGCCGTTGGCTTCCAGGTCCAAATTGCCGCGAGCCTGGACCTTCAGATTGCCACCGGCATTGACGTTAATATCGCTCTTGCCCTCGAGGGTGATCTTATTGCCACTGTCATCGATGACGATCGACTGCCCGCCCTTGCTCTTGATGGAAATCTTCCCATTGGCGTCGTCAAGGGTGATCTTGCTGCCGCCAGCCGTGGCGATCTCGATCTTATTGTCAGCATTGTCATGGATGGTAAGCCGGTGCCCTTTGGGCGAGCGCCAGGTGCGCACCTTGGGCTTTTCACCATCGGCGGCGCCATCGACTTCCGGCGGCAGCTTGGCCTGCCCGTTCCACAGCCCACCCAACACGTACGGCTGGCTGAAATCGCCGTGGACGAAGGTCACCAGCACCTCGTCGCCTACCTCCGGGATGGTGCAGAAACCGGCTTCCGGACCGGCGCCGATTCCCAATACCCGGGCCCAATCACTCTCGGCATTATCCGCCATCCACGGGAATTTAATCTTTACCCGGCCCCATTTTTTTGGGTCATCCGTATTGGTGACGATGGCAATGACTGCTCCCGGCCAACGTTCCAGGGGCGGATTCTGGAGCGACTGCTCGTTGAGCAATCCGCTGCGCGCGCCGCGCACGCTGAAGGTTGTGCGCAGACCATTGGCGTTGTAGATATGCTGAGCGGTGGTGACCAGGTATTTGCCACTGAAGCGCTTTCCCAGGGCTTTCAATTCAATGATTTGCCCGGCCTTGATATCTGGACGGCGGAAAGCCTCGCCATCGGCTTGGATAAACGCACCACTCAATTCATCCAGGCGGGCGGCTGCCAGCGCGTCTGCTTCCGCCTGGTTGAAGACCGGTTGGTCTACAACTACCAGTTTCCCGCTGCCAAAAGCCTTTGCCCAGGCAGCCCCGTCTTTCTGTTCCTGTACTTTCGGATAGAGCTTGCCCTTCGATGCCCGTCCGGTGATAGCGCCCTTTTTTTCGACATCCCAGCCCTTAACGATAACTTCATCCACCTGTTCTGCCAGGGTCAGGCGTGGGCGAAACGAGAGTAGCTCTTGTCCCCACGTGAGGGTCAAAGCGGCGGCGCCGGAGGGTGGCTTGCGGAAAACCAGTTTTCCGTCCGAGACATAACACTCGTAGCCGATCCGCCAGGCGCGCTGCATGAGAAAGGACAGGTCGGTCTGGTTGTGCTGGAAGATATGCTCATAAACGGTGCCGGTCTGCTCCACCTCAGCCTGCAAACCGGCTGCCTTGGCTACTTCTTCCGCCAGCTCGCTATCCTTCTTGTTGAGGTAAGCTTTGCTCCTGGTGTTGCGGAACAGACGATGCGATTTATCATACCCTTGCACAACCAGCTCAGCGTTCATGCCTTCTTTAAACACCGGCTCCAGGGCCGTGATTTCGCCCTTAAAGAGGGTTACTTTTGTGCCTTCTGACGTCGCCGATTGGATCTCGATCTCCTTCGTCAGCTCGAAAGGACCGCTATCCAGTAGCTTTAGTCCGGTATCGTGCAGGCGCAGGGTGAAAAAATCCGGCAGGTGGACGTGCTGGTCAACGACCACCTCAATAAGTTCCTGCATATCGGCTTTGCTTACTTCGGTGCCGCCAACAGTGAGATAGATTTGGCTGGCAAGTTCGCGCGCTACGGGCATGGAATATCTCCAGATCAGTCTGCTGGGATGCGCAAGCGCATTCCCGGGCGCAGAGCAAGGGGGTCTCGTAGGTGGTTGTGTTCGGCGATCAGACGCCACTTACCGGCATCCCGGTAGACTTCGGCTGAGATGGTATCCAATCGTTCGCCAGCCACTACCTGCCAGACGCGCTCGATCGGGCCCCCACCGGAAGTGGGGTTCTGGCGCGGATAGTCGTTCACATCCTTGTACTGTTTAAAAGTCACATCAACATTGGCACGGACTGGGGTCCCGTCTTTCTTGAACAGGGTAAACTTCTGCGTCATGTCGGTAATGTAAGAGACAAATTTGAATACACCCCATTCGAAAGCGACCTGCGGCGGCTCGATCTTCTCGTTCTGGCTGCTCGCCTCCTGGGTCTTGGTCATCATGAACTTCCACAACTGGTTGGTCACCTGGCTGACATCGCTATCCTGTTCATACGTATCGAAAATCAAGTTGAGTTTTAGGGTCTGCGTACCAGACTTAAAAAAGTCTCCCTGTGGGGTGTCTGCCTGGTTTTTGGGCTTTTCCTCAAAGGTATTCGACTTCGAGACGCTGTACTCGAAGGGGTTGAACGTGCACGCAATTGAGACTCCACCAGATTTTTTTTCCCCATCAGAAGTCACTTCATAAATTTGAGCGGCGACTAACTTACCTCGCGTATCACTCATTTGCATACTCCTTTAGATTCACTTATGGCGGCGTAGCCGTTCCCATTCCAATTCCAGCCGGTGACGCAGTTCGCTGTATACCTGGCGGGCTAACTCTTCGATATCCATTTCCTCACCAGCCTGCTCTCCAACGGCTTCCTCGCCGACGGCAGCAGGAGCACTTGTCGGCTCGAGGCCCGCTGGTGGAGTTACCTGGCGCTGCACGACTGCCGCTTGACCGGTCTGGCCGAGAGGTGATGCCGGGAGGCTGGCATTATTTAAAGATAATTGCTGCTTCCACTTCGAAGCGTTTCCTGACGCGGGGCGTTCCTGAGGCGCTTCTTTCCTAACTAGTGGTGATTCTGCGCCGACCAACTTCCAGAGGTCTTCCGGTAAGGGACCGATTTCGGTCGGCACCACGCCGGGTTCGACAATTTCGTTCTGGGGGCTTGAATCTGCCTGGCGTTGCACCGTAGCCTGTGCAGTTTCGGCAGGCGGATCAACCTTTTCCCTGACAGGCGCATACGATCCAGCCGGATGAGAAACGGGTCGCGGCCGTCGCGGAGGGATGAACTCGATTCCGGAATCGGTCGCTTGAGCGGTATGTACATCCTGTAAAGCGGATCTGACGATATCATCGCGTAGTGCTGTGCGTTGCACAGAGGTCTGATCTGTATTCGTTCTTTCTCCCGGTCGCTCAATGTCTTCTCCACCGAAAATATGCCTGTCGCTCTCGTCTGGGATCGGCGAAAATGTACTTTGCGGTTGGCGTGCCGTCTCCACTGCCCAGACAGCCTCCAGAGGCAGAGCCTGGAGGTCGGGTGTGTGCGTATCCGGTGCTTCCACGACCGGTCGTGATAATGACATAAGAGGTTCCTCACCATGCCCCGATTCTCGTGTTTCATTTCTCAGTATGTCGGCATGGGGTTTGGCGGAAGCGGCTTCATCCGCCCGGGTTGAGGCTGGCAAATTAACTGAGGCGAACTTTCGGCGGCGGCCTGGATGACATCGGTAGGCGCAGAAGTTACCGAAGATGCTTCAACGCTCTCTGGTTCCTGTTTGGCCTGGGTTAAGCCGGTCTCTTCTTCGATTCCCAGCGAAGGGGGCTGTACAGGTTTCTCACTGAGCGAACTGGTTGCCTCGCGTTTCGTCAGAACGGAGTGAAGGGAGGGCAACCCTGGTTCGTTACTCTCTGGCAATTCCGGTTTGAGCGAGGCGCTTGTCCGCCCGATCTCCTCGGTCGTAGGAGCAGATGGTTCCGGCGGAGAGATTGGTCCCTCCTGTGGCTGTGGCAGGGAGGCTGCTTCTTGGGGTGCCTTTTTATCTCTGTGTTTGTTGAAGATGTTCTGCAAACGATGCCAGACATGATCGTCTTCTGCTGGCTGGCTATGCTCTTCAGCGATAGGCAATTCGACGCGATCCGTCTCCGGCGCACGGAAGACATTCCCCGATGGAACCGGTTGAGGTGGTTCTATTCTAGCGGAAGCAGGCTTTGGTCGTTCAAGCGGCAATGTGGGAGACGTATTCTGCGCAGCGGGCGCAGCCAGAACGGACGGAGCCAGGTTGGCCTGCTCGGCAGGCTCGGGCATCGGCATAAATGCTTTGGCGAGGGGCAGCCCGGTAGCATCCGCAGCGGAAGCCATCCCAGGTTCAGCCGCGCGAGCGCTTCCGCTTTGCAAAGTCTCGCTAAAGCGGAACAAACCCGTCATATTGGCGTGCTGGTGCATGCGGCGAACCAACCGGTTGCGTACTCCGTGCATGGATTTCATCAAATCGATCCGATCTTCACATCCCTAGTATTTGCTTATTCGAATGAAACAGTGATATCGCCGCAGACGAGCTCCAGGGTCTGGATGGCAATGGCGTTATCGTCGCTTTTTAGCTGTGGCCCGCTCCATTTAATCGGATAGGACTCCTGGATATTCCACACCATCAAGGGCTGGAATTGCGCGTTAAGCAGGGTGATGGTCAGCGGCTTGCGCGTCACCGCCTTATCGAACCCTTCGAGATACCAACTCAACAGTTTGCCCTTTGCGACGCCGTTCTTCAGGCTGATACGAGCGCC
>Ga0105104_10002649_pt1 | contig 12946 bp, 19 predicted proteins | sample PPLLaktember2015_3_FD_87034 | JGI IMG/M metagenome (GOLD analysis project Ga0105104, IMG submission 87034) | Freshwater sediment microbial communities from Prairie Pothole Lake near Jamestown, North Dakota, USA - PPLs Lake P7 Core (6) Depth... | ecosystem: Environmental > Aquatic > Freshwater >...
CTTGACAATTCTCAATGCCCTGGTGAAACACCAGAAGCCGTGGCAAGTGCAGGAGGAGCCTATCGCCTAACATCCAAGGCCCCCTTGACAATCAAGACAGTTGCTCCGCTGTACTTTGAGCCGTATAGCCCCGCCGGCGCAGAGCGGGAGCAAGATCTGCAGTGACATCCTCATCCGTGTAGAGGGCAACAAAAAGGCGTGGGGCTTCCGCAACCATCATTGCGCCGGAGCAGTGCCGCTGAAATGGATGAAGCCTTGCTCATCCATTCTGATGCCATCTTTTTTCATCAATGCTTCGAGACGATTTTCTGCGATTTCCTGCTCGATTTCCTCCTGGTGGTCTAGATAGTAACTTATCGCATCGTAGACCGCTGCCGCCTGTAGGTGAGGGTGCGCCTGCAAGATCTCATCCACGGTGTCCCCACCCTTGTAAAGTTGCGCGACATGCGAGACGGCAATACGACTGTCCTTGATAGTTGGCCGACCACCACAGATACCCGCCACGCGTACGATGTGGGGATGTTCAGTCAGTTGAACGAAGGCTGCTTCCTGGGGTTCACTCGTCATAGGTCCTCCTTTATGAGTGGTAGCGCCCTTCTGTCCCAGGGCGCCATATGTTTCAGCTCGCTCAGTGTACAGGATAGTGGTGTGCCGGGCTAGTCATCTTCAATGCAGGCCGGAACGCATAAGAGTGCTCGAGTAGAAATCCCAGTGATAGGGTGGGAACCTCTGACTATATGCGGCATCTGCAGTGTGCTCAACCTACATGGACAGCCGCTGGATGCAGCTGTGGGCCAGCGCATGATGGACCTGCTTAGGCATCACGGCCCGGATGACAGCGGCAGTCTGGTCCTGCAGGCGCCGATCTCGCCTGCTCAGGATGAAGCCTTCTCGTCCTCTGACTAAGGGGTGGCTGGCGGCTCCTCAGTGCCTTGCCGTCGCTGGGCAGCTTCATAAACCCCGATAAGAATGAGTAGGCCTGTGTCCAACATGATCTCCACGCTCCGCTCGATCAACGCGTCACCGAGCCTATCCATGTCTGTATCACTGGTGCCTTCTGGTGGGTATACGAGGATGTGCGCGTCTTCATCTTCGTATCGTGTGGAAAGCACCTCAGCGATAGCATCGGGGCAGGTTCCTTTTGCCAGTAGGATCAGCTCTGTCACGTATCTCTTAAGAAGGATCGTCCGATCAGGGAAAATTGGCGGGTGTTCAGACATTTCTGATGACCTCCTGTACCTGACTCACGACTTCCGTGGCAGTCCTAACCACCCGAGTGGCTCGTCTCGGCGAAACGGGGCTGCCGTTATAATCTGCTGAATGGCGGAGTTCCATCGCCTCGGCTAAATTCCGGACGAAAGCGGCTGGGTAGAGTTTGCGGCGTTGTTCCAATTCGGTTGAAAATATGGCCTGGAGGCTTCCAGGACACCACCAACGACGATGAATCCCAACCGCTGCGAGAGCCGCCCTGGCTGCCTGGAACATGGCATAGTATGCCCGGCTCACGGCCGAATTGTACCATCCTGCTTGCAAGCACCGTTGCGCTACTTTCAGAAATTCCTCCGCTTTTTAATCTTATGTCGATTGATTTAGAGAAAATCCAAAAAACATCAACAGTATGGCTATGTAGGACACTTGTTTCATCGCTGACGTCACGCCTCTTGACTCATCGTCCCTAAGGGGTTATGGTCTTGCCTGCATAGCATTGGAGAACCAACGACCTTCGTCCCCAAAATACTCACAACTGAGGTATGCCCATTTGAGAGAGCTGAAGATGGTACACCGGAGGTGATGGTTACCGTGGCCACAATAGCAGAACGGGTGGAGCAACTCCTTAGCCTGATGCGAGAGATGGATCTGTCTACCCTTCTTGCACTAGACCGCTAGCTACATCTCCTCTGAGAGCAAAAGGGGGGAAAAAAGCTGTGGATAAGTCAAGGTACGACAGTCCAAGTGGAGTTTTGCCAGCGATATCCCCACATAGCGGTTGATCCTGATCTTTTTGCCCTGGTCGGGATTCATCCCGAACATCCCGTGGAAGAAGACAAAACCCTGATCGGTGAGCAAATTTCCCGGAGATTGGCCGGGTGAAAATCCTGGTTGACGTCAATGTCTTCATCGACGTGATGACGAAACGGGCCAACTGGGAGGGAAGCCTGCGTATCCTGAATCTTGTACGTAGATCTCCAGAGGTCGAAGGCTGGACTTCTGCACCGACCATCCCGCTTCTTTACTTCTTTCGGCTGCGAGTTACTGATGAAAGGCAAGCCCGCGCTGATGCTCAAGCCTCCGTACGGGGGTTTCGTCTGGTCCCTCTCAACGAGGAACTTATCTCCAACGCGCTCACCTCGGCATTGCGCGACTTTGAGGACAACATTCAGCTCGCAAGTGCCGAGGTAATTTCTGCTGACCATGTCATTGCCCGGAACAAAAAACACTTTCAGCCCGTGCAGATCTCCGTCCTGACCCCGGAGGAATGCCTTGCTCTTGGGACTGTTGCCAAAATCGAAGCTGATCTTCAGTGGTCCTAGATCAGTGGCACCGCAGCCTCGCACGCCTTGTTGCGCGTCAGCGGCAGGCGCTGGTTCGGTGCAAGACTCGATACATTGCACGCCTCCGCATTCTCCGACCAAACTCTTTACACGGCCTCCGCGTGTGCGGGATCAGCATACTTGCGCAATAACTCGTGTAAGGCCTCTTCGCCACAGATCTCTCCATTGCTGAGAAAGCGCTCGACCTCGACAGACCCATCACCCAAAAATTCGAGCTCCTATCGTTCGCCCGGTACCATGACTAGTGCCTCAACCGAGCTGAATTGACGGATAAAGGCGCTTCAGCTTGATTCTGGCATCGTGCGTCGTGAAACGCCAATCGACCCGGCACTTGGCGGCATTCCGTCGGCGTTCCCAAGCCGCCACTTCTTAGGTCAGGGTCGTCGGGTCAGGAATCCTTCGGTCCAAACATTGCGTTGCGAGGACGCTGAGTTCGGTCTCCGCCATATTCAACCAACTGCCATGCTTGGGCGTATAGTGAATTTCCAGCCGCTCCATCAAGCGCCGGGCTTCAGGTGGGGCAAACGCTTCATACAGCGATGCCGGCTTATGCGTGTTGAGATGGTCCATGACCAGCACAATCTTCTCCGCCTGCGGATAGTGTTCATCGACCCACTCCTGGATCAGCTGGGCGAAGTCCACGGCGGTCCGCCGCTCGGTGACCTTGGCTTGCCGTTGCCCTGCCAACGGCTCAAACACCATGAACAGGTTCGCCGGACCCTTTCGTTCATACTCATCATCGACCCGCGCGGGCTGCCCCGGGGTCGCGGGAAGCGATTCTCGGGTGTCCGCCACCAATTGTTTGCTGGTCTCGTCCAGGCACACCTGCGGTCTCCGGGGATCGTAAGGACGCGTGTAGACCTCCAACACGTCTTCCATCGCACAGACACACGCGGCGTTGGCCTGCGGGGGGATCACCCACTGCTGCTGCCGCCATGGTTTGAGCGCGTTTTTTTGAGCGTGGTGCAGACACACTCCGCACGAATACGCTCGACGATGTCCAATGCCACCAGCCTGTTGGCTAATAACTTCAGGGTCCACCGCACACTGCCTTCCGGGGGCGCACTCCAGGCCACAGCGATCAGCTGGGCCTGCTGGGCCCCGTCGAGTTTGCGATACTGCCGGCCGGTCGGGCGCTTGCGGGCCAATGCCACCTCCAGGCCCTGTTCGACCCAGGTCTGGCGCACCCGATGAACAGTGGCGGCACTGGTATCCAAGGCCTCTGTAATCTCCGCATCGGTCCAGTGGCGATCACCGGCACCGACATCGGCTTTGAGCAGAATCCGTGCATGGAGCAGCTTTGCTGCCGCCTCCCGGCCGGTATTCACGAAGGCCAATAACTGTTCGCGTTCTTCCGTGTTGAGTCGGACCATGTACTTGACCATCAGCGCTCTCCTCTCTTGGTCACCACCTCAAGGAGAACTGATAGCCGCAAACTTGTCAAGTTAGCTCTGGTAAGGCACTAGCCTCGATACAACCCTCCCTTATATCTGCATGAACCCCCTTCGAGTCTCTGACCCCAAAATCAAAATCCTGCGCGTCATCGCTCGGCTGAATATCGGCGGGCCCGCTATCCATGTGGTCCTACTGTCAGCCGGCATGGACCGGGTGCGGTTCGAGTCCTTACTGGTCTCCGGCAGCGAGAATCCGGGTGAGGGATCGATGCTGGACTATGCCCTGTACCACGGGGTGCAGCCGGCCATTATCCCTGAAATCGTCGGCGAGTTCAGTCTGGGACCGCTGGAGATGAGAGCGCTGGTGCGCCTCTATCGTTTGATGCGGCAGGAACGTCCACACGTCGTGCACACGCACACGGCTAAAGCTGGCTTTGTCGGCCGTCTGGCGGCACGCCTGGCCCGTGTGCCGGTCGTCGTCCATACCTTTCATGGCCATGTCTTGCACGGCTATTACGGCCCACGCAAAACTCAGCTGTTGCGTCGCATGGAGCGTGGGCTGGCCTGTCTCACCGATTGCATCATTGCCGTCAGCGAGCAAGTGAAGCGTGATTGGTGACCTATGGCGTTGCTGCCGCCGACCGCATCCAGGTGATCTCTCTTGGCCTGGAGTTAGACCCCTTCCTGGATAGTGGCCCGTATCGAGGAGCGTTTCGCCGTGAATTGCAGCTCAATGGGGTTGAACGGTTGGTAGGTATTGTGGGGAGAATCTTCCCAATCAAAAACCATCATCTCTTCTTGGAAGCTGCCACACTGGTAGCGCGAGAAGACCCGGCAGCTCGTTTTGTCATCGTCGGCGACGGCACATTACGACCGGCGTTGGAGCGCCAGGCGCAGGAGACGGGGATCGCCGACCGAGTGATCTTTACCGGCTGGCGCCGAGATCTGCCTGGCATTTATGCTGATCTGGATGATCTGGCCGTAACTTCGAATAACGAGGGGACACCGGTCTCGGCTATTGAAGCCATGGCAGCTGGCTGCCCCGTGGTGGCAACCAATGTTGGGGGGCTACCCGACCTTATCCGTGAGGGAGAGACGGGGTATCTGGTGCCGCCGGGTGATGCACCTGCGGTGGCGACCGCCTTGTTGCGTGTGTTGCACCAGCCGGAGATAGCCCGGTGCATGGGTGAGACTGCGAGAAAAGCTGCCCGGGAGCGTTTTTCGGCGCAACAGCTTATCACCGATATGGAGCAGCTCTACCTGGAGCTGTTGGGGCGTAAACGGGTCTTGTGCCGATCCAGACTGGGGTGCGTCGGATCACGCATCAGAGAGGGTCATTGGAAAAGCGTTGAGGAGCTGAAGGCAGAACCATTATAGCCGCTTGTGACATCAGAGAGAGGGATACCTCATGGAGGAAGCACAGCTGACGGCGCCTGGCTTCGCTCAGTTCTCCCGAATTGAAGGGCGCGCAGTCGTCATCCCAGAGATCAAGGAGCCTTTCCTCAAGCGTCCCTTCGATATGGGCCTTGCCGGACTTGGTCTTTTGCTTTCGGCACCACTTTGGGCGATCGCTTCTCTGGCGATCAAACTGGAGGATGGCGGACCTGTGTTCTTCCGGCAGGAGCGCTGGGGGCGGGGGAAGCGCCCGATACGCGTGTATAAGTTCCGTACCATGGTCCCGAACGCTAACCCAGACGGGGTGACCGTCCAAGCGACGGCAGACGACCCCAGGATTACCCTGGTCGGGAAGATTCTCAGGGCAACGGCATTCGATGAAATCCCGCAACTGCTCAATAGCTGGAATGGGGAAATGAGTTTTGTCGGCCCCCGTGCTCTACCCATGAATGAACGGCAGATACGCGAGCACAGCGAAGAAACTCCGGATGCACAGATCCCCGGTTTTGAGGAACGTCTGCGGGTTAGGCCGGGATTAACAGGGATCGCACAAATCTGGGCACAGCGTGATATTCCACGCCGACCCAAGTTCAAATATGACATTCTCTACCTCAAGAAGCAAAGCCTCTGGTTCGACCTGAAGCTAATTGTGCTGTCATTTTGGATTACCATCCGGGGCAAGTGGTAGGCGCGACGAGAAAAGTTCTAGAAGGAACCCACGGCATCCCGCATGGGTACAAGCCAGCCTGTGCGATGCTACAGGGGTCGGTCCCTACAGGGGTCGGTCCCATGGTAACCAGTGCCGAGCTGGATCGGCTGCGGCGTTTGAACTTTGGTTTACGGACGCTTCAGGAGCGGGTAACTCCCGACGCCATCGCCCGTGAGCTTGGGCGCTATGATCCCCAGGATGCGGCACTGGTCTCGCAATGGCTCCGCGCCACTGCCGGTCGCGATGCCGCCGTGGCATCGATGATTGCGCTCTACAAAGACGTGATCGAGGCGCATCGACAGGATGGCGCCTATGATCCACGTCTTGACCTTCAGGCCGTACCTTCCAGGCATCCCATCTTGCCTCCTTCCCCTACCCCCACTTGTTGTTCCCTCATTGGCCTACCGTAGCCGGGTTAATGGCTCATGCCTCTGAAATCCCCTTTCTCCATTGTCACATCTCTACTTTCTTCGTTTGTCGAGGATGTCAGATTATTGATATTGCCCACCTATTTAAATCATATTAGATGCTTTAATGCTATCACTCTAGAAGAATTTAGCTACGGTGCTCAACTGTGGGCACCGTGCGATGACTGCCTCATTGGATCGCCAGTCTGCGAGCGAGATATGAGCGTGGACGCCTATGCGGATGTGGTTGTTGTCGGGGGGGGCCGGCGAGCTCATGCTGCGCCAGGGAATTGGCTTTACGAGGGTTTCACACTCTTTTGCTGGAAGAACATGAAACCGTGGCATCGAAGGTCCTCTGTACGGGCATCATCGGCATCAACGCCTTCGAAGAGTTCCTGCTGCCGTGGGAGAGCGTGGTGGGCACTCTAGGACGCATGAAAGCGATCTCCCGGTATGGCACCGAGCTCCCCTACACGCCGCCTCAGCCGATTGCCTACATCGTCGATAAAGGGGTCTTTAACTCAGCACTGGCAACCCAGGCCACCGACGCCGGCGCCCTGCTGCACACGTCGACACGCACCTACGACCTCGTCATCGATGATGCCGGTGTGCACCTGCAAGCATTGGTGGGCGGCGAGCAACCGCTCAAAGTGCATGCGCAGCTGGCCGTCTAGGCGCGCGGGGTATACTATCACTTAACCAAGGCCCTGGGCCTGGGGATCCCATGTGAGTTCTTGCAGGGCGCCCAGGCTGAGGTGCCGCAAACGCTGACTGAATGGACTGAAGTGCACCTCAATAAAACGTTCTCCCGGGAAGCCTTCGCCTGGCTCGTGCCCCTGCAGAGTGGCTATACACGGGTCGGCCTCATGTGTGCACGCAATGCTCGGGGAACGCTGCAACGCTTTCTCGACACGATCGCACCGCAGTGGCGGGAATGGGGGATATTCAAATTGCCACTAAGCCGATTGTGCAGATGCCCCTCCGTCAGAGCTATGCCGAGCGGGTTCTGGTTATCGGAGAGGCAGCAGGGCAGGTGAAAGCCACCACGGCGGCGGCATTTATTATGGGTTGTTGGCGGCACGCCTGGCCGCTGACACGATCAGTCAGGCCTTTGCCACAGGATGTTTCGCCGCACCGACATTGCAGGGGTACGAACGCGCCTGGCGCTCCCTCCTGGCCGACGAATTGGCGCTGGGGCTGTCGTTTCGTAAGCTATACAGTTGGATTGGTGATCGCCGGATGGATGGTATCTTACACTACATCGCCCGCAATGGGCTCAAAGACCTGATTCGGCACAAGGCCAACTTCGACTGGCACCGCGAGCTGATCGTCGAACTGCGGAAGCGTTTGCCCCTTGGCGGGCTCGGGGTCCGCACGCTGTTTAGTCTCTAACACTGTTCCACAAAATGCATAAGCCAAGCTTCAGATTGCCAGGCCGCCCCGCGCCTCGTCATGCCCTGTGCGGGCCTGATGACCGCAGCGATGCTATGCCGGCATTGGGATAAATCACCGTAGAGCAACCTTACCACCTTAGTTCACAGATTCTTCTTAGGCTGTATAATCGCGTTCGTAGGCGCAAGAAATGCCGCATCACCAATATAAGGTTGCGAATCGGCGATCCTGGTGAAAGTAGCGTCACCCATACATGATTAAAGTCTTCTGAGGTGCAATGTGGGCCAAAATCCTTCCCTTTAACGACATAACGATCAATGATGATCTGCAAAATTTTGAGGTTTAAGCCTGCCACACATCGTTGACTTGAAAATAATTTTTGGGGAATTTCAGGGGCGATATCGATCAGTTGGTATTTCTGAAGATACGTCAGTATGAGCGATAGATGGAGCGCGGCCAGAGAGCCGTGCAGCCAATGAAGAATGAGCTCCCAGCGAAGCTGCTCCTTCGTATTCCTCAGAAGGTAGATGATGTCTAGCATGGCGATCAAGCCGTCGACAATCGTGAGACCCCAGCACCAATGCGCGCTGATGTAGACGATTTGAAACTCATTACTCAAACGGTATACCTTGCGCCTCTGAAATTCTGAAAGCTGGCGTTGACGTTTGACATGCTCTAGGCTGAAGACCTTATCTGCGGCGGCACCGCGATTGCCCGAAACCAACCGCCGGTGCACCTCAACCCACACGCCTCGCTGCGGATGGTAGAATGGCATGCTGTGGTGATGCCTTTCGAAAAGCTCGGGAGGGTTTGTCGACTGCTGGCGATAGCCGAGCTTGAAGAGGATGGATTCGACCATGGGACGGTCCACCTCTTCCACCAAAAAGTCGATATCCCGCATCGGCCTGAGGTACGGTTGAGGGTAATGCTGATCACAGATGGAAATACCCTTGAGAAGGGTCAACAGGGGAGTATGGCCGACACAGGCGTCGATGATTTCGACCATCGCATCAAGCTGCTCACCGCTGAGTATCTGAGCCGTGAGGTGTGTTGCTTGCAGGAGTGGCCAAGACGGTGTGGTCGCTGCGGCGGCGTCACATGCCGTGGTGTAGAGGAGTAGAGGGCCTAACCCTCTCTCGACTGCCCAGCACACCTGAGCTTCATCGAAGGCCGACAATCGCAAATCCCTGCGTCCCTCGGATGCAGCCTGAAGGAGACCAATCATGGGTGGGGCCATTGTCCTTGGAGGCACCTCTTGGTTTCCTCGTGCCAGAAGAGCCTTTTCAACGTGGCTCTTACGAGGGCACAGGTTGCCATGAGATCGGCAGAGAACAGTTTGACGGAGGCGACTCTGGCGGATACCATGATCGCCCCGTCGAGGCCGTCCCCCGCATGCGCCAGTGGATTGAGCGCGTTGGCAAAGAGGCGGGCTGCTGCCTCAGCCTTGCTGAGGGGCTCAACGACAGGTGCAGCTGCCTCCGGTCGGTATTGCAAGAAGAAAATCGCCGCGAGCGGTGCTGGGCCCTCGCCAACCGTGCTAGGGAGGGCTGCTGTCGGGATATGGAGTGTGCGCGCCGTGTAGAGCGTGTTTTTGGGCAGTGGATATGGCCCTGGTGGTACGTCCTTCAAACAAAGCGCGTGTGGGTAGGGGTAGACTTCGCCAGTCTGCAGGTCCAGCGGCCCTAATTCGTCGCTGAAGTAGCGGCAGCCGTGATGCAACAAGGCCCAGGTGGTGGTCGATTTGCCACTCCCCGATTCCCCCACAAGCATCACGGCTGCGTGTTCGAGCGCAAGCACCGCCGCATGGACGAAATAGAGATCAGGTCGCAGTTTCTCGAGCTCGACCGTCATATCTTTCTCGAAGAGAAAGAGCAACATTCCAGGATCCGCTGCGCTCAACGGTTCCCGTCCCGCTCTGCTGACCAAAAAGCCGCCCGACCGTGCTTGCCTGGCGACGGTATATTGCAACGTTGCCTGCCCTCGGCTGCCTTGCATATGCCCATAGTTGGCCACAAGGAGTGCCCGGATTTCAGCATCCTGGCACTGCACTCGAACATGACACCCCAATACCAGCAGTGAGAGTGTGTCCAACATGAGGCTCATGGACCCTCTGGCAAGTTGCGCAAGGATTCCAGCAGCCCTATGCTATGCAGTTGCCTAATGGTTGTCGCGACATCTTGTACTGCCGTGTCGGCATCGACCTGGAACGCCGCGGCAAGCTGATTGGCGATCTCAGCCACTGTGGATTGGCCGTCACACCGGCCCCAGATGTAGCTGGCGGTGTGGTTCAGTTGATGAATGAGGTCGGACTGACGATCGAGGACCACGACCTCACCATCTACCATACGAACGTTGACATCAACCCTTCGTTTCGGGTGATCAAGAGGCTCGTTCATCTGCCTAGGTCCGATGTATAGGCTCAACCGGCATACTAGTGTCGGCGCTCTTGCAGCTGTTCCATAAGCTCCCGTAGCCGCTCACCCCGGTGACGAGACTCTGCCCCGGACCCTGCTGAGGCAAACGTGGGAATGGCCACCAAGGTTAAGATCGCCGGAGCCACATACACCGCCCTCTGAATGACCTCACGCCGGGTGGTTTCCTGCTCAGCCATACGCCTCCCTCCTACTGCCTGCCTGTCTCTATCAGCCGCCCCTCCGAGAGAGGCAGCCGATCGGAAGAGACCAAAAATGGTTGACGCATATGTCGGTGTACCATATGACATGCATAGACAATATGATATATTAGTGAATACAAATTCTCAAGGGAAATTAATCTCGGGTGGCTTCCTACTGCAGATCCTGAATGGCCACGAACGCTTCTGTCCGCACGCCCTGGGGCTCGGCCTGGCTAGCCACACCAATGAAACGGATCGGGCGGAGCAGCTCCACCAGGACCTCAGGATCAGCCGGCATCGACCCCATGGCAGTGGCCTCCTGGTCGAGTCGCGTCAGGGCTCGAATCCAGACGTTGAGCGGCGCCCACATGGCGCGGACTTCCTTCACAGCCGTATTGACATCGACGAACGTGATGCTACCCCCGGTGATGCGAAAATGCTTGCGGACATCCTGGTACGCATTGGTCTCAGTGAGAGGAGTGGTCTTGCCGGAGGCGGCATCCAACATATGTTGCAGCAGGCTGACATCAGACCCCAGAATGAGTTGTTGGCGGCTGATCACGTAGCCCGGATTGGGAAAGAGCATGGGGTTACTCAGGTAGTAGATGGTTTGGCCGTCGTGGAGCCGGGGCTGCAGGAACGCTGAAAAGAGTGGGCCACCGGCGTGCGCCCCGATGGTCTGGATGAGTTGCAGCCCTTTTGCTTCGTCCGTGAGGCCGAGGGTGAGAAACAGGCCCGGCAGGGCGATCAGGCTGCCATGTGGTGTGCCGAACGGTGCGGTGATACCGAGGCCAGCCACGCCGGTGAAGAGGGGGAGGACATCGCGTTCTAGATCCACCCCTGCCCAGGCGCGGAACTGGGCTAGCATCTGCTGCAAGCCATCCTGATACCCCACAGCCGCAAGCTGTGTCAGCAGTTGCCACAGGCCCTGAAGATTGAGCAGGTCAACGTGGGTGAGAAAAAAAGTCTCGGCCGGCACGCCTCGAAACGGTGGTACGGCGCCATCGCGGTCGACCTGCCGAAACGCCGGGGTCACGCCGTGAGGGGGATACCACGCCATCGTATCAACCATAAGGCCAGCGCCGGCACGCCTGGCTCTCAGCGTCACTTTCCCAGTGGTCTGCAGCATCTGCAGCGCGGCCACCGACGTTGCGTGGGAGGCCCAGGGGAACTCGGCCAGCGTGTTGGCCTGGACGCGCTCGACGTCATAGTATCCATAGGCCATTAACGATGCAGCCGCCGCCTCGAGTTGCAGGGCTTTTAAGGCAGGGGTGGTGTGCAGACGCTCAGGCGCTATCCCCTGGTGGGCCTTGATGGCATCGATGACCCAGGCCTGGTCGGTGGAGAGCACAGCCAGGGTGCCGAGAAAGGCGTACGACACGCTGGTCGGTGCATCCTTCAGGAGCAGCGTCACGATCTCAAAGCCGTCCACCGTTTGGGTCTGCCGCACGGCATCCTGCATCGTCCTTGAAAAGGTGCGGCTCAGGGTTTCGGCGATCTTCTCGGCACCGGAGACGCGCGCGTAGACGATGACATCGACGATGTTGCTCTGACTCGGGACGAGGGCCAGGCCAAACTCCCGGCCGAGCAGAAGGTTGAGGGTCGGCTCAGTCAGCGCCACTCCCAGGTGTTGCTCGAGCCCCTGTTTCTCTGCGATGACGCGCCGATAGCCCTCAGGCCCCAGCGCCCGTTGCCAGAAAGTGGGTGACGAAACATGCTGGTAGAACTTTGACTGTCGGACATCTGCCCAGGCCTGTGGCAGCCCAGGCATGGCGAAAAATCCGAGCGCTTGCGCTGGCGGGAGTGTTGCGATCGCAGGACCATTTGACTCTCGCTGGGCATAAAACCAGTAGCCAGCGAGTCCCAACACCACGACCAATACCAGGCCGCCGAGTAATTTCTTTGGCATAGATGATGGCCCCGGATCATGCGCACTCTGGGGAACAAACCTCATGCGCTGCCAGACTAGACTGTAGCGGAAGGTCCCCAGCTTAGCAAGGACTTTCCCAGGAAAACAGTTGCCTTGCAGCGGAAGTTTTGCTACAACCCTATGCGTTCAGCCGTCCTCACCCGAACTTTCTCCCGGCGAGAGAGGGGTCCGGTAGGCTTCTTCTGAGTCGACTGAATCGACCTAGCCCCTTATCCTGGCGCCTATGTCCCGGCGGCAGAGATAATTGGGGGAATCGTCTAGCAGTGGTGGAGGCATTGTCCCATAGGTGTTCCAGATAGGGGAGGCAAGCGTATGCTGCATCGGCGATGTCAGGGGCAGGTCACCATAGTGGGGAGAAGCGTGCACCGTGCATCGTGGCGATGGGTGGTGGTCCTCATGATGGGATGCTTGCTTGGGGGATGGTGTCTGCCAGCGGCGTGGGGCCAGGAGCTTACCGGTGGGATGAAGCTCATTATGGAAGAATTACGCGCGGTGAAGAAGTCCCAGGCAGAGGCGCTGGCACAGGTGGAGGACTTACGTCGGCAACTGCAGA
>Ga0105104_10002650_pt1 | contig 12945 bp, 6 predicted proteins | sample PPLLaktember2015_3_FD_87034 | JGI IMG/M metagenome (GOLD analysis project Ga0105104, IMG submission 87034) | Freshwater sediment microbial communities from Prairie Pothole Lake near Jamestown, North Dakota, USA - PPLs Lake P7 Core (6) Depth... | ecosystem: Environmental > Aquatic > Freshwater >...
CCAGGAATTTGGCGCTCCCCAATCAACAACAGCCTCGGGCACGAAAGCCCAGTGGGTGCAAAAACGCTTGAGTTCCAGCGCAAAATACGTATCCTCTCCGGTCAGCGTCAGCCACTCAGGATAGCCTCCCGCTCTTTCCCATGCAGCTTTTGTGAAAGCAAGGGACCTGGAGGATGGAATAAAATCTTGAGGTGAAACGTCTTCCAGGGTTGGCCAACCACGAAAGCGGGATATGTTGCCTTTCGGATCCAGCGCACGATACCAGCCTGCACTGACCTCTAAATTGGATTGGAACCAGAATGGACGGATAAGTTTTTCCAGCCAGTCTGCGTGCGGGGTACAACCGAAATCCAGGGAAGCAATAATTGTGGATTCGGCTTCTCGAATGGCAATGTTACGCGCGACGGCTATATTGGCCCCGGGTTCTGTGCGTACCTTTATTGGCAGGTGGTATTCTTTTGCGGCCGCTTCCAGGATTTCCACCGTTTGGTCGGTGGAACCGGCGTCTACAATAATGACCTCATTTGGTAAAAGCGTTTGCCTTGCCAGATGCATGATCCATTGGGCAGCGTTGTCGCTCTCATTCCTACACGTTGTTATGACAGCAACTGTGGGTCGCTTTAGGTTTCCATCTTCCCCTAATCGTTTCCGTGGCCAGTAACCGGGACAGATAGTGTCCTGGTCAGTAAACAGAGTAACTTGGCTATTATCTTCGGGAACGTAAGTGTCCTCCAGCGAGCGCGGGATGCGCAGAAGTGGTGAGCGTCGTAAACGTGCAAACTGGTCATAGAACTTATAGTAAACGCCCTTGAGAAAGCCTTGCAAACCTGACATGCGTAAAACCTTGATGCCTCTACCAACCAAACGGACCAGTTTTTGCAAACGCGGATTTTTGGGTTCAAATCGCAAATACCAGGGAATTCGGCGGGGTTGGCTGGATACTTCGTCCATGCGTTTCACAATTTCCTGTGCCCGGCAATCCCAGGTATTTTGTAACCCGGCTTGCTGTAACTTTTGTCGTTCCAGGTTGTCTGCGGATATTTGCAAGGCATGATCAATTTGCTGTAGCCATTCCGCCTCTGTGCTGGCTGCCAATGTTTGTGGATATCGAATACTTTCTTGCATGGGCGAAACAATGACGGGTTTCCCGGCCGCAAAGTATTCGAATAGCTTAATCGGGGAGGTAGCGTTCGTAATTTCATTGACTATAAAAGGAATGAATCCCAAATCAAACCTGGAGATGTATGCAGGAAGTTCTTGGTATGGTTTGGCGCCAAGCCAGTGTATGTTTGGTTCATCCAACAGGCCGCTGGGCACAAGAGTCTGGTCGTGGTCAACGCCAATCAGAACAAAGGAGAGATCGCGCCGCTGTTGTGCGATGGATTTCACCAACTCATAATCGAACCAGCGTGCCAGCGCGCCGTGATAGCCAATAATCGGTTTTCCTTCCATCAGGATAGTTTCCAGGTCTGCTGGAGACGGTCCTTTCGGCTGCTGTGAGAAATGAGCGTAATCAACCCCGTTGGGGATGAGCATACTCTCAGGTTGAAGTGCGCTGGCTTCCTTGAATAAACGCGCCGCGGTGGTCATCACAATGTCTGCTTTGAGCAGGTAATCGCCGTGGTCGCGGCGCAAGCGTTGGAGATCCCCATTGAATGTGGAGAGATCGTCAAGGTAATCATAAATCACCCGCAACGACGGGAAATAGGCCAGGAGTGGAATATTCCATGTGAGCACATAAACAAATGCATCTGAAAGGACATGAAAAGGATCCGACGGTGCCTGACAGATCACCAATCTTTCCTCGATCTCGGTAAATACAGGGGGCCAGACGCGTTCCGGTTGAAGGTAAAAGACCAGGGCGCCTCGTTTTGCAAGTGCACGTGCCAATTGTTGAGGCCGTTGGAACATCTCACCGTTCCACTTTAAAGTTGGAGCAAATATGACAGTATGTCTTGCTTCCGGATGCCTGTTCCGAATTTCGAGGATCGCTTCTTCTACTTGATTCCCGGACATGGGCTTACAAACCTCCAAGAGGTAATCGATTTATGACCTTCATATCATGCCAAGCAGTGCTTCGTCAATTTTCTGAACGCGGGAAGCCCATGTGTTAAGGCGGGCGATCTTGTCCAGATGTTGACAAATGGCTGGATTATCCTTTTGTTTAAGTGCTTGCTCGATCTTTGTTGAGAAAGACTGATGATCGGATGCTATCAGGACTTCCGGATAGCGCATGCACTCGGGCATTGGTGTGGCGATGACAGGTTTCTGGCAGGCAAAAAACTCGAACAATTTTACAGGTGATGTGGCTTTCGTAATATCGTTGATGATAAAGGGGATAAACGCTACAGAGAAATTCCAAACATATTGAAACAATTCTTGATATGGTTTCCAGCCCAACCAGCTTACGTTGGATTGGTTAAGGAGACCGCTTCGCTCAAGACTGCCGTCATAACTTACACCAATCAACACGAATTGCCACTCTGAATGGGAATCGGCCAGTTTTTGGACCAGTTCATAATCGAACCAGTTTGCCAATGCCCCAGTATAACCGATTACGGGTTGGCCCTTCCGGCTTATTATTTCTAGTTCGCTTGGGATCGGGGCAGATTGGTGAGGACGCATTTTTTGCACGAACTGGTAATCCACTGCATTAGGAATGAGTAAAGTGTCTGGCCTGTCAACTCGCACTCTCTGGAACAGTTCCTGGCTGGTAGTGAGAACGAGCGCTGATTCCGTGATTAACTTTTGATGATCGGCCAAGCGAGCGGCAGAAATTTCCAGGTCATCGTAATGGTCATATACCACCAGCGGTTTGTTGAACCACTCCAGCATGGGCGCATACCAGGGGGACCCGATCAACAAAATGGGACGCTTGAGGATCGCGAAGGTTTCCAGGGGGACAGCGCAAACATAAAGATTCAGCTCGACCTCTTGAAAACCGATAAATGCATCTGTTTGTTCGTTTTTTGTGCAATAGAAGAACAAATACCCTGCTCGGGCAAAATGACGCGCCAGTTGTTGGGGTCTTTGGAACATGAAGCCCCAATCGTGAGTAGGTAAATAAACGATGGTGCCTTTGATATCTCTTCTTTGCTGGATAATTTCTCGTAGGCGGATCTCATGTTCTTTTTCAAGGATCAAACGAGTCGTACGTCGCTTTAACACGCCGGCGGTATAACCGATAAAATGGAACTGCCGTATCAGCCCGATCAACAGTAACCGGCCGACCCCAATTCTCACGCCTTCCTCGCTTTCCCGAACAGCATTTCTTCCCGCGACCAGGGTTGCCAGGAAGAAACTGACACCGAAAATCATCCCGGGCCAGGTAACCGGGTAGAAGACTAAGAAAATAATTCCCAGGATGATCGAGAGAAAGATAAAAGCCGACAGAGGAAACTGCTTGTGGATAGAAGCGCCGAACAGCCCAATCTGTCCCTCCTGAAAAGCTTGTTTCAAGGCGAGCATGGGCTGCGCCCGGGTACGGAGGCAGGCCGAGGCGGTGGAGGAGCGCGTCCAAGCCCCTTGCAGGCTTTTCAAACGAAACGAGAAGAGCGACCAGGCGGAGTACAACGGGAGATCGGCGGGCAGTCCGCCTGCCTGCGCCCAGGCTCGCTGGCGAAAGGCAAGCCCCCAAAAAGGCAGGGTCGTCCACATCTGGCTGTGCAATGCCAAGGAGCGCCAAGGGGAAACTGGTTGGATTTGCCCGAGGCTGAAAAGTATTTCCCGGTCCTTTACAAAAGGAAAAAGAAGATTTCCTAACCAGCCAGATAAGGGTTCAATCCGTGTATTGACAAGGACGATGATAGAACTGCCTGCCTTTTGGATGACGCGATTCACATCCTGGCCCTTGGGCTGCTCAGGCATCCCAAGGATTGTGATCTTCTCTGGAAGGTTTTCCGGGAGTTCCAACGTTTGGCTTTCTCGCCCGACCCATATAATCTCGTTTACTTTTTCAACCTGGCTTCCCAGCCTGTCCAGCCAGTGTGTGATGTTCGTCTCTTCCTCAGCGACGACAATCAGGGTGACTCCTTCATCCGGAAAATCGGAACCTTGTTTGTTGTTTTTGATTTCCCTCGTCCGTTCTTGGAGCCGGTAATCATCCCAAAAGTCGCTATAGTATTTTGACATTTTCGAGAGAGGGAAGTAATTAACGAATTGGATTAAGCGCCTTTTCATTTTTCAATTACACGTATGTCAGTTATTGATGCTTCTCCCCACAACCATCCTGGGTCAGGTTTGACAGCGCGAAGTTCCACAGAGAATTTCAATGGTGTTTTTTTGTCAACCATTCCTAAGTCCACATCTATCCAACCTGCCCATGCTTCTTTCGCAATATCATTTTGAAAAACTTTGTCGCCATTTACAGAAACAACTTGCAAAATTCTGTTTGGAAATCCGCCAGTAGCATATAAATCATGGATGGAAAGAGAAAGATGCTGCGGTTTCTTGGATTTGGCTGTACATGCTAGTGTCGTCGTTTCTTTTGGTTGGGGATTTATTTTAGGCATTTTTATGGTTGCAGAACTGGCTCCATAATAGATTAAACTTCCATTGACCAATGAACAGTTAATCTGCGTTTCTCCTGCAAATAGAAGAAAGGAACCATTTATAGCAACACCGGTGTGCGTTATTATATATTCTTTTCCAATTGCAGTGAGTGACGTAAAAATTGACATACCAATACAACCCACAACAACTGCTGATATCAACAATTTAGGAGAGTAAGGTTTTAACACTGCATCCAATGCGATGGATATGATCAGCATTTCCAGGGCGATCACAACTAAAAAATATCTGGGCTGCGATACGATGACAGCATGAAGCCCCAGTTTAAGCAAAATGGTCAATAGAACCGGCCAGGTAATTTGGAGAAGATTACGCTTGTGGATGATTATGAATATCGCGCCAATGAAGAAAGCATGAATAACAGAAGGATAATAGCTTAGTATAGGGTTGGCCCAGGCAACAAAGGGATTGATGTGTTCCTTGGCTTGTTTTGGAAGTACATCGGGCGAGAGGCTCCACCACCTTAATTCTTTGTCAATGTCAATCAGGTAATTCGATGACGAAATGATCACGCGGATGATATGAAACATTGGACGATTCATGAATTCATTTTTTGTCAGCTCCAGTGCCTTTTCTTCCAATATCCCCTGCTCCATGATTTCAGGGTGTGTTGTCTCCACATACTGGATTGGGGAAATCCAACCGATCCCGGCGCCAGGAATATACGAGCCCAGAATGGATACCCCTAAATGATCGCTTGAAAGCGCATACCTGCCGGTAGCCATACCGCGTTGCAAGACCAATAAGAGGAAAACAATGAGCGTAACAAAGGCGCCTATAGTAAAGTTGGCTATCCACTTTTGTTTCTTAACACCAATGGCCGCGATGATTGTTACAGGCAGTAGGGCAATCATCATTTCCTGACGGATTGATACCGTGATCCCATATAGCAAGGCTGCCCAAACGGGAAATCCTCTTTCTTGTAAGACCAGGATTCGTATGGTCAAGGTAGTCAGGGCTACAGTTGGAAAAATAATCCAGTTGTCCTGTGCAAACACGCCTGAAAAAATGATTTGCCCAGGCCACAAGGCTAGAAGCAGGGCAGCCATAATACGTGTTCTCAACGTGAACACATTTCTCCAAATAATGTAGGGTACCAACGGCACAAGGCCTGTGGCAAATACCGTTGCCCAGCGGATGATTGTCTCAGGAGACCTTTGCGTAAATCTGAGCAATACAGAGGTGATGAGAGGCATGCCTGGAGAAAAATAATGCCATTGCCAGGCATCTTTTGCAAGCCAATTGTCACGCATCAGAATTGAGAAATTGAGCAGATTAAGAAAATCTGATGTTGGCAGAGTTGGGAAAGCCTTAATAAATAGCACACGTGGCAAAAGCCCGGCGATTACGATGATGAAAAAACCAGCGAATTCTATCCAGATTGGTGTGGCACTTTGAGTAGGTTCAGGGGTATCCATAGGATTGGAGTTTATAACCTTTTACGGAACATGGCAGCATATATTTTCCGGATGTGTTCCAGCATGCACCAACTGCAAATGTTTTCCGTCTGCTGAGGTGTGCTTTGAATACAGCGTTCTCCCTGTAGACTGTTACGGAACTAAAGAAACCTACTAAGTTATGTTATATATTTTTGCATCTTGAAACGTTTCATATCTAAGAATTGTTTCCACGCACAAGGCGGTAAAATGTTGGGCAAAAAATATACATATTGCGTTTGTGCATACAAGCTGTCGGTGATCTCTTCATCCAACCATTCAAAGGAGATGAAGATAAAATCACCATCATGCATTTTTATTTTTTGCAATATTGCGGATAAGTTATCCTTGAAATTTTCGGTCGAGTCGTAGTTGATATAAAGGATCGGGTTTTTGTATGCGTTGTAAGCCTGGATATCGCTATGGTTAGCAAATGGTGTTCTTACGAGCTTGTCACTTTGAAGGCGCTTAATCTCATCGAGCCAACCAAGGTCTTCATAAACATCCGGATTATAACGACGGATATCGGCCATCAATTGGTCATGTCGGTCCATTGCAGCGTGGACAAAGCTCCTTCCAATGCGGCGGACAAAGATGAGTTTTTCCGGGATGCGATATCCACGATACCCTTGCCGAGCCAGCCGGATCCAGAATTCCCAGTCTTCATAACCCAGGCGCATTTCTTCACGGAACCCCCCTACTTTTTCCCAATCCAGGCGGCGGAAAACTGCAGGTGAATTGAGTTGGTTGTGATAAATCAGCTCGGCTGGATCAAACTGGGGGGTATACCATACTCGTTTTTCACTTCCAAATACCTGGGTCCAAGAATAAACAAAATTGATCGCTGTGTTGCTTTCCATTAGTAAAAGTGCTTTCTCCAGGTAGGTAGGATGAAGTTTATCATCCGCATCCAAGCAGCAAATATATTTTCCCCTTGCGAGGCGAATTCCAGTATTACGCGCGGCAGGCAAACCAAGATTTTTTTCATGGTTTACAACCCGGGTTTTGGGACGGGAAAAGTTTTTTAAAACAGAGATTGTATTTTGATCAGTTGAGCCATCATTTACAACAATAATTTCGATGTTTTGAAATGTTTGCGCCAGAATGCTCTCTACAGCTTCTGGAAGGTAATGGCCATGATTATAGCAAGGGATAATAACACTGATCAGAGGTGTGGCCGTTGGCCATGCTTCAGCTTGCGATAACCTTTTCGTTAAGCAGAGTAAATGGAACAACCAAAGTTTCAAGGTATGCTTGATCAAGGGTAGCGAGAGCTTATTCGATTTCCTTTCCATTCTACCTTCCTACACTAACAAAATTAAATTGTGGGATCAGAATTAATTTTACACTTAGAAATTTGTCAGGATACCCTACACAGCTTAAGGAAGTTATGGCACTAGTGCGTATTAATCTCAGAGGCTACATCTTGATGGTTTATAAATTCCTGCCAGGAAGAAATAAAAGAGTTGGCAGTAAACTTTTGGGCATACGAAGTAATTATCGAGCTAACGCTGTCCCAATTCTCTAACATGCTAACAATTTTATTTTTCGCAGATAGGATATCATGTGATTTGTAGAGAAATTGTCCATCCATATTTACTAACTCGCGGTGGGCATCAATATCAGAAAGCATAACCGGAATCCCTGCGCTCATAAATTCAGCAGCGCTAAGTCCAAAGGATTCGCCAAGGGATGGGGAGATGAAAATACCACGATGACTTTTTACAAGCCTTATAAAATCAGGTACGGCGTTAAAACCAACCCCATAACGCAAAAATGTTTTTCCCAAGATGCCTTTTTCCCTAAGTAATGTCAGAAAACGTCTTTGTGATAAATTTATTGGGTTGCCTGCAATGGCAAACATTACGTTTTCGGCTTGAGCAAACAGTTCGAAAATATCAAGCGCCTCGATGTAATTCTTTAACTCATCCAACCTGGCTAAATAGGCTAATGGTCTTTTGGGATAGATAAAATTCTTCTCTAAAGGGATAGAAAAAAACTCTTCTGCAACCAGGTTTGGCAAAACAAAAACCGGTGGCAGGGTAGAGAATTCTCTTAGTAATATGTTTTTGAAGGCAAGCGAGGGTACTAATATGCCGCGAACATTGGAAGGCAAATCCTTAAGGTACTGTCGATTTTGTATATAGGGCGTATGGCATTCAACGAAAATATTCTTTGCATCCTGAGTATGCTCAAACATCTGAGGAGTATCGATGATAAAAACAAAGTCATATTTCTCTAAATTTGAAAATAGCTTGTCATCTATCAAAACAGCGTTGATTTGTTCATCAAGTGAATTCAAACGGATGTATTCTCGAAATGAACGGAGTGCACCATAATCTTCTAAATAACAAACTGATATATGAACATCCTGCGCATGTTTCTTAAAAGCTTTTGCACGATTAAGAATGACGCGTTCTACACCGCCAAGAGTACAAAACTGGTAAATTATAAGGATATCCATTTTTTTCCCTCTAAAATTTTCAACAATGGGATAAACCTCTGCTCCCAATCCGCCTCAAATAAAAATGTCTCCAACGTATCTTGATCTTTTTCAAAGCGCTTCAAACCATTTTTCAGGATATCCAAAATAACTTCTAAAGCTTGAGAGGGGGTTGGAGTGACCTCCGTAACAGGTATAGCGCTTAAGTATTCGTTCCCTTTTACGATAACAGGTAAACCGAAATGGATGTGTTCATAAATTTTGATTGATGCCATCGTTTCCCCCAGAATTTCTGTATTCAGACAAAGCAAAGCCACATCCCAATTTTTGACGTATTTATACAAGTGTGCGGGGTGTACTACCCCGTAGAATGTCACACGGTCGGTATACTTCTCCAGTTTAGCCTTTAGGGCAGGTTCTATATAACCAATAAGGTGAATTTGAATTTTTACATTCTGCGCATCTGCCAGAGTCAACAAGGATAATAAAAAATCCCAATCAAACCACGAGGAGGCAAGGTTTCCAAAGTAGCCTAATTGAATTTCATTCCCTATTTTTTTTCCGTAATCGATCCTATGACGTTTTTTGCCTAACGATTCAGGGCTATAGCCATTAGGGATTATATTTATGTCTTGTCGCAAGTAAGCAAATTTTTCGATAAGCTGTTGCGAAGCTGATGTAACAAGATTGGCATTAACAACGAATGCTTCTTCAAGATCATCGTCAAACCAGTTAATTTGATGAGATTGGTGACACGATTCCCATTCAGTCGTAATCTCGTAAATAATATTAAAACCCTGACTACGTAAGGTAAATGCCAGTAGTAAAAAGTTGGGATGGGGTGAATCTACAATAAAAAACTTGTTTGAAAAAGGCAACTGCACAAAAGCATCAATTTTATTTAAAAATATATCTTCAGGTACCTGAAAAACATTATGATATCTTTTACCAAATAAAGAAGGGACAGGTTCGCTCTTACGAGAGTTTCCTGTAATATAGACTATGCCCCAACCATGATGAGACAAAAATTTGGATAGGTTGATTGCCCTTTGACTATATATTTCATTATCAACAGGAGAACTTGTAATCACAAAAATGCCTTTTAAAGAAAGCTGGCTAAGCTCGTTAAACATTTTTTTGATATTGTCTTCTGTTTCGATCATATTTTCCAAAGATTGGTTAGATTCTGGAACAGGAAGAATCGTATTCTTGCTTGCACTATTCTTTAACTTACTTAGCAACTTATCTAGGGCTTTGCCCCAACCTGCACTCAACCAAAAATTTAAGAATCTTCGCAGATAGCTGAGAGGTGTGGCTTCAACCAGGCGATAGTAGACTTTTACTAATTTCCAAAGCCTGCTAGATTCGATATCAAGTAGATATTGCCGATTTTTGTGTAATTCTCCTTGGAGATGCACAACCTGTTCTTCAGCTTGAAACAACAGCCTGATCTGCTTCAAAGCATATTCCTGTGTGAACTCCAAGGGAGGACGAGCGTCAAGGTGATCTATCAAATTTGTTACCACTTGAGCATGGCCGTAGGCGGATAACTTTAATTTATCTCGAACAGCAAGCAAACTCTGATGTAATTCGGATCTTCTTATCCAAACCTTGTGAAGTTGCTTTTCCAATTCATTCGGGTCCGGTGCCAGGGACAAATTACAATACTCCTCTAACCCGGCAAATTTCATTGCGGCTTGAACTTTTGGCGCATAGCTAATAGCGACTGCGGGTGTTCCTGTGTTGATCCCCATGACAATCGAGTGAAAACGCATTCCTAAAATGGCTGTGCAACGGCCAATAAACGCCTGGACCAGATGCGGTGAACTTGCCGTTTCTATTAAATGGATGCGGTTGGGAATATCAACGAGCTTGGCAAACTCGCGCAAAACAATCCTGTCGTCAGTATGTGGGGTCGCATCCAAAACCTGGAAAGGGATCAGAATAACATGAACCAATGGTTGCGCGTCGAGAAATTGTTTTACGCCTAACGCAATCGAGGAAAGTCTTTCGTGCAATGGTGCGTTATCTTCCCAATAGCGCAGGGAGATACCTAATAATGGGGTATCGCTGCCGATGGAGAATTTTTCTTCTAAAAATTCGTCGGCATCGTATTTGTCTGATGGACGAATCTCGAACCTAAAAACAATATCAGGAACGACACTAACACTGGGAGATGTTGATTGATCTAGCTCAAGGCCGGTTTCGCGAAGAAAATCCATGGATTCGTTATCTCGGACAGTAGCAAACTGGCTTCTTTCAAATGCAAGACGCGTATGCTCGCGCCCTAATTCCGACTTAAATGGTCCGACTCCGACTGCTAAGATCACGCATGGGATGTTCAGTAATTTCGCCAGCAAAGGGAGGCTGCCGAACGCGGTGATGTCCCAGAAGCCCTTTCTTAGGTATTTGTCTGGATCTATTCCCCAATAGTCATGGAAAATACCTCCGCCACCTAGAATAATTAGATCGGAGCGTAAAGCTGCATCAAGGAGAGCATTAATATCTTCCCAATCGATAACTTCTACATTATGTTCAGCTTTTGTTTTTTCTGGATCCTTAGAAAGTATGATAAAGTTCAAAGCCGAATCGTAATTGCGTAAATCGCTCAAAATAGCGTACAGAATAGCCTCATCACCAACATTGCCTGCTCCGTAGTAACCACCGATCAATATTGTAGGCATAACTAATCTCCTGTCCGCATCTGACCTTTCTATGAAAAAAATCAAGCGACCCGCAGCTTAATTACTGACTAGGTTCGAAGTTTGCTCAAAAATCAAAAAATGTTTGCAAAACAATCGGGGTATTTCTTTACATAATAAGCCAGAAGCTGCTCCATACTTTTAGAAATAATCACATCAGCTTCTGCAATTGTTGCGTTCTTTTCGATTCCTTTTATTTTGTAAAAATGTTTGGATGCAGATTCAAACATCTTTCTCAATTTGCTTTTTGACCTTGACTGGGTTGCTAGGTACAAATCTCTTATCTTGCCACGACTATAATGTTGAATATAACTGTTAGAGTCTATTTGCGAGTTGTTATTCCACAGGCTGTGTTCCAATAAATAAAGCGAGTGATTTTTCTTCCCCCAAAAAATAAAGTGCCCATTTTCATAAGGTGCAATATCTTCAGGGTTGGGAATCGCCGAATCGGCATGCGCAAGGATGGTGTTCAAGAATTCGAGAGTGTCGGGCTGGTTTTTTCCGAAGATAACCCCAGAATTGATCCTCCCTGAAAAACCTGGCGCCATGAAGATGCTATGCTTAGGGGATAATTGCTCGAGATATTTTGTAAAATCAGGAGCATGTGGACGGACTTCACAATCTGCATCGAGAAAAAAAACCCATTCATACCCCGCAGATAGAGCCGCCAACATTAATGGAACCTTGAGCCAGGCAGCCTCGTGTGGATGGAGTCGATAAGGGGCTTCTCTAACAAGTAGATATTTGTAGCCGTTTTTCTTGCAGTATCGAATATGCGATTGTATACAGCCAGAATATGTGCGTTCAAAACCTTCCAAGGCAATAGAAAAAACAAGGGCTTTTTTTGCATAGGTCATGAAGGATCAATCTCCTCGTTTGTAACTTATGATAGCAGTAAATCCTAACAGGAAGTGTTTCATTAGCCCATCCCCCACGTTCCATCAAGTGTAGTAGGGTTATATAAAATGAAAATCTGGAAACATGTAATCATTGTATCACGCACAGGTAACGCGTACGATGTAGGCGTTTATTGGGTCAGAGCTTGCTAAATAGTCTTACTAATGTCCAGGCCTTTATCGAGATAAATTTCATTTTCCCAAAACTTCCTACATTTTCGAAACAGCTTTCTCTACCGCTGAAAGTACTTCTTCCATCTGCGTGGTTGTCATGTCGGGATAGACGGGTAGCGCCAACAAGGTTTTGCTGCATTGCTCTGCAACCGGACACTGCCCCTCGCCCATACCAAATTTGCGACTGGGTTCGGCCAAATGCAGCGGCTGTGGATAATATATTTCGCTGGCAATGCCTGCTTCCTTGAGCGCTTGTTGGACAGCTTCACGTTCATCAAATGCAACCATGTACAGGTGATACACATGCGTCCGATCCGGCGCTTCGACGGGGACGCGCAGACCAAGTTCGCCCAAATATTTCGAGTACTCTCGCGCAATTTCCACACGGCGCTCATTCCAGGCATCCAGATGCTTGAGTTTCACACGCAACACAGCCGCCTGCATCTCATCCAGGCGCGAATTGTAGCCCAGCATCTCAGGGAAATATTTCTTCTTCCAGCCATGCATGCGCAACATACTGACTTTTTCCGCCACCCCGTCATCGTTCGTTGTAACCATGCCACCGTCGCCGTACGCGCCCAGGTTCTTGCTGGGAAAAAAACTCAGGCAACCGATATCCCCGATCCCAGCCGTTTTCTTCTCTTTGTACATCGCGCCAATCGCCTGCGCATTGTCTTCGATCACCTTTAGAGCATGTTTTTCAGCAATACTCATGATCTGGTCCA
>Ga0105104_10002651_pt1 | contig 12945 bp, 8 predicted proteins | sample PPLLaktember2015_3_FD_87034 | JGI IMG/M metagenome (GOLD analysis project Ga0105104, IMG submission 87034) | Freshwater sediment microbial communities from Prairie Pothole Lake near Jamestown, North Dakota, USA - PPLs Lake P7 Core (6) Depth... | ecosystem: Environmental > Aquatic > Freshwater >...
CGGCTGGGGCTATAACGACAAGGACACGGACATCGAACTGGACTTTCTGAATAAGGTGGTTAGTGAGCAGCGGCTCTACAAGACAGGCTACCTCTTCGATCCCCGCTATTTCGGCACCCAGTCATGGCACGGCTGGGAGCGCAACCGCTATTTGCGCCACAACGGGGATGGGACGTTCACAGAAAGCGGTCGCGCCGTGAGTACAGACCTCATGCTCAATAGCCGAGGCACAGCCGTGGCGGATTTCTGGAACCGCGGCGTGCTGGATATTGCGGTGGCTGCGTCGACGGATCGGCATGCCCTGTTGCGCAACGAGATCGCTTCCGGGCGCAACTGGCTGGTGGTGAAGCTCATCGGGGCAGCTGGAGAGCTAGAAAATGGCACCAACCGAGACGCCGTGGGAGCTCGGGTGATCATTCGAGCCAATGGTATCCAGCAGATGCGCGAGGTGATTCTGGGAGACAGTTATGGCTCACAGAGCACACTGCACCTGCACTTTGGGCTGGACCGAGCAGCACAGGCAGAGGAGATGATCGTGCGCTGGCCGCGCTCGGGAATTATGCTGCGATTTGAACACGTCATGGCCAACAAGTACTACGAGATCAAGGAGGGCCAGACTCAGTTGATGGAAAAACCCTACGGAGCTAGAGAGCATGGAAAGTCGGAAAAAAGATGAACGTGACGACGTGTGAGAAGGCATTGCGGTGGGGGGCACATGGTCTTGTTGTGGTCGGCTTGGTGGCCGTGTTGCTGGGGAACTGGCCACCGGTGTCCGCGGCCGCAGAGCAGGCGGGCGAGAGCTGGTTTGAGGAGGTCGCCGATCGGGCCGGGATACGGCACCAGCATGCGAGCCGGTCGTTCAAAAATGCCTATGCGGACATTATGAAGGGATACACCGCCCTGGGGGCTGCCGTGGCGGTAGGTGATTACAACGGTGATGGGTTTGAGGACTTCTTCGCGACTACTTCGGAAGATCACGGGAAAAATCTGCTGTACCGCAACAATGGCGATTTTACATTCACGGAGACGGGTGAGGCGGCTGGCGTGGCCAACGGGAACGATGAGTCCAATGCCTCGGCCGATGCGATGTGGTTCGATTATAACAACGACGGGCGGCTCGACCTGCTGGTGATACGGTTTGGCCACAGCCAGTTGTTTGAGAATATGGGAGACGGGACGTTCAAGGAGGTCAGCACACAGGCCGGGCTGAACCAGCAGTACCTCAACAGCATCGTGGCCATTGCCTTTGATTACGATAGGGACGGATACCTGGACATTCTGTTCGGCAATTATTTCCAGCCGGTAAACCTGTTCAACCCGTCGACGCCGCACTTTTTCCCGGAGAGTTTTGAGACCGCCAACAACGGTGGCGGGGTAACGCTGTACCACAACAATGGCGATGGCACGTTCACCGATATGACCGACAAGGCCGGCCTGCGGTTTTCTGGATGGGTCCTGGACCTGGGTCATGCCGACGCAGACCACGATGGGGACGATGACCTGTATGTGGCAGTAGATTTTGGTCAGGACCGGTTTTTTGTGAATAACGGCGATGGGACCTTCACGGACATGACGGAGAAGGCTATCGGCGTCGATACCAAAAAAGGGATGAATGCGGACTGGGGCGATTTTAACAACGACGGCCTATTCGACGTGTATGTGACCAATATTACGGATGAGTACATGCGGGAGGGCAATTTCCTCTGGAAGAACAATGGGGACCTCACGTTCACTGACGTGGCCCGCGAAACCGGCACATACGATACCGGGTGGGGCTGGGCCGGGAAGTTTTTCGATTATGACAACGACGGTTGGCTAGACCTCTACGTGGTCAATGGTTGGGTATCGGCTGGGGAAGAGAACTACGTGGTGGACATTTTTCAGTTGATCACCAGCCCCAACGTCGACCTTTCTGACGCCCGGAACTGGCCACCGATGGGGAACAAGACGCTGAGCGGGTACCAGGAAAAATGGCTGTTCCACAACCAGGAAGGAACGCTGTTTACGAATGAAGCGGCGCGCCACGGCCTGAATTCCAAGCTGGACGGACGGGGGATCGCCGTGGCCGATTTTGACAACGACGGCCGGCTAGATTTGTTGGTTTCAAACGCCAATGCCAGGCCTTTGCTGTACCGAAATATCCAGCCCACGGGCAACCACTGGGTGCAATTTTCATTGAAGGGTACCCGATCGAATCCGCTTGCGGTGGAGGCTCGACTGTGGGTCACGGCTGGCGGGCAGACACAGGTTGGGTTTGTGAACGGGGGGAACGGATTTGCCAGCCAGAGCATGCTGCGGGTGCATTTCGGCCTCGGCAAGGCAACGCAGATTGAACGTCTGGAAGTCGCCTGGCCGTCGGGGGTGAGGCAGACGTTTACAAACCTCCAGCCCGACCGGATGTATGTCGTTGTCGAGGGCCAGTCCGAGATCCTGCCGTTCCAGCCAACGGCTCCAAAGGAAGAAGCAGCGAAATTGCATTGAAATGGCTCGGAGCTCAGCGGCGGATTGGTCATCGCAGCCGAGTTTTTTCATATGGTGTAAACACCTTCTTCTACGGGAGAAACTCGAGATGAGATGGATAGCGGCTGTTGTGGTGACGGCGGCTTTAGGTCTTTTCGGTAGCGCACAGGCCCAGGAGGCTGAGTCCTTGTTTCAGGAGGCCGTGCAGGCCACACAGGTCGCAGATTACGAGGCCGCCCTGACCAAGTTCGAGGCGGCGTTGCAGGCTGATCCTAACAATTTGCGCTACGGCAATGAGTATCGCTTGACTGGGGTGAAGATCAACCAGGTGAAGACTTACGACCGGTGCATTGCGTTCTTCAAGCAGCTGGTGGCCGATCATCCAAAGGCGCCTAATGCCTGGATGAATCTAGGCTATGCCTATGTGGACAAGATTCCCACCGAAGGGGCGATTACCCAGGTGCTCCTGGCGAATACAGCGCTTGGACATTTTAGTACTGCCCTCGATTTGGAGGAGAGCTGGTTGGGGCGCTATACGCGGGGCAACAGCTACTTGTACTGGCCGGCGATCTTCGGGCGGACGCGGTGGGCGATAGCCGACCTGGAAAAGGCTGTCGCCTTGTCCCAAGAGACGGACAAGCGTAACTATCAGGCACGGGCCTATAGAGGCCTGGGCGAGGCATACTGGCGGCTGAATGACCTGGAAAAGGCCCGACAGATCTGGCGGGAGGCGTTGGAGCTTTTTCCCGATGACAAGGAATTACCGGTGCTCCTCGGGCAAGACGACAAGGCCTTGAACGCCTTCCTCACGGCCCACTTCGAACCTGGCAAGCGCGTCGATACCAATGTCAGCGCCCTCTGGGAAGATACGGCATCGCAGGCCTGGCTAGGGCAGGACGACAAAGTCCCGCCAGCGCCTGCGCCAATTCAAGTCGAGACGGGGAGGCACGTGGATACTACTGAGGGTGAGATCTCGGGAAAAGCGAATTGAGAGGACTGGGACCGTGGCATCTGGACTCGGAATGTGGAGGGCTGGCTTTGGGCTTATGGCGTGTTGGCTCGCCCTGGCGTCAGCAGCGTGGGCAGCGGAGATGCCCGGCAGTGAAAGGCTCAAGTTTGAGGAGATCGGCGAGCGGGCCGGAGTACGGTTCGTCCACTCGCCGCGCAAATTTTCCGGTCAGCACAAGGCCCAGGTGCTGGAGATGTTCACCTACGGTGGAGCGGCGGTGGCGGTGGGTGATTACAACAACGACGGATTTGATGATTTGTTTGTGATGGATTCGGATACGGGCAAACCGCACCATCTGATGCGCAACAACGGCGACATGACCTTTACCGACGTCGCCGAGAGCGCTGGCGTGGCAGGAGGAAACGACACGCAGTCCATCTGTGCGGACGCGCTATGGTTCGACTACAACAATGACGGTCGGTTGGATCTCCTGGTCGCTCGGTTCGGGACACCGATTTTATACCGCAACGATGGACCGGGCCCGGACATCAACTATCGGTTTACGGACGTGAGCCAGGCGGTGGGGTTGACGAAGTTCGGCAATACGGTTGCTGCGATCGCGTTCGATATCGACAACGACGGCTGGCTGGATCTAATGCTGGGCAACTACTTCCAGCCCGTGAATCTGCTGGATTTGAAGACACCCCACGTCCTACCCAATAACCTGGATTACGCGGATAACGGTGGCGGTGTGACACTCTGGCACAACGTGCCCCTGGCCAACGGCGAGCGGGGATTTGTGGAAGTGACGGAAGCGGCGGGATTTGGCCGCCATACGGGCTGGACGCTGGATCTAGGGCATGGCGATTTCAATAACGACGGCTGGCAGGATGTATACATCGCCGGGGATTACGGGACGGACCGGATGTTTTTAAACAAGGGCGACGGCACCGGGACATTTATGGAGGTAACGGAAACCGCCATCGGTTACGACACTCGCAAGGGGATGAATGTCGACATCGGGGATTACGACCGCGACGGCTGGCTAGACATTTATGTCACCAACATCACCGATGAGTACATGAAAGAGTGCAACATGCTCTGGCACAACAATGGGGATGGGACGTTCACCGACCTGTCGAAGGAGACCGGGACCTGCGATACGGGCTGGGGCTGGGCCGCCAAGTTCGCAGATTTTGATAACGACGGGTGGGAGGACCTTTTTGTGGTGAACGGCCTGCGCTCTGCTGGGGAACGGAATTACATTCCAGCGCTGGTGGAGATGATCATCAAGCCCGGCGTGGATTTCTCGGATCTCAATAGTTATCCAGATATCGAGGATATGAGCTGGAGTGGTTATCAGAAAAAGCGGCTGTTCAGCAATATGGGCGATGGAACGTTCAAGGACGTGGCTGCAGAGGCTGGCGTGGATACAGCACTGGATGGTCGGGGCATCGGTGTAGCCGACTTCGACAATGACGGGTTGTTGGATTTCTATCAGACCAACACCAATCAGCCAGCGTTGCTGTTCCGGGGGCGTACAGAAAATACCGGGAACTGGGTCGAGCTCAAGTTGATTGGCACCAAATCGAACCGCGATGCGATCGGCACCCGAGTGGTGTTGACAGCCGGAGGCAATTCCTATCTTAGCGAGGTGAATGGCGGGAACGGTTACGCCAGCCAGAGTACCACACGGCTGCACTTTGGGGTCGGGTCGGCCAGCGCTGTGGATCGGGTGGAGATCCGCTGGCCCAGCGGGCTGGTGCAGACGCTGCCGCCGGAACAGGTCGCCGCGCTCATCAATAAGTTCACGTATATCCGGGAAGGAGAAGGGCTCGTGAAACGATGAGGCCGGTGGCACACCTTGCCCTGTTGGTAGTGCTGTTGACCGCGACGAGCCTGCCTGTCGCTGCTCAGGATGAGATGCTATGGCACTACCGCAATCTGGGCAAGGCGTTCTATGAGAATCGTGCCACCCAATATGATGCTGTGGAGACGTTCAAGAAGGCCCTCGACCTGGCGCCAGATTCGGCACAGGAGCGGGTGAATTATGGCCTCGCTTTGCTGCGCGCAGGCAAAAAGACAGAAGGGATCGCCGAGCTAGAGCGGGCGCAGAAGCAGGATCCCACCATCCCGCACACATGGTTCAACCTGGGCATTGCGTACATGCGGGACTCGAAAGAAAGCCGGGCTATTGAGCAGTTCGAGGGGATGCTCCGCCTAGTGCCGAACGAGCCGATCACCCATTACAACCTGGGGAAGCTTTACTGGCGTAATAATGAGCATGAACGGGCACTGCAGCATTTTGAGCGCGCCACGGAGCTTGCCCCCGACCTCGCTGGACCATACTACCAACTCGCGGCGGCCTACCGGAGGATCAAGCGGCTTGAGGAGGCCAAAACGGCCAAGGAAACGTTCGACCGCATCAAGAGTCAGCAGGCCGGGGCAGCCGTGCAGGAGGACTTGGAGTGGAGTTACTATGCGGAGATTTACGAGACAATCGATCCGCAACACGCCCAAGAGGTCCGTGCTGCGGCGGAGTTGCGGTTTGAAGCGCAGGTATTGGACCAGGGGTTGGATGCCGCCACTGCTGGCCTTGTTGTGCTCGACGTCGATGGCGACTTGAGGCCAGAGTTGCTGGTGTGGTCCGCCCGTGGCGTGAAGCTGTATCAGCAGGGTAAGAAGGAGATCGCGAGCGGACTGGAGGACCTCAAAGAAGTTCTGTCGATTGCGCCGGGCGATTTTGACAACGACGGGCTGACGGATCTGTGTGTGCTGACCGCAGACGGGACGGCCCTATACAAGAATGTGGGTGGAAGGTTTGCGAAGCACCCAGTAACCCTGCCTGTCGGGAGCTACCGCAAGGCTGTGTGGCTGGATTTCGACCACGATTACGATTTGGATCTGATCCTGCTCGGGAAGACCTCGGCAGTCGCCCGCAATAATGGGCAGGCAGGGTTTTCTGATCTGACACATGCATTCCCGTTTGTGCAAGGGGCAGCCATCGATGGGGTGCGCATCGATATAATTGCTGACGCCCAGGGGATGGACCTGGCAGTGGCCTATGCGGACCGGCCAGGGGTGCTCTATCGGGACCACCTAGGCGGGAAATATGAAGCAGTCTCGCTTGAAGTGCTCCCCCAAGGGGGGCTCGGCATGGGGGCCTTCGATGTGGACAACGACGGGTGGACTGACCTGGCCGTGGGCGACGGTACCGGCCTTGTCCTGCTTATGAACGACCGCAAAGGTGGCTTCCAGAGCGCTAAAGCGCCAGCGGGAGCGAGCGCCCCGTTTGTGTTTGCCGACCTGGAAAACCGCACGGTGAGCGAGTTGGTGGCGAGTGGAGCGGTATTTCGGAATAAGGGGCTGGGAGCGTTCGATGCGGCCACGCAACCCAATGGCCTGGAGGCCGCAGTGGCCATGACGGCGGCCGATTTCGACGCTGACTGGAAGCTTGATTTGGCAGCGGTAGGGAGCGATGGCACGCTACGGGTGCTGCGGAATACGACCGACAGCGCAAACGCTGGGCTGCGCGTTGGCTTAAAGGGGGTGAAGAATCTCAAGCTGGCCCCGGGCGCGGAGGTGGAAGTGAAGGCCGGCCGTCGGTACCAGAAGCATATCTATGAGGGCGTGTCATTACTCTTCGGGGTGGGAGCATACACGTCAGTGGACACGGTGCGTATTACCTGGCCCAACGGGACGATTCAGAACGAAACGCGGCAGGCTGTCAACCAGGCGCCAGTCTACGAGGAGGCGCAGCGGCTTTCAGGCTCATGTCCGATGATTTTTACCTGGAACGGCCACGCCTTCGAGTTTATCACCGACGTGCTGGGCGTCGCGCCACTAGGGGCCAGCGCCGGCGATGGGCAATACTTCCCCGTAGATCATGACGAATACGTGCAGATCACTGGGTCGTCGTTGGTGGCTGTCGACGAACACTACGAGATCCGGGTGACCGAAGAGCTGCGGGAGGTGGCGTACCTGGACGCCATTCGATTGATTGCGGTGGACCACCCAGCTGAGATCGAAGTGTTCACCAACGACAAGTTTAAGGGACCGCCGTTCCCTGAGTTCCGCCTGTTCGGGGTGAAGGAGCGAAGGTATCCGGTGAATGCCCGAGATCACCATGGCCGGGACGTGCTGGACCGCCTGAGGAGGCTCGATCGAACGTATCCAGATGGGTTTGCCCGCGATTACGCCGGGGTTGCCGAGTTGCACCATCTGGACCTGGACTTTGGAGAGGCCGTCCTGGATAGCCGGGCGATTCTGGTGCTGAACGGCTGGGTTGACTGGGCCGACGGTAGCACGTTTCTGGGCATGTCGCAGCAGAATTCGGCTGGGCTGATTCTGCCCTACTTACAAGTCAGGAACGCACAGGGAGAGTGGGAGACCGTCATTGAGGATATGGGAATCCCCGCCGGGAAGCCAAAGACCATTGTGGTGGATCTGACCGGGAAGTTTCTGTCCACGTCACGGGAGGTTCGGATCGTCACCAATCTCTGCGTATACTGGGACGAGATTTTTCTAGGGACAGACCCGGGGACTCCGCCCATGCGGCTCACCGATCTGCTTGCAGCGTCAGCCAGGCTACACTTCAGAGGATTTTCGGAGGTGGTAATCCACCCAGAACGTAAGCAGCCTGAGCGCTTTGTGTACGGGCAGATGCGGCCGTTCCATAAGTGGAACTGGAATCCGACACCCGGCCTTTATACCCGGTACGGGGACGTGAAGCCGCTTCTGGAGGCGGTGGATGATCTCCTGGTGATCATGGGATCGGGCGACGAGTTGCAGCTGAGGTTCGATGCCACGCGTCTTCCGGCGCTTACGGAAGGGTGGAAACGCGACTTTCTGCTGTTTGTGGACGGATGGGCCAAAGACGGAGACGCCAATACAGCGTTCTCGCAGACCGTGGAGCCGCTGCCCTTCCACGGTATGTCGCAGTATCCGTACCCAGCACCGCAGACGTATCCTGCCGGCGGGGGACACAACCGTTACCGGGAGTTTTACAACAGCCGCCCCGCTCTGCAGTTAATCCGCCCGCTGTACGAGGGGCTAGAAGAGGTTACTGCGGCATCTGATCCTGGCCGTCGGACAAGAGTGATGGAGAACAGATAGATCGGGCAAAGAGCATGCTATAAGTTTGCAGATTTCGTCGACACTGAAGGCGTTGCGGTAGAGGAGGCAAGCATGAACAGGCGCATCCTAGGTGTAATGCTGGGTATTTTGTTTGTGGGACTGATGGCCACGCCCGTGGTGCTCAATCGGGTATCCGCACGCCACACGCCCATCGCCGTCGACGCCCCTCGTGACGCGGTGATGGCACGCTATGGGTTCTGTTTCCAGGAGGTCGCCAAGGCAGCTGGCATAGAGTTTACGCATCAAGTGCCTAACCTCGATCCCCAACTCGCGCCTATTATGCCGATGGTCGCGTCGATGGGCGCCGCGGTCTCCATTGTCGATGTGGATCGCGATGGCTGGCAGGACATCTATGTCGCGAACAGTGGCGAGGGCAGTCGCAACCGCCTCTACCGCAATCGGGGCGATGGGAGCTTCGAGGACGTGGCGGCTGCCATGGGGGGGGCGGATGTCAATCAGGTCGGCACAGGCGTGTCCATGGGCGCGGTCTGGGGTGATTACGATAACGATGGGTACGAAGACCTCTTCCTCTATAAGTGGGGCCGTCCTGAACTGTTCCGTAACGAGCAGGGGCGCCGATTGGTGCGCGTGACGGCGGACGCCGGGCTACCGAGCTGGATCAATGCCAACACGGCGATCTGGCTGGATTATGACCGCGATGGGCGGTTGGATTTGTTTATCGGCGGCTATTATGCGGAGCACGTCAACTTGTGGAAACTCGAGACCACCAGGATCATGCCGGACAGCTTCGAGTATGCCAAGAACGGCGGACGGAAGTATCTGCTGCGCAACCGTGGTGATGGCAGATTTGAAGATGTGACAGAGAAACTGGGCATCACTAGTCGCCGTTGGGCGTTGGCGGCGACGGCGGCTGATCTGCGCGGAACCGGGTATCCCGACCTATTCATTGCCAACGATTACGGCGTCTCAGAGCTGTATTTCAACGACGGCGGTGTACGATTTCGCGAAGTGGGCAAACAATCGGGCGTGGGGTTTGCGCCTAAGAGCGGCATGAACGCGGCGGTCGGTGACGTGTTCAATCAGGGCCAGTTTTCCATCTATGTCACGAACATCTCTGAAGAGGGCATTCTCCTGCAAGGAAACAACCTCTGGGTGCCGAAAGCCGGGACTTCGGGAGAACACCTCCAGTATGAAAATCTCGCGCGTGAAATGGGCGTCGAGCTCGGCGGCTGGAGCTTTGGGGCACAATTTGGCGACCTGAACAACGATGGCTCCCTTGACCTCTTTCTGACCAACGGATTTGTCTCAGCGGATCGAGACAAGAGCTACTGGTACGATTTTTCGAAAATTGCGGGCGGCAACACCACGATCATCTCCGATGCGCAGAACTGGCCGCCCATGGAAGGCCGCAGTCTGTCGGGCTTTCAACAGAAACGCGTGTGGATCAACGATGGCACCGGGCAATTCTTTGATGTGGCGCAGGCGGTGGGAATCACCGACACCTCCGACGGCCGTGCCGTGGCGCTGGCCGATCTGTGGAATCGTGGCGCGCTGGATGCCGTGGTGGTCAATCAACAAGGGCCGTTGTTGCTGTACAAGAACACCGTCGTGCCGGACCATGCGTGGATCGCCTTTGACCTGGAAGGCCGCGACAGCAACCGCAGCGCCATCGGCGCGCAGGTGCGACTGTTCTGGAATGGGCACGAGCAAGTGCAAGAGGTGTCGGGTGGTAGCGGTTACGGGGCGCAGAATCAGCGCCGTGTGCATTTCGGCTTGGGGAAAGAAGCCCACATCGAGAAGGCGGTGATTCGTTGGCCTTCGGGGAAAGTCCAGATGCTCACTGCGCCTCAGATTGGCCAAATTCATCAGGTAAAGGAGCCAGCATGACTCCAGAGCTCAGTGCGTCGACCACATCCGTCTCGTCCATGACGACACCCTCTCCATCTGTATGGGCGCATTGGCGCAGTTTTGACAAGCGCTATCTTGCGCCCATGCTCATTACCTGCATCCTGGCCGCCGGACAGCTGTCGTTTGGCTTTTTGGAAAGCTATTCGCGGACCGCCCTCGCCATTCTCATCGCTCTCGTGATAGAGGTGGTGGTAGGGCGGATTTTTTGGGGGCAGTGGCCGAATCTCGCTAGCGCCTATGTCTCGGGGATCAGCGTCGGGATATTGGTCCGATCACCAGCCTTCTGGCCCTATGCGGTGTGCAGTGCGCTGTCGATCATCTCGAAATATGTCCTACGGGTCAAGGGACGCCACCTCTGGAATCCGTCGAACTTCGGCATCTGCGTGATGCTGGTGCTGGCGCCGGACGTGGTCGCCAGCCTGAGCATTCAGTGGGGTAATTATCTGCTGCCGATGATCATCGTGTGGATCTTAGGCTCGTTCATCATCTGGCAGGTGAAGCGGTTTCACATCTGCGCCACGTACGTAGTGTCGTTCTTGCTCTTGGCCTATGTACGTAGCTGGATCACCGGCCATCCGTTCCTGGCGGAGGTTGCCCCCATCACCGGGCCGATGTATCAGCTCTTCATCTTCTTCATGATCACCGACCCGAAGACCACCGTGCAGACGACCTGGGGGCAATGTGCCGTCGTCTGTCTCGTCGCGCTGGTCGAGATGATTCTGCGGCTGCACGAAAGTGTCTATGCGCCATTATACGCCCTTTTCCTGGTCGGGCCGACCGCTAACCTGATCGAAATCTGGTGGCACTCGCGGCAGCCTGCGACAGCTTCCGCCCCCTACCCCATCTAAGCAGTAGTCATCGTTCGCTTCGCGCTGACCTCGTGACAACCGTCTGGCGGGTTGCCGGCGCGTAGGAAGAGGCCGCGGGGCAGCATATTTATAACTACTGAGAGGAAGGAAAATGATTTCTGGTCGACGAACCATCTCCCAGTTCTGGGAAGCTGACCGTAAAGTGAGGCTCGTGGGGGCGGTGGTTATGTGTGGTCTACTGCTTCCCCTGATCTACCTGGCACTGGCGGCTGAGCCCTTGAAGGTCGCGGGGTTGCCGGTGACCTGAAACCTCACCCTTCCCGTCGCCTGTAAGGCGATGGAGCATGACGCCAAAGGCGGGAAAGCCATGGCCGGGGGAGTGGCCGAGTATGCCAAATTTAGCGGCTGGCCTGAGCTGAAGGAGGCTTTCATGGTGGGGCGGATTAAAGCCGCCTATTTCTTGGCTCCGCTGGCCATAGACCTGGCTGACAAGGGCATCCCGGTGAAGATCGTGGCGCTGGGACACCGCTCCGGCGCGGTCCTGATGGTCAAGCACGATGCACCGATCAAGACCATGCCAGACCTCAAGGGCAAACGTGTGGCGATTCCGAGTCGCTTTGCCGTTGACCACCTGTTCGTGAGACGCCTGCTCAAGCAACATGGTATGGCGGTCGCGGACGTGGAATGGGTGGAGATGAATCCACCTGACATGCCTGCTGCCCTCTATGCCGGGGCGGTGGCCGCCTATGCCACCGGGGAGCCGTTCGGCGCGGTGGCGGAGAAAGCTGGGTATGCGCGGCCGCTCTATATGACGCGCGATGTTTGGCCCAACTACATCTGCTGCGTCCTGACGGTGCGGGAGGAGTTGATCCAGACGGAGCGTGCCCGGGTGCAGCAGTTAGTCAACTATGTTATGTCCTCAGGGTCATGGCTGGACGCCTCCCAAACCAACAGGTTTCTGGCTGCCGATATCGCGGCGGGGCCGAATTTTTTCAACCAGAAACCCGACGTCTTGAAGTTTGTCCTGAGTAACCCTCCAGACCGGGTCACCTATGGCGACCTGCGCGTCATTCAGGCTGAGTTCGAGGAGGTGATGCAGCTCTCCCTTGAGGCTGGCATTATCACCCATCCTGTTCCCTATGAGAAGTACGTGGACGAGAGCTTTATCCAAAACGTTACACCAGTACAGATCACCCTGGAACAATAGGAGGAGCAGAACCTTGTTCGCTTCAGTTCTGGCGCAGTTGGCCTTCATATGCATCGTCTCGACGCTATTGGGTGGAAGCCCAACAGGGTTTGCAGGCGAACAGTCGCACGTCTTTCACGGCATTGTCAGCCAGACACCTCCACGTGCGGCCGACTTCACGCTGACTGCCCACACCGGCAAGCCCATCCGTCTGGGGGACTTTCAAGGAAAACTGGTCTTGCTCTACTTCGGATATACCTATTGCCCAGGCATATGCCCGACGACCCTGGCGGAGGTCGCGCAAGCCCTGCAAACTCTGGGGCCGAAAGCGGCAGAGAAGATGCAGGTCCTCATGGTCTCGGTGGACCCGGAGCGGGATACGCCGGCCAGACTGGCCGCGTATCTCACGTATTTCAACGACTCGTTCCTGGGGTTGACCGGGACGCCAGATGAAATCGCCACGACGGCCGCAGCCTACGGTATTTACTCTAAGAAATATGAAGAGACTCCCACGAATGGCTATGTGGTGGACCATA
>Ga0105104_10002653_pt1 | contig 12944 bp, 8 predicted proteins | sample PPLLaktember2015_3_FD_87034 | JGI IMG/M metagenome (GOLD analysis project Ga0105104, IMG submission 87034) | Freshwater sediment microbial communities from Prairie Pothole Lake near Jamestown, North Dakota, USA - PPLs Lake P7 Core (6) Depth... | ecosystem: Environmental > Aquatic > Freshwater >...
ATATGTTTATTCAACCGCTCTGCGGTATTTACAACCCTTGCTCATTTATATGTTTATTCAACCGCTCTGCGGTATTTTCAACCCTTGCTCATTCATATGTTTATTCAACCGCTCTGCGGTATTTTCAACCCAAGCTCTTTCATATGGTTATTCTCCCTGGTGCAACGGCATTGATGCTTAGGGACTCCTTATTCAGGGTTTTACCCGGGGATCAATATTAATGTTTTTTTCATTTCCGGGGAAATTGATAAAAGGTCCGGCTTTTCGATTTTTCGCGGCTGTATTTTTGAAATAATCGGTTTTATAATGAGTGCCGGTTGTTATATTGGCAACATCACCTTCCGACGACCAGGTCATAGTCATGTCCTCTGGATTGATCCTGACATCCACATTAACATAACCTCCGGTTTTATCAAATCCAAAATATCGTTGCCATGCTGTTACATCAGGTTCAAGTTTTTCAGGATAAAAAATCCGGTTTCTCATAGAGCCTTCGTTCCCTCTTCTTCCATAGAGGTTTCCTTCTGCAAAATTATCGCTGCTTGAAAAATCGATTGCTTTTGTGCAATTGTAAAAGAGATTGTTTTCGACATGATTCCATCTGGATGTGCCACCGCCTCCGGCTACAATCCGCCATTCCGCATTACGCGTCATAATCCCTGCATTTTCGCACATTCCGATAAGATTATGGGCAAAAATTCCTTCGTCGCTTCCATCGACAATAATACCATTTCCGCCGTCATCATTAAGATCTCTAGGCACTGCATTTGTGGCACCCCAAATAATGTTATGGTCTGCCATATTTCCTGATTTCGGTGAAGCCTCAATATATATTCCGCCACGCACAGTGAATGTAACGTTCATGATCAGATTGTTCGTAATACGGGAATTATTGCACCCGTAATCGAACCAGATACCCGGCGCGTAAGAAATATCACGAATCACGCAGTTGGCAATAACGTTATTCCTGGTACCATGTATTTTGATACCTGCACTTTCCCAGGTACGCTCAACATTCTGCCATCCGATATCTTCTATAAGGCATGACTCTATAAGGGTGTTTACTGCATTTAATCCTGAAATACCACAAACTCCGGCATCAGCAATGTGTGTACGGCGAATGACAGAACTGCCCACCGGAACAGCAGGACTGTCGGCTGTCCAACATTCTCCGCCTATATCAAGTGCGGTGGAGTTGGCATGTCTGATAACACAATCTTCTATGATCCAGTGATTACCGCGATTGGTAGAAACAAGTCCCCTTTGCGGAATTGGAAATCCGCCGGCTCCATGTTCGAATGTAATTCCCTTAATCCGGATATAACCAAGGAATCGATCTTTCGGCGCAAACACACGCTCACGTATAACAAATTCAACATTATGATCACCAGGATTAGCATTGTCTTTCAGGCGAATATGAACCATTAATCCATCTTCTTCAACCCAAAAGCTGTCATCGTTAGAGGCAAGATCGGAAAAAAATTCTACTTGTTTTAATTTGTAACCGTCGACAAAAATCATCCCACGCCTTAAAAAATGAGGTTTGATCTGATCCGGGTTATTCCAGGGAAAATACGACCTGTCATTATGCATTAAATTTGCCATCCCGAAAGGATTATATCCCCTGAAGTCAATGCCTTCAAGATCGTACTGATAAATTGCCGGTTGATCTCCCGGGACTCTCTCCCTTACCCTATACCCTGAAGATTGTTTCCAATTATCTCTGGATGCGAGTACCGAACCTTTAACAACAACATTAGCTCCCGGAGCAGCCTCGTAACTGATAAGTTTGTCGGCAGCGCTTCCGCCTCGCTTCGGTCTGACTTGTTCGCGGTAAACTCCTGAATTGATGACAACACGTTCGCCGGGTTGAAGCACCGCAGCGGCTTTGCTGATAGTCAGGAAAGGCCGTTCCTGCATTCCTTCATTGCTATCGGAAGCATTCGGATTACCATTATCAACATAATAGGTTTTCGAATACGTAACCGGAACTTCCCAGCTAATATGTTCTTTTCCGTCAGGTAACAAATACGTCGTTTTAGTCTGTGCATTTAAATTTTCTGGAAACAGAAGAAACACGAGTGCGATGACCGGCATCTTTATCAATGCATGACCTGCTTTTTTGAAAAATCGTTTTTGTGTTTTTTGCTTAATAAAACTCTTCATCTTTGTCAGGATTTAATTATGAACTAAGATTATGTTATGTCTTATTTATTCGAATAATCAGGGATGTCGTCATGTCTGCGAATTCTTCCCGGTTCCTGATCGAAGGGCGGAATTATATTACATATACTGGTTTGCATGGTTATTAATAGTAAATGTTATCAAGACAAAAGCAAACATGATCTAATCCTTTTTGCCAATGAAAGTAGCAAATTTATTTATGTGATAGGTGCATCTGATTACAGTATTATGCCCGTATCGCTGACAAATTGATCAGCGATGATGCGCTGGAGGAAATTATAATTTGGCTCAGTGTCGCGGTTCAAAATTAATCGGAGCCAGTATTAACTCACGGTATACAAATTTTATGGTTGGCTGTGTCGCGTATCCGGGTACAACTCGCAGCAGGATTTTTCCCTCATGCAGGAACAAATTGCAAAAACCGACCGTCTGTGTTAGCAGTCCGGCGTTGTTAATTTTTTTTCTGGTTGAGATTTTCATAGTGGGCATAATATTTTTATATTTTATCTGAACAATTTTATACTTTTCTTGCTTTTATCCTTAGAACAAAATCTTGGCTCAAACATCCAACTAAATGATAGGAGAATATTGTTATGGCAAAATATGTAGATGGATTTGTCCTTGTAGTACCGGACAGCAAGGTAGCCGAATACACGAAAATGGCAGAAGAAGGAAGAAATTCATGGATGAAGCATGGAGCGCTTTCTTACTTTGAATGCAAGGGTGATGATTTAACTACCCGGGATTTCGGTGGCGGAAAACCACTTGAATTCACAAAACTGGCAAATTCCAAATCTGGTGAAAATGTCTGGTTTTCTTTTATTGTATTTAAATCAAAAAAGCATCGAGACGAGGTAAACAAAAAGGTAATGGACGAGATGAATGAAAAATATAAAGATTTAAAGGATTTTTCGATGCCATTCGATATGCAGCGTTTTACATACGGCGGATTTGAAGTTGCAGTTGAAGGTTAAAAGGTCCCTGGTTCCTAAAGGTTTCCCAGCATATCCCTGTAGCCTCTTCCGATAGGAATGAATTTGCCTCCCTGGACCTCGATCATATCAGCCGTATAGGACTCGATTTTGTTTACGGATACAATGAAGGACCGGTGAACCCGTTTAAAGAGATTAGCAGGCAAAAGCGCTTCAATTTCATGGGTGCTCATTTTTGTTATGTATTCCTTGTTTGTCGCAACAATTCTGATGTATTCCTTTTGACTTTCGATATAATTGATCTCTGAAAACAGGATTTTTGCCTTCTTTTTTTGTACATTAAGGTATATGTGATCCTGGGTTCCCCTGTTTTCAGGTAATTGCTGATATTCTGGATGTACAGCTTTCACCTTGTTTACAGCAACCAGGAACCGTTCAAAATCAATCGGCTTCAACAAGTAGTCTGTCACATTCTGATTGAACCCTTCCAGTGCATATTGCGGATACGCTGATGTGATAATAACTGCCGGCCGATGCACCAACGTTTTCAAAAAGGCCAGGCCCTTCAATTTTGGTAAGTGTATATCCAACAGAATCAGATCTGTCTGATGATCCCTCAGGAATTCGGTCGCCAGGATCGCGTCTTTGAATACTTGCTGAAATTCGAGGAAAGGCACCATCGAGATATAATCCGTCAACACCTTTGCAGCCAATGGTTCATCCTCTATGATAATGCATTTTAACTTAGACATGGCTGGCAAGATTAATATTTAGTACGGCTTTGAATTCGGCTGAGCCTGGTAAAATATTAAGATTGAATTCCTGATAAAGTAGTTCCAACTGGCGCCTGAGATTTGTCAATCCAATGTTTTCTTTTACCCCTTTACCTGGCAGCAGTTCTGTTTCCAAAACCCCTGTTGAATTTCTGACTGTAAATGACAATTGTTGCCTTTTCACCGATAAGTGTATTTCAACAAAAGGATTTCCCCTGGTTTCAGACACGCCGTGTTTGAAAGCATTTTCTACCAATGGGATCATCAAAAGGGGCGGAATGGCCTGTTTCATGTCTTCAATATCATGGTTGAAATTAATGCGCAGCGAATCATCAAATCGCAGTGTTTCCAGGGAAATGTAATCACTCATTATTTTTATTTCCTGATCGATGGATATGTATTCACTTCCCGTTTCGTACAGCATAAACCGGAGGATCTTCGACAACCTCAAAATAGATTCCGGTGCCAGGTCACTTTTATCCCTGGCCAGGGAATATATGTTATTAAGCGTATTGAATAAAAAATGCGGGTTAGTTTGAGAACGCAAATAGTTTAATTCTGCGACCTGCTTTTCAATTTGCAATTGCTGGGATGATTGTTTTAATTTAAAGTAATGATAGATATGCCTGGTAATTCCAAAAATGAAAAAGGAGCCCATGCTGTACGCCATCTGATTCTGAAGTGCCAGATCCAGTGTTTCGTAAACCTTTAATTCAGTATATGCATGCAATATTATGCCCAGCGACCTCCAGGCGTACGAACCAAATGAATACAACATTAAATGAAGGAACAGTGCAGAAATACCCAGCAGAAAATTATATATGAATGTTTTTCTTTTCTTCAGAACAAACGGAACTGTATATTCAAAAAGCATGAAATTGAGCAGGGTAACATAAATTACCGCCCAGATATTATTGAATACGAGCGGGATAACCTTTCCGGGGTAGTCTCCCATTATACTGAACAATCCCAGCAGGCAATATCCCAAGGCCATCCACAGATACAATTGAATCCGTTTAAAGGTGTCTGATGCCTTCCTGTTCATCTTCATATCATAAAGATCGGAAAAAACTTTCCCAATCTTTTGTTCACCCGACAGAATTCATCTTTCCGCAAACCAACAGCAGGAAATGGTCAATTTTTTCATTCATTGCCCTGGATCTGCTGTTCGTTTACCGCATTCTGGCTTATATTGACAGGGTTCTCTACGAATGGAATTAATTGAATATTATTGCTCAACAATGATATCCTGAGATGATATAAAATAAATATCATATTCAAGTCCGGAGTTAATATGGAAGGATACAGCATCCCTGTCTTAAATGAACGGGAAAAAGTACTTTTCAACACAATATGCAGGAACAAGGATGATTTCGATCTTATAAAATCACAATCCACTTAAATAATTCAGGAGGAATCAATTTATGAAAAGCTCAATCGTACAAACCCGGTATAAAACCACAAGAATGGTGCTAAACCTTTGCCTCACGCTGATGGTTGTTTCAATCCATGCGCAATCCCCCGTATCCAGGGATGGAATCAAAGGCAACCTCATCACTGTCAGCTGGCTTGAAGAAAGCCTCGGGAACGCCAATCTGGTTTTGTTGGACGCTTCACCCACACAGATCTATGCTGCAAAGCATATACCAGGTGCCATCAGCTATGATATCTTTACGTATGGCGTGCGTGAACTGCCTGTGGCTGATATTGAGAATCGTTTTCAATCATGGGGAATCAGTTTGGGAAAAAGGATCGTTATATATGACCAGGGTGCCACAATCCTGGCCACTCGGCTATTTTTCTCTCTCATTTATTATGGATTTCCCGCTGAAAACCTGCTTATTCTCGATGGTGGCCTCTCAAAGTGGCAGGAAAGCGGGTTGCCTGTGACCGGCGAATCCGCTCCTGCTGCCACGAAAGGCACTTTCACCATTAACAGGCTCAACAAAAATGTAAGGATTGACCTGCCTGAATTCCTCACAGCATCCGGTGACCCCGGGCACAACGTGTTAGTGGAAGCACTTGATCCCAACTGGCATTTTGGTGCCTACAATTATTTTAGCAGGCCGGGCCATATTCCGAATGCCATCATGCTGCCCGCGTCCGACTTTTACAATCCGGATAATACTTTCAAATCGCCTGAAGAATTAAGAAAGATAATGACGTATTTAAGTATCGATCCAGAAAAAAATGTCCTGTCGTACTGCGGGGGCGGAATTGCTGCAAGTGTTCCTTTTTTTGCTCTCAAATACATCCTGGGCTATAAAAACGTAAGACTCTTTCCCGGTTCATTGATGGAATGGGCATCGGATGAGCGGGAACTTCCATTGTGGACTTATGAGGCACCTTACATGATGCGAAACGCCGACTGGCTGCAGAGCTGGGGCGGTAAAATGATGCGGATGTATGGTATGGCCCATGTCAATTTCCTGGATGTACGTCCTGTAGCTATTTTCAGGGCCGGGCATGTGCAATATGCAATGAATATTCCGGCAACTGTGTTCAAAAGCAATGTCGCGAATCCCGTTAAACTGGCTGATGCGTTGGTTTCATCCGGAATCGATACCTCTTACGAAACCGTGATCATTTCCGGCGGCGGGCTGACAAAAGAAGCCGCCCTGGCCTTTGTGATGCTTGAAAAACTCGGCTACAAAAAAATTTCCTTGTTCACGGAACCGGAGGATAAATGGGCACAACTTGGTTTTACTGTCATAAAAGATACAGATGCTAATGATGCTGATGAAAGTTTGTCAGGCGCCCCTGAATCCGCCCTGGTTCGCGTTAACCTCCAAAAGGGGATCATTGTCGGGGATCCGGGAATAGGACAGGGAGTTTATCCCAGGGTATTTATTGCCTCAGGAATCAATATTCCGGCCCATCCGCCGGAAGATCAGGTTGTTCATGTTCCGTTTACGGATCTTTTAAATCCGGATGGTACACCCAAAGAGGCAAAAGATATATGGAATATTTTGACAAAAGCAGGCGTACCAAGATATGCGGAAATAATTTGTTTTGCCGATGATCCGGGTGAGGCAGCGGCAAACTATTTTATCCTGAAACTGATGGGCTTTCCTGACATAAAAGTATTGGCGAACGAACCCGGCATCCTTCAGTAACGTTGTCTTTTGCTCAATAAGTTCCGGCACAACAATAAGATTGCTTGAATTGCAGAATGCCATAAGTCCTGCTTTGATGAAAAAAGTTAATGCGATGAAATCAATTAAATTTAAAGCACCAAATGAATAGGTTTACCTCAATGGTACCAGCCGGATGGCTGTTCCTCCTCCTTCGGCAAGTTCCAGATCGAGGTGCATCCTTGAATTTACCACCCTCGTGGAAACAGTAACAGGATCAGGATTGGTCCTGTAATCTGCATTTTCGCCGTCGGCATATATTTCAGCCCTGTAGTCCAGGCTGTCCTCAAGGAAGGCGAGGCTAATTTCAAGGGTCCGGGGATCTTTGTTGGTGATGCTCCCGATATACCACTCTTCGCTGTTCCGGTATCATTCGAAGCTTCAAAAATATGCAGGGTATCCTTTTTCTTCTGTATAGATGTTTCTTTTTGCTCAATATAAATATCCTTATTATCCAGAGTTTTTTCCAGTTCTTCAATAACCTCCCTATAATTCTGACCAAAGGAAGAGGACGCAAAGTCGCAAAGCTGCAAGCTCGCTTGAAGGCCATGTTCGAACGAGGCTCCTGCCTCGTTCGTTATATGGTTGCAGGCTTCGCCTGATATGTTTCATAGATGGATATTTTGAAACGAGATAAGGATATTTTTTATCACTTTTTTATTCACTTACTTAAATTCTATTTGGCCGTGCGATAAATTCATGCACCCTTTTCCGTGTATTCTGGCGAACCGCTATTCGGCATCCTCCCGGCAATGATATCCCATATTTGTGATATCAAAATTTTCTTTTAAGCATTCTTGGATTATCATCCAGGCTGCACGATAAAAAAGTCTTTGTATTGGCATGGATGACCAGGTTTTGAAGAAAAGAAAGATCTCCGTTAATGCAAACGGGTTACAAAATGCAATTGAGGATTAACAGGGGTTTACGGGGGGAAGAAAAGTTATTAACAAAATAGAGCCAAGTAGATCCAGCTGTATAATAAATTGAAAAATTGAGGCAATAATGGTTAAAAACGCAGATTTTGATTATTTAAGATTATTATAATGATTTTATTTTATACATTTGTGTCAAAATAGAAAAAAATGACGTTAATTCCTTTATCAGAAGAACAGGTACTTGATAGGCTCAGGCAGGAAAATCCTTGGTGGGCAACAGGAACAGTTGACGAGGACTACTTAAACATGCAGAAACGCTTGTATTTTGAATTGTTTTTCCCACTTGTAAAAGATATATCAATCAAAAGAGCGGTGATTCTGATGGGTCCCAGGCGTGTCGGAAAAACAGTTTTGATTTATCATTCCATTGATTCTTTGTTAAAATCCGGAATATCGCCTCATCAAATTGCCTATGTATCGGTCGAGAATCCCTTTTTTAATAAAATGCCACTAGAGCAACTTTTCAAGACTTGTATTAAAGCTACTGGGAGAACTGAACCAAAGGGCTGGTACGTTTTTTTTGATGAGATTCAATATCTAAAAGACTGGGAGGTCCATTTAAAATCACTTGTAGATAGCTATCCCCATGTAAAATTTGTTGCAATCGGATCAGCTGCGGCAGCGCTTAAATTAAAAAGTAATGAAAGTGGAGCAGGCAGATTTACTGATTTTATGCTTCCTCCTTTGACCTTCAATGAGTATATTCATTTATTGCAACTTCAGCATCTCATTATCCCTGCCAAAATAGACTGGGATGGAAATACTACACATTTCTATGAGTCGACAAATATTGCCTTGCTAAACGAACATTTTTTAAAATATATTAACTATGGGGGTTATCCTGAAATTATCTTTTCTGAAAAAATGCAGGTTAATCCATCACGGTTTATTAAGTCAGATATTATTGACAAAGTACTTTTAAGGGATTTGCCGAGTCTTTACGGCATTCAGGATGTTCAAGAACTAAATTCACTTTTTACGAGTATAGCCTATAATTCTGGTCAAGAATTTTCCTTGGAGGCATTAAGTCAATCTTCTGGTGGAGTAGAAAAAAACACAATCAAAAGGTATGTCCAATATCTTGAAGCAGCCTTTTTAATAAAAATTGTTCACAGGATTGATCATAATGCAAAAAAGTTCAATAGGGCGAATTATTTTAAAATATATTTAACAAATCCCTCTCTTAGAAGTGCTTTATTTACTCCTTTGCAAGCAACTGATAAATTAATGGGTGCAATGGTCGAAACATCAATCTATGCGCAATGGTTGCAAAGAGAATGGTTTGAACCATGGTATGCCAGATGGACAGCTGGTAGATTTCAAGGAGAAGTAGACATGGTAGGACTCTCAGCGCAGGATTTCAAACCACTTTGGGCATTAGAGATTAAATGGAGTAATCGTTCATGGGAAAATGTTGGAGAATTGAAATCATTAATGAGTTTTTGCCAGACCAATAATTTAAGGTCTGCATTGGTAACTACTTTGGACAAAAGTGGAAGCAAGGTTATGAATGAAATGAAATTGCATTTTATTCCTTCAGCATTGTACGCCTATGCAGTTGGTAAGAATACAATATTGCAAAAACAAAAGCGAAATATTTAATCCTTAAATAATATTGATAAATAATGATTGATCTTTTCTACCATATTCAATCTCTATTAAGATAATAATGCCAGATGCAAAATCCCGGCCAAGGAGAAGCATCAGCCGGGATTTTACATTCATTTGCTGGGATCTCCCCTCCGGGATCATGAGTTGAATAGTAAACGAAATGAATATTCGCACATGTAGTAATAGGTGACATCCATTGGCATACATTCTGATTATTCATACTAAACTTAAGATGACCAAAAAAAGAAATATCCTATTAATTCTTCTATTAGTAATAGTATCTGCATCTTTCGCGTCTCAAAACCCGAAAAATGTTTGTCAAAAACAATTGGAAAATGCTTTTTATGATCTTGAAAAATATTATAGAAATGGAATTGTCCCTCCCTATAAAATAGCCCTTGAGAATCTTAATTCTGTTAATGATTCGATCAGGCAAAATTCTGCAATGTACATTTACGCCTTATGTACCCTTTCTCTGGCTGATGAAAAAAATGGAAGATCGGAATGGTATAGACTTCCATATTTTAATGAAACCTGGGGTTCAAAAGCTCAGAAAATCCGTGAACACATTGCATATGATTTCGGAGAAACAGCCAGGAGCGTTGAATCAATTAAAATTGCCAAATGGTTTGTACAAAATGATTATATAAAGGATGATCACCTTGCGGGAATAAAGGTAATTAGAAGGATTAAATGCCCGGATACTGACAAATTATTAAGCCAATTAGTCTCAAATCCAAATTCATACGAATATATAACAACCAATGCAATAGAGGAAATAGCAGAAAGAAACCTGATCGGCCTTTCTAAAAAAATAGATTCTTTACAGAATCATTATCGATTAAAAATAAGAACTGCAGCCTCTTCCTGTGCCAAAAAATTTAACCTTCCTCATAAAGACTTCAATATTAATCAAGCAGTAACACCTTGGATAGTTTTGCAGTATAAAACAATAAATAACCTGATCTTAGATCAAGTGCCGGAAAAGGCACTCTTTGTAACAGTCTTATGTGAGATTCCATATGCTGGTGATAACAAATGGACTGCGGAATATACAGGATGGATAATTGCAGAAGACAGTACCTTTTATACAATTCTTGATTATTCTTCACAAAAAATTAAAATTGAAAAGAAAATTTCAAGTATGAGGCCTGTAACACTGAAAGATGCAACAGAAAAGCTCATGAACTTTGAAAATTCTTTAAAAAGCATGCACAGATTCGGAGTGATAAGGCTTCATGCTGGTTATGAGATCCTTCCTTATTTCACTATGGCATCATGGTGTTTTAATAATAATCTTAAAGATGAAGCTGCGACTTTAATCTTTGAAGTTATTAACAGAACTTCAGGCGATTCTACATTCGCACATATGGAAAGAGACGTTTTTGGGCATTTATATTTTAATGAGTTACTGTATGCCTTTTCCAAGGAACGTAATTATCAAAAAGCGATTACGTTCTCGGACCATCTTTCAAAAAAAGTATTCTCTGATTATAAATATAGAAGAACTGCAATTCGATTAGGAGAACAATTAAGAAACAGGAATAATGATTTCATTACACTTACTCTCCCTTCACAAAAAGCCTGGGATTCCTTGAAATTCACAATGATAAGAAATGAGCAAATTGATTATCTTTTGAAGCGGCTTAAATTGTTAAATTGCATACAGGAGTCACAGCCAGGAGGGATAAGCTATAAAAGTACTCAATACTCAATCCCGAGCGTTTCATTGTCAAAATCCATGCAGGTTCTGGATAACTTCCCCATGTATAATAATGAAATAGACTATGAAGTTATAAATCCTTATAATGAGCTTCTTAAGATAGAATTAAAGGTTGATGATATTATGCGCGTCGCACCTTACCTGGCAAACTCGGATTATATTCTGGCCTACAGCTTTTTTCGTGACTTCCAGCCACAAAGAATACTATACAAGGTCAACTGGGTAGTCGCCGATATTATTTTAAATTCTGTGGGCAAAGACTTTACAGATATGAATTCATTTGATTTACTGAATGATTCCTTAAAGCAGGATGAAATTGCCAAAATTATAGAATGGTGCCGTGAAAACAGGGAAAGAACTGGCAAAGAAATTACAATAAATATTCTTGAAAGCACCTACAAATGGTCGGAATTTGAAATGGCCATGGAAAAGTGTTTTGATAAAAAGTTTCATATCATACCAGTTTTGGCAAAAAGGATAAATGATTTCAATGATAATAGATGGATATCCCGAAGCGAAGTAATAGCTGAAACAATATTCGGTATGGGGCTTATCGATAGTTCTGATATCGAAATTGTCCATAAACTGCTTAATGACACAAATTCTTCGGTAAGATTCTGGTCCTCATTGTACTTGATTAAGTTCAGTTGCAAGCATTATTCTGAAAGCTTTAAAATCCTTCAGACAGTATTAGACAAATGTGATGGTATTACTTTATATCCACAGGCTATTGAGACTTTGCTACAAATGAAGAATAATGAAACATTCGCAATGGCCGAAGGTATTTTAGATAAGCCGCTTTTCAAAGAGCGGATTGAGTGGGACTTTTATGGCGAGATCATCAAGAAATTATTTCTTGCGGTAAGTGATAAAGCTTTTCTATTTCTAAAAAACGGCCTTAACAACACGAAATTAGATAAAGAACTTTCATCGGTTAACGGAAAGGCGATTCTGTATTGTGACAGATATATAAAACTTGTTGATAAATGGAAAAACAATGGAAAATCTGAATATGCCGGTTTATCAGTGGGGGAAAGAAAAGTATTCAGTAAATACCTCGTTAAATGGCTTGAAAATCAGTTCTATCTATTAAAAACGGGAAAACAGTCAGATATTCAATCAGTCAATGTACCTGCCCCTGTTTTTAGAATAGATGCACCAGGATTCTAACTCTTCAAAATCTGTTAGTAGAATAATTGTACTACAATGAGGTTATTATATTAACGGAAGTAACCAATTGACATCAGGAAATCATCTTCTCTTTTATGTGCATGCATTGCTGCATTAGTATCTACTCAAACCCTTATTGTCTTTACCGCCTGTTAGCGGCTGGTTTACTTTCTCGGGCTGCATTTTTCCATGTTTATTCTTTTGATTATTTACTGTCTGTTTTTATTTTAAAATATGCAGTTGATACGGGAAGATAAAGTAGCACAGAAACTATAATTAATAGAATAATGTGTGTTATCATTTCAGTTGTTGAATGGAGTGCACTTAGGAAGATATGGTAAAGCAACCATGCAATTGCAAGCCACCTTGCCCAATTAATCCTTAGTAATAGGAGTAGTCCACAAATAACGGCTAAGATTCGTAGTATGAGAACCCAAATTAATTCATAAAGTTTGTCATTGGGTTCAAAGAATTCTTTA
>Ga0105104_10002654_pt1 | contig 12938 bp, 5 predicted proteins | sample PPLLaktember2015_3_FD_87034 | JGI IMG/M metagenome (GOLD analysis project Ga0105104, IMG submission 87034) | Freshwater sediment microbial communities from Prairie Pothole Lake near Jamestown, North Dakota, USA - PPLs Lake P7 Core (6) Depth... | ecosystem: Environmental > Aquatic > Freshwater >...
ATAATAATTGCAGCGATCCCTTTTGCGGTACTGCATAGGAATGTTCGATGCCGAGGGAGCGGGCATACGTATTCTGCGGGTTCCCGGATCTCCAGCCGCCGTTCACATGAGTGACGGGGACAAACAATGGCCGTCCTCCCAGAACGAGCAGATTTCCTTTCGCGAGATGTTTCTGGATTGCTTCCCATGCATCTGCAGGAAATGCCGACCCATAGGGGAGGATCAGAAGATCATTGGGCGATTGTGCATTCCATTGCTGTAATTCGGCAAGCCCGACAAAACGAGGGTGCAAAGGAGAAAGCGCTTTTTCAAGAGCTGTCCGGCTGATCGTTCCGTTTTCTTGAGAAGGAAATCCCTTTTCAAAAAAAACGACGGTTTCACCAAAACAGACGGGTGCTGAAATCTGAAAAAAACAAAGTAAGAGGAATGTGATTTGAAAATGATGTTTGTGCATGATCATTACCGGAATGGAACTGTTTGGGCCATGAGTCTTTTTATGCGAAGAACTATTTTCGTTGTTACGCTGATTTACGAATTACCAGTTCGGGCTGAAATAGCATTTTCTGTGGATTGTTCAGAATTTCGTCCCGTTGAAGCATGACCATCGTGTATGCCGCCTGGGCCATTTCCTTCAACGGCTGCCGAATGGTCGTCAATGCCGGCGTCGAGAGCTGTGCAATGAGGAGATCGTCGAAACCAACAATAGCGACGTCCTCCGGTATCCGTACTCCGCGGTCTCGTGCAACGCTGAGTAATCCCTGCGCGCAGTTATCCCCCGCCGCACAAAAGACTGCATCAACGCCCAGGGTGAGCAGATTGGGCATCACCTCAAGACCATCCTCGCGGGAATATTGCATCACTTCCACCATGCCTCCTTGAGGTATGAAAAGGTTTTTTTCTCTCAGCGCCTGTTGAAACCCTTTGAGCCGTTGTTCTGCATTGAAGCCGCCCTTTACTTTCGTTCTTCCTGAGACAATCGCGAGTTTCTTTTTCCCCTTCGAGATAAGATATGTCCCGGCGATATGCCCGCCTTTCATATTGTCGATGGCAATACTGGATACACCGGCCGCTTCTTCGTCCAATAAAACGATGGGGACCTTTGCTGCACGATAAATTGAAATAATATCGGGATCCGGCCGGATATCCATAGCGATCAGGGCTATGGGCCTCGTTTGCTCGAGGGCAAGCCTTAACCGTTCCCGCTGGATATCGGATTCACCGGTGACCGACCGAAGTACCATCTCTTCCGGTTTAAACAATTTTTTAAAGTTCTCAATCATGGAAATATGGAATGGCGATCCAAAGGTCGGTGCTGTAACGACAATCCGTATCTCTTGATTTGCCATGATGAAATTATCCTTTCACCTTTGCAACAATTCTTTCATCCCCGCTTCTTGAGCTGCAATCCCTGCCGAATCAAGTATAACCATTTTTTCCATCTTGCGCGCATGGTCCCTGATAATTTCCATGGTCGAATAATCATTTAAAAATATCGAATTTCGTCCCTGAGGTTCCTGGGGAGGGTCTCCAACACAGGGATCTCCGATTTTCCAGACGCCATCGGAATGCCGGGCTCGTCCTTCGCCGCCCCATGCCCAGAAATTCGATCCTGCGATCGGCGCACCGTTTCGTGCTGAGTCATAGATTGCACTGAACAACAGTTTGAAATAATGGTCGCGGGCGCTTGTCGGGGTACCGGGGAGGAATGCTGCACTATCCCGTCCTATACCGAACTCTTCCATGACAATCGGTTTATGAAGCGTTCGCGCCAGTGCGAGGTGCAGCGAAAGATACTCCAGCGCTTTTTTTTCTGTCGAAGGCAAGGTTTCTGAAATGCGGTTCGGATTAAACCAGCCCCAATTTAACGGCCAGAGATGGAATGTTAAATAGTCGATAGAGGGTGATTTATGGGACTCCAGAAAAACATCTTCCATCTGAATGCATCCCACCTTCCCTTCGCTTCCGGTCGAGACCAGATGGTTCGTATCGAGATCGTGAATACTTTTCGCCGTCCGGTTGATCCACTCGTAAAATTCTGGAAGGTTCTTTTTTCCCGCATCTCCATCTCTCCCGGGACGCGGTTCGTTTGCAAGCTGCCAGGACATGATGGAAGGATCTTCTGAATATTTCCGGCCGTTGATCGTGTTGGTACGTGTAATCAGCATTCTGATATACTGATCATACAGATCCATTGCTTTCGGCGTGGAATAAAAGGATGCCGAAAAATCCATAAAGCGGCCGTACCCTTTTTGAGGATCATCCGGATCTGCACCTTCGACACCGGTTGCCCAAACGACATATTGGGCCATTCCGCCGGACCAATCCCAGTAATTATTGAGATACAACACCGCGTGCATATTCCGCTTTGCGATTTCCGACATGAGAAAGTCGAGCCCCACGAGCATGGAATCGTCACAAACTCCGGCGGCGGTCTGGAGCGCGGGTTTGATGGATCGCCGTATGTACGAATCTTCCGAAGCAGCAAGCAGCCGTAAATTGGTAATACCGTACGCCGACAGAGAATCCAGTTCCCGCACTAGCCTCTGACGGTCTCCTGTTCTTCCCGGCGAACCGAGATAACAACCATACCAGAGATTGCTGCCGGCGAAATAATACGGTCGTCCTTGATGCATCAGATATATTCCCTGAACACGAATGAAATCATCCTGCTCATGGAACAACGACAGGAATGAACAGGAGGAGAAGACAAACGCTGAAACAACAACGGCCGCTAATGTCATACATCGGCGGTATCGCTGAAGATGATTGTTGACGTTCATCAGTACAGCCGGAGTTATTGACCTGAGTCTCTGCATGCGGAGATGATGTGGATAAATGCCGGGGAATTCACTTTTATTTCAGATGCACCATCATTTTCGTCCGGCGAAATGACGGGAGGGATTTATCCACCGGTGCTGCTTCCATTCGGTAGAAATATATTCCGGATGCGATATCAGTCCTCCATTCAACAAGATGTTCTCCGGAGTCCATTTCATCATTCACCAGTTCCTGTATCCGACGTCCAAGGAGGTCAAATATTTTAATGTTCACCAAACTTCGTGCGGGCAGCGAATAGTGAATCATGGTCGACGGATTAAACGGATTTGGATAATTTTGAGATAATGCGTATTGTCCTGGAACGGAGAAGCTCCGGCCGGAAATTCCGACTGCCCGGGAAGATGTATAAATTTCGAATTCTTTGAGCGTGTAGCCGGAATCGATGAGATTTCTCTCATTGCACATGATCCGAACCACTCTTCCCGTTCCATTGAGACCCCGGACATCATCAATACCGCCGTCGCCCGCCGATGTCGTAAAAAGGCTCTTGACCGATCCGGTGGATGAGATCGACTGGATAATGTACGCGGTGGCATATCTCGCCCCCCATTTGAGAACGACGCGGTCGATCGGCCGCGATTTTCCCATGTCGACATAAATCCATTGGCCGGCAACGAGGGACGAACTCATCCATGCAGTGGACGTATCGCCGTCGATCACTGATTCGGGCGGATAATTTCTGATACTGGAAAATGATTTTACTGTTTGTCCGGTCGCCCGGTTGATGAGCTCTGCATCCAGGACAGGAACTTCTATCGTCGCGGTATCCGTTACCGCGCCGGCTGCAACCAGGGTATACGTTTTCGTTGAAACGGGCGAGACCACCATCGACGAATTCATGGATACCGGCACATTTTCAAATTTCACCGACGAGCCTTTGGATGTCGTCCATTGAATGAGGGTCGAATCACCGGCGTCTTTTTCCAGAACCGGCGGAATGGCATTGAGCGATTTGATGGTTCCAGGCGGAAGATATTCCAGCGTTATGCGGCTGGTATCGGAGAATTGCGCACCATGCGCCATAAGCACATAGGGCGCCGTGCCGGATGGGTAAACGACCAGAGAATCTGTTCCGTTCAACGTCACCCCATTGAGCGTCACCTGCGAACCGTTGCTTGTTTCCCACCACAGCTTCACTGAATCTCCCTGTTCATATTTTTGCGGACTTGCCTTAAACGTTCGAATGAATCCGCCGGGGCTGTTCAGGATCGAATCACGGGCCCAGCCGCCCATAATTGCATATCCTTCATTGCTCGGATGAATACCGTCCGGAAAGTAGGCGGACATTCCGCCCATGAGCGAATACCAATCGATGAGCAGTGTGTGGTCCACCCGACGTACGGAATCGATCAGTGGAATAATTTGATAATGGATAATGGTATCGGTGATGGAATAATTATCGATGAATGCAGGAGGCGGATAACAGACATAGATCTGGGGATTTCTCCCATGCTGCCGATATATCTTTATGAAATCTCTGTAGTCAGAATAAAATTCGTTTCCGTAACGCCAGTTATTGACCGCACTGTATTTACTATCGTTGGTGCCGAGTGAAATGAAGATAATATGTGGATTAAAATCCTGAGCCTCGTAAAATTGACTTTGATTCCAATACGGCAGGTCCCCTTTTTTCAACATGGTGGTACCGCCCACGCCGTAATTCTTCACGTTATAATGTGAACCCAAAAGCGACTGGAGCGTCGCCGGCCACGTTGTGGAACTGCCCTGCGTGATGCTGTTGCCGATACACGCCACACGGATTTGTTCTAACTGCGGGAAGGCATAGGGTGTGAGAAGCATCAATAATACTGCGCAAGTAAAAACATAACTTTTGAGTTTCATGTCTATCCTCCTTTTTGCGTCATCCTCGATCGAAGACTCGCATCATTCCCCAAAAGAATGTAGATTTCAATGACGTGGCTTCGAGTGGTAAAAGATGCATTTTATTATGATCAATTGGAAGCACCGCATTGGTTCCATGCTTCTCATGCATTATTGCAATAAATTTCTCGTTGGTACAAATACGACATGCTCTTCACTGTTCAAATCATTGTCGTATTCATAAGCTTTATTAAATTAATAAAGTCTGTGTGGATATTTCAGCTTAATTATAGAAAATAGAAGAAGATTATTGGCCTGATAATTGCGTTTCATGTTCCTGGCGATGACTTGTTTTTATACAAAACGATACTTCACACGCCAGGAACCCCTGAAGAGTTTCATTTTGACACTGGAAGTTCTTTATACATATGAGCAAACATCATACCAAAAATAATTTTCATCCGGGATACAAATTTATAATGGTTTTTCTGGCGAGTATGGTTGCCGGTACGACTCTTTTCGCACAATCCAGGATTTCCTACAACAACAGACAACTTTTCTTGAGCGGATCGAACGTCGCATGGATAAATTTCGGCCGCGATATCGGTCCGGATGTTACAAATTTCGCTGGATTTCAGTCTATGTTCGATTCTCTCCGGGCGAACCATGGAAATGCCATGAGATTCTGGCTGCATACCACCGGTCAAAGCAGTCCGTCGTTTGGGACAGATAAAAAAGTCTCAGGACCGGGAACGGACGCCATTTCGGATTTAAAAACGATCCTGGATCTGGCATGGGAACGAAAGGTCGGCCTGGTTCTTTGTCTCTGGTCTTTCGATATGCTCCGTACATCAAACGGGACAACCATCACGGACCGATCGATGCTCATGCTCACCGATACATCGGCTCTCAGCGCCTACATTAACAACGCATTACTCCCGATGGTCACTGCGCTGAAAGGACATCCCGGAATTATTTCCTGGGAGGTGTTTAATGAAGCCGAAGGGATGAGCGACGATTACGGATGGGCATTTACGGAGCACGTGCCCATGGTTAACATTCAGCGATTCGTAAACCGGGTCGCCGGGGCAATCCATCGCACCGATCCGGGCGCAAAAGTGACGACCGGTGCCTGGGCATTTAAGGTTCTGACCGATATTGCTCCTCTGGCAAAATCGATGAGCGCTCAATCTCTCCTGCACTCTATGAGCGACGAAGAAAAAGTGAGAATGGAAAAAGAATTCTCTCTGCGCTATCATGCTGCAGCAAGCGCAGAAGAAATCATTTCGCGCTTTGCCGTCACGACGGACCAGAACTATTATCGCGACGACCGACTTATCGCATCGGGCAGCGACCCGCTCGGTACTCTTGATTTCTATACGGTGCATTATTATACATGGGCAGGAACCGCCTTATCACCGTTCCATCACCCGTGGTCCTACTGGCAGCTCGATAAACCAGTCGCAGTTGCCGAATTTTTTATGGAAGATATGTTCGGCGTGCTTTATAAATATCTGTACCGGAATCTTTACGAGAACGGTTATGCCGGAGCATTGTCCTGGCAATGGTACACTCCGGAACCGACACAGCCGAATACGAAGGAAAAGACCAAAGAAGTCATGAACAGTCTTTTTCGTTTGTACCCGGACGACCTGGATGTGACCCAGACATCAGGCAAGGCGTATGTGTTTTCCGCTTCGAAAACGATAATAGATATTGGCGACACCACAACGCTGACCTGGATCGCATCAAGGGGATCTTCCACATTTCTGAATGGAAATCCTGTACCGAATAGAGGATCGATGAATGTTGCTCCTGCAACAGGAACAAATTATTTGTTAACGACGAGCGGAGAAGTTTCTGATACTGCCAGAGTCACCATCGATGTCTATCCCACAGGAACGATAATTTTTTACAGGATCAATCCTTTGACCATCGCTCCGGGCGATTCTGCAATGATTTATTGGCGCACCGCACGGGGATCAGTGACAACATTGAACGGCAATTCTGTCAAAGAATTCGATTCCTTGACCGTTCACCCGAATTCCACCACCTATTATACTCTCCGGACGACCGGGACCGTCAAAGGCTCCGTTCAAATAACCGTGAGCGTCGTACCGCCGGAAGAAATAAACCGCGCACTGAATAAGCCAATTACCGTGACCCCATCGGACAGCGCTTCCGCTCCAACTTCCATGGTCGACGGATCTTTCAGCACACAATGGAACAGCGCGTCTATTGCCCCGACGAAAATTGTGATTGATTTACAGCAGGATTGCCAAATCCAGAAAATACTCCTTTCCTGGGGGACCAATTATGCAACGCAGTACCGGATCGTCACTTCCCGGGACGGAGTGAATTGGAATTTAGAAAGGCTGGTTCTGACCGGACCGGGCGGGCAATATACGCACGACAGTTTGAATATTCTCTGCCGGTTTTTTTGGCTGCAGCTGGACCGGTGCGCGTTTACTACAGCAGCGAATTACAATATTCAGGAGATACAATTATTCGGACGTGCACTTCCCACCGGCATCCGTTCGATATCAGAAAGGAATGCCGCTTCGGCGTTCGCCCTGCGCGAGAATTATCCCAATCCGTTTAATCCTTCTACCACCATGGAATTCACGGTTCCCGCCGATGGGGAAACCACATTGAAGATATTCAATATTCTCGGAAAAGAAGTCGCGAACCTTTTTCAGGGGTGGGCACAAGCAGGAATGGTACATCGGGTACAGTTCCATGGCGATTTCCTTGTATCCGGATTCTATCTCGCCAGATTAATACAGGGAAACAACCAGGCCACGAGAAAACTTCTTCTCCTCCGGTAACGCCCGGTATCGAATAAAGACCGGCGTTCCCCATGACAGCTTATTTCAGCAATACCAGTTTTTTGATGTCACTGAATGTCGGGGTGACGAGTTTATAAAAATAAACGCCGCTCGAAAGATGCGAGCCGTCCAACCGGCAGGAATACCTCCCCGGCGATTTTCGTTCATTCACTAATACCAGTACTTGCTGGCCGAGAGTATTATAAATACTCAGATGCACCGGTCCAAATTGATTTATGGAATACTGGATTTCCGTCGATGGATTGAAAGGATTCGGATAGTTCTGATCCAGCCTGTTTTCCAACGGAATGAGTTCCGCATCCTGAACTCCGACCGGTGTGGTTGTAATCGAGAACCAGTTTAATCGGAAACCGCCCTTCACGGCATTGATGACCAATGTCTGTTCACCGCCATAGATCGGAGGTCTGGTTGATACGGTTTTCCAACTGGTCCAGCTTCCCGTGGACGGCAACGATAACGTCGCACCGATCGTTTTGTTAATTGATAATCTGACTTCTCCCGCCGCCGATTCACTTGCATATCTCAGGGTGATATAATAGTTGCCGTTCGCCGGAACGTTTATGGCATACTCCATCCAATCGCCGTCGTCTATGCCGCTCACCTGTGAACCTCCATTCACGTCGGTGGTCGGTTCAATTTGAACGCCAAGCATGTCGCTGTAATTTTCAGCTTCAATTCTTGCAGGGATCTGAGCAATCGCCGGCCGGACCCAGCTATACGCCTCTATGGGCCCAAACGGTTGAAGTACCCCGTTATCGAACGACGCAAGAGTTCCTGAAGTGTACGATATGGATCCTGCATCGTCCCGTGTATAAAACACCGAATCCAGTTCAACCACAATAGTCGTACTGTCACCCGGCTTTAACGACCAACGTGTAGAAGTTGAAATCGGAACAGTATTCCTGAACGCCTGGAACAAACCCGTTAATGAAGTGGTCTCTCGCATCCGTTTGTTAAATGTGAGTTCAAAATGTTTTCCATCAACGGAAATGATCGACGACAGGCAAACAGGAGCAGAACCGGGTGCGCTGTTATTTAATGTGGTGATCCCGTACCCATAAGGATACAAGGGTGAATAATTCGCATCTCCTGTGTTGAGAGGTATCTGCGACATTGATTTTGGCCAGGTGCGTGAGAGTATTCCCTTGGGTTGATAATCTCCAAAGAGAACATCCGCAACTCCGTCGCCTTCCGTGCCCGGCAGCCATGCGGCAATAATGACATCCGAATAATGCAGGATCTTTTCCAGAATCATGGGACGCCCCGACACCAGAATGACAATAACGGGCGCGCCGTAGCTTTTCATCTTCTTCACCAAATCCACATCCGATTTTGTGATGGACAGATCCCTGGAGTCTCCATTACCCTCAGCGTACGGCGTTTCGCCAATAATCACTACCGAATAATCTGCATTAGTATTTGCAAAATCTCCGGTTTTTGAAGAATCTATTTGTGCGGAAGGAGCGGCATTTCTCATCCCTTGAAGAATCGTTGTGCCAGGGGTTGTTGCACCGCTCCGCCCCTGCCATGTAATGGTCCATCCGCCGCACTGGTTGCCGATATCACTCGCATTGGATCCCGCAACAAGAATCCGTGCGCTGGATTTTCGCAGCGGAAGGATTCCATCCTTCTTCTTTAACAAGACCATGGATTCCCGCACGCATTGACGGGCAACTGCCCGGTGTGCCGGTGAACCGAAAAATTGAAGTAAATTGCGATCGGTGAATGGTCTTTCGAATAATCCAAGCTTGAATTTCGCAGTGAGTATTCTCCGGACGGCATCATCCACCCGGGCAGGGCTGATTTTTCCTGCGTTCACCAGGCTCCGCATAGCAGTCATAAACTCACTGTAATGAGTGGACATCATCACCATATCAATTCCCGCATTGATGGACGAATCGACGCAGACGGTATAATCCGATGCGATCTGTTCAATACCATTCCAATCGGAGACAACGATCCCCTTGAAACCCAGTTGCTGCTTTAATACATCGGTGATCCAATATTTACTCCCATGCATTTTTTTGCCGTTGATACTGCTGAAGGATACCATGACCGATCCGACGCTGGAATCGATCGCGGCAATATATCCGGGAAGATGGATGGACCGGATATCCGTTTCATTTAATTCCGTGTTCCCCTGATCGGTCCCTCCCGTGGTGCCTCCATCTCCGACGAAATGTTTTGCACATGCAAGAATGCTGGTCGGCATGGAGAGCGAATCTCCCTGCAAGCCGGCCACCGCTGAAGATCCAAGCTGCTGCGCCAATTCGGGTGTCTCGCCGTACCCTTCATACGTTCTTCCCCACCGAATATCGCGCGGCACGGCGATACATGGTGCAAATGTCCAATCGATGCCGGTCGCAGCAATTTCAACGGCTGTAATCCGTGCCGCACTTTTTATCAACGCCGGATTTCTGGTGCATCCCAATCCGATATTATGAGGGAAGATCGTGGCGCCGATGACATTGTTATGCCCGTGAACTGCATCGATCCCGTAGATTATGGGAATGCGCAGCGGTGTCTTTAATGCATAAACCTGCATCGTGTCATACGTGTTCGCCCAGCTAAGCACTGAATTTCCCGCCGCAGGATCTGCGTCGCCGCCGCTTAATACCGATCCGACCAGGTAGGTTGTCAGGATCGATGGATTTCTGCCGAGAGCGCCCAAGTCAACCTGCATCATCTGCCCGATCTTTTCGTCCAGATTCATCCGGCTCAATAAATCCTCCACACGCCGGGATACAGACTGGGTCGAATCAAGATAGGGAAGGACCTGTGCGGATGACGGGAGGGAAACAAGAAAATATAAAATTATAAATAAGAGCGGACGGGCGGTTTGCATCACTCACCTTATGAGATATTCATGACATACTTCTGATCATGAATTATCGGTTTTTGTTCTCAAGTTTTATTTGATCTGATCGCACCATGATTCGTGGACCATAAACGAACCGGCGGCTATCGGGGAGATATTTTCCCGGAATGCAACGCGTTCCAGCATCGTGAAGCGTACCGCGAAAATCCCTCTTCTGGAACTCTTACATCTCCACCACCACTTCGTTGTTCTCCATCATTTTATCCGCGGGAATAAGATTCCCTTCAATCGATACTCCATTCAGAATGATTTTCTTGACGCCTTTTTGAGCACCATTTTTATTTTTGATGAGAATGGAAAAATTTTTATTCCGGAATCGCCGCGTCACTTTTATTGCCTTCCACTTCGACGGAATGCACGGATCTATTCTCAGGCCGAAATAATCGGGTTGAATGCCGAGAATGTACTGCGCCGCCGTGTAGTACGCCCACGATGCGGTACCGCTTAACCATGGCAGCCGGGAAGCGCCGTAACGCGGACTGGATTTGCCGTGAGTAAATTGACAGTAAACATACGGTTCGGTTTCGCGCAATTCCGCTTTTTTGTTGTATGCCGAAGGCATAAATTTCCTGTAACATTCGTAGGCTTTATTCCCTCTGCCGATTAACGCCTCTGCCATCACCACCCATCCCTGTGTGTGCTGAAAGATGGATGCATTTTCCTTCATTCCCTTATTATAGAGACGGGATTTAATAACCTTGGGATCTGTTTTCTCTACAGGCGGATCATTGATCATAATACCATAATCTGTTCCCAGACGCTTGTTGACGACGTCCAGTAATTTTTCCGACTGTTCTTTGGTCGTATGGCCGCTGATCACGGCCCACGGCTGCGGTTCCAGGAAAATCGATGCTTCATTGTTTTCTTTTGAACCAAACTTTAATCCGTCCGCCCTGTACGCACGCAAGTACCAATTGCCATCCCACGCATATTTTTCAAGATTCTCATCGAGCGTTTTCAGATGGTTCTGCGCCCATGCGGATTCCTCCGGCTTCTTCAGCATCGCCGCGATTTCCATATACGTTTTTAATGCATAACGAAGCTGGAAAGCAACGAATGTCGTCTCTCCATCCTGGCCGAGCACCAGGCAATCGTTCCAATCGGCGGACAGCCCGCATGGAAATCCATGCTTGCCCGAATGGTCCAGGTTGAATTGAATTGCACGGCGGAGATGTCCGAAGACCGTGTCTTCTCCCTTGTCTGCATAGGGAAGGAGCTTGTTGTAAAAAGATAAATCTCCGATCTCTTTTATATAGGTCGGGATGGTATTAAAGAGCCACATACAATCGTCGGACCGGAATTCTTTTTCATCCGGCATTTTTTCCTTTCCGGGATTATGCGCAAACGGTTTGACCACCGGCATGGCGCCGCCCGTGGAGACCTGACCGGTGATCATCAATTCAAGCCGTTGCTTCACATCGCCGGGGATCGAGTGAAGGATGCCCAGCATATCCTGAACGGTATCGCGATATCCCAACCCGTCCCGTTCGCCGGAGTACACCAGGCTTGCAGCACGCGACCATGCAAACGTCATGAGATTATTGTACGGATTCCAGGTATTAAACATACTGTTAAAATCGGCATCCGGCGTCTCTGCCGCCATTCCTTCAATGCGCGAATGCCAATATTCTTTAAGCTTGGCAAATTCTTCCCTGACTTTTTCCGGATTGCCCATTTCCTTTACGGCATGCTTGCCTTCCACACCGGCCGCACCGACACCCATGAGCACGACCACCTCTTTTGATTCTCCCGGTTTTAAATCGATATCGACCTGCAATGTTCCGCATGCGTTATCGCCAACCGCTTTTGAATTTTTGCATTTCCCTTTTTCGACCACCAGAGGATTCGCGTAGGTGCGGTACGGACCGATGAATATTTCTCTATCTGTGTCGAATCCCTTCACCGGTGCTCCCGTCACCGCAAGAAACGTATGGCGGCCCTGACCGTTGTCTTCGAATTGATCCGGTAAAGAGGGCATAAAGACATTGGTCCCGTGATCGATAATATTACCAACCACGTCCATTTTCATGATGTATTGTGAATACTGGAGGTTGATCATATCCTGGGAAAGATTCCAGTTATTCGCGTACTCGACAAATGTAAAGACACTCAGCCTCCTTTTTTTCTTTCCGGTGTTTTTCACTTTCAGGAGCCAGCATTCGTACATTTTGCCCAGGGGAACAAAATACAACGTTTCTGTTTTGATGGATGAATATTCGGAAGAAATTTTTGTGTAGGCGGTTCCATGGCGGCATTCCGACTTGTATTCCTTCAGCGATTTCCCCACAGGCTGCCACGACGCCGACCAGTAATCTTTACTGTCTTTGTCGCGCAGGTAAAGATACCGTCCCGGCTGGTCCATGGGAATGACGTTAAACCGGAGGCGTGTAAATCGCCCTTGTGCAGCAGAATTCACAAAACTATACCCGCCGGCATTGTTGGTAATGATCGCGCCGTATTCCGTTGAGCCTAAATAATTGCTCCACGACTTCGGCGTGTCCGGCCGCTTTATGACATATTCTTTGTTTTTATCATCGAATGTACCGAACTGC
>Ga0105104_10002655_pt1 | contig 12938 bp, 10 predicted proteins | sample PPLLaktember2015_3_FD_87034 | JGI IMG/M metagenome (GOLD analysis project Ga0105104, IMG submission 87034) | Freshwater sediment microbial communities from Prairie Pothole Lake near Jamestown, North Dakota, USA - PPLs Lake P7 Core (6) Depth... | ecosystem: Environmental > Aquatic > Freshwater >...
CACCGATCGAGCCCGGGGCCCGGTGGAACATCGAGCCGTGGGTCGCGGCGCCGCCCCGGAAGTTGTGGCGCTTCATGACGCCCTGGAACCCGTGCCCGCGGCTCGTGCCGACCACGTCCACGCGCTCGCCCGCGTTGAAGATCGACGCGTCCACCCGGTCGCCGGCCTTGACGGGATCGCCGCCGGCCTTGACCTTCACCTCGCGGCGGACGCGGGTGGGCGGGACGTTGGCCTTCTTGTAGTGCCCGGCCAGGGCCTTGGTCACCTTCGCCGGCCGCTCCTCGACCAGGCCCAGTTGCAGGGCCTCGTAGCCGTCCGCCTGCGCGTTCTTGGCCTGCACCACCACGCACGGACCGGCCTGGATGACCGTCACCGGCTGCACGGTGCCGTCGGCGCCGAACAACTGCGTCATCCCCAGCTTCTTGCCGATGATTCCTGTCACCATGTGCGATCCTTGTCAGCCGGCAGCCGGCAGCCGGCAGCTGGCAGCGTGTCGGCCGCCCGCCGCCCTCCGCCCCCCGCCTGCAGGCATTATTTCCGGCTGTCCTTGCCGAACGCCTTGATCTCGACGTCCACGCCGGCCGGGAGATCGAGCTTCATCAGCGCGTCGACGGTCTGCGAGGTCGGCTCGAAGATGTCGATCAGGCGCTTGTGGGTCCGGATCTCGAACTGCTCGCGCGACTTCTTGTCGACGTGCGGCGAGCGGAGGACCGTCCACTTGTTCTTCTCGGTGGGCAGCGGGATCGGCCCCGCCAGCCGCGCGCCGGTGTGCTTGGCCGTGTTCACGATCTCGGCCGTGGACTGGTCGAGGACCCGGGCGTCGTACGCCTTCAGCCGGATCCGGATCTTGTCGCCAAACTGTGTGGACATCGCTTTGCCTTCAACCAGTGGTCAGTGGCCGGTAGCCAGGGGCCAGTGAGTCACGCGTGACGCACTGTCCACTGTCCACTGTCCACTGTCCACTATTCCAAGATCTCCGTGACCGTCCCCGCGCCCACCGTCCGGCCGCCCTCGCGGATCGCGAACTTCGACCCCTTCTCGATGGCCACCGGCGTGATCAGTTCCGCCCGGATGCTCGTGTTGTCGCCGGGCATGATCATCTCCACGCCCTCGCCCAGGAACATCGACCCCGTCACGTCCGTCGTCCGGATGTAGAACTGCGGCCGATACCCGTTGAAGAACGGCGTGTGCCGCCCGCCCTCTTCCTTCGACAGCACGTACACCGTCGCCATGAACTTGGTGTGCGGCTTGATCGCCCCCGGCTTCGCCAGGACCTGCCCGCGCTCCACGTCCGTCTTCTCCGTCCCGCGCAGCAGCACCCCGATGTTGTCGCCCGCCACCCCCGCGTCGAGCAGCTTCTTGAACATCTCGACGCCCGTGACGATCTTCTTCATCGTCGGCCGGAAGCCCACGATCTCCACTTCCTCCCCGACCTTCACCATCCCCCGCTCCACCCGCCCGGTCACCACCGTCCCCCGCCCCGAGATCGAGAACACGTCCTCGATCGGCATCAGGAACGGCTTGTCCACCTCGCGCTCCGGCAGCGGCACATACGTGTCGAGCGCCTCCAGCAGGTTCAGGATGCCCTGCACCCCCTCCGCGTCGCCTTCCAGCGCCCGCAGCGCCGACACCCGCACCACCGGCAGGTCGTCTCCCGGGAACCCATACGACTTCAGCAGGTCCCGCACCTCGAGCTCCACCAGGTCCAGCAGCTCGGGGTCGTCCACCGCGTCCACCTTGTTCAGCGCCACCACCAGATACGGCACCTCGACCTGCCGCGCCAGCAGCACGTGCTCCCGCGTCTGCGGCATCGGCCCGTCCACCGCCGACACCACCACGATCGCGCCGTCCATCTGCGCCGCGCCCGTGATCATGTTCTTGATGTAGTCCGCGTGCCCCGGGCAGTCCACGTGCGCGTAGTGCCGCTTCGCCGAGCTGTACTCCACGTGGCTCGTCGCAATCGTCAGGATCTTCGTCGCGTCCCGCCGGCCCTGCGACTCCGACGCCTTCGCCACCTCGTCGTACGACACATACTTCGCCCACCCCTTGTCGGCCGCCACCTTCGTCAGCGCCGCCGTCAAGGTCGTCTTCCCGTGGTCGATGTGCCCGATCGTCCCAACGTTCACGTGCGGTTTCGAGCGGTCAAATTTTTCTTTCGCCATGCGCGTGATCCTCGCGGCCCGCCTTCGCGGGCGCCGCGTTCAGCGGCGCCCGCCTCGGCGGGGTGAACTGGAGCCGATGACCAGGATTGAACTGGTGACCTCGTCCTTACCAAGGACGCGCTCTGCCTACTGAGCTACATCGGCAACGGGACTTCAACGGGCATCACTCCGGTGCCCACGGAACGACAAAAAAACTCGCTCGCCTGACCGTCCGCCTTCGCGGCGCGCCCTTCCGCCGCGCGCCGCTTCGGCGAGACCTCGCTCGCTCCGGCAGCCTCTTGCCTGCCTAGCCGAAGCTCGCGAAGCCTCTGTCCTGCAGCTTGCACTCGCTTCGCGAGCGAAGGCTGGAGCGGGAGACGGGGATCGAACCCGCGACCAACAGCTTGGAAGGCTGTGACTCTACCACTGAGTTACTCCCGCCCTCCGGTCCGTCCGCCTTCGCGGCGCCCCGGCGCCGCTTCGGCGAGACTCGCTCGCTGCGCGAGCTTGCCTCTGAAGACTGCCAAGCCAAAGAACCGTCCGCCGGTTCTGATAGAGCGCGTGCCTGCCTAGCCGTCGCTCGCAAAGCTGTTGGCTGCTCGCTTTGCGAGCGAAGGCTGGTGGCGAGGGGAGGATTCGAACCTCCGAAGCCACTGGGGCGACAGATTTACAGTCTGTTGCATTTGACCGCTCTGCAACCTCGCCAAACCTCTTGCCAACCGCTCGCCGCGCGCTGTCCCTTCGTCCGGAGCCGACACCGCCGTCGCCGGCCAGGCCGGATGGAGCTGGCGGAGGGATTTGAACCCCCGACCCGCTGATTACAAATCAGCCGCTCTACCGGACTGAGCTACGCCAGCCAGACGAAAGGACTTAATGTAGCACAAGCTGTGCCAAGGCACAAGACCTGTGCCTCGTTTTCTCAATTCTCTTCCGCCCCCGCCCGAGCCGCCATCCGCTTCGGCGGGCCGCCGCCGGCCGCCCCCTCGCGCTGCCGGACCGCCTCGAACAGGACGATCCCGGCGGCCACGCTGACGTTCAGGCTCTCGACATGCCCCTGCATCGGCAGCGATGCCAGGATGTCGCACCGCTCGCGAACCAGCCGGCGCAAACCAGTGCCTTCTGCGCCAAGAACGAGAGCCGTTGGGAGGGTCAGATCCAATTCACTATAGCGTTGCCGGGCGTCGCCGGCGAGCCCGACCGTCCACACGTTGGCCGCCTTCAACTCGTCGATCGCGCGGGCGATGTTCACCACGTTCGCCATCCGGACGTGCGCCATGGCGCCAGCCGAGGCCTTCGCCGCGGCGCCATCGGCTGCTGCCGCGTGGCGTCTCTGGCGGACGACCCCGTCCACGCCCGCCGCGTCCGCAACCCGGAGGATCGCACCGAAGTTGTGCGGGTCCTCGACGCCGTCCAGCACCACGATGAGCGGCACCCGCGACGCCCCGGCGACCAGTTCCTGCACGGTGTGGTCGGGCGCCTGCTCGACCTCCGCAACGACGCCCTGGTGCTGCCCGCCGCGCGCCGCGCGATCGAGCTCGGAGGTCTCGACCTGCTGGATCGGGACCCGCGCACGCACCGCCAGCTGCAGGACCTCCTGCATCCGCTGGTCGCTCCGGCGGGACGTCCGGATGCCGCGCACCCGCCCGGCGCGCAGGGCCTCGAGCACGGGGTTGAGGCCGTAGATGATCATCACAGCTCGCAGCTGGCAGCGGGCAGCTCGCGGCCTGTCACGCTGCGCCTCTCGCGTCCCCTCGTCTCGCGTCTCTCGCGTCTCTCGCGTCTCGCTGCCAGCTGCCAGCCGCCGGCTGCCAGCTACTTGCTCAACAGCGCCGCAAAAGCTGCGGCTCTCTCGCGGCAGCCGGTGATCGGCGCGAGGCCGCAGTTTGCCGGCAGCTCCGCGCCGCAGTCAATGGCGGGCACGGCGACGTCGAGTTCCGGGCCGCCCGCTTCCCCCGTCAGCGCCACCCGGATCGGGTGGAACAGGGCCTTGGCCTTCTGGCCCGTCCGACCCTTCACCGCGTTGACCACCGCGCGGAACCTCTCTCTATCGACCAGGCGCGAAGCGCCCGACAACTCTCTCGCCAGGCACTCGATCACTTCGACCGAGCCCTGGTGCGCCAGGACCTCCCGCACGTCGTCGCGCTCGACTGCCTCGGCGGCGTCGAAGTGGAACAGGAAACCCAGGCGGGCGGGGATGCCGTCCAGGCGGTCGACCGAGCCCGACGCCATCGGGATGACCGACGCGAGAAACGCGCGCCCCTCGGCCCGCAGCTCGGACACGATCTCGCCGCCGAAGTACGGCAGCGCGAGCTCCACCAACCGCCGCGGGTCCGCGGCGCGGAGATAATGGCGGTCCACCCAGGCCAGCTTCTCCTCGTCGAACACACCCGCGCTGTGACCGACCGCTTCGATTCGAAACCGCCGCGCAAGTTCCTCGGCCGGCAACAGCTCGTCCTCTCCGCCCGGCGACCACCCGATGAGCGCCAGGTAATTCACGAGCGCCTCCGGGAGGTACCCGCGCGAGCGGAATTCTGCCACCGAGGTCGCCCCGTGCCGCTTGGACAACGGCGTGTGGTCCGGACCCATCACGAGCGCAAGGTGGGCGAACCGCGGGGGCGTCAGCCCGAGCGCCTCGTAGATCAGCAACTGCCGCGGCGTGTTCGAGATGTGGTCCTCGCCCCTCACCACGTGGCTGACCGCCATCAGCGCGTCGTCCACCACGACGGCGAAGTTGTAAGCGGGGTGGCCGTCCGACCGGAGCAGCACCGGATCCCCGATGACGCTGGAGTGGAAAGACACCCGACCGCGGACGAGATCGTCGAAGGCCACCTCGCGATCGCCCGGGACCTTGAACCGCACGACCGCGCGCTCGCCGGCCGCCACGCGGCGTCGTGCCTCACCGGGATCGAGGCGGCGGCACGTGCCGGCATAGCGCGGCGCGTGGCCTGCCGCGATCGCGGCCTGCCGCTCGGCCTCCAGCTGCTCCGCCGTGCAGAAGCAGAAGTAGGCATGGCCCCCGTCAATCAAGCGGTCCGCGTGCTCACGGTAGATTTCGAGCCGCTCCGACTGGCGATACGGCCCGTGGGCACCGCCGGCCTCGGGTCCCTCGTCCCACTGCAACCCGAGCCATCGCAGGTCGTCGAGGATCGCGCGCTCGGACTCGCGGGTGGACCGCTCCACATCGGTGTCCTCGATCCTCAGGATGAACGTCCCGCCGGCCCCCCTCGCCATGAGCCAGTTGAAGAGCGCGGTGCGCGCGTTCCCGACGTGCAGATGCCCCGTGGGGCTGGGTGCGAAGCGTACCCTCATAGACAGCTTGCAGCTGGCAGCTGGCAGCTGGCAGCTACGGTGACCTTTCCGCTGGCAGTTGGCGGCTGGCAGCTCCGTGACCTTCCTGCAAACTCCTCACGCGCCTCTTGGGCCCTCCGGGCTCGCCGCAAGCTGCCCGCTGCCCTCTGCCCGCTTTTCCAGCAGCGCCACGGCGTGCACGGCGATCGCCTCGCCGCGGCCTGTCGCGTCCACGCCCTCGTTGGTCTTCGCCTTCACGCTGACCGCCTCGCAGGGCAGGCCCAGCGCAGAGGCCAGCGACGCCACCATCGCCGCCCGGTGCGGCCCCAGCTTCGGGCGCTCGGCGATGACGCTGGCGTCCACGTTGACGATGGCGTAACCGCGCGCGCGCACCAGCGACGCCGCCTGCGCCAGGAGCCCGAGGCTGGATGCGCCGTGCCAGCGGGGATCGGTGTCCGGGAAGTGCTGCCCGATATCCCCCTGCGAGGCGGCCCCCAGGATCGCGTCGGTGATCGCATGAGCGAGCACGTCGGCGTCCGAGTGCCCGGCAAGCCCGCGGTCGAACGGGATCGTCACGCCCCCGAGAATCAGCGGCCGCCCTTCGACCAGGCGGTGCAGGTCGTAACCCGTACCAATCCGCGCCGCCGCCACGCGCCCGGCTCCTGCGTCTTCCCGCATGGCAATCAGCGCCTCCGCGATGGCCAGGTCTTCGACCGTCGTGATCTTCAGGTTCCGCGCCGACCCCTCCACCAGCCGGACCCGGTGCCCCGCGAGCTCGGCCAGCGCCGCTTCATCCGTTCCCTCGGCGCCTCGCCGGCCCTCCGCGACCGCGTCGCGGAGAACGTGGATCCGGAACGCCTGCGGGGTCTGCGCCAGGAAGATCTCCTCGCGCGGCAGCGTCGCGTCGATGAGCCTGTCCTCGCCCGTTCCCGTCGATCGCTTCACGGTGTCCCGGGAGGCGACCGCGGCGATGGCCGCCCCGGACTCCGCGGCGGCTGCGATGGTCCTCTCGATGATGTCGCCTGTCACAAGCGGCCGCGCCGCGTCGTGAATCACCGCGATCTCGGCGTACTCCGGCAGCGCCTCCACCGCGTTGGCGACCGAGTCCTGGCGGCGTTCACCGCCCGCGACGAGCGACACCCGCGGCCGCAGCAGGTAGTCGGGAGGTGCCTGAAGCACCTCCGGCGCGGCAGCCACGATCACCTCGCGCACCGCGGGGCACTCGAGGAAAGCCTCCACGCTCCACTGCAGCATCGGCCGTCCCGCCAGCGCCAGCAACTGCTTCGGCACGTCCGCTCCCAGACGGCGCCCGCGTCCCCCGGCGGCGATGATGGCGGTGACGTGCATGATGGCAACAACCCCCGAAGCTGGCGGCTTGCAGCAGGCAGCTGGCTGCACGCCACGCCGCCCCGCTGATGGCGCACACGCGAGATCGTGCTGGGTTCGCCGAACGGGCAAACGCCCTTCGACTCGGGCCCTGGCGTCACTCGAGACAGTGACGTCCGCCGCTGCGGATCGCGCGGCCCGCTGCCAGCTGCAAGCTGCCCGCTGGACGCAACCTTTGATTATATGACGATTCGGGTGGTCTCGACGCCGCCCGCCGTGGTTAGGATGCGGGTAGCCGTCAGGTCGAGCGCACGATCGAGCACTTCGCGCTCCAGCTCGGCGGGTGCGAAGACGACGGCGAGCGCCCGGGTCGTCGCCGTGGACACCATCGTGCGGGCGGAGTCGGAGCTGGGGTTGCCGAAGGCACCGTGGGCGTCGGCCAGGGTGAGCCTGTCCGCCACGTTGACGACGTCCTTCCGGATGCCCGAGTAGTGCTCGCCCGGCTCCCCGAGCCTGAGAACGATCGGCGGCTCGACGTGTTCGAGGTCGTACAGCCCGTACGGCAGCTGCAACTCGAGCGAGCACCAGTTGCAGACGTCGACGATCGTGTTGACCCGTGGAAGGGACTCGCCCCGGAGCACGCGCCGCAAGAGGGCCTCCGAGGACGGGCGGCGGCGGGTGGGGTCGAGGCCGACCTTCCGGTACATTGCCCTGACTCCCGCGGCGTCGGAGGGAGCCCGCCCGCGCACTGCCGCTTCAGCTATCCTCAGCCAGGCCTCGAGGCGCTCGTTGCGCTCCACGACGCGCAGGCCCTCAAAGGTGAGGATCCCGGGACGGATGATGTCCCGAAGGCCTGGGGCCACGGAGATCATGCGACGTCCTGGACCACGATTTCCCTGATCCGCTCCGCCAGCGCCTTCGCGTTCGCCACGGTGGGCTCGATGCCCTCGGTCGGAACCGGCGGGTGCACCGTGAGGCGGACGTGGCCGGGGCACGTCATCAAACGGTTCTTCAGCATGACGTGGCGGCTACCCGCCACCGACACCGGCACGAGCGGGAGGCCGGCCTGGATGGCAAGGAGAAAGCTGCCCCCCTTGAACCGGCCGACAAGACCATCCGCGCTGCGGGTGCCTTCCGGGAAGACGATCAGCGACAGCCCCTGCGACACGAGGCCCTTCCACCGCCTGAGCACACCGATCGGGTCCGGGTTCCTCCGGTCCACCAGCAGGTGCCCGGTTCTGCTCAGGTGCCAGCCGAGGAACGGGAACCTTCCAAGCGACTGCTTGGCGATGATCCGCAGCTGCCAGGGCAGGTGCCAGAAGACGATCGGGATGTCGTAGATGCTCTGGTGGTTGGAGACGAAGATGTAGGTGGCGCCGGGTGTGAGCGACTCCCGGCCGCAGACCTCCACGGTGACGCCCGTCGTCAGCAGGATGAGCCGAGACCACGCGCGCGCGCAGCGGTGGGCGAAGTAACCGCTCCGGTCGAACAGGGTCGAACCAATCGACAGCGTGCCGAGAACGATGGTGTACAGACCGATGGCGGGGATGAGGAAAAAGACGGTCCGCCACCAGTGATAGGGAGGGATCTTCACACGTCAGCTGGCGACCGGCCGCGCCCGCCGGGGGTTGTCGTCCTTGTCGGGGCTGCCGAGCGTTGGAGCCCCGGCCGGGGACGGTGCCGCGGCAGACGGGCCCGATGGCGCGGGCGGCTGCCCCGGCGAGGGGTTCGCCTCGATGTAGCGGCCGAAGATCATCTTGCCCGCGGTCGTCTGAAGGACGCTGGTCACGACCACGTCGATCGTCTTGCTGATCATCCGCCGGGCGTTGTCCACCACCACCATCGTCCCGTCGTCCAGGTACGCCACGCCCTGGTTGTACTCCTTGCCCTCCTTCAGGATGAAGACCTTCATGATCTCGCCGGGCAGGACGACGGGCTTGAGCGAGTTGGCGAGCTGGTTGATGTTCAGCACGTCCACGCCGCGCAGTTGCGCCACCTTGTTCAGGTTGAAATCGTTGGTGACGATCTTCCCCTGCAGCGAGCGGGCGAGCTCGATCAGCTTGAGATCCACCTCGCGGACTTCCGGGAAGTCCACGTCCGAGATGACGACCTCGACACCGGCCATCTTCTGGATCTTCTGGAGGATGTCGAGCCCCCGCCGGCCGCGGTTCCGCTTCAGCGCATCGGCGGAGTCGGCCACGAGCTGCAGTTCCTTGAGGACGAACTGCGGGATCACGAGCGCCCCGTCGATGAAGCCGGTCTCGCAGATGTCGGCGATGCGGCCGTCGATGATGACGCTCGTGTCGAGCACCTTGTAGCGCCGCTGCGGGCCGGCCGCCCGGAAGAGGCCGACCAGCCGCGCGGGCTCGAGCCATTCGCCCTTGCGGGCGCCCATGATCGTACCGACGTAGGGCAGCACGAGCAGCACGAGGCTCCGGAGGAACGCCACCCGGCCGTCGGTGCTGTCGGTCCACGCCAGCGCCGCCTCGATCGTCTTGGCGATGCCGAGGCCAACCACGCCACCCAGGAGTGCGCCGAGCATCGTGGTGACGTTGGCGTCCTTCAGGCGAAGCTCGAAGAGGATGATGAGACCGGCGACGACGACACCGAATGCGACGTTCAACCAGGGGCCGGCGCCCACGAGCGGTTGGAGCATGCCGGCCGTCGAAGCGATCGCCGCGATGAAGAGCGTGCGGGCGAGTATGGACCAGGTCATCGGGGGCCCCCCGGAACCGACGAGTCAACGGCGCGATCGGGCCAGCACCGCGTCGGGCGGCAGCCTGCCCCGGATCGCCATTTACGTGAACAGCACGTCGAGGGCCTCGCCGACCGCTCCCACGCCCGCCAGCTCGCAGCCTTCTGCCGCCGGCAGATCGCGCGGATCGACATTGCCTCTTGGAAGGATACAGCGAGAGAACCCCATCTGTGCAGCTTCTCTCACCCGCCGGGCTGCCTGGGTCACTGCCCGGACCTCCCCGGCAAGCCCGATTTCGCCGAACAACGCGGTCTGCGCGCGGACGGGCTTGTTGCGGAAACTCGAAGCCACAGCGGCGGCCACCGCCAGGTCTGCGGCGGGCTCATCGAGGGACATTCCGCCGGCCACGTTCACGAACACGTCGTCGCCGACAAGTGAAAGCCCCGCCCGCTTCTCGAGCACCGCGAGCAGCAGGGACAAGCGGTTCTGGTCGAACCCGATCGCCGTCCGGCGCGGGTTCCCGTAGAGGCTGCTGCTGACGAGGGCCTGCACCTCTACCAGGATCGGGCGGGAGCCCTCGATGCAGCACATGACGGCTGACCCCGGCGACGCGGCAGGCCGTTCGGCCAGGAACAGCTGCGACGGGTTGGGAACGGCGCGGAGGCCTGTCCCCGTCATCTCGAACACGCCAAGCTCGGAGACCTCGCCGAACCGGTTTTTCACCGCCCGGACGATCCGGTGCACGTGGTGCTGCTCTCCCTCGAAGTACAGCACCGTGTCCACGATGTGCTCGAGGGACTTCGGCCCGGCAAGGCTGCCCTCCTTGGTGACATGACCGACCAGGAACGTCGGCACGTTCTGGCCCTTGGCGGTGAAGAGCAGTTGGGTGGCGCACTCCCGAATCTGGCCGATGCTGCCGGGAGCCGACTGCAGCTTGAGCGAGTAGACCGTCTGGATCGAGTCCACCACGAGGAGCGACGGCCGGATGCGGCCGGCTTCTTCCAGCACGCGTTCAAGGCACGTCTCGGCGAGCAAATAGAGCGGCGCGCTGCCAACACCGAGCCGCTCGCCGCGCGACTTCACCTGGTGCTCCGACTCCTCGCCGGAGCAGTAGAGGACGGGACCGACCGCGAGGGCAAAGGAAGCCGCCGCCTGGAGCAGGAGGGTGGACTTGCCGATCCCCGGCTCCCCGCCCAGCAGGACGAGCGAACCCGGAACGATCCCCCCGCCGAGCACCCGGTCGAACTCCTCGATGCCGCTCGGGAGGCGCGGGGCGTCGGCCATCTGGATGTCGGCATAGAGGCGAGCCCCAGCCCCGCCACCCAGCGCATAGCGCGGCGTCCCCGCCACGGCGACGGCGGCCGGCGTGTCCGCGACCCGCTCCTCGACCAGGCTGTTCCACGCGCCGCATTCGGCGCAGCGGCCCATCCACTTGGGGGCCTGCGCCCCGCACTCCTGGCAGACGAACAACACTTTCGGCGGCTTCGCCATGACTGTCTCCGGATTCGGGAATCCGGTATCAGGATTCAGGGCGTGACGGTGTGATCCGCTGAATCCTGAATCCTGAATCCCGAATCCTGACGGTATCAGGATTCAGCGCGTGACGGTGTGATCCGCTGAATCCTGAATTCCGAATCCTGATTCCTCGTTCAAGACCCGCGACTATAGACCCGCTCGATTCGGGACCCCAGGCGGCAGAGCACCTCGTACGGGATGCTCCCGATGGCCGACGCCATCTCCGACACCGTCAGGCGCTCGCCACCCTGCTCGCCGAGGAACACCACCTCGTCGCCGGGATACACCGGCCCGCTGGAGGCGTCGATCGCCAGCATGTCCATCGACACCGCGCCGACGATCGGCACCCGGCGCCCGCCGACGAGGACCTGCCCGCGATCGGCCAGGCGCGTGTCGAGGCCGTCAGCGTAGCCGGCCGGGACCGTGGCGATGCGCCGGGGGCCGTCCGCCACGAAGCGCGACCCGTAGCCGACGCTCTCGCCGGCGCGAATGTGCTTCACGGCGACCACGCGGCTGCGCAAAGAAAGGACCGGGCGGAGCGGCAACGTCGAGGCGAAGGCGGCCGGCGCGACACCGTAGAGGAGCAGCCCGGGACGGACGAAGTCGAACCAGGCGGCGGGCTCGCGCAGCAGCGCCGCGCTGTTCGCGGCGTGGACCACGGGGGGCCGCATCCCCATCCCCGCAATCCGCTCCCGGGCGTCGTCGAACCGGGCGCGCTGCTGTTCGAAGAGCGGGTGGGACGGGTCGTCCGCGGTCGCGAAATGCGTGTAGACGGCGGCGCAGGCCAGGTTCGGGCTCACGAACAGCTCCGGCAGCGTCCGATCGAGGTTGTCGTGGCGGAAGCCGAGGCGGTTCAGACCCGTGTCGATCTTGAGGTGGTAACGAAGGCTCCGACGGTGTCGGGCCGCAGCGGCCTGCAGGGCCTTACCCGCCGCAGGCGTGGAACAGGTGGGCGTGAGGTCGTACTCGAACAGCCCCTCGAGGTCGCTGACGCTCAGCGCGCCGAACACCAGGATCGGCCCGACGCCCCCCGCCGCGCGCAACGCGATCCCTTCCTCGATGTCGGCGCAGGCCAGCATCCGCGCGCCGGCGGCCTCGAGGGCACGTCCCACCTCTCCGGCCCCGTGACCGTAGGCGTTGGCCTTGACCACGGCGATGATGCCGGGCGGCTGGCGGCCGGGTGGGGCCTGCCGGGCCAGGTAGGCCTCGATCGAATGGTAGTTGGCCTGGAGGGCGTCGAGATCGACGTGCGCGACGGTGCAGCGGACCACGGGGGGATTGTACTGAATTGAGAATGGAGAATGGAGAATTGAGAAAGGGAGCCGAACAGGCGACCCGCGCTGCAGCTCGCCCGACCTGGCAGCGCGGTTTCTTCTACATTCTCAATTCTCTGTTCTCAATTCCGCGAACGCCTACCCGTTCCGCGGATCGTAGTTCTCGAACCGCGTGCGCTCGCGGATGAAGGCAAGCTTCACCGTGTCGGTGGGGCCGTTGCGCTGCTTCGCGATGATGATCTCGGCGACGTTCTCGTTCTCGCCGGGCTCCTTGTTGTACACGTCGTCGCGGTAGATCAGCAGCACGACGTCGGCGTCCTGCTCCAGGGCGCCCGACTCGCGCAGGTCCGACAGCTGCGGGCGGTGGTCTGAACGAGATTCCGGAGCGCGGCTCAGCTGCGAGAGCACCACGATGGGGAGGTCCAGCTCCTTCGCCAGGCCCTTCAGCGACCGCGAGATCGCACCGAGCTCCTGGGTCCGGTTGTCGAACCGCCCGCGGCCCTGCATCAGCTGGATGTAGTCGACGACAAGCAGGTGCAGCCCGTGCTCGGCCGCAAGCCGCCGCGCCTTCGCCCGCATCTCGAGGACGCCGATCGAGGGGGTGTCGTCGATATAGACCTTCGCCTGGCCAAGGGTGCCGAGCGCGGACGTCAGCCGGCCCCAGTCGTCGCTGCGCAGGAACCCGGTCCGGAGCCGGTG
>Ga0105104_10002657_pt1 | contig 12930 bp, 7 predicted proteins | sample PPLLaktember2015_3_FD_87034 | JGI IMG/M metagenome (GOLD analysis project Ga0105104, IMG submission 87034) | Freshwater sediment microbial communities from Prairie Pothole Lake near Jamestown, North Dakota, USA - PPLs Lake P7 Core (6) Depth... | ecosystem: Environmental > Aquatic > Freshwater >...
AATGAATACGAAGCTCAGAACAGACAAGAGGATCCGTTTCATATGCTTTTTCCTAACCGTGATTAAAATTTAAAACATCGTTTGATGCGCGGAATAAAAAACAACGTGCACCGATCCATTTCAATAACTCTCCCCCCATTTCCACTCCTTGCCAGGGAGAAGAACGGGGGGAGGTGAAAAGAACTATTCCGTACTCTGATCTGCACCAATGAAATTCTGCGCAACACCAATTACGCATCAACATTCCACTTCAGATCTTACCCTATTTCATTTACGGTCTACTTCTCGACGTAGAATTCAATGCGTCGATTCTCTAATCGACCCTCTTCCGTTTCGTTCGAAGCCACCGGTTCGTTCTGGCCTCTCCCGACCGTTCTCATGCGCTTTGAATCAATACCTTTTTCAACGAGCCAGTTCTTTACTGCCTGTGCCCGTTTCAACGAGAGCGATTGATTATACTTTTGGCTTCCGACATTATCCGTATGCCCGGTAATAACAACCCGCACATCGGGATTCGAAACCATCGCGTTATAGGCCTTCCAGAGTATTCTCTCAGAATAGCCTGTCAGCGTCGCTTTATTGAATTCAAAATTGACACCCCTCAGGACGACCGTCTGGCCTTTCACAAGAACAATGACGGTATCCTTATTCTTCAGGTCCGCCAACCGCCGTGCTTCTGCATCGGCCAAATCCTTTACCCGTCTCGCTTCTGCGTCGGCTGCCGCTTTCACGCGCAGAGCTTCCGCGTCGGCATCAGCCTGCTGTTTCACACGCCGCGCTTCCGCATCGGACAATCCCTTCGCATTGCTTGCATCTTTATCAGTCGCTTCCTTCACACGGCGCGCCTCTGCATCGCTCGCTGCTTTCACACGCAGCGCTTCTGCATCCGCATCTGCTTGCTGCTTTACCCGGCGTGCTTCTGCATCGGCAAGCTGCTTCTTTTGTAATTCCGCTGCCTCGTCGACTCCACCTATCGTAAACGCTACTCCAACCATGAATCCATAGAATCCATCCGCTTTCCCGCCTGTAAGAGAATTGAGGTCATTGCTCGATCGTGCATGATGATCTAACTCGTCGGAGAGGGACAAATCATATCCCCCGCTGATATCCAGAAGGACTCCGCTGGAAATTCTGGTTTGCATACCAATACCAAATGGAACTATCCCTAAAAACTCTGAACCGTTAAGGTTGAGATCTTTCGATACTCCGAACCCGGCATAGAGATACGGATTCAAATTCCCCAGTGAAAAGGGGCTCACCATCAGTCGAAGATCGGTTATCAAGGTCAGAGCCGAATACACACCAGGAGCATTGAGATCTGCAAAGCCCAGACCCAGTTGGCCTATGAACCCTGGCATGATATCATATGCAAAGAATCCACGATACTGCATCACCCACTTATCAGCTGCGGCATTATCCCCATGGGCGCCGCCCGCAGACAGGCCCCATGCGGCTTTAGATTCCCTGAATTGGGCTTGGACGTGGCTGGACACTCCGAATACTACAACCAGCAAAGTTAACACGATGAAACGTTTCATACTGATATCTCCTTGTTTGGTGAATTTGATTATGTAATTATTGCATCATAAAGCGAACTTTAAGCGTTCGTTTACCTTACAACCAACTAGAATTATCCGCATGCATTCCTCAGTCGGAATCACCGGCGGTTACTTTTTGCTGCGAATTCTAAAGATCGGATTTTGATCTCCTGGGTCGCACGCATTATTCGAGATGCCGTATCTCCGATCATTTTACTGCCAAGGAAAAGCAGGTGAAGATATTTCGCTTGTTCATTTAATTTCATCGTTTGCGTTTCCAGCGACCCTACTCTTGGTGACATCTGGTTCACCTGCTGCTGCATAAAATTATTATCCGCATCAAGGATATTTACAGAACGAGCACTCAATGGATTGCCGGCAGATTGATTCAGTCTCATGACACCACCAAATACGATGGTCACCAGAAGAATGCCGCCCAGGACGTACTTTGCTTTTAACCACTTCGCTTCAACGAATGCTTGCAATTCTCTCGAGTAAAAATACAATCTCATCGTGCTCTCCACTGTTCAACACCCCTTACGGGTTCACTTGAATTCCTGCGGACCATGATATCTCCTTCGCTTCATCCTTTCGCTATCCTTACAAGCACCGTCCCGGAACAATGTTCCTGAATGTTTATCCCGTTCTGCATGCGCTTTGTTTCAACCGATATACCACCGCACTCTTTTTAAATAAAGTCGGGTTCGCGAACGGCATTCTTCACTGTACGAATGATCCCGAGCATTGCCGCCACACCTCCGACAAAAAGGAGACCGACCATCGCGGTCACTATTTTTTTGTTGATCCTTGATTTATTCATTGTCTTCTTCCTTAAAAAATTCTTTGTTTATGTTTTATACTGCTCATTTGCATTATTCGGAATTACTTCAAGAGGATCAACTTCTTCGTTGAAACAAACGATCCGGCTTCAAGACGATAGAAGTACATACCGCTTGCAAGATTGAATGATCCGTTATGGATGCCGAACGGCACCGTATAGCTGCCGGCTTCCTGGCGGCCGCTAACGAGTGTCGCAACCTCAACACCAATCAAATTGTATACTTTGAGGGAAACCCGGGTTGCATTCTCAAGACTATATTGAATCATCGTCGATGGATTGAATGGATTCGGATAATTTTGTGAAAGCGAGAATATTTGAGGTGCGGCATCGTTCTCGACAGAAGTCCCCGATGCGATTGTGGTAAAGCTCCACACCATATTGTTTGTCAAAGCATTTCCTGTCACATCTTTTACTCCGGTGGTGATCGTGACGGTATAGAGGGTATTCGCTTTGAGATTACTTGCCGGAACAAAGGTGGCCGTTGTTCCGGAATAAGACACAACGCCCGGGACTGCTGTTGTCCCTTGCTTTACCATAAAGGTCGATGTGGTTATCGTTGATGCATCCATGGCGGTGCTGAATGTTGCAGTAATTTGTTTATTCATCGCTACACCTGTCGCAATATTCAGAGGGTCTATAGAATTTACAGTAGGCGGGATGATGGCTGCAGCTGCCGTGGTAAAGCTCCACACATAATTATTTGTCAATGCATTACCTGCCAAGTCTTTTGCTCCGGTGGTGAAAGTGACTTCATAGAGCATATTCGCCAGAAGATTACTTGCCGGAATAAATGTGGCCGTTGTGCCGGAATAGGACACAGTGCCTGCAACAGATGTTGTCCCTTGCTTTACCATAACGGTGGATGCGGTAATTGTTGAAGCATCCATGGCGGTGCTGAACATTGCAGTAATGTGTTTATTCATCACCACACCTGTTGCGAGATTCAGCGGATCTGTAGAAGTTATAACCGGCGGAGTGGCGACCGCAGCTGCTGTAGTGAAGCTCCACACATAATCGTTTGCCAGAGCATCACCTGCCGCATTTTTTGCTCCGGTGGTAATTGTGGCCGTATATAACGTATTAGGCAAGAGGTTGCTTGCAGGTGTAAGGATCGCAGTACTCCCGGAGTAGGACACGACGCCTGAGACCGACGCTGCACCTTGCATCAACGTAAACGTCGATGCGGTTATTGTCGAGGCATCCATTGCCGTACTAAACGTTGCGGCAATTTGTTTGTTCAATGTCACGCCTGTTGCAGCATTCAGCGGATCGGTAGAAGTGACCGTAGGCAGAGTGACGACGACCGGTACCGGCTGCGTGACGGCATTGGCAATTAAAGTCACTGCGGTCTGCGCCAGGGCTCTGCCCTCAAGTGTTGCGCCGGTATTCATCGAAATCTGTGTTTGGGATAATATGATTCCCTTCATCTGAGCGGTCGTACCAAGTGTGGCCTGACCAGCGACCTGCCAGAAGATGTTGGAAGCTTGAGCGCCGCCGCTTAGAGAAACAATAGCGTTATTCGCCACCGTGAGATTTTGCGCTATTTGGAAGATCCATACGTCTGTCGCGGAACCCGAGATCGTAACCCCACCGGCAGATATTTGAACGCCTGTACCCCATTTGTAAAGACCTGGAACCAGGGTTTTTCCGGTAAGATCTCCGCTATACAGTTCTGTAAAATCGGGCAATGTCCGTCCAGCCGCATCCGTATACGCGGTTTGCATGTCAAGCACTGCTGTGGTCAGGTTCGCCGGCGTTGGACTTGCATATCCTGGTGCGTATACTTTTCCAGTGACTAACGTTGATGTGGAAAATGCGCTCGATGCAGGAAGAATTAATGAGAACCCCGTTATGAAACTTGCAGCTGCAGGACTGATTCCCATATCACCAGTCACATGTGTGGTTCCGGTCGTTGAGATACCGGTTTTTGCCAGTATCACATAATTGCCTGCAGATCCAAGGTTTACTGTTGATGGACTCGAAGCGAGAGCGGCGGACGCCGTCACCATCCGAACCAGTCCCAACATGATTAAATTATTTAATTTGTGTTTCATAAGAACCTCTTGACAATGTGTGAATGTGAATTATCATCATTGAATCAGCTTTAAAATACGTGGATTTCTTATTTACGCATTGGACCATAAAGCCAATCCTCATGATCGAACAGGTGTAAGGTGTTTTTATTTGAATCATCTCCGCCTTGAACGAAATATCAATATTTCGTCAGTGATATTAAATCGAATACGAACGGTTTCAGTGTGGTATGATATCAACGATGACCGTTCTATTATAAAATCGTTCCTCCGGAAAATAATTGTCGAACGGTGCAACTTGAATGTTTCCACCGCACGCAAATGTTTCAAACGTGATTCCTTTCTTAGCGCTGCTCGATATCGCACGTTCAATAATACTCCGCGCATCCGTGACGCGCTGGCTGGATAAACTGTCGTTGTATACTTCCTCCCCAATGCTATCCGTATGCCCATGGATAACGACGAGTCCGCTATCCTGAATGAGCGGTGTGACCACATCGGTGAGGAATGAAGCATAGCTTGCGATGGTCTTCGATTGATCGAAGTCAAAGAGAATACTGAATCGCAACGCTTCTTTTTTCAGATCTTCCCTGCGGATCAGGTGGACCGTACTTTCTTTGCTCACCAATTTTCCACTTTTTGTTTGTCCCAGCATCACGACCTTATAGTCGCCCTGGGAACGGTCACCAAGAATACTGTTTCCGGAAATGCTTTCCTGGTCTCGTGTGGATGGACCAAATCGTTGAATCTTTCCCTGCTCATCCGTTATTTCCAACGACCATGAAGTGAGCAATTCCTTTGCTCCATCCACATGGAATATCACATGACTGTCCATTGGGTCTTCCACCACTGCAACGATCTGCACCGGCTTCAACATATCATGAGGCCCGCCCCCCACCTGCAGCATCAATTCCGATGAACTGCTCTCGATATCCACCCGGCGATCTCCCGCTTGAAGAAGGGCAAGTTCCTTTGTCGCACCGTGGACCACTGATGGAATTCGCGGTTTATCCCGCCCTTCCGCCGTTATCCTCGAACCGTCAATTCCGAACACGTCCACGAGATACGCCTTGACCGTTTCCGCTCTTGCTTTGCCGAACGCAGGTTCATTCTCCGACGCTCCACTGAGCGTAATGATCGTCCTTGGACTTCTTTTCATGCGATCACCGAGTATATTGAGAATGTTATAATACACGGTCATCTGCCTCACGGAACGCAACGCTCTGTTTTTCGGCTGAACTTCCTGCAATTGTTCCTCCCTGAAACTGAGCGCCTGACTTTTCGTCAGCGTGACATATCGATTGGGAATCTTGGTCGAACCCGCTTCGAAAAACACATAGTTACGAAGCGGGAACGATTCTCTTACCCGCCGCTCAACCGGTACGGATTTTGGCGCGCGAACCGAGAACTGGACCTCTCGCTCGACGACCGCTTCTTTACAGTCGCGCATAAATATCACGAAGAGTAATGCGACGGCCAGTCCTACTGAAAGCGGGATCCCGAGGAAATATGTCCATCGACTGAGCGGGCTTGTTATATTTATTTTATAGATCTTCATAACTTCTTCCCTTCCGTGAGCGGTGCGGATTTCATCTGCACATGATTTCAGTCTGGCACGATATCGATAATGACCGATCTATTATAGAATCGTTCCTCCGGAAAGAAATTATCAAATGTTGCATACTGCGGGTTTTCACCAAACCCAAATGTTTCAAACATGATTTCTTTTTTTCCGCTTTTCGCAATTGCCCGTTCAAGAATACTCTGTGCATCCTGGGCCCGCTGGTTGGATAAGCTGTCGTTATACACCTCATCACCCACGATATCCGTATATCCATGGATAATGACGACACCGCTATCCGGAATGAGTGGAGTCACAATATCGGTAAGGAATGTTTCATAGCTTGCGACGGTTTTCGATTTGTCAAAGTCAAAGAGAATCCTGAACCGCACGACGTCTTTCATCGGCGTGTCCCGGCGGAACAGATACACTGCACTTTCTTTCCTCACAAATCTCCCGCTTTTCGTTTGCCCCAGCATGACGACTTTATATTCACCTTTTGATCGATCCCCCAGAATTGCGTTCCCGGATATGCTTTCCTGCTCTCGTGTGGATGGTCCGAACCGGAGAACCTTTCCCTGATCATCCGTTATTTCTAACGACCACGAAGAGAGGACTTCTTTTGCACCCACCACATTGAAAATGACATGACTGTCCAGCGGATCTTCCTCAACGGCGACGATATGCACCGGTTTCAGCATATAATGAGGTCCACCTCCGACCTGAATCATCAATTCCGGTGAGTCGCTCTCGATATCCACCCGGCGATCTTCCGCCCGAAGAAGCGCAAGTTCTTTTGTCGCACCAGATACTTCTGAAGGAATGCGCGGTTTATCCCGTCCTTCCGTCGTTATTCTCGAACTTTCAATTCCGAATACATCCACAAGATACTTCTTGATCGTTTCCGCTCTCGCTTTTCCCTGCACTGGTCCGTTCTCCGATGCACCACTGAGCGAGACGACTGCTCCGGGACTTCTTTTCATCCGGTCACCAAGAATATTCAGGATGTTATCATACACGGTCATCTGTCGAACCGAGCGGCCCGCCATACTCTTCGGCGGAAACTCCTGCAATTGTTCCTCCTTGAAACTTGCCGCCTGGGTTTTCGTCAGCAGAATATATCGGCCGGCGATCTCGGTAGACCCTTCATCGAAAAACACATAATTGCGAAGCGGGAATGACTCGCGTACCCGGCGATTAACAGGGACTGCTTTTGGAGCTCGAAGCGAAAATTGAACATCACGCTCAACCACTTCGGGCATCGCGACAAACTCGGTACGATGAATAACTGATCCGCGTCCAAACTTGATCGCAACACCGGCCCGGACGGTTGACACTGCCCAGCTTTCTGTCAAGCGCGGTTCCCGGCTGAAAAACCATGGCTGCCATGAGATAAATGGTGCAAGATTCACTTGTGTTTTAGCATTCGGAGAGGCGAGTTCAAACTCGTATCCAACGCCAATTTGCCCTGAGATGACTGTTTTTCTCACTTCACTAAACTCACCTCGGGAGGCAATCGTTGTACCCTGCGTATAGACAAACGCTTTTTCATCGCTCAAGGATGATTTCGGAAGGTTCAAAGCCCAATTGAAACCGATCCGGGGGCCGCCAAAGATGTAAAAACCATCTGAGAATGGAGCGATCCGCAAGCTCGGTTCAATGGAAATATAACTGATGGTGGACGACAGGGTCAGGAGCTGACCGCACGGTCGTGTCACATCATAAAACGATCCGCGCCGATCATCATATCCCACCTGCAATATTCCACCCCATATTGGATCGGGGCGATACTCCACAAGAGCAGCAAGATAGAGACCCGCTCCAAAGCCTTTATGAAAAGGAGATGGAGTCATTAACGCGGAATTCAACGTTTGAGTTGTTCCGCCGTAAAAGTTCAAATTCAGAGCTGCAGCTCCGCCAAACCACCACGTGGGTTGTGTTCTTTGAACCTCCTGTGCAAGAATCGTTGCGTGTACACTCATCAGAATCAAAGAACTGAAGAACATTCTTGTGAGCCAGAAGCTCACGAGCCTCTGACTTCTATTTACCGGACGATGTTGTAACATACGTAGCTCCTTATTAGAGGGTGGTTTTGCTTCTCAACCATGTATTTCCATACTATTATTTTCATGATGATTCTCAATTTCAGTTATGATCGTTATCGCAGTTATTGTTCCCATCTCGTTCATCCTTATCATCATACGTTTCTTTATCACCGCCGTCATGAAGATCCCCGCATTTCGTATGGAGCTGGATGTTCCCGCCGTTCAGAGTGCCCGAAGCGCTGTACCCGTTCGACAGTTCCAGACTGAAGATGTCGTTGCGGCCGGGTTCGCCGTTGTCAACAACAACAACCGTATACGTGTAGGCACCTTTGCCATTGACCCTGGCAATCCCTTCGATTTGACGCGTCACGGGATCGATGACGATATATGCAGTCACGTTCGTGCTTTTGACTTTTATACCATTCTTGCTGTGGTCGTTGTATGAGAGTTGACCCCAGAATTTTCCGTTCTTGATGCCGCCGGAGACGCCGAAGGTCGCTTTATTATCATCGTGTTTCTTGTGGCTGTTGTGATCGGTATCTGCTTTAATCCAGCCGCCGCCGGTAACAAAATCCCGGCAGGGTTTCGGCGGCGGCGTCGTGCCACCGGAACCGGCACAAGCGGAGATGGTATCGGTAATCATCGTCACCGCACCATTTAACGCCAGTATTTTGCCGGACACCGTCGCACCGGAAGTCATGGTAATGGTCGTCGTGGCGATAACAGTGCCTATAAACTGGGCTCCATCGATCGTCGCGGAAGACCCAACAGCCCAGTAGACATTCGAACCGCTGCACGTTTGGCTGTTGGTATTGATGGCGATGACGTTAGAACCTGCCATCGTTACGAGCGTGCTCCCTGTCTGGAAAATAAACAACGCATCGCTGTTCCCCTGGAAATCAAGATACAGTGTCCCATTCACCTGCAAATTCGCAGATGGTGCGAAATTATAAACGCCGGGAGTGAACGTGAGCCCGTCGAGTTGAGTGACACCGGAATAAATCGTATTGGGCACTTGAGCGACGAGATAATTATAGGCGATGACCGCATCATTATGGGCTTGAGCTGCGACAGGACCTCCCGCATATATAGTCCCGTTTACTATTCCCAGTCCCGCAGTGACCGTCCCCGGACCCATGATTGAATTTAGTGGTATCGGCTGGAAGCCGGTAATTGCGGTTCCCGGGCTGACGCCTAAATTTCCGGTGATGAGTGATGCACCATCATTGGTGACTGTCGTCGCACCGAGGACGGTGAACGTCGACACAGAACCCAATGGAACTGACGACGCACTCACCAGTGCTGATTTGGAAAGTTGAGCAGCGGCCGGTGCCTTCGAAATGCTTTGATTCGATAGTCCGTTTGCATCGCGCTGGTCGGTTGGTGCTTCTGTCGTGCACGATACGAATAGGAACATTGCAAGCACCATCGACATCAAAACGACGGCTCGCATCGCGGCTTCTATGGAGGATAGCGATCTCATTAATTCGTTTTTCATATTCTCTCCTAAATACTCTTATTGAAAAATAAATGCCTTATAAGTAAGTTTGATTTTCTTTCTGATATATGTGTTCTGCTACTTACACCGAAACCTCCCCCGCCAGACAACAGTCTGGCGGGGAGGCGTTATATATTATGGACCTGGTACGGTAATAGTAGAGGCGAGGCCGTTCATATCAATCTGACCAGCGCCGAGTGCTCCGGACAATAATCTGCCGAACACTGTATTATTACCGGCAAGAGTAACAGACGCGCCGGCCAATATGTTTCCATAGAAGGTCGTGTTCGTTCCTATGCTCGCAGATGCAGTAGGAACAAAGAACACGTTCTTCTGCTGCGCACTGCCCGTCAACGTCACGCTGCCGGAAGTCGTCGTCAACGAGGAACCGATCTGGAATATCCAGACTGCATTCGCATCGCCGCCGCCATCCAGGATGACATTGGTATTGATATTCATCGTAGTAGCAGAGCTATAGACACCCGGCGGGAGACGGCCCGGGACATGACCGGGAAGAACTGGAATATCTACAGATCCCAGATCCACTGTCCCAACGACAAAGAGGCCTGCATCCGGCGTTCTGGTTTTGGCGTAGTTATACGCGGCCAGCAGAGCGTTATAGACGTTCGTTGCCACAGCATCACCTGCGTGCACGCTGCCGGTCACTACTCCTGCCCCTGCGGGGGTAGAGAACGTAAATCCAGTCATTGAACTGATAGGATTAATCTGGATCGAAGCATCCCCATTGATAATGGAAGATTCTGTGGGGACGTTGGTGATGGCGGAGTATGCCGCAAGTCCGTATGTGCCAGCCAGACCGAGATCTGGCGCACCCGGTGCGAGTGACAATGTAAAGTTCGCTACGAGTGTTCTATTGCCGCTGATGGTAAATGAATAAACCGCATTCGTCGATACGATCGATGCGCCTTCTTTCCAGTTGGTAAATGCATATCCGGCGTTCGCGGTCGCCGTTACTGTGACCAAGGAGCCTGAACTGAATGTACCACCTCCACCGGTCGATCCGCCTGCCAATGGAATTGACGAGAGCGCTACGACATAATTCGGTATAGCAGTAAAGTTCGCTACCAATGTTCTGTTGCCGTTAAGTGTAAATGTATAGTTTGCATTTGACGATACGATTGTGACACCCTCCGTCCAGTTTGCAAACGTATATCCAACGTTCGGTGTCGCGGTGACTAAAACAGAAGCACCTGAATAGAATGTACCGCCTCCACCGGTCGATCCGCCTGCCGCTGGATTGGACGAAAGATCGACGTTATACTGCGGTATAGCACTGAAGTTCGCAGTGATGTTTTTATTCGCATTCATCGTGACGGTCAGCGGATTTGTAGAGCCCGATGCGTCACCGCCCCAATTCGTAAATGTATATCCCACTGCTGGGATTGCGGCAAGAATGACATTTGTCCCGTAATCGTAAGTATTCTGGTCCGGATTCTTATTGACCGTTCCGCCTGCCAATGGAATTGGTGTTACTACTAATGTGTATGTATTGATTGCGAAGTGCGCGACCAGTGTTCTGTTTCCACTGAGCGTAAATGTATAAATCGCATTTGTGGATACGACATTTCCGTTTTCTGTCCAGTTCGTAAATGTATATCCGATGCTCGGTGTCGCAGTGGCCGTTATTAATGCGCATGAATTAAATGTGCCGCCTCCGCTTGTCGTGCCGCCGGCCAATGGACTTGATGATAACGTTACGGTATATGGCGCAACCGTTGTGAACGTCCAAACATAGTTGCTTAACATTGGATTCGCTGACAGGTCCCTCGCTCCGGTGGTAATGGTGGCGGTATAATTTGTGTTCGGCGTGAGATCAATCAATGGTGAAAATGTTGCCGTCGAGTCCACATAGTTGACAACGCCGGAAACAAATCTTGCCCCCTGCGTTTCCATGACGGTAAATATTGCCGTGGTGATCGTTGCGGCATTCATTCGCCTGTTGAAGGTCGCAGTGACATGCTTATTCAACGCAACACATATTTCGGTGTTCACCGGATCTGTCCGAATGATGGCGGGCGCAGGCGCGGACGCTGTGTTAAAGTTCCAGACATAGTCATTTTCCAGAGCATTGCCTGCAAGATCTTTCACCCCGGTGGTAATTGTGGCCGTATAGATTGAATTTGGTGAGAGATCACTTGCCGGCGCAAAGATGGCCGTGGTGCCGGAGAAGAACACAAAGCCTGAGATGAGCTTTATCCCCTGGCGTAATGTAAATGTTGCGGTGGTAAAGGTTGAAGCATCCATCGTCGTACTAAACGTTGCCGTCAGTCTCTTGTTCGAGACCACATCCATTTCATCGCTCGCAGGATCCGTAAACCTGACCGTAGGCGGAGTGTTGATCAACACTGCGCCTGTGGTAAAGCTCCAGACAAAATCATTTGCCAGAGCATTGCCGGCAAGATCCTTCGCCGCGGTGGTGATCGTGGCGGTATAGACCGTGCTTGGTGCGAGATTACTGGTCGGTGCAAATATTGCGGTGGTTCCGGAGTAGGAGACAAAGCCTGAGACTGGTGTTGTACCCTGCTTGAGTGTAAATGTCGATGTCGTAATCAATGATGCATTCATGGTCTTGCTGAATATTGCAGCAATTTTCTGATTCAACGCCACACCGGTCACGAGATTTACCGGATCTGTAGAAATTATTGTCGGGAGTGTGACCACCACCGCAGCGCCTGTGGTAAAGCTCCAGACAAAGTTACTCGCCATAGCATTCCCTGCAAGGTCCTTTGCCTCGGTTGAAATCGTGGCGGTATAGAGCGTATTTGATGCGAGATTGCTTGCGGGTGCAAAAATTGCTGTGGTGCCGGAGTAGGACACAAACCCTGAGACTGCTGTTGCCCCCTGCCGTAATGTAAATGTCGACGTGTGAATCGTTGACGCATCCATGGTCGTGCTGAACGTTGCGGCAAGTTTCTGGTTCAACGGCACATTCACAGCGGCGCCGATCGGGTCTGTAAAGCTGACGGTCGGCGAAACGATAACCACCGCAGCGCCTGTGGTAAAGCTCCAGACAAAATCACTTGCCAGCGCATTGCCGGCAAGATCCTTCGCCGCAGTCGTAATGGTCGCGCTGTATGTTAAATTGGGTAACAGGTTGCTTGCCGGGGCAAAGATGGCCGTGGTGCCCGAGTAGGAGACAAAGCCCTGGACTGATGTCGCACCCTGTCGTAAGATAAATGTCGGTGTGGTAAACGTTGACGCATCCATAGTCGTACTGAACGTCGCGGAAAGTTTCTGGTTCAACGGCACACCTGTTGCAACATTCGCAGGATCCGTCGAACTGACTGTCGGTGCAATAACCACCGCCGTTGCGCCTGTGGTAAAGCTCCAGACAAAATCACTTGCCAGCGCATTGCCGGCAAGATCCTTCGCCGCAGTCGTAATGGTCGCGCT
>Ga0105104_10002658_pt1 | contig 12930 bp, 5 predicted proteins | sample PPLLaktember2015_3_FD_87034 | JGI IMG/M metagenome (GOLD analysis project Ga0105104, IMG submission 87034) | Freshwater sediment microbial communities from Prairie Pothole Lake near Jamestown, North Dakota, USA - PPLs Lake P7 Core (6) Depth... | ecosystem: Environmental > Aquatic > Freshwater >...
CTCGTCGAGCCACGCGCCGAGGCCGCCCCATGAGGAGATTAAACTCAAGACGAAACAGCTTCCAGACGTTATACCTCGAATCTCCCGACCGCCGCGCCGCGTGGTCCACCGCGATCTCACAGGGACGCACTGCAAAATAGTTCGCGAGAACCGGGATGAACGCTCGTTTCCGCGCCCTGCTCAGCATCGCTTCGACGACGTTTCTCCTGTACGCACGCAACATGCAGCCGTAATCGTGCATGACCACGCCGCTGAAAGCCGAAGAGATCCGGTTCATCGCGCCCGACGCCAGGCGCCGGAAAAGCCGGTCCTGGCGTAAGCGGCGGACTGTCCCGACCACGTCGAACCCTTCTTCGACCTTCTCGAGCAAGCGCGGTATCTCCTCAGGCGGGTTCTGCAGATCCGCGTCGATAGTGATGACCACCTCCCCACGCGCCTCGCGGAAGCCGGCAAAAAGCGCGGCGTGCTGACCGTAATTGCGGTCAAGGAACACCGCGACGATCCCCCCCGGGTGCTGGTTCACCGCCACGCGCAGCTTGTCCGCCGACGAGTCGGTCGACCCGTCATCCACAAAGACAATCTCAAACGACCGCCCAATCGAGAGGCACGTACGGAGCAGCCGGTCAATCAGGGGGTCGAGATTATCCGCCTCGTTCAGGACCGGGACCACGACTGAGAAGCAGCCACGCTCGCTCATAGTCTTCACCCGATCGCCGAGCGAACCGCTCTTACCACCCTCTCCGCGTCCGTGTCCGTCAGTAACGGATAGAGCGGCAAAGAAACCACCCGCGAACAAACATCTTCTGCAACCGGGCACTGACCTGGGCGACAGCAGAAAGCTTCCCGGTAATACGTCGTGAGATGCACCGCCTCGAAGTGGATCCCGGTCGCCACCCCCTCGTCAGTCATCTTCTGGACGAAAGACGTCCGGGTTCCGGGAGGCACCAGGACCGGAAACAGATGCCAGGCATGCGTGTGACAGTAGGGCGGCGTACCAGGCAGCGTGAGTCCTGCGGTCCCATCCAGCTCGCGCCGGTAGTACTGGGCGATCTCGAACCGCCGCGCCTGAAAGTCCCTAAGCCTACGGAGTTGATGAATACCCAGAGAGGCCTGTAGATCGGTCAGGTTGTACTTCAGGCCGGGAAGCACGACATCATAGCTCACACCGCTCTTTCCCTTCGAGTAAGCCTTCCAGGCGTCCCGCTCGACTCCGTGAAAACGCCATCGTTTCATCCGGAGAGCGAGATCGGCATCGTCCGTGACTGCCATCCCGCCCTCGGCCGTTGTGATGTTCTTGATGGGATGAAAAGAGAAACAGGCCAGCGTCGTCCCGTGCGCGGTGCAGGCGCCGATCGGCCGGCCCTCGTATGACGCCCCCAGGGCATGCGCTGCATCTTCAATGATCACGATGTCCGGTCGACCCACGTCGGTCAGCGCCCGCCTGATGGCATTGAGATCAGCGGGCAGACCTGCATAGTGAACAGGAATCACGCCCTTCGTCCGGGAGGTCACTGCCCGCGCGATCGAAACCGGGTTAATGTTCCAAGTTGCGGGGTCGATATCGCAGAACACCGGCGTGGCCCCGCAATTCACGACAACGTTCGCGGTCGCCGGCCACGTCAAGGCGGGAACGATAATTTCATCGCCCGGCCGGAAACCGTGCGCGAGCATCGCGACGTGAAGCGCTGCCGTGCAGGACGAGAAGGCGAGCGCGTGTCTGGAACCGATGAGCTGCCGGAAATCGGCCTCCAGCTGGTCGCAGCGGGGCCCGGTGGTAATCCAGCCGGACCGCAGGCAGCTGATGACTTCCTGGATCTCTTCCTCGCCGATCGACGGCCGGCAGAACGGTATGAAAGGGGGCTTCGACATGGTTTCCGCTTTCAGCGCCTCAGCGCGCGCAGCGCCGGCTGCGCCACGATATCGACAATCCGGCCTTTATCCATCTGCACGACCGTGTCCGCGAGCGCAATAGTGCTTGGCCGGTGTGCGACCAATATGACCGTGCTCGTTCCCGCCAGCCTGCGGACGGCCTGATGGATCTTGAACTCCGATTCCTGATCAATCTGGCTGGTCGGTTCGTCCAACAGCAGGATCCTCGGGTTACGCACGAGCGCCCTGGCAATCGCCAGGCGCTGCCTCTGACCTTCGGAAAGCCCTGATCCGAGCTCGCCGAGTTTCGTCTGGTATCCGCGGGGAAGCGGCTCGACGTACTCGTGCACGCAGGCGGCACGAGCGGCGGCTTCCAACCGCGCGCGGGAGACGTTCAGCCCGAACCTGATGTTCTCGAGGATGGTGTCGTTGAAAAGAATCGTTTGCTGAGGGACCATCGCGATCTGCCGTCGGAGACTGGGAAGGCTTACCTCGGAAATATCGCACCCATCAATCAAGATGCGCCCGCTCTCCGGTTCCAGCAGACGGGGCAGAAGGCTGATCAGCGTGCTCTTCCCCGCACCATTTTCCCCGACCAAAGCGACGATTTGGCCGCACTCGATGTGCAGGTTGATCTTGTCGAGGGCCGGAACCGCCCGGCCCGGGTAGTAGAAGCTGACGTTCTCGAAATCGATATAGCGCTCGTGCCTTGGCAGCCGGGGAAGGACGCCGGTGCGATAGCGCTCCCTGGGAGTTTCAAGGAGGGCGAAAAGCCGCGTGGCCGCCGCGTCCGCCTCCTGAATCTTCTGGACGGATTTACTGACGGTACGAAGGCTTTGACTCGCGCCGCTCAGAGCCAGGAGGAGGGCCAGGACGCTGGCCGCCTCCACATGGCGGCGAAACACGAACCAGGCGGCGATGCAGGCGATAAATGCGACACCGCACAGGGTGATCACTTCCATCGCCGGAGAGCCAAGCGCTTTGGCGCGACGGCTGGCGAGGTCAGATCGCAGGTGCCGGCGGCTCGCCGAACGAAATCGCTGCTCCGCCAGCCTCTCGGCCTGGTGCACCTTGATCACCGGTATGCCGCTGAGTGCTTCCTGAACGGTTCCGATCATCTCGGCATTGTGCTCGAGCATCCGGACAGTGGCTGAGCGAACCCTACGCCCGATTTTCCTCATGAGCAACCCGGCTGGAATGGCGCCGGCCAGGCACAAAACGGCCAGCCGCCAGTCGAGGACCAGGGCGACTATCAGCGCCGCTCCCGCTTTCAGCAGGTCACAAGTGGTCGAGCCGAGCAGGGCTGCGTACCCCTGTGCGAGCACGTCCGTGTCGGCGATCAGACGGCTGAGGCAATCGGAGGAGCCGAATCTCGTGACCTCCGACAAGGGGAGGTGCAGCGTATGGCCGAAAACCCGCCGCCGCCAACTGTGGGCCGCGCTCCGGATCACCCGCGTGCTGAGGATCTCCTGGCTGTACGCAGCCAGACTGGAGATCGCGCCTGCGAGGCAGATCAGGCTCATCAGCAGCATGAACGCCCCAAAACGATCCGCAGGAAACAAATCCAGGGCAAATTGGACGGAAGACCGAAGAGCGGCGGGGATTCCCGGACGTTCGAGGTACAAACGGCCGAAGTCAGCCGGAGAGCTTCCGAGAAGCAGCTGAAAGGCAGGGAGGAATAAGCCCAGACCGGTACCGAAACTGATCGCCGAAGCGATCGTAGCGCCGATCGCCAGCGCCAGGCGCCGCCTGTCACGAAACGCAACGAGCGTGGCCTTCCAGAACGAGCGACACACCCAAAATGCGCCGAAAGAACTGACGGGCAACCGATCCTCCCCCGGGGTTCGGCCGCCATTCTAACTGATCGAGTCGTTCAGGAAAGCGAAAAACGGGAAATGTCGCATGATGTCGTGTTGGGGAATGCGCATTAACCGAGGGTTAGAACGCGTTACAGAGCCGCGCACGCAGCGAAGGGGCTTCAGCCCGGAGCGGAGTAAGCGGAAAACGCTCCGCAGCCCGTCCGCTCCGTGCGCGGCTCTGTAACGCGTTCTAGCCCTCGGTGCGCAAACGGGCTCTGGGAAAACGTCCGCCTCACACCGTCGCCGCGGGCACTTCCGGTTCGGCGGGCGACGGTTGTTGCGTCTTGAAGGTCAGCGTATCCTGCGCCCGATCGTAGTCGATGACCACCTGCTGCCCGTCTCGCACCGTCCCCTGCAGCAGCAGGACGCCAAGCTTGTTCTCGATGTTCCTCTGGATCGCGCGCTTGAGCGGCCGGGCCCCGTATGCCGGATCGTAACCGACCCGGACGAGGTGCCGTCGCGCCTCGGGCATCAGATCGATGTCGATGTGCCGATCGGCCAGCCGGGCTCGCAGCCTTGCCAGCTGAATCTCCACGATCTCCATCAAGTGCTCTTCCGAGAGGGCATGGAAGACGATGATCTCATCCACACGGTTCAGAAATTCCGGCCGGAAGGACCGGCGCATCTCCTCGAGCACCGCTTCCTTCATCCGATCGTATTCCGCTCCGTCAAAGCCGCCGCGATATGCAAGGATCCGCTGACTTCCGACGTTGGACGTCATGATGACAATCGTATTCCGGAAGTTCACCGTCCGGCCCTGGCCATCGGTCAGCCTGCCGTCATCCAGGATCTGCAGCAACACGTTGAACACGTCGTGATGCGCCTTTTCAATCTCGTCAAAGAGAATCACGCAATAAGGCCGGCGGCGCACGGATTCCGTAAGCTGCCCGCCTTCCTCGAAGCCAACGTATCCGGGAGGCGCACCGATCAGCCGGGCGACCGTGTGCTTTTCCTGGTATTCGGACATGTCCAGGCGAATCATGGCCCGCTCGTCATCGAACAGGAACTCCGCCAGCGCCCGGGCCAGCTCAGTTTTGCCGACCCCGGTCGGCCCGAGGAAGATAAAGCTTCCAATCGGCCGGTTGGGATCCTTCAGGCCCGACCTGGCTCGCACAACCGCCTGCGCCACAGCATCCACCGCTTCTTCCTGGCCAATCACGCGCTTGTGCAGCTCGTCGGACAAGTGGAGAAGCTTCTGGACCTCCCCTTCGAGGAGCTTGGACACAGGGATGTTTGTCCAGCGGCTGACAACTTCGGCAATGTCCTCCTCGTCGACCTCCTCCTTGATCATAGCCGTCCCGGCATGCTTCTTTGACAGCTGCTGTTCCTCGGTCTTCAACTGGCTTTCCAACTGCGCCAACTTTCCGTACTTCAGTTCCGCAACACGGTTCAGGTCGTACTGTCGTTCGGCCTTTTCAATCTCGACCTTGGTCTGCTCGATCTGTTCGCGGAGCGAGCGCAAGCGTTGCACCGCCCTTTTTTCGGATTGCCACCTGGCCTTCATCGCGTCGGCCTCGGCTTTCAAATTGGCCAGTTCCTTCTCGAGCTTCGCGAGCCGTTCCTTGGAAGGCTCATCCTTTTCCTTGCGCAGCGCCTCCCGTTCGATCTCAAGCTGCATGACCCGGCGGAGAATCTCGTCGAGCTCCGACGGCATTGAATCGATTTCAGTCCTGAGCTTCGCGGCCGCCTCATCGACAAGGTCGATGGCTTTGTCGGGAAGAAAGCGATCCGAAATGTACCGGTCGGAGAGCACGGCCGCAGCCACCAGCGCGCTGTCCTTGATCCGCACCCCGTGATGAACCTCGTACCGCTCTCTGAGTCCGCGCAGTATGGAAATCGTGTCTTCGACTGAGGGCGCCTCGACGATCACCGGTTGGAATCGCCGCTCGAGCGCGGCGTCTTTTTCGATGTGTTTGCGATACTCATCAAGCGTGGTGGCGCCGATGCAATGAAGCTCGCCGCGCGCCAGCATCGGCTTGAGCAGGTTGCCGGCATCCATTGCCCCTTCGACTTTCCCCGCCCCGACGACGGTGTGCAGCTCATCGATAAACAGGATGATCTCGCCCTCGGATTCCTGGACTTCTTTGAGGACGGCCTTCAGGCGTTCTTCGAACTCGCCGCGGTACTTGGCGCCCGCGATCAGGGCTCCCATGTCGAGCGAGACTACGCGCTTGTCTTTCAGTCCTTCGGGGACATCGCCCCGCACGATGCGCTGGGCCAAACCCTCGACGATCGCCGTCTTGCCGACGCCCGGTTCCCCTATGAGCACCGGGTTGTTCTTGGTTCTGCGGGCCAGCACCTGCATGATCCGGCGGATCTCATCGTCGCGTCCGATAACCGGATCCAGTTTGCCTTGGCGGGCCGCTTCGGTCAGATCACGGCCGTAGCGTTCGAGTGCCTGGTAGGTCGCCTCGGGAGTCGGGGAAGTGACACGCTGGCTTCCACGGACCTCGCGAAGCGCCTGGATCAGACGTTCGCGAGTCAAGCCCAGCTGCCCGAACAGGCGTCCAGCCGGGCCTTTGTCATCGATCATGGCAAGCAGCGCGTGCTCGACGGAGATGTATTCATCCTTGAGACTCTTGGCCTCATCTTCCGCCTGGGTCAGTACCCGGTTGAGCCGCCCGGTGACGTAAATCTGATCAGGCGGCGCCCCCGTCGGGCCGGTCACCTTCGGCATCTTGTCGAGCTCTTGCTGGAGCCTCTGCTGTAAGAGATCGGGCGAGAGCCCAGCCTTTGTCAGGATGGGGCTGGCCAACCCGTTCTCCTGGGAGAGAAGAGCTTCGAGCAGGTGTTCGACGTCGACCTGCTGGTGACTGTGGCGAATAGCCGCAGACTGGGCGGCCTGCAGTGCCTGTTGCATTTTTTCCGTGAAACGATTGGTATCCATAGACTATTGCTCCGAAGCCAGGTGGGTGCTATTTGCGTCGGTCACAGGCTTCTCAGGACTGATAAGACTTGCTACCCTCATTGTCAACTTTATGGATCGTGAAGAGAACAGGGAAAAGGCGCAAACGCTGGTCAAGATGAGCGCTGTCTGTGTGCGCCGCGGCGAGAGTCCCGCTTTTCAGGCGATCGACTGGACCATCTCGGAAGGCGAGCATTGGGGAATCCTTGGCGACAGTGGTTCGGGCAAGAGCCTGCTGATTGACGCTCTCACCCGCCGGGCCATCGTGTCGGCCGGCACGATCAGCTATTTCTTCGATTCGCCGGCTCATCCTGCCCCGTTCCCCTCTCCCGGGCAGATCTCCACTTTTTCGGCAGAAGATTGTCGTCGGTTCCTGGCCGGACGCCTCGGTTATGTTCAAGCCCGCTGGGAGAGCTCGGCCCAGGTGCAGGCGACGCTTGCGCGCGATCTGCTCAACGTCGGCTCCGACACACGACTCATCCAGACGCTCCGGCTCGATCACGTCCTCGATCGTCCGATCATCAGCCTGTCATCCGGCGAATTCCGTAAATTCATGCTCGCCCGCACTCTCCTGGGCGCGCCTCGACTGCTCGTTCTCGAAGATCCATTCTCAGGCTTGGACCAGGAGTCGCAGCTCGAATTTCGGCAGTTCCTGGAAACGCTGTGCCGGCAGGGCAGGCCGGGACTCGTCATCATGGTTTCTCAGCCGGAGCATCTGCTCGAAGGCCTCACGCACCTGGTCAAGGTCGAAGACCACCGGATAGTGCAGATCGGGCCGAGTCAGACCGCGGATCACGCGGATATCGCGCGGATAGCACCGATCGATCCGCGCTATCCGCGCGATATCCGCGTGATCCGCGGTCGAAACCGGCCGGCCGGAGGCGAACCCATCATCGAGATGCGAGACGTGGGCGTTCGCTACGGCGACAGCCAGATCCTGGAGTGCATCAATTGGACCGTCAAGGAAGGCGAGAACTGGGCTATCCTCGGCCCTAACGGCGCGGGAAAGAGCACGCTCCTCAGTCTCGTGACCGCCGACAACCCGCAGGCCTATGCGAACGACATTCGGCTGTTTGGCCGGCCGAGAGGATCGGGCGAGAGCATCTGGGACATCAAGCGGCAGATCGGCTCGGTTTCTCCTGAGTTACAGCTCTGTTATCCCCTGGACGCAACCGCCCTGGAGGTCGTCTGTTCCGGGCTGTTCGATTCGATCGGGCTTTACCGCACTTGTTCCGCGGAAGAGCAACAAGCGGCGTCGGGTTGGCTTGACAGCCTGGGAGCGGAAGCGGTCGCTTCCCGGCCATTCTGGAGCCTCTCTGCAGCCGAGCAGCGGTTGGTTCTGCTCGCTCGAGCACTAATCAAGCAACCCCGGTTGCTCGTCCTGGATGAACCCTGCCTGGGGCTCGATGCTTCGCACGTTTCGCGGTTTCTGCGCCAACTCGAGAATTTCTCCCGCAGCCGGCGTGCGACAGTGCTTTACGTGACTCACCGCCTGGAAGAGCTGCCGACGACCATCTCTCACGTGCTGCGGCTTGAACGCGGGCGAATTGCAGCACTGGAATCCCGATCGTAGAGCAGTCAACGTGTTGCTGAAATCGGCGTCCGGGCGCCGGTTTTACAGATCACACGCTTTTTTGGAGTGCGGTGGCAACGAGAGGCCCGACGCCTTATCAGGCCTTGAGGCGACACCGCTTTGGTACATGCACCATTGCTGACTGCTTCGCATCGATATCGCATATACCAAAGCGGTGTCGCCTCAAGGCCTGATAAGGCGTCGGCCTCTCGTTGCCACCGCACTCCAAAAAAGCGTGCGCGGCTCTGTAAATTGGCGGCGCTTCCGGGATACGGTAAAATAGTTTGTCTCCGGCCTGACACGTCAGGTAAAGTCACGATCTTCGATTTCCCGTATTAATAACGCATGCTTAGTCGTCGCCGTTTTTTGAGACTCTCTGTCGCCACTGCAGCTACGTGTGCCTCCACCGGTCTTTATGCCTGGCAGATCGAGCCCCATTGGCTCGAGATCGTTACGCGTCCTCTCCCAATTGCCGGCTTGCCGGAGGCGCTGTCCGGCGCCCGCCTGGTGCAGTTGTCCGATCTGCACGTCGGCTTCCGCGTGGCGGATGACTACATCCTCGAAACATTCCAGAGGATCGCCGCCCTCAAGCCCGACATTGTCGTCTTCACGGGAGACTTCATCAGTTTTCACAGGGACATCTACGAGCACACGAAGCGAATCTACGCTCGGCTGCCCCACGGCCGCCTCGCTACTGTCGGCATCCTCGGGAATCACGAATACGGCCCCGGCTGGTCTCACCCGGAGGTAGCGGAACGTTTGACCGGCATTCTTCGCTCTGCCGGCATCGAAATCCTTCGGAACTCCATGAAGGAAGTGGCCGGCCTGCAAATCGTCGGCTTTGACGACCTGTGGGCACGGAGGTTCCGCCCTGCCCGGGCGCTCGAGATGGTCGATCGCCGCGCCCCGGTTCTCGCCCTGAGCCACAATCCGGATACCGTGGACTTGCCCGGGTGGCAAGGGTTCCAAGGCTGGATACTGTCCGGCCACACGCACGGCGGCCAGTGCAAAGCTCCGTTTCTGCCCCCACCTCTCCTCCCGGTAAATAACCGCCGATACACGTCCGGAGAGTTCGAGCTATCCGGTAATCGCCGAATGTACATCAGCCGTGGGGTAGGTCACATGTGGAAGGTCCGGTTCAACGTCCGGCCGGAAGCGACAGTCTTCCGGCTTGAGTCCGACGACCGGCTGCAGTGGAAGCAACAGACCCGCGCGTAAGCCTACTCAAGACGTCTGCCGAGGCCCGGCAGACGGCACGTGTCGGCTCCTCTCCGCCAGCTTGATCTCTAAGTGGCAGCGGATGTTACTATGATAACCAGGGGCTGATACCGAAGGATCTCACCACCCTAAACCGGAGCTTGCATCGACCCAAGAAGAGTGCCGCGCCCGATTGTGCGGGCCGTGGAGGTGTGAGCTGACAATCCCGTTAGTAGACATAAGATTGGCGCAATCCAGTCCGCCAAGTCGTTAATCGTCGGAGTCAACCTATGTCTGAAGGAGCGGCTAATCCGCGGACGCCCGGATCTCCGAGCATGAATTCGGAGCTTTTGATAGCGATCATCGGGATCGGAGCGGTTCTGCCCGGGGCTCGAAACGTCCCCGAGTTCTGGCAGAACGTTCTGGACGGGAAGGATTCAGTCGTCGAAGTTCCCAAGGACCGATGGAACCCCGAGATTTTCTTCGACTCCGATCCGGGAGCGAAGGACAAGACCGTTGGTAAAAATGGCGGATTTGTCCTCGATCTTCCCTTCGACACCAGGGAGTTTCGGATACCACCACGCACGCTCGCCACTATGGACCGCTCGCAGAAGATGCTGTTAACCGCGGCATTGGAAGCGATGAGGGATTCCGGATACGACCAGAAGGCCTTCGACAGAAACCGCGCGGCAGTGATCATCGGCCATGCAGGCGGCCGAACCGAGAACGAGACCGCAGCCGCCTGGACCGTTCAGCAGCCGCTGTTCGAAGAGGCGATACGGGACAAGCTTCTTCAGGCCGGGCACCCACGCCAGGGAGTCGAAAGACTGATCGAGGAGTTCAGGGGACGAATGATGGCCGGGCTGCCTCCGTTGACCGAGGACACCCTGGCGGGGACGATGCGCAACGTGGCGCTGGGAAGAATCGCCAGCCACTTCGACCTTCACGGACCGAGCTTCGCGGTGGACGCCGCCTGTGCTTCCGGCTTGGCCGCAATCGATTGTGCCGCCGACGGGCTCGTTCAAGGCGATTTCGACCTCGCCATTTCCGGCGCTTTCCACGCCGCTCTCGAACCGATGTTCTTTGTCGGTTTCAGCAAGTTCGGGGGGCTGTCGCCTGACAGGGTGAAACCGTTCGACGCCCGAGCGGACGGGTTTGTGGGAGGGGAAGGCGCGGTCGTTTTTGTCATGAAACGACTGGCCGAAGCAGTCAGGGAGCATGACCGGATCTACGCGGTGTTGCGGGGAGTGGGCTCGTCAAGCGACGGGAGGGAGAAAGGGATCGGGGCACCGAACCCCATCGCTCAGGCGTTGGCGATGAGTCGCGCTTTCGACCGGGCAGGTTACTCTCCGGATACCGTCCAGCTTGTCGAGACCCACGGGGCCGGGACCGCGCTCGGCGATGTTTCCGAGTTTGAAGCGACGCGCGCAGTCTTCGGCTGCCGCCCCGCAGAACGCAAGCTGCGGTTGACCGGAGTTAAGTCGCAGATCGGGCATTTGATGGGCGCCGCCGGTGCTGCCGGGGCGCTGAAAGCGGTCCTGGCGCTCCACCACAAGGTTCTGCCTCTGACGATCAACCACCTCACTCCGCGAGAGGACCTCCCTTGGCAGGAAACAGGTTTTGAGGTAGTGACCAAATGCGAGCCCTGGCCCGAAAACGTCCACGGAGTACCTCGCCGCGCGAACGTCTCCTCATTCGGCTTTGGAGGCAACAACTACCATGCCGCTTTCGAGGAGTACCTCCTGTCTTTCCATTCCCGCCTGCTTGAGCACTCCCGAAGGGTAGATAGTCCAAAGGTCGGACCCTTCCCCACTGACGAGCTCCGGGAAGAGCCGATTGCAGTTATCGGCTTGGGCGCCAACCTGCCGCAGGCCCTGGGAGTGGAGGCTGTGTGGGACGCGATACTGAACGGCCGAAGCGGCATCCGCCAGGCGCCGAACAACCGCGCGAACGGGAAATGGCACTTGTATTCCCCTGAAACCGGGGCTGACGGACTCAAAGTGACGTCGCTTCTCGGTGGATACATCGATCCCCCGGAATTCGAGTCGAAGCGCTTTCGCATCCCTCCTGGGACGGCGCGGGCGATGGACCGACAGCAAAAACTGTTTATGCAAACGGCCCTGGCCGCGCTGTCCGACGCGGGTTACGCGGACGGCCGCTCCTTCGACAGGCAGCGGACCGCCGTTCTCTTGGGCGGCTGCGCCGGATGTCAAGATAGTTACTGGGCCGGGCAGATGCGTCCCAATGCGGTCCGCGCTCGCTTTCATCTGAAACGATGCCAGTCGGCCGGTTCTCTCCGTCTGGATGATCAGGCGATCGAGAGCCTGGCGGACGAGATTGAGAACCAGGTGGTCACCTATCCGCCCATTTCCGAGGACAGCCTGCTGGCCATTTGTGTTCAGATTGGGGCTGCCCGCTTTGCCAAAGCCCTGGACTTGATGGGCACTCACTACAACGTCGACGCCGCCTGCGCTTCTTCCATGGCTTCGGTGGCTCTGGCCATCCGGGGGCTCCAGTCGCGTAAATGGGACATGGTGATTGCCGGGGGAGTCTCGGAAGGGATCAGCCCCCTGGTCCTCGTCACGTTTTCCCTGGCCAGTGTTATTTCCCGCCATGGAAGCTGCCCGTTCGACAGTTCCGCCGACGGCTTCGTGCCTTCAGAAGGTTCAGTGGTGCTTGTCTTGAAACGCTTGAGCGAGGCGGTGAAGGACGACGACCGCATCTATGCCGTGATCAGAGGAATCGGCGCTTCGAGTGACGGGAAGGGCCGCGGGATGATGGCGCCTCGGCCGGATGGGCAGGCGCTTTGCCTGAGAAGGGCGTATGAGGACGCCGGTTACGGGTGCGAAACCGTCGATTTCGTGGAGTGCCACGCGACTGCAACCCCGGTTGGGGACCCCGCCGAGATACAGGCGCTGAGTCAAACGTTCGGACATGTGGAGAAAGGTCGAGTTGGAATTGGATCGGTCAAATCGCAGTTCGGACACCTGATCGGGGCAGCGGGCGCGGCAGGGCTGCTGAAGACTATTCTCGCCCTTCACCATCAGATCCTTCCTCCCACCATCAACGTCTCCCGCGTGAATCCGCAACTCCGACTCGAAGACAGTCCGTTTCAGATCATCATGAAACCCCGCGAATGGGCGAAAACCAGCACCCAAATCCCGCGGCGGGCAGGCGTGAGCTCGTTCGGTTTTGGTGGGACAAATTGGCACATCACACTCGAGGAGTTCGATCGCGATTACCACGAAGGTCTCCTCGCCAGGTTTGCCTCGCGCCAGGCTAGCCCGCACTTGCCCGCCAGCGCAGACATTGCCGCAAGCGCAGCCACTCCCGGGAGCGCAGGCATCCCTGGGAGCGCAGGCATCCCTGGGAGCGCAGGCATCCCTGGGAGCGCAGGCATCTTGCCTGCACTGGGGCCGCAGGCATCCTGCCTGCCCGCGCCGCCAGCACAATCGATCACGTCCGCGGCACAAGCAGGCAAGATGCCTGCGGCCCCAGTGCAGGCAGGATGCCTGCGCTCCCAGGGA
>Ga0105104_10002660_pt1 | contig 12926 bp, 22 predicted proteins | sample PPLLaktember2015_3_FD_87034 | JGI IMG/M metagenome (GOLD analysis project Ga0105104, IMG submission 87034) | Freshwater sediment microbial communities from Prairie Pothole Lake near Jamestown, North Dakota, USA - PPLs Lake P7 Core (6) Depth... | ecosystem: Environmental > Aquatic > Freshwater >...
CTTCGCTCGCGTCCAGCGGCCTTCTTTGCCGGCGTGGGCCAGTTATACGTATACGGCACGCGAAACAGATTCTTGGCGGTGCATGTGGCCGTGTCGGCGCCCAGCGAGCGCGCTAAAGACTTCATCAGCAACTCGATCTCGGCCACCGTGCCTTCGGCCACCGGGATAGGCTCGATCAATTCGAACACCGCCTGCATGCCGCCGCCGGTATCGACCACCGCACGCGGCTGCAGGGGACCGGTCAGCAGGTCATGGGCGACCAGCCGCAGGCGGTCGCGCTCGGCCTCCAGTGACTTGGTCTTGTCCGGGTCGAAGTCGAGCACGACCAGCCTGATAGCGGTGATATCCGCATTGCTGGGGACGGTCTGGCAGCCTTCGGCCACATTGGCGAGATAGAACACCTGACAGGGCTGGGTTTCCTGGAAGGCGATAAACGAGCGCATGTCGCGCATCGAGGCGGCATCGCCGGTGTCGAACACCCGGTGCCGCACAGCGCCATTGACGGCAATGCAGACGACGGTCACCGGCCCCCTGTGGGCGATGGATTCGAGAAATTGAACTGCCTTGACGGCGTCTACGGTCTTGTGGTCGGGATATCGGCTCTTGATTTGCGTGTCGGTGTCGGTATCTTGCGCCACAAGTCGTTCCTTACTTTGAGTGTGGGTGAAAGACTGAAACGGCGGTGAGTGGCCTCACCGCCGTTTCGTATTGTGCGCCGCCTAACCGGTTACAATCAAGCCTCCATCACCGCTTCGATGAAGACACGCGCCGCTTCGGCATTGATAGCATTGCCGTAACCGCGCAATCGTCCCACGCGGGCGGGAGCGCCATCAACCAGCGGGAATGTGCCGGGTTCAACTGGCCGCCACTTGGCATCGCGGCAGTAGAGCCAGTCAGCATCCGACCACCAGCCGTCAGCCGTGCCGGCCCCGAGATCGCTATCGCGTAATCCGGCCCCGCTTCCGCCGCCCGCGGCGTCGGCCAGCCGGTGAACTTCACCGCGTGCTCCAGCGAGGCCGTGTGCTTGCGCCCGTCCGGCGTCCGGCCAGTCGCGTCCATCTTCTCTATCGACACCGAGCGCCCGCCGCTCGGCGTGCAGGGGCTGGGCCAGCCCGCCTGCTTCGCCGCCCCCGGCAGCTTCAGCACCGGCTTGTCGTGGTTGCCCCGACTGTAACAGTGGGTGCTGCCCTTGGTGTCGTTCTCTATCGGCGTCGGCCAGCCCGACCCACCAGAGGCGTTGCCGGATGTGGGGAGCGCCGACGCCCGCAGCGCAGAGATCGACCGCTGCGAAGGCGTAGTCCTCTCCTTCCATGTCAGCCTGTACAAGGTCGAGCCAAGCAAGTCCGTCCTTCGACGCAACCTGCTCGCCAATGACTGCGCCAGGGCGGCACTGGCGGATGAGGTGGTGGAAGGCCGGCCACAGGTGCCGCTCATCAGCAAACCCGCCTCCACGGCCTGCCTCGCTGAAAGGTTGGCAGGGGCAGGACCCGGTCCAGATGGGACGGCGGTCCGGCCAGCCTGCAGCGCGGAGTGCGTAGGACCAGACGCCGATTCCGGCAAAGAAGTGGCACTGATCGAACCACTCGAGATCGTCCGGCCGGACGTCGAGAATGCTGCGTTCGTCAACGTATCCATCGGCAATCAATCCTTGCTCGATCAGCTGCCGCAACCATGCGGCAGCAAAAGGGTCGTTCTCGTTGTAGTAAGCGGCCATCACTCGGAATCCACTGGTTCCGGCGTATGACCCAGTTCACGCCCGTGATAGGTGTGCGTGACACGCGGTTCGTCCACTTCGACGGCGCGTGAATCCTGCACATTCATCCAGCGCCACATGAGATCCGAAGCATTCTGCTCCGCCTCTTCGCGTGTGGCGAATACCAGGGCGTTGCGGCACCATTTGCCCTCAACGAACACTTCAGGTTTGTAAGCTTTCATTTGCGTGGCCTTCTCTTGTTTGTGGGCGATTGCTCCACCTTGGTGAATTTCTGCATGCAGACGAGACACATGATCTCGATGTCGTCGTGGCCGGACCGGACCCGCACAAGCGGGTCGCAGTCACAGACGTAGAGGTGAAGCTTGCTCATCGCGGCAACGTGTCGAAATGGTGGATGGTCGAGAGCAGTATCACCATGATGGTGAACGTCAGCGACGAATAGCCGATAAAGCGCCAGACGCCCCATGGGGCGAACATGATCAGGGCGGTGAGGACCACCGCCGGAACGAGAATAACCATCAGACCGATACCTCATCGATTGTGGACGGCTTGATGCCTCTGGCCAGCAATTCGGTGCGCATGCGCGCCGACACCAGCAGCAGGACATCGTCGTCCGTGGGATAATCCTTCAACAGCAGATAGATGCTGAAAAGGCGTTGGGTCGTCATGTCTTCAAGCGGGCGTCTCATTTACGTTCCCTCAGGCTGGAGATCAGGCGGCGGCGCTCGGCGCGGGCCTTGACAAATTCGGCGGCGGCGCGTGCCGCCAATTCGAGCAGGACGTTTTTGCGGCCTGCAGGCGTCCGTGCCGCCTGCAACAGGCGGCAAAGATCCTTGTCGGAATATTGAGCAAACGGGTTCATGCCGACACCCGCAAACCGTAAACGTCAGCTGTCGTTTCGATGATCGAAGCAACTTCGGCTTCGGTCATGTCGTTGTCCATGCCGGAAAAAGCCATGCCGAAGGCGTCACCATCGCAGGTGATGGAATGCACATCGCAATATTCACGGACAAATTCAGAGAGCATGTCCGTGCCATCCAGCGAAGCGGAATAAAGCCGGACCATCGGATAGGCGGCTTGATTGTTCTCGTCGCTCCAATACCAGACCTGAATGAGATTGCCCCATTCGTCTAGGTCGGCGTGATGCTGATCAATCTTGATCCAAGTGGCATCGTCCTGCTTGTCGGTCACGGTTCCCGTCATGGGATCCGTGATGGCAAAGTCAGGATAGGCGATAGCGCCTTTCGGAAATGATACGCGTGCGCCAAGCGGCAACGCGACAACGTCGGATTCGGTAAGGTAGGTCATGTGCTGCATTCCTTCTTTGAGTGCTTGGTTAAACTTAATCCGTTACCTTGTCAATTCGACAAGGCGCAAATCGGCGCGATCCGCAACCTGTTGCGGCGGATAAGGCAGGTTAGGGGCGATAGCTTCGATCAAAAGACGATCACCACGCTCTTCGATAACGCGATAGGTGATATCTATCTCATCGGCGAATGGTCGCCTGAATTGGACTAAGCTATTTTTCTTCATAGTCTGTATTCCCGTATTGGACTCATCAGCATGCGCGACACGCATGGACCGCCGAAGCGGTTTCGTCCTACCCAACGACGAAACCGCTTGTGTCTTTTTTGGCGGATCCTTTGGCGTACAAGCCGACAATCACGCCTTTAGGATCAAGAAAGCGCATGTCGGTTTCGTCGCCATTGATCACAGGCAACGGGATTCCGATTGATGCGCCGCAATGGCCAAGCATCACCAATTCGTTGCGGTCGCGCTTGTGGCGGTAAACCACAGCGACATTGGTTCCCGTTTCACGTGCCGCCTTTGCGACCGATTCGGCATAGGCCTTGTTTGCGCCGGAATAGGACAGAGTCAGCGCATAGTTGCTCGGCAACGTGCGATAGGCGCGTTTCACGATCTTGGTGTAATCGTAAAATGTCACCGTCGGGAATGCTTCGAATATCGAAGCGAACAATTCACCGTCGCGCACGCACGGATGTCCGATTTCCCATTGGATGTCGGATGTCCCGTTCAAGCGGCATGCGGGCTTAACGCCGATGCGCGCACAATGCTTCACGAACTTGCCAATGTCGCGAACGAGTTCGGACATGAACGCGCCGCGATTAGCGAAATAGCGTTGGGTCTTTGCGACACGCGCCGGATTGATCGAAGGCGTGAAAGCGGCGCGACCAGCTGTATAGAGACACCCATTGATGCATTTCGCTGTTGCCGCCATCGGACACACATTGCCCATGCCCGATGCCGTATACGGCGCAAGGTACATGATAGCGGTTTGATACGTGCTATCGCCTTTGACCGTCTTTGCGTTGCCGCCGGCGCGTATTGTGGGAGATTTAAATTCCTGCAGTGCCATTTTGTGGGGCCTTTCCCGTTGAATTGATGTCACGCATATAGGCCTTTTCCGTTACCATGTCAACATTGGCTAGCCAATTAAAATGAGCGTGACAAAGAGCGTGACAGAGGCATGCCTTTGTCACGCTCTTTTGTCACGCTCGAGTCACGCTCTGTCACGCTCTCTGTCACGCTCGAGGCATTGATTATAAAGAGAGAATCGCTCGAGCGTGACAGAGCGTGACAGTCAAAACCCATGAGCGTGACAAAATATACGAGTATACTCGTATGTCACGCTGGGCCGGCCCCTGCATTTCCCCTGTCACGCTCAATGGGAACCCCCCATTTCCTGTGACTCTCAGACCTATCCGGCAGCCCGGACGGGCGCCCATGCCAGGCCCATTGCCAGGCCTTTGCGGCTGGCGATGACTCGCGCTATGCGTGCATAGTTTAGCCTGACATTGACAAGTATATCTTACACGTAACGGTTGCTTGACAAGTATAGTTTAGCCTACACCAAGTATAGTTTAGCCTTGGTCAAGTAACGGTATAGTATAGAGGGGGCATCGTCGGTTGGGGGGCGCCCAAATTTTTTCGGGACCCCCGCACCACGGGCGCAAATTCTAGACTGAATAATAGCGTTACCTCCCCTGAAACGCAGGGGAATAACAGCCATAGAACCGTTACCCATAACTGAATGGATACCGATTTCGGATTTCGTGGTTGAAGAAAGCCCCGATGGACGAGGCCGCCTGAAAGTCCTCGTACACCCCCTGTGGAACCCCGGTGTACATCAGTTTCGACCCGTCGCGCATGTTGATGACCAGCGTCTCGGATGTCTCATACCAGTCGATGCGCAATACCGCGGTGCTGGAGACGAAGGTCATGATCCATCACTCCGCGTGACGCCGCCACTCGCGCACGGCCGGCGCCGGCAGGCGAACGCTGTCTGTGACCTGCAGCTTCCACATCGCATCCGCAATGTGATCTGGAACGGGAACGGGGTTCGTCTCGCGCTCGTACTCGGAGATGCGGATCTTGTGTTTGTAGCCCAGCAGTTCGGCCAGTTCCTTCTGCGTCAGCAGGAGGCCGTGGCGGATATTGCGAAATTCGTGGTTGGTCATACGACCCTCTTCTTTCTGATGCCGCGGACCTGCTCCATCGCCAGTGTGCCGGTGGCCATGCCCAGGAACAGTTGGGTGATCGCCATCTCGACGTTATGGGGATGGGTGTTGGCGCCGGTCTGGATGGTCATGTTGCCGTCTCTGTCCTGGCCGATCAGAATGACCGCCATGCCGATGGGCTTGGAGTCTCCATCCCGGTATGTCCGGAAATCGGACCATGCCAGGTCCAGCATGCCCATGAAGGCGTCATTGGGAGGTTTCGGCATTGTGTTTCTCCATGTTTTAAGTAATGTAACGGAAACTCTGGATCAAGGATAGTCGTTCCATGCCATTCAAGAAGTTCGAGACGGGGAAAAAGGCCGGTGAACCGGCGCTCGACGCGCCGAAGGGCAAGAAGCCATTCGGCAAGAAGTCGCCGTTCAAGATTGAATCGAAGAAGGGGAAGCCCTTTGGAAAGAAATGACGCGGGAGCGGACATCCGCATGAGCAATGTCGGCATTCATCCCTCACCCGGTGAGTTCACGCCTGAGGAGATTGGCATCGACCCGGTGCTGCGGTTCTTTCACTACACCCATCTGCCGCCGACCCTCAGGGATGCCTCGCGGCCGTTCTGCGGTTTGGCGCGGCATATCATCGACGGGACCCCGCGCAATGCGGAACGGACGGTGGCGCTCAGGAAGCTGCTCGAGGCCAAGGACGCGGCGGTGCGGGCGATGCTGCCATGACCACGAAGACAGTCGGCACTGTCGGCCCGCACGTAAGCAACGCGATTCTGGACAGGCTCGACAGGATCGAGCAGTTGCTCGAGACGATCAATCAGCGGCTGGCCGCACTGGCCCCGCCGCCGGTGTATGGAGGACGCCCGGGTGTTCGACCGTGACATCTACTTCAACGAGGTCAGGAACGACCTGTTCAACGGGGCGCTGACCCAGCAGCAGGTCGATGGCCAGAACGTCATTCTGGCCGTCTGGGAGTACGAGGCGACCGGCACGCCACTGCACGACATCCGGCATCTGGCGTATTGTCTTGCCACGGTTTTCCATGAATGCGCCACGCGAATGTGGCCGGTGACCGAGTACGGGTCGGACGAGTATCTGCAAGGAAAACCGTACTGGCCTTATATCGCTCGAGGGTTCGTTGGCCTTACCTGGGAAGACAACTATCGACTGGCGTCTGCGGCGCTTGGCCTTATTGAGGATCGTGACCTGGTTGCTCATCCCGATGTTGCTCTGGACAGTCTTATTTCTGCTCGCATCATGTTTCGCGGAATGGCTGAGGGCTGGTTCACCGGGAAGCGGCTGAACGACTATTTCAGCGAGACGAAGGACGACCCGGTGAACGCCAGGCAGATCATCAACGGCAATGACGACGATGAGTTGATCGCGTCGTACTATTACATTTTCCTCGACGCGCTGGAGTCGTCGGAACGGGTGGTGATATGACCCGGCCCCAGGCCGAGTGGGCGGCGGCGATTGGTGTTTTGGCGGTGATCATGGTCGGCATCGTGGTGATTTTGGTATGGTGGGTAGGGTGAAGACGTTTGGACCGCACAACAAGCCGTCGCGGCAGGCCGCCGTCGCCAAGCAGCGCGCCGCGCCGCTGACCGACAAGGAACGGCTGCTGGCCCAGGGGCTTGTGCAGGGCCTGTCGATGAAGGCCGCCTACCAGAAGGCCGGGTACTCGGCGGTGGCGGTGAACGCCGACCGGATCACCGAGCGGCCGCGCTTCGTCAAGCACCTGGACGAGTTGCGCAAGCGCCAGATCGAGCGGCTGGATTACAGCATCGACAATCTCTGTGCGCGGCTGGAGCATATCGCCGAGGCTGCCCTGGCGAAGAATCAGTTCGGTCCGGCGGTGCAGGCGGTGATGGGCATCGGCAAGATGATGGGCCACCTGGCCGACAAGACCGAGATCGAACTGCATGTGTTGAGCAAGCCATCCCGCGAGCCTACGGACATAGTAACTTTGTCTCCTGAGGAATGGCAGGAGATGTTTGCACCGAAGCCGAAGCTGACGGTGATAAAGTGAGATGCTGCCACGTTACACCCTGCTTGATGAACAGCACGGCGCGTTTGCTGACCCCGTAGGCACCGGCGATGGTGTTGAGGGGACGAAGGTCTTTCAGGATGGCCAGAACTTGCGTATCCGTCAGCTTGGCGCGGCCATGATTTTCGCCGAACGGCATACGCCCGTGATCGCGGCGCTCGACGTTGTTTTCACGGTAGGTCGCCCATCGGATGTGGCGCGGGTTGATGCAGGCTTTGGTGCCGCAGGAGTGCGCGGCGCAGAGTCCGTTCGATGGACCATGAGCGCGTTCGCAGACAACCCGGTGGATGGACGCATTGGACAGGGACGGGTAGCCTGCGCCGGTCTTGCCCCACGGCCACAGGATGCATTCGTCGGTGTCGGACTGGACGGCGGCGTCGATAAAGGACTGTTTCTCCATAGGGGAGTTATACAGTACACATGATGAATGTCACGGTAAGATTAGGATTTGTCCCCCAAAAGGGTCCACAGTTGGCGTTCATCAAAGCACCGACGGATATAGTCGTCTACGGCGGAGCTAGAGGCGGCGGCAAGACCTACGCCAGTTTGGGCGAGTTCTGGTGTCACGCTGAGGATCACGGTGCGGATGCGGTCGGCCTCATCGTCCGACGTTCCCGGGAAGATTTGAAAGATACGATTGCGACGGCGATCCGTATGTACGGAAATGCGGCGCGTTACAGTGAGAAAGGGAATGTCTTCCGCTTTGCCAACGGGGCGCGGCTCAATTGCGCCTATCTGGAAAATGACCGTGACGCGGAGAACTATCAAGGTTGGTCCCTTACGCGGGTGTATGTCGAGGAGTTGACCCAATTTCCGCTCCCCGATCCGGTGTTCAAGCTGCTGGCAACGCTGCGGTCGTCGAAGGGAATTTTCCCGCAGTTCAGGGCGACCTGTAACCCCGGTGGCGTCGGTCACGGCTGGGTCAAGGAGTGGATCATCGATCACGGCGAGTACGCGCTGACGAAAGATGACGAGTCCGGTCTGACCCGCACCTTCATCCCGGCCCGATTGAAGGACAATCCGGCGCTGATGGATAGTGACCCGAACTACGTCAATCGGCTGAAGGCGGTCGGTTCTCCCGAATTGGTCAAGGCCTGGCTCAACGGCGACTGGACGGTGATCGAAGGTGCGTTTTTCCCTGAATTTCGGATTGACCGGCACATCATCGAACCCTTCGACATCCCAGAACACTGGACTAAGTGGCGCGCCATGGATTGGGGTTCAGCAAAGCCATTTTCCATTGGCTGGTACGCCCATGTTCAGGATGACACCCACCACGACGGCCGCATCCTTAAAAGAGGGGCTATTATTCGTTACGCCGAGTGGTATGGCGCCTCGAAGCCGAACGTCGGACTGCACATGACAGCGGAGGAAGTCGCCCATGGCATCGTACATCGCGAAACCTACGGCGGGACGCGGACGAAAATGGCTTATGGCATTCTGGACCCAGCAGCGTTCGCGGTCATATCGGGTCCGTCCATTGCGGAGACTCTGGCTCGACACGGTGCTCCGTTCCGGCGCGCCGACAACACCCGCAAAAGCCGCGACAAAAGGGCGGGGGGCTGGGACCAGGTCCGCAACCGGCTGAAGGGCGACGAGGATGGCAACGCCATGCTGTTCCTGTTCCACACCTGTCGGCACCTGATTAGAACGCTTCCAATGATGCAGCACGACACCTACGACGTTGAAGACCTCGACACCGATGGCGAGGATCATGCGGTGGACGAGTTAAGGTATAGTTGCATGTCGCGGCCGTTCGGCTCGCGCCGCGAGAAGATGGAAGACCGCAATCCGTATCTGATCGCCAACATCTTCAAGCTGAAAGAACTGGAAAACCGCTAATTTTGGGCGTATGCCGGGGAAACCCCCCGGAGATATTGCCATGGCCAGCCCATTTCGCCTGCGTAAGTCCAGTCGAGATGAGAGTCAGAGTGAACGGGACAATCGGGTCAGAACCGAGAACATCAAGGCCGGACGCGGCAACTCCACCGCCGAGCACAAGGGCAAATTCAAGTCCGCCACGCCGAAAGGCGCCGCCCGGGAAGAGATGTCCGGCAAGTCGGACGCCCCGGCGCGGAAGAAGTCCACGCCGAAGCGCGGTGCGGTGAAATCCACCAGCCCGTTCAGGAAGACGCCGGAAACCAACATCCCGACCCCGACACCGCGCCCGAACCCGTCGATGTATAACGTGCCGCAGACACCGTCCTGGGCCGGGACCGAGACTGCACCACCACCGGCACCGTCCTTCACGCCACCGTTCAACCCGCAGATGTCCGACGCCTCGCGGCTGCACACGGTGCCACCGGAACTGCAGGCGCCGATGCCGTTCGCCCACGCCGGAACCGAAACCGCGCCGCGACCGATGCTGGCGCCACCGATGGGTCCGGCCCCCGGCAACGCAATGGCCGGCATGGAAACCGCGCCGCGTCCGGGGCTGCCCAGCCCCTTCGCCCAGCTTGGCGGACCTGGCGGACCGGCGACGTCGCCGTTCACCGGTGGCCAGACCGGCCCCGGCCCCGGTGTCGATCAGGCCAAGATGCTCCAGCAGCTGTTGTTTGGACGCTAAGTGGCCCGCGATCCCGAGATCACCAAGCCGCCGATAGAGCCGTCGAACGCCGAAATCGGTCGCCCGAACGTCCCCCAGGACGAGCCGGAAAACGGCGTCGAGCGTGAAGTTGACCGCAAGGCGTGGGAAACCCGCCTGGCCGACGCCGAGCGCGCCGAGCAGAACTGGCGGCGCAGAGGCCGGGATATTGTCGGCATTTATCGGAACGAAGGCCCCGGCACCTCGTCGCCGAGATCAGCCAAAAACGCCGGTGGCCAGCACTTCAACATCCTCTTCGCCAACACCGAAGTGATGCTGCCGGCGATCTACGCCAAACCACCGGTGCCGGTGGTTCGGTCGCGCTTCATCCAGTCACGCAAGATGATTCCGGCGCCAATGCCGATGATGCCGCCGATGGGCATGCCCCCGATGGGGCCTCCCGGAATGCCTCCCGATGCGATGGCACCACCACCGCCTAGCGTCCCCCCGCCGGGGATGGCGCCACCCGCACCGATGGGCGCGCCGCCCGGACCTCCGGGCGGCATGCCACCTATGGGTCCGCCGCCGATGATCCAGGCGCCGCCGCCACCCGGCTCGCCGAAACCCGAAGATATCGACACCGCCGCTGCGGTGATGGAAAAGGCGCTCGAGATCGTCGTCCAGGAGGAGGCTTCGCACGAAGCCATCCGCACGGCGATAAAGGATGTTCTGCTACCCGGCCGTGGCATTTGCCGCGTGCGGTGGAACCCGCGCCTGATCGAGCAGTCCGCGACGACGTTCGACGGTCCATCTCCCGCCGCCGTAGCGCCGCCGCCGCCACTCGATCCGATGGCGCTTATGGGACCGCCGCCGGGTCTTCCGCCGGAGGGCGGCCTACCCATGGGTGGCCCTCCGCCGGTTGGACCTCCAGGACTTGGCGGGCCGCCTCCAGATGCAGGGTTGCCCGCTGCGCCACCCGGCTCGCCGCCTCAAATGCCCTTGTCAGGCATGGGCGGGTCGGGTGGGCCGTCGCCTGAAGAGCTTGGTGAGCTTCTCAAGCCGACACCGGCGACACCCGGATTCATGCCGCGTGAGAACGCCTTCGTCGAACCTGAGCCGATGCCGCGCCTGCCGCTGCCATCGGTGACTGGAGCCGAAGACACCGAGACTGTGAAGATCTGGGAAACCACAGATATCGAGTACGTTTACTGGGAAGACTACCTGTGCGATCCGGTCCGACAGGCTGTGGACAAGAAGTGGGAAGCCTTCCGTCACCTGTTCGACGAACACGAACTGATCCGCGAGTTCACCGGCACGCCTGAGTTCGACAAGATCGTCGCCGCTGGCAAGGTCAAGAACCTGCTCAAATGGACCGAGGAGAGCGCCGCCAAGTCGCCGCCAGCCGGTGGCAGCTACACGAAGACCGCCGAGAACCTCGGTGACGCCATCCGCAAGGCGATGGTCTGGGAAATATGGGACAAGACCGACCCGGCCAATCCGCGCATCATCTGGTTCATGCGCGAGGCCGGTGGCATGGACCTGCGCATCGACCCGGATCCGCTCGGTCTGACCAACTTCTTCTCGACCCCCTCGGCGCTGCTGGCCGTCAGCACCTCGGACAGCCGCATCCCGAAACCGTTCTACGACCTCTACGCCCGACTGGCGGAGGACATCGAGAGCCCCTCGACGCGCCTTTCCAAGCTGATAGACAAGATCACGGTGCGCGGCGCCTACAACTCCGCCTCGACGGACATCGCCGCGCTGCTGACCGCCGACGACGGAAAAATGATCCCGGTCGATGGCATCGACATGATGAACGGCGGCTTGCAGAACCACATCTGGATGCTGCCCATCGAGATCTGGATTCAGGCGCTGGAAAAGCTACTGTTGGCACGCGAAGCGCAGAAGCAGGCCGTCTATGAGATCATGGGAATCTCCGACATCATGCGCGGGGCTACAAAAGCCTCGGAGACCGCGACCGCCCAGCGCATCAAAGGCTCCATGGGCGTGGTTCGTCTCCAGGATCAAAAGACTGCTGCGGCAAACTTTGCGCGAGATTTGATGCGCATCCAGTCGGAGATCATCGCCAAGAACTTCGACGCGCAGACGCTAACCAAGATGACCGGCGAGGAGATCACGCCGCCGGTGATGGCGTTGTTGCGCTCCGACTTCATGCGCATCTGCTCCATCGACATCCAGTCCGACAGCACGGTCGAGGTCGATGAGCAGACCGAGCAGCAGTCGATGGCCCAGGTCATGCAGTCGGTTCAGGCGGTGATGGGCGGCGCCGGTCAGATGCTGCAGACCGGCGTCTTTCCGCCACCGCAGGTCGTCCAACTCAGCATCGAACTGCTGCGGATGTTCCTGCATCCGGTGCGCAACAGCCGCGGCGTCATCGAACTGCTCGACGACTTCAAGGAACAGCTGGAAGCGGCGCAATCAGGCATGCCGCCGCCAATGCTGGGTGCGCCGACAGGCGCGCCAGCCGGCGCAGGCTCGCCACCGGCCCCCAGTGGTCCGGATTCTGGCGGGCCGGCCGGTGCTGGACCGCGACCGGGAACGGTTAACGGCGGGAACGGAGCCGCGCCGCAAGGATTACAGTAACGGTGGAATCTCCCACCGTTATGGAGGAATGTTATGGCATATCCAGGACAAGGCGGCGAAGGCGGCCAGGGTGGACAGCAGGGCGGCGAAGGCGGCCAGAACCGTCCGGGTCAGGGCGGTCAGGACAAGCCCGGTCAGGGCGGACAGGACAAGCCCGGCCAGGGTGGCCAGGACCGTCCGGGCCAGGGTGGCCAGGACCGCTAACTGAAACAGCGTGGGAAAGTATACCCTACTTTCCCACGCACCTACGAGGAGACCGACATGGCTAAGAAACAGCGCAATATCTCGACCACCGCAGACGGTGAAGACGATCTCGCCGATTCCAGGCCGGAAGAACTGGAAAACGCCACCGCCAACAGCGCTCACACCTCTTCGGCGACGTTCCGTCAGGACGTCCACCAGCAGAAGGTGACCCGCGTCGATGAAGACCTCGGCATCGGCCCCCGCGATCCGTACCCGACCGGCAACCCGCCGGACGAGCGTGAGGTCTACCACTCGATCCACGGTGTCTATAAGGAGGACGGCGATGCCCCGAACACGACAGGACGACCCTGAAGTC
>Ga0105104_10002661_pt1 | contig 12926 bp, 1 predicted proteins | sample PPLLaktember2015_3_FD_87034 | JGI IMG/M metagenome (GOLD analysis project Ga0105104, IMG submission 87034) | Freshwater sediment microbial communities from Prairie Pothole Lake near Jamestown, North Dakota, USA - PPLs Lake P7 Core (6) Depth... | ecosystem: Environmental > Aquatic > Freshwater >...
CTCGGCCAGTTTCAATTCCAACGGTGTGCGCGGCGCGATATACGGCGCTCGAAGATCAGGACGTGCCTGGGATGGCGGCGGCAGCGCTTTGCGGTCCACTTTTCCATTGGGAGTCAATGGCAACGATTCAAGACTGACAAATATGGATGGAACCATATATTCAGGAAGTTTCTCCCGCAGAAACGCGCGCAATTGACCGGTATCCGCTTCACCCTCACCCTCGGCTGCTACCACGTAAGCGACCAGGCGCGCCTCTGACGACCTTTCCTTCCAGGCCACGACGATGGCCTGTCGCACAGACGGGTGTCCCGCCAGCGCCACTTCCACTTCTCTCGTCTCGATGCGGAATCCGCGTACTTTCACCTGCTGATCGCTGCGACCGAAGAATTCGATATTTCCATCCGGGAGATAGCGGGCAAGATCGCCTGTTTTATAAATAATGGACGACCCATCGAAAGGATTGGTGATGAATCGCTCGGCAGTCAAATCAGGACGATTAAGATAGCCGCGGCTGAGGCCATCCCCGCCGATGAACAAGTCGCCGATCACGCCAACCGGGACGGGTTGCAGGTTGGCATCCAGAATATAAATCTGTGTATTGGCAATCGGCCTGCCGATCGGAACTGTATTCGAGATTCCAGAATTAGTGGTTGAAGTGACTTGATGAAGCGTGGACCAGATCGTGGTCTCAGTCGGACCGTACAGGTTCCACAATTCGCCGCCGCGTTCTAATAGTTGCTCTGCCAGATCGTTTGTCAGCGCCTCGCCGCCGCATAAAATCATGAGATCACCTTTACCACCCCAGCCTGCTTCGAGCAGGGATCTCCAACTGGCGGGCGTGGCCTGCATGAAGGTTGCGTTTGCGTCCGTTATAGCGTTCGCCAACAATGCGCCATCAACAGCAACTTCTGACGTCGCGATGACCACGCGTGCGCCTACGGTGAGCGGAAGGAGAAGTTCCAATACAGCAATATCGAAGGAAAGCGTAGTGATTGCCAGCAGCGTATCGTCCGCGTTGATTTCTAGACTTTCACGCATCGAGCACAGGAAATTAACCACCGCTCGATGGTATATCTGAACGCCTTTGGGTTTTCCAGTGGAACCGGAAGTGTAGATGATATAAGCAAGCTCGTCAGATTTGGCGGAATGAGATTTCTTTATCTTGGTTTCTTTCCGAAGATTGCTCCCGTCGCCATCCTCGGCGGCGGGGACGCCGCCTAGAGCATATGTTTTGGAAATAGTCTTATTGGTTGAAGGTGCCTCATCGAGAGCATCCAAACAGATCAACTGTGCCTTGTTCTCAGGCAACTCTGAAAGCAGATTTGTTTGCGTCAGAATGACGGAAGCTCCAGAATCCTCAATCATGAAGGCAAGTCGCTCGGAGGGGAAGGATGGATCCAGGGGCAGGTATGCGCCGCCAGCCTTAAGCACGCCGAGCAGACCGACCAACATCTCAATAGAACGGTTCATAAAAATTCCAACGAGCGTTCCCTGTTTCACTCCCTGCGCGATCAGAACCTTCGCCGCCAGCTCAGCGCGTTCTTCCAGCTCTTGATAGGTCAAACTCTGGTTTTCAAATTTAACTGCGATTGCCTCTGGTGTGCGCTTCACTTGTTCCTGGATCAAATCATGAATGCAAAACTCGCGCGGATAATCGGCTTGCGTTTCATTCCAGTCAACCAACAACTGCTTACGTTCTGAATCGCTCAACAAAAAGTAAGCCGATACGCGCTTGAGCGGGTCAGAGACAATTTCCTGCAATAGAGAATGAAAATGTTTCAACATGCGCTGAATAGTAGCGACATCAAACAGATCGGTGTTGTACTGAAGGGCTGCCGCCAACCCGTCGCCTGATTCAGCCATCATCATGGTCAGATCGAATTGCGCCGGTTCGCCTCCCAACGCGATGGATTCCATTACCAGGCCATCCATCTCCATGCGTGCCCCGTCGATCCCCAGCGCGAATGGGCTGAGCGCCTGGACTTCTACTTCATGCGCCTTCTGTAAGATGAACATCGTTTCGAACAGCGGCGGGCGGCTTGAATCACGCTGTATTCCCAAACGCTTGGCAAGCAGGGCGGGCGGGTAATCTTGGTGCTCAAAGGCACCCAGAGTCGTCTGGCGGACGCGCTGGAGCACTTCATGGAAGGTGGGATCCCCCGAAAAGTCAGCACGCAAGGCGATGGGGTTGATGAAATAACCAACCAAGTCAACCAGCTCAGAATGACTTCGTCCGGCGGTAACAGAACCGACCAGGAAACCTTCCTGATGCGAATAACGGTGCAATAAAGTTTGGAAGGCAGCTAACAACGTCATGAACAACGTGGCGCCCTGTTCTTGCGAGATGGTTTTTAATTGTTTGTATAGTTTGCTATTCATGAACAAATGTTGCGAGTCGCCGTGATAGGTCTGTAGCGGCGTGCGCGGACGGTCGCTGGGCAGGTTCAATACAGGCAATTCGCCGGAAAGTTCATCGCGCCAATGCTCCCACAACTTCTCGCCCTGCGGGCTCCCCAGCATTTCGGTCTGCCAGCGGACATAGTCCGAATAACGGGCGGAAAGAGCTGGCGCAGAAATCTCTTTGCCTGACTTGTTCGCTTCATAAAACGCTAGCAGTTCGCGCGCCAGCACGGTCATAGACCAAAAGTCGGTGATGATGTGATCCATGGAGAGCAAAAGGATGTGCTCTGATTTTTCTTTTCTCTCGAACAACTGGGCGCGCAGGACTGGTCCGTTTTCCAGGTCGAAGGGGTGGTGGGCTTCGGTGACCAGCCGCTCTCGCAGTTCTGGCTCGCTCCAACGGGAGGCATCTTCAACCTGGAAAATTCCATCCATTGATTCATGAACGCGCTGGATCGGCTCGCCCGCCAGGATGTGGAAGGTACTGCGCAAAGATTCGTGACGTGTTACCAACTGTTGAAAGGCACCTTCGAGGGCAGGGGTATCCAATTCTCCCGTGATGCGGACTGCGCCCGCCACGTTGAACGAGGTTTCTGCGGGCAAGAGTTGGTGCAGGAACCACAGCGCTTGCTGCCCGTAAGAAAGTATGCTCTCGTTCGAACCATCTTTCATAATGAGAAGCGGCATTTCATTCGTTGGCGTGGGTGAGTCCAGATTCTCAAGCGCTTCCGACGCAAGGCTGGAAATCGTTGGTCCCTGTAACAGGCTTGCAATCGAGACGTTTACTCCAAGCCTGGATTCCAACGAGTTCTTGAGTTCCATCGCCATAAGCGAATCGAGGCCGACTGTATCTAATGGTTGATTTAGACTCAAACGCGCAGAGTCCATTCCCAGAACCCGGGCGGCTTGTCTGTGGAGGAAATCTTCCAATAATCTTTGACGCTCGGCTGGCTCGATTTTCAATAGAGTTGCATGATCCAGACCGTTATCGAGCAATTCCTGTGTTTTTGATTTTTTATCATTGCTGCGCTCAATGGTTTCGTGTTTGCCATTGCTCGACAGCTGGGTGGGCTTTTCTTCGCGGCTTAAAGCAATCGGCGCGCTAGATACCTGGCCTTCGGGAATAATATTCTTTTTCCCGGACGGCTCGAGCCAGTAACGTTGACGGTCGAACGGGTAATTCGGCAAAGGAACTTTATGTCGAGGGTATTCACGGTCGAAACCTGTCCAATCAACGTCTGCGCCTCGAACATAAAGTTTCCCCAAACTATCTAAAATGATCTGCCAATCATCTCTTTCCTGTCGCAGAGATGGCAACCATGCGGCCTGTGATTCTGGCAGGCAACGTTTGCCCATTCCCAGGAGAACCGGGCTGGGACCGATCTCGATGAAAGCATCGATTCCCAAAGCAGAGAGAGACTGCATCCCCTCGGAAAATCTCACCTCCGCGCGGATGTGATTCCGCCAGTATAAAGAGTCAGGAACTTGACCGGGCTCGAGGATACCGCCGGTCAGGTTCGAGACCAGAGAGATGCGAGGGGCGTTGAAGTGGATCCGTCGCGCGGCTGATTCGAAGTCATCTAAAATTGAGTCCATCAGAGGTGAATGGAACGCATGCGAAACGGTCAGCGGCTTGGATGGAAATCCAAGTACGGTCAGTTCATCCAACGCTGCCTGCACTGCAGAGGCTTCACCAGAAATGACAGTGTTATCAGGACCATTGGTTGCCGCGATGGAAACTTTATCTTGATAAGGCTTCAAGGCGTCCGCCACGCGTGATGCATCAGCGAAGATTGCTGCCATCGTACCGCCCCGGGGCAGGGCGCCCATCAGGCGTCCGCGTTCGGCGATCAGGCGCAGTCCGTCTTCCAGGCTGAAGACACCAGCGATGCACGCGGCAACATATTCCCCCACACTGTGACCGAAGACCGCATGCGGTTCAACGCCCCACGAGCGCCACATCTCCGCCAGCGCATATTCGAAGGCAAAAAGCGCGGGTTGGGTGTATGTGGTTTGGTGAATGATTGAAGCGTTTTTATCAGACGCGAAGAGGATTTCCAATAACGGGCGATCTAAAATCGAATCCAGAATTTGAGCGCACTCATCAAGCGCGGCGCGGAAGGTTGGCTGAGTTTCATACAATCGTCTTCCCATGTCAGGATATTGTGAACCCTGGCCAGTGAAGAGAAACGTAATTTTGGGTCCCCCGCCCGGTTTTGCATGACCCTTCGAAAGGACGGGGGACTCTGAATAATTGAGAAACGCATCCAGTCCCTTCTTTAATTCATCCGCAGAACTGGCTTGAATGCTCAAGCGGTACTCGAAGTGTGAGCGGCTTGTGTTGGCCGTGAAAGCGATATCTTGAACCGGTTGCTTCGCAACAGCGAGCGCTTCACCGACCTGGCTGGCAAGATTTTGCAATGCTGGCTCGCTCTTTGCGGATAAAGCAAGAATATGACGCGGGCGTTCCAGGTCATTTGGGGATACAACGAGGCCCGCAACCTGCGGAGCATCGGAAAGAATGATATGGGCATTGGTGCCGCCGAAGCCGAAAGAACTCACCCCAGCAAAGCGCGGCTGGTCACGGCGTTTCCATGGTCGCAGGTACGTCCCGATTTCGAGCCGCGAATCTTCCAAGGAAAGGTATGAATTAACTTCCTTCAGGTGCAGGTGGGGAGGAATGGCTTCGTTTTGCAGGGCAAGCACGGACTTGATCAACCCGGCGATCCCTGCAGCGGATTCCAAATGGCCGATGTTTGTCTTTACCGAACCGATTAAAACCCTGCCGTTCGATCCCCCATCGTCAAGGACGGCGCGCAGCGAGGCCATTTCGATGGGGTCGCCAAGCGGCGTGCCCGTGCCATGTGCTTCTACATAACCAATCTGCTGCGGGAGAACCTGTGAATCCGCCAGCGCTTGCCGGATAACATCTTGTTGCGCCAGGCCGTTTGGCGCGGTCAGTCCGTTGCTGCGACCATCCTGGTTGACAGCTGAGCCGCGGATCAGTGCAAGAATATTGTCACCGTCGCGCATGGCATCTGAAAGGCGTTTGAGCACCACCACGCCGCAGCCTTCGCCGCGCACATAGCCATCGGCGCTCGCATCGAACGTTTTGCAGCGCCCGTCAGGAGACAGCATCCGCGCCTGGGAGAAGGTGATGGTTAGTTCGGGAGTCAGGATCAGGTTCACGCCTCCTGCCAGGGCCAGGTCTGATTCACCGCTTCGCAGGCTTTGACAGGCGAGATGCGCTGCCACCAACGATGACGAGCAGGCCGTATCCACCGCCATGCTCGGTCCGCGCAGATCAAAAATATATGATAAGCGATTCGCTGCGATGCTATGCGCGTTGCCCGTGCCTGCATATGCGTCGATCCTTTCATGATCGTCGAACTGCAAGCGCGAGTAATCGTAACTGCTAATGCCGACGAATACTCCCGTGCGGCTGCCGGCCAAAGTTTGAGGCGGGATAAATGCATTTTCCAGCGCCTCCCAGCTCACTTCCAGCAGGAGGCGTTGCTGGGGGTCCATGCGCGTGGCTTCGCGCGGGGAAATCCCAAAGAAATGTGGATCGAATAAACTAACATCATCAAGAAAACCGCCCCAGCGGGAGGTGACTTTTCCCGGCGTGGCTGGATCGGATGAGTAGAAAGAGTCCACGTTCCAGCGATCGGGCGGGACTTCGCTGATAGCATCCACTCCATTACGCAGTAACTCCCAAAAGGCAGCCGGGCTTGGCGCTTTCGGGAAGCGACAACTCAGCCCGATGATTGCGATCGGTTTCTTCGTGATTTTTGAAGCATATTGAGCAGGCGCGGGCGATGCACTTATACGTCTACTTTGTTCAGGACCATTCGCTAAATAATTAGCTAATAATTCAATCGTGGGGTAATCCCAGGCGAGCGTGGGCGAGAGAGTGCGATTCAGAAAAACTTCCAGATCTCCGGTGAGACTGACCGCTTGAACCGAGCCGAGTCCGTAATAGGTGAACGGTTGGTGTGGATCAATTGACGCGGAATCTAACTCAAGCATGGCGGCGATGCGGGTGACCAGCCAGGATTGGATGGCATCTACCCTCACACTCTCCCTCATCCCCGACCCTTCCCCCGCAAGGGGAAGGGAGTCGTTCCCCTCTCCCGAAGGGAGAGGGGATAGGGGTGAGGGATTTGCTCTCCACTCACCAACAACTTCCAGAGTCCCTTCCAGGAAGGCATTCTTACACGCGCGGCGCTGGATCTTGCCGCTGGAGGTCTTGGGAATGCTCATCGGCTTGACCAGAACAATGGCAAAGACTTGCAGGTCATGCTTTTCCGCAACTGCCTGACGAATGGCAGATGCCACTTCGTTAATATCAGGCCGGCGATTCTGACGCGTGACCTCCTGGACAATAACGAGCTGTTCCTTGCCCCCCTCCGTCACAGAAAAGGCGGCTCCTGCCCCGGGTTGTAAGGCAATATGGGAAGACTCGACAGTTAATTCGATATCTTGTGGATAATGATTGCTTCCGTGGATAATGATCAGGTCTTTGAGGCGACCGGTTACATAGAGTTCACCGTTTTGTAAAAAACCCAGATCACCGGTTCGCAGGAAAGGCCCTTCACCGGTATCCGCTACATAGGCCTGGAAGGTTTTGCGCGTTTCATCTTCCAAGCCCCAGTATCCCTGCGCAACGCTAGGCCCCGAAATCCAGATCTCACCGACCTGATCTGGCTCGCATTTCTCGAGAGTAATTGGATTGGCAATCACAATTCTATGGTCAATGATCGCTTGACCACAATTCACCATCGTTAGCGACCCCGAATCATTTGGGGAAGTGGAAGCGACGCGGTCCTGTTCGAGCGCCTTCCGGTCAATAGTGGAGGTGCGAGGTTCCGACGGTCCCTCGCCGCCGGAGACGAGCAAGGTGCTTTCCGCCATCCCAAAACAGGGGTAGAAAGCAGACTTTCGGAAGCCACACCGTTCAAAGGTTTGTGCGAAGCGTTTTAACGTCTCATGGCGGACCGGCTCTGCTCCACAGAAGGCCAATGACCACGAACTCAAGTCCAGGGTATCGATCTGTTCGGGAGTGATCTTGTCAACACATAGATCGTAAGCAAAATTGGGCGCGCCGCTTGTCGTGCCTTTGTAGCGGCTGATCGCTTCCAGCCAGCGGAACGGGCGTTGCAGGAAGGATACCGGTGACATCAAAATTGATGACCCGCCCAGATACATCGGTTCGAGGATGCCGCCAATCAGGCCCATGTCATGGTAGCTGGGAAGCCAGAAGACGCCCAAAGCGCTTGAATCAAGTTGGAAGCCATGACGGATGGCTTTCAGGTTATGCATCAGGTTGCTATGACTCAGCATCACTCCCTTTGGCTGGCTGGTAGAACCGGATGTATATTGTAAAAAAGCAAGGGTGTCAGACGAAATCACAGGGTGACGCCAGTCCGCCTCTAACCCGGCCGGAACCTGCCCGATGTCTAACCAGCGTAACGCCTGCAAGTCTGGTGAGTGCTCGATGCGCTGCTCGATATTGTGCAGGATCGTAGAGGTTGTCAGCGCAAATGAAGCCCGGGAATCTGCCACAATGGACTGGATGCGCGGCACAGGTCGGTTCAGTCGAGGAGGATAGGCGGGTACGGCTGTTACACCGGCATACAAACAACCGAAGAACGCTGCAATGTAATCCAAACCGGGAGGAAATAAAAGTAAGGCGCGTTCGCCGCTCGCGCCAAAGCTTGCCAACCAGGCCCCAATCGCGCGCGCCCGGCGGTCCAGCTCGGAATACGTAATCGTGAAGACAGCAGAGTCGTCCTCCTGGATGAACCTGTATGCCAGGTCTTCAAACTGATGATCAGCCCTCCATTGCAGAAGATCAACGAGAGTATTTGGATTAATAGGGGAATTGGAGTCCGAAGGGATTGGTTGTTTCATGACTGTTTCCGCCTTAATTTGAACGCCTTTATGCATCTTCTTAAAAAGAGGGGGCGATGGGGTTTGTGGACGGGCTGCGCTCGTCCACAAACCCCACACCCCGATTTATTGAAAGGACACACCTTTGTCAATTAAAAAGCAGTTTATCATGGAGTGTGCGACTTTTAAGGATTAATGATGCAGTTTACTTGACAAGCATTCTACCAAAAAGGTATAATTTCATCTTATTAGTCTTAATTCATGTTTAAGGTTTTGTCAAGTGCGAGGGGAAAACCTCCGCGCTATTTTTTGCAGATAATCTGGTGGTGTGGAAGAACAAGTGACAACAGCTCGGATTCAAAATAGGCGAAGTTCTATAGCGTTACAGGCATTGCCTGTAATCTTTTCAAATACAGGAACTACCCGTGACCCAGTCAAGCGAATTTAAACTTGTCATCTACGAAAGTACAGGTTCATCCAAAGAATTCGAACTCACACGATTTGAAATCATCATCGGTCGCGATCCCAACGTCGACTTGAGTATTCCTTCTCCGTCTATTTCCCGCCGCCATGCACGATTAATGCGAGAGGGGGACGGATACACATTGGAGGATCTGGGGAGCAGCAACGGCACGTTTCTCAACGATGAACAACTGGTCCAGCGCCGCTCTCTAAAATCTGGAGATCATATCCGCCTGGGACGAGCGGTCACGCTCACTTATGAAGCCCCAACTGCCTTAAAAGAAACTGTAATTCCCGGCTCCCCGGCTATGTCAGTGAACGTAATGCAAACGGAGTTGGAACAAAGTATCAATTTTGATGAATCAAAAGCTGCCCCCCCGAAACTGCTCGTTTCGATTGCCGGGGGCAGTTCTCAAACTTATAGCCTGACGCGCCCCATCCTGACGATCGGCCGGGTCGATGGAAACGACATCGTCATCTCGTCTCCGATTGTCTCTGGGCAGCATGCCCGCCTGGAACGGGTGAACGGCGGTTACCAACTGGTAGTAGCATCGCAAGCAAAAAATCCGGTGCTCTTCGAAGGCCGGCCATTGGATAGCTCACATCTTTTGCAGCATGGGGACATCATGCGGATTGGTGGTCTTGACCCGGGCATGATGGTCACTTTGACCTACCAGGCGCCTAGCGAAGCTGCCAGCCAGCCTGCACAGGATATCGTGTTCGGTGAAAAGAATTTGATCCAGATCGGGCGTGACGCTGGCAACGATGTGGTCCTGGCTTCCCCGACCGTTTCCCGGTTCCATGCACAGGTCGAGAAGGTGGGGCAGCGCTTCCGTGTACGCGATCTGCGTAGTTCCAACGGAACTTTTGTCAATGGTGAACGAATCCAGAAGGAAACCTGGCTGAAACCGGACGATACGATCCGTATAGGCCAGAGTCGTTTTGTGGTGGGGGCAGACCAGTTAGCCCAGTTTGACGAAAGCGGTGGACTGAGAGTCGAAGCCATCCATTTGAACAAATGGGTGCGCAAAGACCTGAATATTTTGAAGGATATCTCCCTGGTGTTCAAACCACGTGAGTTTATCGTTGTGGTTGGCCAAAGCGGTGGCGGCAAATCTACCTTGCTGGATGCGATCGCGGGTTATCGCCCGGCCACTCAGGGAAATGTCTTGGTCAATGACACAGATATCTACCGCCATTTCGATGCCATCCGCAACGATATCGGTTATGTCCCGCAAAAAGATATCATTCATATGGAATTGACCGTTTATCAGGCGTTGGATTATGCAGCCCAGTTGCGCATGCCTGCTGATACAACCTCTGAAGAACGACATAACCGCGTGATGGAAGTCCTCGAGAATCTTGATCTTTTACACCGCAAGGATGTCCAAATCAGTGGCTTGAGCGGCGGACAGCAAAAACGTGTCTCGATCGGGGTCGAACTGCTGACCAAGCCGGGCCTGTTCTTCCTCGACGAGCCTACCTCCGGGCTGGACCCCGGCACGGAAACCGCTCTGATGCAACTGATGCGCCGCCTTGCCGACCAGGGGCGCACGATCGTTTTGATCACGCACGCCACCAAGAATGTGATGCTAGCAGACAAGGTTGTCTTCCTGGCGCGGGGCGGCTACCTGGCCTGGTTTGGACCCCCTGAAGAAGCACTGGAATACTTTGACGCCTTCCGACCGGAACGGGATCGCCGGGCTGGAGCTATGGAGTTCGATGAGATTTACGCCGTTCTGGACGATTCCAGCAAGGGAAAACCGGAAGATTGGGCGGACCGCTACCGCGAAAACCCGGCCTTTCGAAAGTACATCCTGGAGCCGCTGGAAGGCAAGATCAATACAGGAACGACGGTCCCAGTCCAGGAACCGGGGCAGGCCGCCCGCAAGGTCGAGCGTCCAAAATCCCAACAGGTATCCGGTCTGCGGCAGTTCCTGATCTTATCAGGCCGCAACATCAAGATTTTGACCCGTGACCGGTTCGGATTGGCCTTGATGCTGGCAACCGCGCCAATTGTGAGCCTGCTAGATGTGATCCTGTCTGTCCTGCTGGGACGGAATCCTCTGGATTTCAATACCGGCCTGATGGCAAACGTCATGATCACCCTTTTCTTGCTGACCGTTTACGGGGTCATGGTCGGTGGGATTTCGCAAATGCGCGAGATTGTCAAGGAACAGGAAGTATACAAGCGCGAAAGGTTGGTCAACTTAAAGATCCTGCCTTACGTGTTATCGAAGGTGTGGGTGGCAGCCTTGCTGGCCCTATACCAGGCGGCCGCTTATACAATCGTCCATTATCTGGCGTTCGAGGTGCCCGGCGGGGTTTCCGAATTCGGGCAGATCTACATCACGCTCGCGCTGGCCACTCTCGCCGGCATGATGTTGGGCTTGTTCGCTTCGGCTCTGGCGCCAAATGCAAACTCTGCTCCGTTGCTGGTCATTATCTTGATGTTGCCGCAGATCGTTCTGGGCGGGGCGCTGATCCCGCTGCCAAACTTCATCAGCGCGCCGACCTCGACCCGCTGGGCGTTCGAGGCATTGATGAGCATCAGCGGGGCCGGGTCTGACGTGGCTGCGGATATTTGCTGGGCGTTGCCTCCGGACGTGCGGGAGGCCATGACCTCTGATGACAAACTAAATTATGGCTGCCGCTGTATGGGGTTAAAGATGCTGGATGAAGAATCCTGTAATTATCCGGGCCTGGGAAAGTTCTACAACCCGGCGATTGCAGAGCCCCCGCCCATTGCGCCGCCCCCGTTTGGCGACCCTCCTCCGCAACCGGTTCTCCCGGAACGTCCGGTCGAGCCGACCGACCAGTCCGATTCCGTAGCGATGGCCGACTTCTTCACCGCGCTGAAAGCCTGGGAAGGGCAAGCAAGTCAAATCCAGGAAGACTATAAACGGCAAATCGAAGCATACCAGGCTCAGTCCGAAGTCTATAAAAGCGAAGTGATTTCTTACCAGACAACGCTGGCTGAATGGCAGATCGCCCAGACATCGGCGGTGACCCCTGCTGAGGCTATTGTCAACCAGTTCTACTCAAACTTCCCCTGGATTTATGCGGATAAGGAAGACAGCACAGCATATTGGGCCAAGCTCACAAAAACCTGGCTGGTGCAGTCGTCCATTATCACGATTTTGTTCGTAGCAATTCTCTTTCTGCAAAAACGAAAAGATGTCATTTAGAATGAGAAACAAAGCTCGATTTGTATCATGCTTGTTCGTTCTCATTGTCATTTTAAGCGCCTGTGGCCAGGGAAGCAGCAACGGCGGAGCCAAAGAAGCGACTCTGGAAGCCATCAGCGCGGCTGTTCGCGCGACTGCTACCGTCCAGGCAGCCGGGAAATTGAACCCAAATGCTGCTATCGAAACCACCCAGGCGGAGGCGACTGCCTATAGCCAGTCGCTGGATGCGACCCAGGCTGCCCAGGCGTCCATCAGCGATGAAGCCCGCGCGGCTACGGCGACGGCCTTTGCGCCCTTCATTGCTGATTTGCCCAAATATGGAGTAGACCCGGAACAGGGAAGACCGGGCTGGATCCATCCGCCCGTGACCCTCGAAGTTGACGGTTATATGCAATACGACTACGTTAACCAGTTCATCGCTACCGTGGCCCAGGATTTTGTGGTTTCTTCTGACATCACCTGGAACACCCAATATGGCACTTCGGGCTGTGGTTTTGTTCTGCGCTCGGATGGGAATAAGAACGCGTTGAACCAGTACATGACGATCGTCACCCGAGGCGCAAGCGGGCACGTCCTGTTTGCTACCATGTCAGAAGGGGATATCGTCAATGGCCGGGATATCTATGCATACGGGCGTGATCCGAACTTTAATTGGGGAAACAACGTGACCAACCGTTTGACGGTTGTCGGTCGCGGAAATTTATTCTCGATTTATTCCAACGATACCCTGATCGGGGAGATCGATCCCAGCGCTCCGGTGTCCCTGCCCGGCATCCCACCCGTGCCCAAAAAACCAGCCAACGTGGGAGATGTGAATGCGATGAACCTGTTTAGAAAACAAGTTGCAGAACAACAGGCGGTGGCTACCCAGATCACAGCGGACTATCAAGCCCGGCAACGAGAAGCCGCAAAGGCTGAAAAGATCTTCGAGCGCGGCTTTGTAGCCATGGTGGTGTTGAGCGAATCGGGGCGCAGCGTCTGTAC
>Ga0105104_10002662_pt1 | contig 12924 bp, 8 predicted proteins | sample PPLLaktember2015_3_FD_87034 | JGI IMG/M metagenome (GOLD analysis project Ga0105104, IMG submission 87034) | Freshwater sediment microbial communities from Prairie Pothole Lake near Jamestown, North Dakota, USA - PPLs Lake P7 Core (6) Depth... | ecosystem: Environmental > Aquatic > Freshwater >...
AAGGGACACAAGGGACAGAAGGGACAGAAGGGACACAAGGGACACAAATGACGGTGAGTTGCCTTGTGTCGCTTGTGTCCCTTCTGTCTCTTCTGTCTCTTCTGTCCCTTGTGTCTCTTGACAGGTCTTCAGGCCCGCAGGAATAATCCGCGCATGAAAGCGGCAGTCTTAGCGCAACCCCGGGAACTGACAGTCGAGACACGTCCGCAACCTCAGGCTGGCCCTGATGATGTCCTGGTCAGGGTCCACACCTGTGGAGTGTGTGGCACCGACAGCCACCTTTTCCACGGAGAACACCTGGTCACCTTCCCGGTCGTTCCCGGTCACGAGTTTGCCCAGGCCCGCGACCTGCCGGAGCAGGTTGAACAGGTTTTTCTCGGTGAAGAAAGCGTCGGACGCCCAGCCGGCGACAAGGAACATCACCAGAAAAATGACGACCGTGTTGTACTTGACAAGAAATCGCCACGCCCGACCCATACGCTCCTCTCTTGTCAGTCTGTCAGTTTGTCGGTGTGTCAGTCGCCACCATCGCCAGCCGCATGATGTTTTCTTCTGACAGCTCGGCTTTCTCCAAGAACCCGGGGCCCGAACCAGTTCCGTGCGTCCGCTTCCTACCAGGCCGGCGATGCCCAATACTTCACCGGCGCTGACAGTGAAAGAGGCGTCACGGAACTTTGTGCCGCAGGTCAATCCCTGCACTCTCAGCACCTCTGAACCGCCGGAATAGTCGCGAACCGGGTACATGCTCGTGAGGCTGCGGCCAATCATCAGGCGTATCACGGTGTCAGGCGTCGCATCGCGCGGCGAGACGGAGCCGGCGATCCGGCCGTCCTTCGCCACGGTTATGCGGTCGGCAATTCGAAAGACCTCCTCGAGGCGATGTGAGATGTAGCAGATGGCAACGCCGTTTTGCTTTAGAACCGCCAGGGTGTCGAAAAGAGAATCCACGTCCCGGGATGACAGCACCGCGGTGGGTTCATCCAGAATCAGGACAGCGAGATTCTCTGAGAGGGCTTTGCAGATCTCGACCACCTGCTGATGGGCGACGCTTAAGTCGCCCAGGAAAGAGCGTGGATCGATGTCGAATCCGACACTTCGAATAAGCGCCTGCGTTTTCCGGTGCAAGGTCTTCCGGCTGATCCAACCTTTCCCCTCGCTCAAGTCGCCGAGGAAGATATTCTCGGCCACCGATAGATCCGGCGCTAGTGCAAGCTCCTGGTTGATCATGCCGATGCCCAATTTGCGGGCTACGCTCGGATGCCGGATCTCGACCGGCCGTCCTTGGATCCGGACCACGCCGCTGTCCTTCTGGCAGGCTCCGGCGAGGATCCGCATCAGTGTCGACTTCCCGGCACCGTTCTCTCCCACCAGGGCATGGACCTCTCCGGCTCTCAGGTCGAAAGAGACGTCTTTCAAGGCATCGATCCCGCCGAAGGACTTGTTGATGTGAAGCATTTCGGCAGCGGGATGGGTGTTCATGGTTCATTCATGAACCGCGGATAACGCGGATGTTACGCGGATAAAGACGGTCCTTATCCGCGTGATCCGCGTAAGTAAGATCCGTGCTAATCCGCGGTATCAGAATTCTGCCTTCGGTAAATAGTATTTGTCGACGTTGTCGGCCGCAATGCAGATCGGGGGCGTGTATGTCGTCCTCGGGAAGTTGCGTTCGCCATCCAGATACTTCAGACCCATTTCCAGCGCAGTCTCGGGCACGAGTATAGGGTTGTTCATGCCGGTTGCGCCGTACTCGCCTTTTTTGATCAATTCGAGGGCCTCTTTCTGGCCATCGGCCGCAGCGAGCACCAGGATGTCCTTTCTGCCCGACTCTCGGATGGCCTTGAGCGCTCCGAGCGCCATGCTGTCGTTCTCCGCCAGCATGACATTGAAATTGGGTTGCCCGACCAGGATATCCTCCATGGCCTTCAGCCCGCCTTCGTGCGCCCAATTGCCCCAGCCCTGGGACACGACCTCGAAACTCACCCGGTTGGCTGTCCGCAACTGGGAACTGTCCATGATAATCACCGGAACGCCTGCGCGGGTGGCCGCCTTCGTGGCGGGGATCAGCCCCTGCGGGTCTTTCGGGTTCAGGATCAGAAGGTCGATACCGCGCGAGAGCAGGTCCTCGACGTCAGCCAACTGTTTATTCATGGCGACGGTAAGCTCCCTATTCCCCCCGCCCCGCCATGAATTGCTCGACCTCTTTACGCAAATGCGAAGACATCGGGCCGAAGCTCATCACTTTCAACGCTCCTACCGCATTGGCGAACCTGGCCGCATCTTTCCATGAAGCGCCCGAGAGATACTCGACGATGAAGGCAGCGGCAAAACTATCTCCTGCGCCGGTCGGGTCTACCTCGTCGACCTCATAGGCAGACACTCTGATCGCCTCATCACAGGCGTAGAGTGTGCAGCCGTTTTTCGCTTCCTTGAGAACGACGATCTCGGGACCTTGCCCGAGCAGACTTGCACACGCATCCCGCGCGTTCGCCCTCCCGGTGAGCATCATCGCCTCCTGGGCATTGGGGAGGAGAATTCTTGTCTTCCTGATGACCGGTTCACAGATCGCCAGGATCTGAGTGAGCGGCATCATTTCAGGTCGCAAGTTCGGATCGAAACTGATCAGGCCGCCTGCCCTTTGCGTTAGTTCGATCGCTTTCATGACGGCACGGCGGGAGCTGTCCGATATAGCCAAGGCGCTGCCCATCACATGGAAGCACCTGACGTGGGCAAAATACTCATCCGTCATATCGGATTCGGTCAGTTGCCCCGCGGCTCCTGGCGAGAAGATGAATTGGCGCGATCCGTCCCGATTGTATTGCACGAAGGCAACGCCGGTGGTGTTGCGATTATCGATCCGAACCGAGGAAACATCTGCACCGTCAGAGTCGAGCTTGTTAACAATCAAGTGTCCGAAGTCATCATTACCGATGACGCCGACAAGTCCGGCGGTTAGTTTCCGCGTTTCGGCCATGCGGGCGGCCGCATCGACGAAAATAGCCGGCGCGCCGCTCGGAAACGGACCCCTGTAAACAGCCCCGACCTGCGCATGGGGAACATCGGGCTCAGCCCGCATGATTTCAACGAGCATCTCGCCCGCACAGATGATATCCGGTGCTTTAGTCGTCATCACTCGTCCTTCACCCTGATCATCACCTTGATGTGGTCCCTGGCCTGCTTGTCAGCCAGCTGAAAAGCCTCGGCGCCATCGTCCAGATCTGCGACTTTCGTGATCATCGGCTCGACGCTGACTGTCTTCCGGTAAATGGCCTCGACAGTATCGGTAATGTCACGCCGGGTGTACATCAGCGACCCAATGATATTGAACTCACGGTCTTGAACCCAGGCAGCATTGAAATTGTTGACCAGTTTCCCGAATACTCCGAGCACGACGATGGTGCCGCCTTTGCGACAGACCCGGACGCTTTCGTTTAGAGAGTCTTCGACGCCGACGCACTCGAAGACGACGTCCACCCCCTCGAAGCCCATCACGTCCGGCCTTCGGTTGAGGTAAGCGGACACCGTCTCTCCGTTGGAGAGGTTCACGGCGTGCGTGGCGCCCAACGTCTCGGCGACGTCCAGGCGATTTTTGAAGAAGTCGGCAACCAGCAGGACTTTCGCCCCGGCGAGTCGTGCAAACTGGAGGACGCTAAGGCCGATGGCGCCGGCGCCGATGATCACGACGTGATCCCCGACCTTCAGCCCCGAGCGGCGGACGGCGTGAAGCCCTACGGCCAACGGCTCGGTCATCGCCGCTTTCCGGAGCGACATGGCCGCGGGGATCTTAATGACCTTGGCGGCCGGCGCGACGAACTTGTCTGCCATCATGCCCTTGGTGCGCTCGGTCACCTGGCACCCCATGACCTTCAGGTTATCGCAAATATTGTAACGGCCGGTCCGACAGTTGTGGCAAGAACCGCAATTCAGGTTGGGCTCGAACGTCACCTTGTCTCCGACGTTGAGCCCCCAGGCTTCGGCGCCCTTTCCGAGCTTCGAAATGATGCCGGCGCCCTCGTGGCCCGGGTAAGCCGGTGTGGGGACGAAGGGATGCAGGCCTTTGTAGGCATGCACGTCCGAGCCGCATATACCGCAAAACGCGATGTCTACCTGCACTTCGTTCTCCGCCGGCTCGATCTCGGGAATTCGGCCGATAACTACCTCGAACGGATTGGGGACCTGAAGTTGACGCATATCTTTGGCCATCTTTGCCTCTCGCGGGCGCTATTCTATATCGAGATTGCGCTTTACACACGTGTGCAGATTTTGACAAACTCTGCAAAGCGCCGCCGGGGAGTAGATAAGGCGCAAGCGTGGCTCTGCTCTCCCGGGCCTCTGAAGTCCGCAGTTGCGTTGACTCTTTCGGAGTGCGGGGGCATGGCCTTGCTCTTTACACGAACTTTGAAGAGCAGTAGAGCCGCCACGGAATGCTAGGCAGAATGTCGAATATCGAATATCGAATGTCGAATGTCGAAGTAAGGAAAACACCTTAGTCCTTACTTCGACATTCGATATTCGATATTCGACATTCGACATTCTGCTTCTTTATTAGGAACACGATGAACATAGAACCATCGCAGCTGGCGACTGAGTTAAAAAAGCTCATCCGGGGAGAGGTCTTTGCCGACATCATCCATCGTGTGGCGTTCAGCACCGACGCGAGTAGCTACCGGATCGTGCCGCAGTGCGTCGTGGCGCCGCGAGATGCGACGGACGTCGTCGCTGTGGTACGCTTTGCCGCCGCGCACGGCATCCCGGTCGCGCCTCGCGGGGCCGGGAGCGGTGTGGCCGGCGAGTCGCTCTGCAGCGGCATCGTCTTCGACATGACCCGGCACATGAAGCAGATCCTTGACGCCGGTGCCGGGACTGTGACCTGCGAGCCGGGCGCCGTTCTCGATGATGTCAACAAGTGTCTCTCGGAATTCCACCGGAAGATCGGGCCCGACCCGTCGAGCGCGAACCGTGCCACCGTCGGCGGCGTCGTCGGGAACAACTCAACCGGGGCCCATTCGCTGCAGTACGGTCACATAGCTAGATACGTTGAGAGCATTGAAGCCATTCTGCCCAACGGCACGACCGCAGAGTTCACGAATGCCATGGACGCCGCGAACGGATCGCGCGACAAGGCAGGCTCGCTGTCCGCGGCGTGCTGGAGTCTGCTGTCCCGTTCCCAAGCCGCCATCGAACGAGCAATTCCGAAAACCAGCCGCAATCGCAGCGGCTACAACATCGCCGGCGTCTGCCACGATCAGGCCGTTGACATGGCCCGCCTGCTGACCGGGTCGGAAGGCACCCTGGCGATTTTCACTCGTATTACGCTGCGAACCGTCCCGCTGCCCGCTGTGAAGGGACTCCTCCAGCTCGAGTTCGACTCGATGGACACGATGGCCCGCACTGTTCCCGCGATCGTTGCAACCGGGCCGGCGGCCTGCGAGCTTATGGATGAGTCGCTGATTACCCTGGCCATCGATCAGTTGCCGCAATACCGCGACATCTTGCCCGCCGGAGCGGCGGCCGTGCTCCTGATCGAGCACGTCGGTTCCTCGCAAAACGAGGTGCGCGAAAAGATTGAGGCGACCGAGCGCGCGGTCGGCAAGATGGCGGTGGGACGCACGATCATCGCCGACCCGAAAGCGCAGGCACGGATTTGGAAATCCCGCAAAGATGCCGGCCCCTTGCTTTATCGCAAACGGAGCCGCAAGCACCCGGCGGAGTTCATGGAGGACGTGAGCGTCGACCATACCCGCTTGGCTGATTACATTGCCGGGCTCCAGCAGATTCAGCGCAAACACGACATCAGGATGTCTTTCTTCGGCCACGCCGGCGACGGAGAACTTCATCTTCGCCCCTACCTGGACCTTGGTGATCCGAAGGATCGGGAAAAGATGCTGGCCATTGCGGAGGATGTCTTTTCACTCGCCTGGTCGCTCGGGGGATCCATCAGCGGCGAGCACGCCGACGGCTTGATCCGGGCCGCGTATGTACGCCGGCAGTACGGCGATGACTATTACGCCATCCTGAAGAAGGTTAAGAAGATCTTTGATCCGGCCGGATTGATGAATCCGGGCAAGATCCTCAATGAGGATCCGGACGTGATGTTCACCAACCTGCGACGCAGTCATCGGGTTCAGCCCGAGCGGACCAGGTCACAGATGTACTTCCGCGAGAGCGAGCTGGATCTCGAGCTGGAGCAGTGTTACGGCTGCGGACTGTGCCTCGGACGTGAGCCGGCGCTCCGGATGTGTCCGGTCTTTCGGGCCACAGGCGAGGAGCTGGGTAGTTCCCGGGCCAAGGCCAATCTGCTCAACTACTGGGCTACGGGGCAGCTTAGCGAGGAAGACTTCCAGTCCCCGGAGTTTCGCCAATTCCTGGACCTGTGCGTCAACTGCAGGATGTGCGAGCGCGAATGCCCTTCCGGCGTTCGCATCTCGACGCTGATGGCAGCGGCTCGGGCCGAGTATGCCCGGCGAAAAGGTCTCAGGCGCGCCGACGCGGTCCTCAGTCGCAATCGTTTCCTTAGCGCGACGGGTGCCGGGATTTCCGCGCTCGCGAATGCCGGGATGAGTCTGCCCGCCGCGCGAGCGTTGGTGGAGAAAGTCGCTGGCCTGGACAGACGCCGCACTTTGCCCCGTTTCGCCCGTGGCTCGTTCCTGAAAGTCGGCCGCAAGTACCTGGCCGCCTGCACGCCGGTCCAGGAGCCGGTGGACCGGGTGGCCTACTTCATCGACACTTACGCGAATTATCACGATCACGAGCTGGGTTTTGCAGTCCTCAAGGTGCTGCGCTACAACGGGGTTGAAGTGATTTTGCCGGAGCAGCGTCCAGCGCCGCTGCCAGCCATCGTTTATGGCGACGTGAAGACCGCCCGCGCCGACTTGTCGTACAACGTCCGGCATCTTGCCCAGGCGGTGCGCCAGGGATATAAGATCGTCTGCTCGGAGCCTAGCGCTGCCCTGTGTCTGCGGGAAGAACTGCGCCACTACGTCAACGGCGACGAAGCTTCCCTGGTGGCTGCAAATACCGTGGAGTTGATGAATTTTGTTGAGGGTTTGCGCCGACATGGAAAGCTCCAGGCGCCTTTGTCTACTACACCCGGGGAGTTCGTTTATCATCTGCCATGCCATTTGGGAGCCGTGGGAGACGAGGCGGTGACGCTGCGCCTGCTGGGCGAGCACTTTGGTATCGAAGTCACGGATCTGAAGGCCGGCTGTTGCGGCCTCTCCGGCACTTTCGGAATGCAGAAGAAGAACTACGAGCTGGCCTCGCAGATATCCCGGAATTTGGCGAAGGCTTTGAGGGCTGCCTCGACGCCTTTGGCGTTGACGGAGTGCGCCGCCTGCAAGATGCAAATCGAGCACCTCGCCGAGGCGACCGCGATGCACCCGATCAAGCTCATTGCGGCGGCGTATGGGTTGATGAGTGTAAGTGCTTAAGCACTGCCTGGGAGCGCAGGCGCTGGGACGCAGGCGCGCTGGGACCGCAGGCGCGCTGGGAGCGCAGGCGCTGGGAGCGCAGGCGTCTCGCCTGCACTGGGGCCGCAGGCGTCCCGCCTGCGATGCACAATCGATCCCGCATCGCAGGCGGGACGCCTGCGTCCCCAGTGCAGGCGGGACGCCTGCGCTCCCAGCGCCTGCGGCCCAGCGCCTGTGCGCCCAGCAGTGGACCGCGTCTTATCAAAGATCAACATGCAAAGCCCGACCATCCTCACACTGCGCGGCATTCGAAAGACGTACCCAGGGGTGGTCGCGCTCGAGGACGTGGATTTTGACCTCCGCAAAGGCGAAGTCCATATTCTCCTCGGCGAGAACGGGGCGGGGAAGTCCACGCTGGTCAAGATTCTAAGCGGCGCCTGCCGGCGAACCAGCGGCCGTATCTACCTCGATGAAGCAGAGACTGACATCAAGAGTCCAAAACACGCCCAGGATCTGGGCATCCGCGTGATTTACCAGGAACTGAACCTGGTCCCTTACCTTTCCGTGGCCGACAACCTGTTTCTCGGTCGCGAACCGTCGCTCCTTCCCGGGATACTGGATCAGTCAGCCATCAACGAATCGGCTCAGCGTCTGCTGGCCGCTCTGGGCCTCGACATAGACCCTCGGACGGCTGTCGGGACACTGGGGATCGCCGAGCAACAGATGGTCGAAATCGCTAAGGCGCTCTCCTCGGATGCCCGGATCATCATGATGGATGAGCCCACCTCGGCTTTGACCGAAAGCGAGATTCGGCAGCTCTTTGCCACTATCAGGACGCTCAAGCAGAAAGGCGTCTCGATTATCTATATCTCTCATCGCCTGGAAGAAACGTTTGAGATCGGCGATCGCGTTAGTGTCCTGCGGGACGGAAAACTCATTGCCACGCATCCGATTTCCGACGTGACTCAATCCGAGCTCATTCGCCTGATGGTTGATCGGGAGCTGAAGGAGCAGTTCCCGAAGCAGAAGGCGAGGCTCGGGGAAGAAGTCCTCCGGGTGGAGGGCCTGACGAGGAACGGGGCGTTCTCGGACGTCAGCTTTTCGCTGCACCGGGGGGAAGTGTTGGGGATCGCCGGTCTGATGGGGTCGGGGCGTACGCAGCTCGCGCGGGTGCTTTTCGGTGTCGATCGGGCTGATCGAGGTGTGATATTGGTCCGGGGCGAGCGGCACGAGATCGATTCCGTGCGGACAGCGATCAAGCTGAAGATGGGGTTTGTCACGGAGGACCGGAAGACAGAGGGCTTGATCCTGAACCTGTCGGTCAAAGACAACATCTGCCTGCCAAGCCTGGCACGGTTCTCCACCTTGGGTGTCATGCGAGCAAGCAAGGAGCAGCAGGCCGCGCTCGGCTACGTGAAGCAGCTCGCAATCAAGACGCCCGGTCTTAGGCAAAGAGTTGTGCTGCTGAGCGGCGGCAATCAGCAGAAGGTGGTCCTGGGTAAATGGCTCTGTTCAAACGCCGAGATCCTGATCCTGGACGAGCCGACCCGCGGTATCGACGTGGGCGCCAAGGTGGAAATCTACGAGTGGATCAACCGGCTCACTTTCGAGGGCGCCGCGATTCTCATGATTTCTTCGGAGTTGCCCGAGATCCTGGGGATGAGCGATCGAATTCTCGTGATGCGACACGGTACTATAGCCGGCGAATTTCGCGCTTCTGAAGCCACACAGGAACGAATTCTGGAGGCGGCTCTCGGATCATATGCCCAACCTTAGGCCTTTCGTCTGGCACTACGGCCGCCAGATCGGCACTCTCCTCGGACTGATCGTTCTGTCCACGGTTCTCTGGATACTGTCTCCCCATTTCCTGACCGTCTCGAACCTGATCAATGTCGCCCAGCAAACCGCTATCAATGCCGTGATCGCCGCCGGCATGACCTACGTCATCATCACGGCGGGGATCGATCTTTCGGTCGGCTCGGTCCTGGCCCTGTCGGGAGTGGTTCTGGGAAGCGCGCTCCGCGCCGGCATCCCGCTCCCGATGGCGATTCTTGTTGCCTTGGTGGTCGGTTTTAGCTGCGGGCTCGTGAACGGCCTGCTGATCACCCGGGGTGGGCTTCCGCCGTTTATCGCCACGCTGGGCATGATGAGTGTGGCCCGAGGGGCGGCCCTCATGTACACGGGAGGACGACCGATCTCCGGTTTCTCCGAAAGCTTCCGCGTGCTGGCCATCGAAGAGTTCCTTCACATCCCCTCGCCGGTCTGGATCATGCTCGCGGTTTATCTGCTCGGGCACCTGGTCCTTACGCGGACCAAGCTGGGGAGGTACGCGTACGCGATCGGGGGGAATGAGCAGGCGGCGCTTCTTTCCGGTGTCAACACCAAGTGGTACAAGACGCTCGTCTACGGCTTGTCCGGGATGCTGAGTGGGCTGGCGGCGGTCATCCTCACTGCGCGGCTGAATTCGGCACAGCCTATTGCCGGGATCATGTACGAGCTGGACGCGATCGCAGCAACGGTAATCGGTGGAACCAGCCTCATGGGGGGTGAAGGCAGAGTCGTCGGCACGCTAGTCGGAGCTTTGATCATGGGGGTGCTGAGGAACGGCCTGAACCTCTTGGGAGTCTCCTCGTTCTTGCAGCAAATTGTCATCGGGTCCGTTATCATCGTCGCCGTCCTGATCGATATGGCGTTGAAAAGGCAGAAATAGGCGGACCCTGGGAGCGCAGGCGAGACGCCTGCGCTCCCAGGGAGGCCTGGAGGAGAGAATGAAGCTGCGCTCGTTTGTTCTCTTACTTTCCCTAATCGTCCCGATTCTCTTTCACTCCGCCTGTCAGCGCGGCGTCCAGCGAGAGGGCGCCGGGCCGGAGGTGGCGCTCGTCCTTAAGACGCTGAACAATCCCTTTTACGTCGACATGGAAAAAGGCGCCCGGGAAGCCGCCCAGAAACTGCGTATCCGCCTCGTCGTGCAAGCGCCTGATCGAGAGGTCGACGTCGAAAAGCAGATGCAGATCGTCGAGAATCTGATTCAACGGCGGGTTGCCGCTATCTGTCTGGCGCCCTGCGGTTCGCGGGAAATCGTTCCCGTCATCGCAAAAGCCAATCGGGAACGTATTCCGGTTTTGATCCTCGACACTCGCGTGGATGCCGAGATACTGCGGCAAGCAGGTGGGTCGGTGACGACCTTCATTGGTTCGGACAACTTTGAGGGCGGGCGAATCGCCGGAGAGTTCATCGTCAAGACGATCGGCGGGAAAGGACAGGTGGCGATTCTCGAGGGGATCCCGGGGCACGAGACCAGCGATGAGCGCACGCGCGGTTTCCGAAAGGCCTTGAGCGGAAGCCCGGGGATTGAGATTGTGGCGTCCCAGACCGCCAACTGGGAGCGAGACCAGGGATTCAACGTCTTTCAGAACATTCTCCAATCTCACGCAAAGGTCCAGGCCCTGTTTGCCTGCAACGACCTGATGGCTCTCGGAGCGCTGGAGGCGGTTGCCGCTGCGGGCAAGACCGGAGCGATTCGCGTCGTAGGGTTTGACTTCTTAGCCGATGGGCGGGAAGCCATCCGGAGCGGGGCGATGGACGCGTCTATTGCCCAGCATCCGTATGATATTGGGAGACTCGCCGTCGAAAACGCCCATCGGGCCATCAAAGGGGAGCCGGTTCCTCGGGAGATTCCCGTGCCCGTAGAACTCATCACGAGGACGAACGTCAGCGAGTCTGCAGGAGGAACCCCTTAGTCGAGCCCCGTCAATGATGTACACGTGTAAAATTCCTTGACAACCGGACCTTTTACGGGTAGCGTGTGCCTCCGGCATCTCAGGCTCGCGGGGCGGCGTCTATTGTGTCTCGATGGCAGCAGCTCGGGGCAGAAGACAGCCTGCTTTATAAGTCACGACTCTCTTCGACCGCTGCTGCGGGAGGTAACCAATGAGAACCAGACACGGCGTTTCCAAGTCGGTCCTGGGAATCCTAGCTTTCATCGTTTTGCTCACCTCGCCAACCATGGCTCAACTTGACCGGGCCACGCTGACGGGCACGATCACAGATCCGGCTGACTTACCCTTGGCGGGTGCGTCTGTGAAGGCAATTCACAAGGGTACCGGTCTCGAGCGGGAAGCAGTTGTCCCGGATAGCGGAGCCTTCACCTTGCCCGCCTTGCCCATAGGCCACTATACCGTCACGGTGTCGGCGCAGGGCTTTAGGTCCGTGCGATTCGACAACGTCGAATTACAGGTTGGCACGGTCCGGACTTTGGATGTTCGCCTCGACATCGCGAGCGACGTAGTCGAGGTGGAAGTGCGGGGGGAAATCGAACAACTGCAGCGTACGTCAGCCGAGATCGGCAACGTCATCCAGGATAACCAGATCGAATCGCTACCGGTGAACGGGCGGCACTGGGCAGGCCTCATGCTGTTGACGCCGGGCGCCGTCAATACCGGTTCCGGCAGCCAGGACTCCACGCGCTTTGCCGGCCGCGCGAACGACGACAATAACTGGACGCTGGACGGCGTGGACAACACGGCGATCAAGGATCCGACCTACGGCAGCAATATCCGCCTGGTGGTCAGCATGGATTCCATCGCGGAATTCAAGGTGAGCTCCTCGCTCTATTCGGCCGAATCGGGCGGCGGCATGGGCGGCCAGGTCCACCTGGTATCCAAAAGCGGCTCCAACGATTGGCACGGCGGTCTTTTCGAGTACGTGCGCAACGACATCTTCGACGCCCGGACCGTTTTTGACGGCCCCGAGCTTCCGCCCTTCCGTTTGAACCAGTTTGGAGGCAACATCGGCGGGCCGATTGTGAAAAACAAGGCATTCTTCTTCTTCAATTACGAGGGCCTGCGCCAGCGCAAAGGGTCGACCTACATCTCTCAGGTCCCCAGCAGCCTTCTACGCTCCGAGGTGCTCGCGGTTTCGCCCGAGCTAAGGCCTCTGATCGACCAGTACCCGACCGGCATCCGTCCCACGAACGATCTGTACGTCGATGACTTCGTCACGGACTTTTCCAACTCGAGCGACGAGGACAGCATGACGGTGCGGGTCGATTACAACATCTCTGAAAAAACGACTCTGTACGGCCGATGGACCTACACCGATCACTACAGCACCAGCCCCAGCGGTCTACGCAAAGAGTGGTTCGACGGCGAATCCCAGCGGCCGCAGAACTGGGCTCTGCAGCTGCAGCGTACCTTCAGCCCCTCTTTGCTGAACGAAGCGAAGCTGGGAGTCAACCGCGTTCCGCGCGTGGAAGGGAACTTCGGCGCCTTCGAGGCGATGGAGTTCGGTATCCCCGGCCTCACGACCGTGCCGCGCAACGGGGAACAATCCGAGATAGGCACCACGGCATCGCTTATTGATAACCTCAGCCTTTACAAGGGTCGCCACAGTTTCAAGTTTGGCGTCGAAGTGCGCAAAATCTGGATGAATGTGGGCTGGTCGCCGTCCCGCAGCGTCGGTTTCGACAGCTTGGAGGACTTCATCGACAACAAGGTGGACGGTATTGACATCGACG
>Ga0105104_10002663_pt1 | contig 12920 bp, 9 predicted proteins | sample PPLLaktember2015_3_FD_87034 | JGI IMG/M metagenome (GOLD analysis project Ga0105104, IMG submission 87034) | Freshwater sediment microbial communities from Prairie Pothole Lake near Jamestown, North Dakota, USA - PPLs Lake P7 Core (6) Depth... | ecosystem: Environmental > Aquatic > Freshwater >...
CGATTGATCACTTCATTCAAGGCATTGATCAATGCCAGGTCATCATTCCTTTGCTGGAGTTTGATTTCCGCCTGTTTGCGCTCGGTGATATCGCGATAGTTGATGACAATCGCACTGACACTCGGCTCGTCCAGCATGTTCGTGGCAATTGCCTCCGCCCAACGCCATGTGCCGTCGGAATGGCGCAGGCGGAAGATACCATTTTGGCGACCGCCTGGCTCCTGTGTAAGTTTGGTATATACGCTGCGGGTCCACTGCAGATCATCCGGGTGCATCAACTCGAAAATATTATGTCCTGTAAATTGGTCTGGCGCATAATTTAGCATACGGATCGTTGCCGGGCTTTCCCAAATCAATGTGCCATCAGCTTTCAGAAGGGAGATATTATCCAACCCATTCTCGATTAACGCGCGAAAACGCTTCTCACTATTTAGAAGCGCTTCCTCGGCCTGCCTGCGCGCGATCAGTAACTCTTTTTCCTCCAGCGCGTGGATTACAGCGGGCCCCAATCGTTTGAGGTTCTCCTTAATAACATAATTGTTCGCGCCGGCCTTCATGCAATCCGCCGCTACGTCTTCGCTGATCGAACCGGTCCAGATGATCAGAGGGGTAAGCGGCGCGTGTTGAAGCGCCAGTTGCAAAGCCTGCATGCCATCGAAGTGAGGCAGGCTATAGTCCGACAAAATCAGATCCGGTTGGAAAACTTCCAACGCCTTCAGAAAATCCTGGCGGGTTTCCACAACTGTAAATTCACAGTCTTTTAATACCTTACGGATCGTATGGATGGCCAGATCGGCATCTGCTGCCATGTCTTCAACGATAAGGATGCGAGTCGGCTTTTTCATGCTTTTTCCTTTGTACTCATTTCAATGTATGATTCACCATCAACCAATAAACACCCACCTTGCTCATGGCTTCTATAAATTCATCGAACTGCACCGGCTTGATCACATAACCATTGGCACCCAGGTCGTAGGCCGCCCTTATATCCGGGTCTTCCGCCGAAGAGGTTACTATGACGACCGGGATGGTATGCAGGCGCGGATCACTTTTCATGCTGCGCAATACTTCCAATCCATTCACCTTGGGCAATTTCAGATCCAGAAGGACAACCATCGGTGAGATATCGATTTGGCGGCCTTCATATTTACCCCGCCCAAACAGAAAGTCCAGGGCTTCCGCGCCGTCTTCGACATGAATGAGCCGGTTGGCAAGATTATGCCTTTTCAGGGCACGGATGGTCAGTTCGGCATCCCGCGGATTGTCTTCCACCAATAGAACTTCTACAATGCTGCTGTCATTCATGGGAATTCTCCTTGCGGGGCAGAGCAAAATAAAACGTTGCGCCCTTCTCCATTTCTCCTTCCGCCCATACGCGGCCTCCGTGCCGACGGATGATCCGCTGCACAATTGCCAGACCCACCCCTGTCCCTTCGAACTCACTTTCGCCATGCAATCTTTGGAAGACGCCAAACAGCTTGTCCACATATTCCATGTCGAAACCTGCGCCGGTATCGCGCACATAGTAAATGTATTCATCGTTACTCTGCTTGCTGCCTACCTTGATGACCGCTCGTTCCTTCTTCGACGTGAACTTGATCGCGTTGGCAAGCAGGTTGACCCAGACCTGACGGATCAGCGACGGGTCAGCCTGCACGGCCGGCAGTTTTGTGATCTGAAAATCGATCCGCGCCGGATCTTCACTCTTTAACAATTCGTTAAATATGGAAACCGCCAGGGATTTCATATCAATTTTGGATGTAAACATTTGCTTGCGGCCGAGGCGCGAAAATGCCAGCAGGTCATCGATCAGTTGTCCCATGCGGCGCGCTTCCGCGCTGATCGTGCCGCAGATCCGTTTGCCTTCCGCATCCAGGTTCGTCTCATAGTCCTCCACCAGGATGCGCGTATAGCCATCGATGGCGCGTAAGGGGGCGCGCAGGTCGTGTGAGACGGAATAGGAAAAGGCCTCCAGTTCCTTGTTGGCAGCCTCCAGCTGGGCGGTGCGTTCGATGACGCGCTGCTCCAGTTCTTCATTCAAGCGGCGGATTTCATCCTCCACCTGTTTGCGCTCAGTGATATCCTGAAAAATTCCCTGCATTTTGATGACCTTGCCATCGCTCATAATTGGCAGGGATACTGTTCTTACCCATTTGCGATTGCCTTTCGCACTGAGCATCTCCAGCTCCAGGTCATACGGTTTACCGAGCTCGATCGCTTCTTTGATCGCCTGATCGATCTTCGTACGCGACTCGCCGAGATAGAAGCTCAGACCTATTTCGACGCTGGTCTCCTTGGAAGGATCGAGATCATGGATTTTGGCGACTTCATCTGTCCATGTTCCGTGTAGAGTTTGTGCGTCAAACTCCCAGCCGCCAACTTTTGCCATTTCACTGGTCAGGTGGAGCAACTTATCTTTAAGCTGCAGCGCCTCCTCGACCTGTTTGCGCTCAGTGATGTCGCGCACAATACTGATCAGGGTTCGCATGCCGCCGATGGTCGCCCCCTGTGAACTTACCTCGACGGGGAAAGTCGTGCCATTTTTGCGCAGGTGGATGGTCTCGAAGAGAATGCCTCCGGCGTCTGCTTGCATCATCTGCTCAGCGGTCAGGTCTCGGGTATCCCTGGCACGCAGGTCCCGAACGGTAAGTGCCAGCAGTTCCTCGTGAGTGTAACCATAGGCCTGTGCCGCCGCGGCGTTTGCCTCCAGAATACGCCCATCTTCACGTCGGAGGAAAAGGATGATATCCCGGCTGTGTTCCGATAACAACTCGAAGCGGCGCAGGTTCTCCTCGGCCCGCCTGCGCTCAGTGATATCGCGGTCGATTCCCAGCAGCACATCCCGCCCCGCCAGTGAGATCAGGGACGTCGACACTTCGATGGGGAACACCGATCCGTCTTTGCGCCGGTGCAACGTTTCATAACGTAGAACATTCGCTTGTCGGATGTTTGCCAGATATTCATCAAGCTCAGTGGATGGGAATGGGCTTGGGTTAAGGATATCAATGGGTTGCCCAATGAGTTCGTCGCGTGTGTACCCATTCATCTGGCAGGCGACGGTATTGCAATCCAGGATGGGCCAGTTGCCATGGGGATCGATCAGCACGATCGCATCGGGTGAGGCTTCGAACAGGGTGCGGAACTGTATGCTGCTTTCCAATAAAGCAGTCTCCACTTGTTTACGCTCGGTAATGTCCCGGCCATATAAATTAACATAATTGGCATCTGGAATTGGGGCAATGATGATCGAGTAAATGGTATCCTGGCAGCGAACATCTATCGTTTTTCTTGTTCCTGCGTCGATCAATTCCTTGATCAATGCCAGCCAGTCAGGGGGAAGATCGTCCCCGACCTGGCAGTGCAAATCATTTAGCAGGAGTTCACTCGCGGCATTGGCATAGATGATTTTCCCTTCATAGGTGGCTCGCAAAACCGGGTTTGGGTTTTCATCGGGGAAGCGTGCCAGGCTTTTGCTCTGTTCTTCTGCCTGCTTGCGTTCCGTGATGTCTTGTACGGCACCGTACAACCCCACGACGCGTTCCTGGTCTGCGTCCCATACTGGGTTGGAAAAATCCTGCAGCCAGCGTAACTCGCCACTTTTCGTGATCACGCGCATTTCCACAGAATCAGCCTGCCCGGAAAGAACCTGCTGCATGTGCTTCATAAGAACAGGCATATCCTCGGGATGGATAAGTTTTTGCCATAAGCCGGGTGTTTGTGCTTCTTCAAATGTGTAACCGGTGATGCGTGTAAAAGATTCAGTGATCCATTCGGGGATGATGTTGCCATCTACTTCAACCCGATCCCGGTAGGCATAGTCGCTGGTAAGTTCCGATACGATCCGATAGCGTTCTTTGGAGTCTTGCAGAGCCTTCTCAGCCATCTGGCGTTCGGTGATGTCCTGGGCAGTCGCCACGCGGTACAACAATTCTCCATCGTCGCCCAGCATGCTCACCAGGTCCATTTGGACCGGGAAGGTGGACCCATCCTTTCGGAGCATGTGAGCTTCATAGCGGGTATGTCCGATCTGATCTGCCCTTTCAACGTTGCGTCGCACTTTTTCATGGTCTATGGGAGCGTATAAGCTTAAGATGGCGGAACCGACAATATCTTCCACCCTGCATTTATGCATACCTGCAAAGGCGGGATTGCAAACTACAAGCCGATTTGTGACCGGGTCGCCAATTGCGATCCCATGAGCGCAGCCATTAAACGCATCTGCCCACTGCCGGAGTTCGTCCCGGGCTTGTTTGTTTTCCGTTATGTCCTGGACCAGTGCAAAGAATCCTTTTACCCGTCCATCAGCTGCTTTATCGGGAACATAGGTGGCATGTATAAAACGTTCTCCCAGGGAGTAGGAGATCGCACTTTCATAGGTTACGGGTTCCCCCTGCAATGCCTTCTCTATGTATTCGGAAATTGTTTGATAGGCTGTGTTGCCAATGACTTCCTCCACCGCTTTTCCCCGTGTGCTATCCCCAAACCACTCTTCATACGTTCTATTGGTGAACTGATAACGCCTATCTTTATCCACGTAGGAGATCAATACCGGCAATGCATCCGTGATCTGCTGCAACTGCGCCTTACTCGCGCGCACTACGGCCGTATTGCGCTGGATCAGCCAGTAGAGCAGCAGGGCTGTCACCAGCACATAGCCCCAGCCTTTGTACAAGCCGATCGTAGTCAGCATTTCCTGGTCCCGGGCTATGCTCGCCGCGGCTCTATCGGAGAGCAGGATCCATAACCCTCCGATGAACAGGTACAGGATGGCGATTTCGATGGCACCCCAGTTATGATTTTTGGGCAGGCGAGGGGTCTGATATTTGTTCATAAAAGCCTCATATCCTCGTACTTACAGAAAATTCGCTCCACGCATGTCTGACGCCAAAGTGGCGAAAAAGCACCAAAAAAAACAGGATTACTCACAAAATCATTTTGCTGTCCCTCAAAAGCCATGCATATGGGGGGATTCCCTACCCTTGCGATACTGGTATTTACCTGCAACTAATAAGGATTGCTTGTTTCGAAATGCCCTGCCAGCCCATCCAAATCCCCACAATCCCATATAAAACAAAAAGCTCCTGCAGGAGCTTTCACTTTGCCTGAACTATTCGCAGCCGATTGTATTAGTATCTTCCGCTCACGCCTTCCCAGGTAATGAAGCGGACATCGTCTTTCGTGCTGTTCTTCACCTCATACATGATTTCGTCAGCCATGTTGATCATCTGTTCCGCCGAGTGAGGAGGCGCCAGGCAGGTCACCGCACCCATACTGAACGTCACAGGAAAATTTCTTCGTCTCATCTCTGCCTGAAGATGGGCACGCACCTTCGAAAGGACGACCTGCGCCTGCAGCTGATGAGCAGACGGCAGCAGCAGGGCAAATTCATCGCCGCCCACCCGCGCGATCGTATCGGTGCTGCGCAATTGAGATTTCAGTTCGCTGGCAATACAGCGCAGCACCTCATCGCCGATTTTATGGCCAAACAGATCGTTCACCAGTTTAAAGTTGTCAATGTCGATGTAAACCATAGTGATGGGATGTGGATAGCGGCGAATGCGGTTGATCTCCATTTGCAGCAATTCATCGAAGTAACGTCTGTTGACTGCACCGGAGACAAAATCGGTGCGCGCCGCGAGGCGTTCCTCCCTCCTCGAATTATGCAATTCAGCAACCAGAAAAGTAACCACAACAAAGAAAAAGGTGCTGAGCAGGGTGTTCCAGAAATAAATGCCTGGGTGGGAGTATGTCTGGCCCGCCGCGCTCTCGGCGCCCAGCAGGGTGAGAGCACTCAGGAAGGACAATGCCAATCCGGTGGTTTGATTCACAGACCACGTCACCAGGACGATGGGTGCCAAATAAAACAACGAGAAGGTGATTTCGTTGCCGGTCAGGTAATCCACCAGGCCGAGCAGACCAACCGATACAATTCCTGTCACGGTCCAGAAACGGGGCGTCCCCTTTTCAAGACTTTCGAGTACCTTTTGTATGTTCAAGCTCTGTAATGTCCTCCACGGGCGTACGGCTTCTACTTCACATCGCCTGTGAAACCCCGGATTAAATAATGCACTCGCTGTCAGATTGAGGGGCCAACCCAGGCAGCGAGTAAATGTATTTTACACCATTTTATATCTCCAACTGTCCAGGGCCTCTGTTTCCAGGCACATCCCGCGCCTCGGTCGGAGCACCTGCTGTCCACCTGGCTAGGTGGAAACTCCCCCAGTGGTGGGGGAGTTTTTGATCCCAAAACATTAAACTGGAAACATCGAAATCATATTACTAACAAGGAGTCGGATATGGGCGCCACAACAACGATCACCTTTTCACCATTCCGGGCGATGTGGAAAACCTTCACCTGGATGTTCCGTTTTCTTGGGCTGGCGGTTTTGTACTTCATTCTCTTTGCCTTTGGCGGAGGACTCGTAGCTCCCTACCTGCCGGCCGCCCCGGCCGAGCCGGGACCGGTGCCCCAAATGACCGGATTGTTGATCGTCTGTGCTGCTACTGTCCTGGTCATTATGCTGATGATTAACAGTTCGCGCTGGTACGGTTGGAAGCTGGTCATCGCGCTCTCAGTCGCTTTTTACCTGGTGATGACGCTGGTCACACAGCTCGAAGCCTGGTACTTCCTTCTGGGCAACACGATTGGACCTGAACTCATGATTCGTCTCTTCCTGCAGGGAATTCCCACGGCATTCGTTTTCGTTCCGGTGGCTGTCCTCATGATGGGACGCGGGCGCGCCCCTGCGAGTGGAACCGCCTCTGCGGAGATCGTTTCCATGTCTCTCAAGGAATGGCTCTGGAAACTCGGGGTTATCTACGTAGCCTATCTGGTGTTGTATTACAGTGCAGGCTATTTCATTGCCTGGCAAAACCCGGACGTGCGCGCGTTTTATGGTTCGCCTGGCGATGCCCGACCTTTCTTCCAGCAGATGGCGCATATTTTTGTCAACGATCCATGGTTGACGCCCTACCAACTGCTGCGTACGTTGATCTGGGTCGCGGGCGCATATCCGATCATCCGCGGCTCCCGACTCCCTCTCTGGCAGACTGCGCTCATTGTTGGTCTGGCACTCAGCGTGCCGCAAAATATTGGTCACATCCTGCCCAACTCCCTCATCCCGTTGAACAGTGTGCGCATCAGCCATTTCATCGAAACCGCCTCCTCCACCTTTGTCTTTGGCCTGATCGTCACCTGGCTTTTGTATCCCAGGCAGATGACAAGGGTTTCATAGAAAGACAAGCCTGTCTTTTCGGACGTCAACCGTTCGCTGACATGAGGCGTCATCCTTCTGAATGCGTATACAGACATAGACATAGACATAGAATTCGAAAGGAGAATTTTTTATGAATACCAGTCGATCTGGACTTTTCTGGGGGATCCTGTTGATCGGCGCAGGCGCATTGGCGCTGGCACGCCAACTGGGATACATCGACGATTCCTTGCCACTGGTCTGGGAAGGGATCTTTGCGGTGGTGAGCCTGCTGGCATTGATCAATTATGCGTTGAGCGGATGGAAACAATGGGCATGGCTCTTTCCCGCAGGCGTTTTCGGTGGCCTGGCTGTGACGGTCGCGCTGGCTTCGGCAAACATCGACAATGCTGCCGTCGCCTCCCCGCTGTTCCTCGGCCTCATCCTGCCGTTCGCGGCTGCCTACCTGACGGACCGTTCCCGCAACTGGTGGGCGCTGATCCCCGGCGGCGTGATGACCTTCCTGGCGCTGGTCACACTCCTGGTCGACTCCACGGCAGGCGATGAATGGGTCGGTGCATTGTTCCTCTTTATGATTGCCGTCAGCTTCCTGGTTGTGTATCTCAGCAACCGGACACGCCTTTGGGCGCTGCTCGTCGCGTATATCGTTGCCGTACTGGGCATCGCTCCGCTGATGTCGATGGGCGGGCGCGACGCGGAATACTACGGGCCCATTTTCCTCTTCGCAGTTGCCCTGCCGTTCCTCTTCGTCTACTTCCGCTATCCGGAACATTGGTGGGCGATCATCCCGGCCGGCGCTGTGGGGACCATAGCCGTGATCGCCGCGCTTTCCATCTCCGGGGTCGTCGACTTCGAAAGGGAGGACGCGTTCATGACGGCCCTGCTGATGGCTGGACTCGCCGTCACCTTCGCAGTATTGTGGCTGCGGCATGGTCAAGCCTGGGCAAAGATCGTGACGTTCATCCTGGCGGCACTGGCAGTTGCCTCGGTTTTCTTCATAAGCTATTACCGGATTTTCTGGCCCGCGGCAATTATTCTGGCAGGAATCTATTTGCTGTACACTGCCCTGCGTCCCAAAAGCGCCTGATCTTGTTAATGAATGATTAGAATACTCCCCGGGAACGGGGAGTATTGCTTTTTCGCTGGGAATTCGGCGTGTTGTCGGCCGGGCTGCTGGCTGGCGCGGCGGCGATTGGGTTGTTATTGTCCGATGCATTCGCCCCGCCGGATGGTTTACTGGTGCTGTCCTTCTTCTCTTTGCCTAGATCGTGCAGTTCACTTCCCGGACCCTAAAACAATAGGCATGTCCATTTGACCAGTCAAAAGACTCCCCAGCGCAGGGGCCGTCTTTTTTATTGTGAAGATAGGATTAACATGGAAAGCAAGACAACATGAAACGTACCTCCTGGCTTCATGATTTCTGGAAGATACCCCTCTGCGGGCTGGCATTTTTAATCGGCTTTTTACCCGGCGGACAACCGGCAAAAGCGTAAGAAACTGTCTGACAACGCGGTGACGCCCACCCCGGAAGCCGGATCAATCATCCTTCAGTCATCCTTCGCTCATCCTATAGTCATCCTATAGTGCGCCCGATTGCGTCCAAAACGACCTGTCACTGCATGGAGGGCGATCCTGCGACCCTAAAAATAAATGCAGAGTCTGGCCGATCACGCGGGACCCTGGTTTCCGTCCCGACAAGAAAGGGGATCGTCACCAGGCTCTTCCGGCTCGGAAGCGCCACATTCAAAACTCTGCGAACGTGTCTGAAACGTCATGTTCTGGCGCGCTTCCATTGGGAGCAGGATTGCAGCGCTGCCACAGAGAATATTCTCATCGCTGCTGACCGCACTATCCATTCGGATAGTGAAAAACTCCCCCAGCGACGGTGGAGTTTTTTGTTCCCTCGAATTACGATAAAAGCCGAAAGGAAATATCAGATGAAAAAGTTCCTCAGGCTCGTTGGCGTTCTTTGCGCGGTGGCAGTTGTCGGTGTAGGAGTGATCGCTGCACTCCTGCCGTGGATGGATCGCTGGGGTGCGACGAACGAAGAGATCGCTGCCTCGTTTCCCGGAGACGAATTAATCCCCTCCCCACGTGTTTTCTACAATCGTGCCATTACCGTGAATGCCTCTCCCGAAGAAATCTACCCGTGGATCGTCCAGCTCGGCGCAGAGCGTGGCGGCATGTACAGTTATACCTGGTTCGAAACAAACATTCTGCAATGCGAGTTGATCAATGCCGATCGTATCCACGCAGAATGGCAGGACTTGAACGTGGGTGACAAGGTCAAGATGTGCCCCGGTGATTTTGGACCCACTCCTTACGAAGTGGCGGTCATGGAACCAAATTATGCCGTCGTGATGGGTCACCAGGAAGATGACCAGTGGCTGGATGTCTGGCAGTTCATCCTTGTTCCACAAACGGACGGCACGACGCGCCTCATCCTGCGCTCACGCGATCTGAAAACCGGTGGGTTCTGGGATGTCATCCGACCGGGGGTGTTCATTATGGAACGCGGCATGTTGCTGGGGATCAAGGAACGCGCCGAGAGGTGAACAATCGGCTGGTTTCAAAAGGATAGAACCATGTCTCTCCATATTTATGAGCAGGGTCCGGAAACTGCACCGACGATCGTCTTTTTGCATGGAGGCGGAGGAGCTGGCTGGATGTGGCAGCCGCAGTTGGAGGAACTGGCGGATTTCCACATACTTGTCCCTGACTTGCCGGAGCATGGACAAAGCGCGACAATCAAGCCTTTCCGCATCGAGGATAGCGCCATCCGTGTAGCTGAACTAATCCGGACCCGCGCTCATGGTGGCAAAGCTCATGTTGTGGGACTTTCCGAAGGTGCGCAAATTACGCTTAAGTTGGTAGCCACCGAACCACAACTCGTCGATCATGCCATTCTCAGCAGTGCTCTCGTCCGCCCCATCCCTGGTGCGGGCCTGCTACCCCCTGGACTGATTGCCCTTGCTGCTAAGTGGTCGGTTGAGCCCTTCAAGAATGTTGATTGGTGGATTCGCCTCAACATGAAATATAGTGCTGGAATTCCCGAAATATATTTTCCACAGTTCAAAAGGGATTTTCAAAATCTTAGCGGAGAACTTTTTGCTCATGTTATGGTCGAAAACCAGCATTTCCGGCTGCCAAAAGGATTGGAGCGGGTCAGCGTGCCAACGTTGGTCGTGGCAGGAAAGAGGGAATATGGCATCATGCGGAAGTCCGTACGCGAGATTGCAACCGCCATCCCGAGTGCAAAAGGGTTCCTGGTCACACACTCCCGAACTCTGTCTGTTGCAGAGGAACATAATTGGAGTATGACCACCCCGGAGTTGTTCACTCAGATGGTCAGGGCATGGCTCATCGAAAAGCCTCTACCTGTCGAACTGCAACCGCTAAAATAAAAATGAGGTCCAAATGAAACACGTTCACGTCTCTTTGTTTCTGCTGTTTGTATTCATCATCGGTGCGTGTGCGCCTGTAACTCCCGCGCGCCCGCCGGCGCAAGCGGACGCTCCAACCCCGGTAAACACGTCAACTATCCCTGTTCCGACGCAGACCTACAATTCAATGAACATGATCAAGATGCCTGCTCCATCTTTATCAGAGAACCTGATCGGGGAACCTGCCGAACGGACACTCTACGTTTATTTACCGCCTTCCTACAACACCTCGGATCAACGCTATCCGGTCGTTTATTATTTGCCCGGGTACAGTGACAGTATGATGATCGGTGTTCGCCTGCCGGATGATATGGACGCGCTGATCGCAAGCGGAACAGTCAGGGAGATGATCCTGGTCGTCGCCAGCGGAGCCAATAAACTGGGTGGCGGCTTCTATGTCAATTCACCGGTGACGGGCAATTGGGAGGATTTCATTGTGAAGGATGTCGTCGGTTATGTTGACAGTCACTTCCGCACATTGCCGCAGGCTGAGTCGCGCGGCATCAGCGGGCATTCCATGGGCGGTTTTGGTTCCTTGAATATCGCCATGCGCTACCCCGATGTCTTTGGTGCAGTCTACAGCCTGAGTCCCGGTTTGTTCGATAAAAACGGATTGGAAGAGTCACTCTTTGCCAGTGAGGCGGCAATTACGAACTTCATTAAGTATGAAAATAACCTGGCAGCGTTATCACTGGAGGAAGCAACCAGGAAGATGTTGTCTTCCCCCGATCGATTCACACTGGCATACGCTTATGCCTTTGCGCCAAACCCCGACAGGCATCCGCCCTATTACGATTATCCCTATGCAGAAGTGGGTGGACAGCCGGTCCGCGAGGAGGCGGTCTGGACAAAATGGGAGAGCGGCTTCGGCGGGATTACCGAAGAAGCAGTCGAATACAAAGATAACCTGCTAAAACTCAAAGGCATCGTCGTCGACTACGGCACCGCTGATGAGAACGGCTGGATTCCCAGGGGCTGTGAGTATTATGGCGAGCAGCTTGCTGCTGCAGGCATACCGGTCAAACTGGAAAGTTACAATGGAAATCACGGCGGCCAGATCGGGGCCCGCATACGTGATTACATGCTGCCATTCTTCTCAGAGCTGTTGAAATTCGAATAGAAGAAGGAAAAATGCATCGCAAACAACTCACTGTATTCTTTAGCCTGCTTGCAGTCTATGCCCTCACTGCCTTTGCTACCTACGCCTTCTTTGCTGATGAACTCGCTGCCTCTGCAGGCATGTCCATGCCTGATATGGGAGTCTCCAATGCCGTACTTGGACTGGCGAACGCGGGCATTATTCTTGTTGTCTATGGCATCCTGGGTCTGCTGGGATATTGGTTTGCACGCATACTTGGCTTGCCGGGCATATTTAGTGAAGATGGAGACTGGCGGCGCTGGTTCTTCATTCCAATTTTGCTGGGTCTGGTTTGCGGGGTGTTTGTCGTCCTCGGAGATCTTCTGTTCGCTTCCATCAATGACTTTGGCAGATTCCCACATCCTCCCTTTCCGGTTTCCATCCTTGCCTCGTTGAGTGCAGGAATCGGGGAAGAGATGCTCACACGCGGATTTGTATTTGGCTTATGGGGGCTGATCCTCAATTGGCTGCTCAAGCGCTTCAACGGTCGCACCGTCGCGTTGTGGATCGCCAATGTGATCGCCGCGCTGGCTTTTGGTGCCAGTCATCTTGGAACGCTTTTCGTTCTGACGGGTGCCTCCTCCATGGCTGACTTGAGTCCCGTTTTACTGGTCGAAACTTTCCTGCTCAATGGCATCATGGGATTGATTGCAGGCTGGCGCTATATGAAAGATGGCCTGGTCGCCGCGGCGGGAGTCCACTTCTGGGCGGATGTTGTCTTCCATGTGATGTGGGGATTGTTCTAATTTCGTAGGGGCGGATCGTGATCCGCCCCTACGAAAGGCTGTGTTCGGCGAAGAAGTCCCAGATAACTTGCGCGGGTTCGATCGCATCGGTCCATTCGTGCCCGCCGCCGTGGATCGTGTACAAAATGACCTCGACACCCGTGCGGCAGTTGCTCCATGTAGCCTGTGTCACTTGGTCGCTTTGATCCAGGCTGGAAGGTTTTGTGTCGCAGCCATTGCGCGTCGCCCAGGAGGAAGCCCACTGCGGGATGGGAACACTGATCGCATAATATGCTGCCGGTGGTTCCTTCGCATCCGGGTAGCCGCTGTATGGAATGATCAGGTCGTCTGTGCCATGGATGCCAAGCACCGCGACCGGCCGCTTAGGGGAGCATTCCTC
>Ga0105104_10002664_pt1 | contig 12920 bp, 13 predicted proteins | sample PPLLaktember2015_3_FD_87034 | JGI IMG/M metagenome (GOLD analysis project Ga0105104, IMG submission 87034) | Freshwater sediment microbial communities from Prairie Pothole Lake near Jamestown, North Dakota, USA - PPLs Lake P7 Core (6) Depth... | ecosystem: Environmental > Aquatic > Freshwater >...
AGGAAAAGGCGAAAATGGGTCGCGGAGGGTAGTCTTTGTTTGAGGTGCGCGGCGAGACAATCCGAGGGGACGACGTCGAAGCCCGCGCCCGGCAGCAGCATAATACCCGCTTCCTTTGCCTGATTGTCCATCCCCGCCAAAGTCTCATACCCTGGGATCTCGCCGCTGATATCCACGTAATGACGTTTTGTCCGCAGGCAGGCTTCCGCCATTTGACGGAACGTATGCACGAACGGACCAGCGCAATGTAAAACGGCATCCACTTCGCTTAAGGCAGCCTCCAGTTTTGTTGTTTCATTCAATGAAAAAGAGCGATATTCAAGATTGTATTTTTCTGCCTGCGCGCGCAGTTTCTTTTCACTCCGTCCCGCAAGGCTGGGATGTAACCCCTCTTTCAACGCGAGATCAAGGATGAGTTGACCGGTGTAGCCGTAGGAACCGTAGATGAGGAAATTATTCATACAAATGTTTAAACGTTTGAACGTTCAACGTTTAAACGTTACAACCGTTTCACAAAATGCACTAGCCGCTCCGCCTCTTCATAGCCCAGTTTCAGATGAGCGGCGATGCTGGTTTCATTCTCCAGCCAGGTGTCTGATGCCATTTCAACGCAGCCTTTTTCACGTGCCCATGTCTCTGCAACGTGCACCAATTCCCGGCCGAGTTTCTGTCCACGAAGATGTTCATCCACGTACCAGGCTTCGATATAGCCAACGGGAGAGGTCTCACAGCCCTCGCCATAGTCGCGGAGTGCCGCTTCGATAAAGGCGACCCGCTCCCCGCCCGCGTTGGAGGCAACGAAGACCGCGTAGTCCGCGTCTGCCAGCCGGTCATCCATATCGTAGTCCAGATATTCAGTGGGCGCCTCGGGCCAGAGTCCCTGGCGCATTCTCAGCCAGTCTGGTTTATCTTCATGCGTTGCGCGTCGAATCGTGAAGCTCATAATCCTCCATCAATCAAAGACCCTAAGGTTTGATGTTCCTTAGGGTCTTATTGTAAACTACTCTTCTGGCTCTTCGCCGCCTCGTTTGGAAAGACGGTGGTCGAGCATCAATACCGCTGTGCCTCGCTCTTCAATTAATCTAAGTTTGGCAACCAGCTCGGCGGCGTTCTTTTCCTCCTCCACCTGTTCGCTGATAAACCACTGTAGCATCACCTGCGCGGCATAATCCTTTTCCTGCAACGCCAGTTCATATAAGGCATGGATGGAGACTGTGACCTTTCCCTCATGCTCCGCTACCTGTTCGGCGACTTCAAGGTTCGATTTCCATTCCGTAGCTGGCGCGTCGATGGCTTTGAGCTGAACGTGTCCGCCGGCATCCAGAATAAACTCGTAGAACTTCATGGCATGTTCGCGTTCCTCATCTGCCTGGAGCCGCAGCCAGTGCGCAAATCCCATCAGATTCTTATCTTCGAAGTAGGCAGCCATCGACAGGTAAAGATACGAAGAGAAGAATTCCTTGTTGATCTGTTCATTCATGGCATCTTGCATTGTTTTTCCAATCATGTGAGCCTCCTAAAATTAATTATATTCTTTTTGTTAAACGTAAAAAAAGATAAACAGCACCGATCGCAGCAACGATCCATAACAAAACAATGATCGCTGCTCCAATTTTACCTGCGCTTCTATCCGCGTCGCGAGTGGCGGCCGTTACCCGGGCATCCTCCAATACCTGAGGTGGGATAAGCCGCACTGCAAGCCAGATCCCGCCCGGTGTGATGATCAAATCATCCAGATAACCTAGGACAGGAATGAAGTCTGGGATAAGATCGATGGGACTGAATGTGTGTGCCACAACGAAAAAGATCAAGGCCTTTGCATACCAGGGTGTGCGCGGGTCACGCGCCGCAATGGTTATTGCGTAGGCCTCCCTCTTCAGGGCACGCGCCCGGGTTTTGAACTGCTCCAACATCCCGGTTGGGTACATCATTCGCCAAACACAAAAAGTTCATTAAGTGACTCACGATGCAGATTGTGCCAAATGGCATCTGCAAAGATTGGAGCCACAGACAATATTTTTAGCTTCGGATGTCTTTTTTCAGGCGGTATGTACACTGTGTCCGTTGTGACGATTTCGCTGATTTGGGGGATATCCGCCAACCGCTCCAAACCACCCCGGGTGAACACTCCGTGGGTGCAGATGACCAGCATCTCTTCGATCCCTTCTTCGACCAGCAAACGGCTTAATTCATGGATCGATCCGCCCGTGGCGATCTCATCGTCATAGATGAGGGCCCGTTTGTGACCGCGCACCTGGTTTCCGACTAAACCACGTATCACTACTTCCGAGTCTGAAATGCGCTCCTTGTTCCCGGCGGCAATTGGCAACTTCAGAATGTTTGCAAAACGTGACGCAGACTTTGCCTGTCCCATATCTGGCGTAACCATGATGGCGGTGGTCAGGTCGCGGGTTTCAAGATATTCCTTGAAAACGAGCCAGCTGCTCAACGGGTCTGTGGGCAAACTGAAAAACCCGTGCACTTGGGGAGAGTGGAAGATCATGCTCATCACATGGGTAGCTCCGGCTGTTTTCAGCAGATCAGCCACCAGACGGGCGGTAATGGAAATGCGCGGCGCATCTTTCTTGTCGGAGCGGGCAAATGAGTAATAGGGGATGATCGCATGAACTTCAGAGGCTGCCGCTCCCCGGGCAATATCGAGCATCATCAACAACTCCATCAAATGATCGTTGACCGGTTGTGAAAGCGATTGCACGATGTAGACGCGCCGGTAACGCACGGTGGCGCCAAGTTGAATAAACATGTTGTCATTACTAAAGCGGCTGATGCGCGTATCATCCAACGGCACCCCCAGTTCATTCGCAATGTTTGCGGCCAGGGCCGGGTTCGAACTTCCACTGAAAAAACGAACCTGATCTGCTGGAATTGAAGCTCTGGTCATGCTGCCTCACTTTAAAATTCTTCTGGTAACACTGGGTCATCTTACACTGAGTTTATAAGAATTGAATGAAGTTTAAGTTAAGACCTTTCGTATTTCCCAGGAGGTGGAGTGGTCTGAAGCGCTGACCAACTCTGCCCCCAGCCTCTCGAGCAGACGTTTTGAAGCAGGATTTTCCACCTCCGTGGCGGTGATCACTTTGCAGAAGGGATGTGTGAACGCCCAATCGATCAGCGCCTGAATCGCTTCGCCCATGTACCCTTTGCCCTGATAGGCGGGGTCGATGCCGTAGCCGATTTCCGTTGAACAGTTTTCATCGGGGAAGCCTTTGAAGCCGAGCAGGCCGGCGCCCACATTTTCAGCCTTGATAATCACGAGCCAGTACGTCAACCAATCCTGTTGAGGAACATCCGCCTTCTGCATTTTCTTGATCTTCATCCCAATCGCACGCCGGACACGGTCTGTGATCAGAGGTCTCATCATGATGATGTTCAATGACTTTTCGAGAGCTTCTACATTCTGCAACATCAATTCCAGGTGTTTTTGATCCAGAGGGATAAGCTGTAATCGCTGCGTAAAAATAGGATTGTTCATAGGAAATAACTCCATCAGGCAAGGAACAAAACTGCCACGCCTGCGATGGCAAGCACTGTCCCGAGGATCGCCTGCCAGCCGATTTTCTCCTTGAACAGAAAATAACTGATTGGCAAAATGATGACAGGGGGCAGTGCCATAAGAGTACTTGCCACGCCGATTTCGGCATGTTGGACTGCAAGTAGTGAGGCGGATACACCCAGCAAGGGTCCCATCACTGCGCCGAGGGCGAGCAGCGGAATTGCCCTGGGTTTCTCACGCAAAGCTGCGATCGTTGCACTTGTTTTGCCTTGAATGCCAGTCCAGGCCCAGATAAAAATAACTGCGGCGAGCATGCGGATGGCATTGGCCTGAAAGGGTGAAAAATCTCCGAACATCCCCTGCTTCGAAAGGACCAGCCCAACCGCCTGACCCAGTCCTGCCAGCACACCAAAGAGCACACCGCGCCGGGTATGTCCATGGGGTGTATTGGGCGGTTCCTCATGAGACATGACCACCCAGGCAATCCCGGCCAGCGCCAGGACGATGCCTGTGATCTGTAAAGCTGTCAGAATTTCACTGAAGAATACCCATGCAATGATGGAACCAAAAATCGGGGCAAGGCTCAACAGCAGGGTGCCAAGACGTGGTCCCAGCGAGACCAGGGCTTGGAAGAGGAATGCGTCCCCAAGCGCGAGGCCGATGACCCCGGAAAGCCCCAGCCAAATCCAGCGTGACGATTCGGCGGAAAATGGCAACGGCTCACGAAAGAGGATGATATTGAGAACGATGAGGTAGACTAATGCAAGCGTCAGTCGTATGCGATTCGTGACCTGCGAACCGACCATGCGCCCGGTCGTCGTAAAGATGAGCGCTGTCATTGCAAAGAAGAAAGAAGTGGAAAGCGCGGCAAGCTCACCGATAAAATTCATGATGAAGGTTCCTTTTGTGGTGGAGATTAATGTGTCTTGACTTACTTGAATCTTGGAACCCAGCGCGGGACTTGCTGGAGATACTGCTCATACGAGGCGCCGAACTTTTTCCTGAGAGTCGGTTCTTCGTACAGGGTAACGAACAGATGGACGATCAGGAAAGCGACCGCTGCATAAACGATCAACCAAGTGAACTCAAACCATAGAAAATGTCCGATCAGCATCAGCAGGACGCCCACGTACATCGGGTTGCGAACATAACGATAAAAGCCTGTCGCAACTAATTCTTTCGGCGGATCTATTGGCGCCGGGGTGCCGCGTCCCTGAATCAGGAAATTCCAAAAGGACCACAGCAGGATGACTCCGCCGACCAGCCAGAGTGGAAATGCAAGGTAGGCAAGGAAGCCCGTCTCGATCCGGGGTCCGCTGCGCAGCAAAGCCAGCGGGATATAACCTGCAACCATTCCCGGAGCGACAAATAGAAATAAAAGAGATTTAAGAGCCGTCATTTTGACTCCTTGAAAAAGTCAATGATTTGTTGCTGATGAGTTTGCTCGTCTTTGGTCTCAGCTTCCAAAAATCGTTGAATGGTCACTTTGTATCCACGGAAACGGATGCCAAAATCCTTGTTGAAGTTTTCTGGTGGGATGGTTCGCAGGAGTTCAATTAGTTTTTCCTGGGAGTCTTTCACTGCTGCAAGAAGTTCTTTGAGGGACTCCGTCCTGTACTTTTTGACCAGCATTGCATTGTACATTTGCCAGTCACGATCGCGGTGTTTGTAGAAGGATGGTATCTGCCCTTTCGCGATACTCTTGACCGCATGCAGGTTGGTATCATCCCATCCAATGAAATGCGCCAGCAAATCCTTCACTGACCAGATGCCAAGGAAAACCTGATCCTGCTGTGCCTCAGACAGCTTTGACGCTTCCGCCAGGATCTTCTGACGCACCTCGACCGGGCCGGCCAGGATCTTGTCTTTTCTAAGGATCTGCGACTGGATGGGCATTCAGTTTTTCAAAGGTGAGCAGGATTGTGTGGTTTTGTCCTACACCCAATTTTAGCGCGATATTTGCGTAAGATGAAAATTGAAGTGAGTAATTGGATATTGAAATAATTTTTCGAGCGTCATGAACTCGTCAAAATTAGAATCCCACTTCGTTGGATAGTACATTCCCCGTTCCCATTCATCGGCTTTGATGGAATCGATTTGTTTCAGAAGTGAAAAATAGATACGGTCAAAGATATTTCCTATTCTTGGGCGAGTAAAGACCCTCCCCTGCCCTCGAGCCCCCAGTGCATTGAACCAGTTGAAGGGACCTGTGAACGCGTTCAGCAGCCAGGCAAACCATTTGGATGAGCCTTTTGGCAATCTGCCCCAGAGACGTGCCATGGGCAAAAGCGCATTGATCACGATAAAACCAAAGGTCATGTGAGCCAGGATCTCGCCATTCGTCCAGCCCGGGTTAAGACTCTGTTTTTGGAAATCCTCTTCAGAAAGGGAATCAAGCAATGAATGGAAGCGAGTGCGCGTCGTTTCCAGTTCTTTGCGGATTGCGTTTTCCAGCGCGTGAAGATTGGCGTTCATCGGTTCTGTCCCAGACTAGGGCGGCGCGACTTTCTGCATTTCATCTTCCATCTCTTTCTTCACAACTGCAACGATCGCACTCAAGCCGTGTGCCAGCGCATTCAGCTCATCATCGCTCAATTGACTCAACCAGCGTTGCCATTGTTTCTCGCGTTCCTTTCGGCGGCCGGCTCCAATCTCTGCGCCCTTTTGGCTCAGCCTAACGATCGTATGTCGTCTATCGCTGGCGTGCTCTGTGCGGGTGACAAGATCCCGTTCAACCAATTGTTGCACAAGGATGCTGGCGGTCGGATTTCCCACGCCCAGCAATCTCCCCAACTGACTCACCGTTAGCTCCTTGCGGGCTGCCAGCATGAACAAAGCCCTGGCCTGGGCAAAAGTCAGTTCAAGCATCAGCCAGTGGGAAACCGAATTGAACTGCATGGTCATGAACAGGTCCATATAAGCCCGTACGACCGTGTTGACAAGGTCGGGACGGCTCTGCGGTATGTTTTTCACTTGTTTCATTTTGGTTGCTCTGCTTTCATCACCAGCCCGCGCGCTCCATCCACCTGGATCCACTGTCCATCTTTGAGTTCTTTGGTGCCGTTCATGGTGGCCATGACGGCCGGGATGCCATACTCGCGGGCGACGATGGCAGCGTGTGAGGCTGCTCCGCCTGCGTCCACAACCACCGCGGCGGCGCGCTGAAAGAGCGGTGTCCAGGCCGGGTTAGTCACAGGAGCCACCAGCACATCGCCAGCTTTTAATTTTCCAAACTCTGAGACATCCAGCACGACCCTGGCGGGGCCGCGGGCAATGCCTGGGCTGCCGGAGGTTCCGTGCAAGAGAACATCCTCTCCCGCTTGTGCCTGGGACGCCACCGCCAGCAGACGCGGGTCAACCATCGGCTTGTTTGCCAGACTCTCGCGCTTCGCCTTTCGATGAGCGACCACCTCACGGATTTGTGCGACCGTCTCTTCGGAGGGCGGCCACTGCCTCCCAAAGGACTCAAGCTCGTCCAACCGCAGATGGAGCACCTCTTCGGCTTCCTCCAGCGCGCCAGCTTGCAGCAAACGCCTGCCAAGCTCGAGTGAGGCGCGTCGAATTGTGGGCTGCATCAGGGTCGCATAAAAATGCGTATCCTCACGGATCTGGAAGAAGGCACGCGCGTGGGTCAGGGATTTCAGGAACAGCCTGCGCAGAAGGCGAGTTCCAAGGATCGAATTTGCAAGCAGGTCATCCCGCGTTCGCTGCCAGGCTGCCTCACGCTCAGTTTGCTGTAATTCTGTTTCTGCCAATACCTTCAAAATTCCCAGGACGACTTCGGGCTGATCCTTCCAGGCTGGCTGTGAAATGGTCAGCGCTGTCTCGCGGTGACCATAGCGCTCGAGGAATAAATCGAATCGCTTCAGAAAAATCTGCCCCTCTTTTGAAGTTTCCAATTTATCCTGCAAAGCGTGGGTCTCGGTTCGCTGGAACAAGTTTTGCAGAACGGGGTCTGTTCGAATTTGCGTTGCGAGATCCTCAAGGGCTTGATTTGTCTCGGTTGTCTTGGTCCTGACACCCGAGACCAGCGCGCCGAAACGGTCGCGGCGGCCTGCCAGGCCTAGCAACAGCAATAAGCCCGCCAGTCCCAAAAGCGCCTGTGGAAAATAGCGTTCGCGCAGTTCCATGGCGCGTGGGATCAATGCAAGTGACTCATGCAGTGTTTCGATATTCTGCGTCCAGGTGAGGGATTGCAGATCACGTCCTTCCAGCGCGCGTGCCTTCGCGAGCAACTCCGGCAACAGGGGATCAGCCTCCCAGCGTGCCGGGTCATAGTGGCGTGTGCGCCACAGCGCCAGCCAGGGCATAAAAAGCATGCTGAGAGAAGGATGAACTTGAGGTGGGTTGAGTTGCAGGACCACGCCATCCTCCTCCAGCAGGGCTTCGTCCGGGTTGGGCGCGCTCCTGCCGATGATCGTCACGAGAAAGTTGCCGATCGCGCGCTCCACTGCACCCGTGAAGGTCGTCATGTCGAGCGGGTAAGGACGGGTGGGCCACATCTCAGCCAGCATGGGAAGGACAGTCCGCACCGGTCCGCTGATGTGAGGAAGAGGCTCGGGCAAGGCGGTCATGGGCCGCGCCTGCAAAATAAGGAATCTTCCCGTTTTAGTTTTGTCGTTGACCCAGGCCCATTCGATATCCTGGGGCGAACCATAATGACGTTCGATCTCGATCCCCAACTGGGAGAGTTTACGGATGGCTTGCAGGGGTAAAGCAGGAGCATCGCTGGCTCCCTGCGTTGAATTAATTTGCTCGGTGCCACCTCCCATTTTGGGGCGCACGATGACTTCCCGGCGGCCGAGCCGCTGCTCCTTGACCCGCCGTGAGCGCTTGCTCACGATGTAATGATCGGGTGTGACCATTCCACTGACCACCGCCTCACCCAGCCCCGGGCTGGCGTCGATGATCACTTCATCACGCGCCCCGCTGACCGGGTTGGCAGTGAACAGCACGCCAGCCACCTCCGCCGGCACCATCTTTTGGACGACCACCGCCAGCTTGACCGTGTTCTGATCTACCATCTGACGGCCCCGATAAAGCATGGCGCGCTCCGACCACAGCGATGACCAGCAGGCGCGCACGGCATCCAGCAACGCCTGTTCACCCATGACGTTCAGAAATGTTTCCTGCTGACCGGCAAAGGCGGCTTCCGGCAGGTCTTCAGCCGTCGCGCTCGAACGCACTGCCACCGCACCGCCATCCAACTGGCGATAGCCTTTGAGGACCTCATCGCTTACCTGCCTGGGCATGGAAATTTCCTGCAATAAATTTTGGATCCGTTGACTGAGTTTGGCGACTGCATCCGGGTCCTCGGCATCGAAAGAATTGATCATTTCGGTCAGGCGTGTTTGCAGCCCGTTTTCTTTGAACAGCAAATCATAAGCAGCAGTGGTGATGATATACCCAGGTGGGACCTGGAAGCCCGCCTGCGACAGCTCGCCAAGGTTGGCGCCTTTGCCTCCGGCGAACGCCAAATCATTCCGGCCAAAGTGGGGCAGCGGCGCGACCAGAAGGTTATTATCAAACTGTTTCATCATCATTATTTCTCCAAATCCTTATATGGTAAATTGGACAAAATAGGTTTGTTTATACTAACCAAATAGTTTGATTTTGTCAAACTATTTTAGGCGGCGTATAGCCATGTGCTCAGGCTTTTGCATTACCCCCGGCGATTTAGATTATTCTTCCAACCTCGAAAGATTATAGGCAACAAACCAGACCCCCACGATAAAAAGTATGCCTCCCGCCAGCATGGCATGCCAGCTCTCCAACCCAAACTGAGCAACGTCAATCGGCAACAATCCAAAGCCGACCAGCAGGAAGAATGCGCCGAGCAGCGCGTCGATCCCACCGCTGAGCATCAATGCCAACCGCCTGGTTTTGTTGGGAGAATTTTTATTCATATGATTCCCTTTGCAAAGAGTCTTGCGAAGGCTGTCATCAGGTGCGACTTTACCGCAGGCATGAGCCTTCGCAAGGCTTTGTTTTTACTTGCCTCGTTTCTTCAACCAAGCCAATAACTTCCTGGGTGTCCAGGTATTGATGACATCCTTTGGTTCCAGCCAGGCGCGGCGCGCCGTTGCAATTCCGTAGGGCAGCATATCGAGGTCCTCTTCGGAGTGCGCGTCGGTGTTGATCGCGATCGGGATGCCCAACTCTTTCGCGCGGCGGGCATGCAAATCGTCCAGGTCAAGGCGCGCAGGATGGGCGTTGATCTCCATTGCCACCCCCGATTTCGCAGCGGCTTGCAGCACCGCCTCCATATCCAGATCCGCGCCTTCCCGTTCCTGGATCAAACGTCCCGTGGGATGACCGATGATGTCCACGTGCGGGTTGCGGATGGCATTGATCACGCGCTGCGTGACCTTTTCGCGCGGCTGTCGCAAACTGGTATGCAGCGACGCAACGACCAGATCGAGGCTTGCCAAAAACTCATCCGGATAATCGAGCTGGCCATCGGCTTTGATCTCCACTTCGCTGGCGTGCAAAACCAGGATGCTATCGCCGAGTTGCTTTTGAATCTTTTTGATTTCCGCAGCCTGCTTTTTATGATCATCCATGCTCAAGCCGCCTGTCACGCCCAGGCTGACAGAGTGATCGGTAAACGCGATGACCTTCATCCCGCGCTTCGCCGAGGCACGCGCCATCTCCAGCATGGATAGTTTCCCATCGCTCCAGGTGGAGTGCATTTGCAGGTCGGCCTTGATATCTTTTTTCTGGATCAACTTTGGCAGCTTGTTTGCTTTTGCGGCCTGGATCTCGCCCCGGTCTTCACGCAACTCAGGTGGGATCCACGGCAGCCCAAGTATTTTATAAACTTCCTCTTCGGTCGCGCAAAAGATTTCGCTGCCATCAATGATGTTTTTAAATGAATGATCCGATAACGATAAATCCTTCGCAAGTGCCATCTCACGCAAACGGATGTTATGTTCCTTTGAACCAATCGCATACAGCAAGGCTGTGCCGAACTCTTCAGGTGGATGGACCCATAGCTGCACGCGCAAGCCGTCATTGAACTCGATGCTCGACTTTGTCTCGCCTTTCCCCAGCACGCGATGAATGCGCGGCAGCTTAACAAATGTCTCCATCACGGCCGAGGGATCCTTCGAGGCGACGATGATATCCAGGTCACCGACCGTATCGCGCATCCTTCTGAGACTTCCCCCGGGCTGTGCATCGACGACGCCCTTCACCTTTTTGAGTTCACTGATCAGCGCCTGTGCGATGGGATAGGCGCGACCCAGAGGTATCCTGACCGTCCTCCTCGAAAGCGACTCGATCCCCTCGATGATCGCTGTTTCGCTCTTTGCGCCCATGCCGGGAAGTCCGCGCAGTTTGCCTGCACGCGCAGCCGCTTCGAGCTGCGCGAAGGTGGTGATGTTAAGCGTCTTCCAGATCAAGGCCGCCCGCTTCGGTCCCAGGCCCGGAATGGGCAACCATTCCACCAAACCCGGTGGCACTTCTTTCTTGAGCTTTTCAAGGAATCTCAGTTTTCCGGTCTTCAGCAATTCATCGATTTTTTCCGCGATGGCTTTTCCCACGCCGGGGATATCAGCAAGTTTCCCCTCTTTCCAATATTCAGAAGCTTCACGCCCCAGGTTTAACAGGCTGTCGGCCGCCTTGCGATAAGCGAGAGTTTTATAGATGTTCTCCCCTTTGATTTCGGATAAATCAGCAATAAGAGTAAATGCCTCAGCGAGTTGACGATTGTTCAGCATAACAATAATCCTTTCTCTACATTCTTTAATCGATTATACGCCGGTTAGGAAATACAAAAAAGATTAATTCAAATTAATAATCATTCGGCAAATATTAACTTTCTTTAGTACAGAGGTCGTGGTTGGAATACGAAATAATCTTCCAAATTGCAGGCTTACAATAATGTTTGGGGATTTGGTACCCCGATCCTATTCCAATCCGATAAGCATAATCTATAATGCGACCGAGCTACGGGCAACCCAGCGTTCGTCCAGGCAAATTTAAAACGGACCAAAGCGACTTCATCTGCTGTGATTTTGCAGGGGTGCCAAAGGTATTCGGTAAAACTGCCTTCGCATCTCATGCAGTTTTCATTTTTTAACAATAAGGAGATACACCAGTGAACAAAACCATTTACCGAATTATGGGGATTATTGTGTCATTTGCGCTGGCGATGGGAGGTTTTACAAAGGCACAAGCTATTCCAAGCCAGCCTGCTCAAACTTCAACCAGACCCGTCTATGCCTATTACTATTTATGGTGGAGTGCCAAGCACTGGCAGGATAAGTTGGGAGTCAATTATCCTTACGGTGCTTCCCCCCTTCCCTTGCCTGCTACAACGGATTTTGATGGGTGCAACGCTGTATCCGGTTATGCGGGCAATCAATTGCTCGACGTTCCGCCTGCCCTGGTCAGCCAGGACGATCCGGGCGCGATTGAAGAGGACATCCGGCTGGCAAAGAATGCCGGAATTACCGGTTTCTGGTTGAACTGGAATGGTGATGGTACAACCTCCCAAACCCGCACAACAGTTACTTATACCCGCAGGTTATCAGAGGCATTTGCAGCTTCGAGTCGTGTCGGGGGCTTCACGAACTGGGTCAGCTACAAAGTAGCTTCCATGCAGCCTGTCAGTCACATCATCAACGACCTGAACTTCCTCTACAACGAGTTTCAGAATGAGGCAGGCTGGGAGCGGATCGACGGCAAACCTGTCGTGACCTTCACCGGTTCGCGCAAGTATAGTGATGCTGACGTGCAGGCGGTCAGCAACGCGGTCCGCGACCGCATGTTCCTGGTTGGGGATGAGACCCGCGCGACATTGACACCTGCCCGCATCGCCATGTTCGATGCGATCACATACTATTGGTCGAGCCAGGATCCGTGGGGAAACCCTCAATCCTTTGATCAGATCAAGGAAATGGGTGACAAGGTCCATGCGGCTGGCAAGCGCTGGTATGCGCCGCTCAACCCCGGATATAATTCTGCTCTGCTTGATGGAAGTGGGACCTGTGTCCAGCGCCGCAACGGCGAGACCCTGCGCGCCCTGTGGAACGGTAATCTCGCCTCCAACCCGGATGGCTGGGGCATGATCAGTTGGAATGAAATTGCCGAGAATACTCACATCAAGCCCATGCAGAAGTGGGGCAGCGTATACCTAAACGTGTTGTCGCAGCTTATTAATCCAATCCCGCCTCCTGGCAGAGCTACGCTGACTTCACCGGAGGGAAGCATTGGAACCAATTACACCCCAACCTACACCTGGAACAAGGTGTCAACTGCCACCGCATATTATCTGGTGGTGGATGGACCCTCCGGGAATGTGATCACGAAATGGTATACCTCTGTGGATGCCATTTGTAGCGGTTCAACGTGTTCGGTCACACCTAAGATCACACTGGCAGGCGGGAATTATGCCTGGACG
>Ga0105104_10002665_pt1 | contig 12919 bp, 13 predicted proteins | sample PPLLaktember2015_3_FD_87034 | JGI IMG/M metagenome (GOLD analysis project Ga0105104, IMG submission 87034) | Freshwater sediment microbial communities from Prairie Pothole Lake near Jamestown, North Dakota, USA - PPLs Lake P7 Core (6) Depth... | ecosystem: Environmental > Aquatic > Freshwater >...
CCAGCCATCGTTCACGGCATCCACCTTGGTCATGTTGGGACGGTATAAGTCATTTTGCAGTTGCAGGTTGTACGGGGGATCGGCAAAGATCAAATCCACCGAGTTCTCAGGCAGAGACTTGAGAATCTCGATGCAATCGCCGTGCAGGATTTGATTGAGAGGTAGTTTATCCACTGAGCAAATTATACACTTGTGGGAATCAGAATAATTTCTAAACTGGCTGAATGACAATGCCGCCAAAATGACCTTCATCGGCGTAACAATGAATTCCATCTACATAACATTCATGGCTGGGATAAGACTCACTGGTGTCCGCATATTCTGCAATGAACCCGCCGGTCATATCGATATTCGAAAACTTCAATAAGCGTCCAGCATCTGATTTTGCACGGCTCGCACACTCCGGGCACAAATAACGCGGATAGCGCTCGAACGGCTGGATGGATGTATGGCAGATTGGGCATTGCTGGTTTTGAGACATGTCCATAGGGGCTTTTATTTTCTAGAGTATCTCATCAATCATCGTGCAGGATGGAGTTAAGAGGCAAGGGTTTGGCACGGTTATTTGTTTTTATGCCGTTGCGCGGCGTCGATGGCAACTCCAACAGCCATCCCGATGGCTACGCCTATTGGGAGGTTATCCAGCGCAAGACCAATCCCTGCACCAAGTGCCAGACCGATGGTCATCCAGTAACCCGAGGGCTGGCGTTTCGATCTGTTTGGCTGAGGTCCTTTTTGTTCGTTAGACATACTAATTTCCTTTCAACGCAACCAATCCTGCCCAATTTCTTTCGCTTGCCCGATAAAATATTCTTTTACGGCTTGCCATGTAACAGGCTTTAGTAACGGCGGGTCAGCCTCATTTTCTGCGTTCTCGAAAAACACTAATCGTTTGACAACCTGTGCTTCAAAATCGCGTATGGAAGGGTACTTTTGGGGTGCCAAATCAAGTAACCGTTTTAAAGAAATCTCCTGGCAAATGAAATAAAGATCATAGAAATCCTTTCGTGCGGCGCGAGAGAGCAATGTGTCCAACTTCATCAGAGCTATATCTTCTACGGGAGCGAGATGCAAGCCTTCTTTCTCAATCAATGAGCCAATAAGTTCATAACCATATCCGTAAAAACCAACGCGCACGTCCTTTATAAGGTAAACCAGATTGCCCCAGGAAGAGTCTGCTAACGTGGCGTTGAAGCTTGCGAGCGTTTCCTCCAGCCTTGGCCGAATCGTTGGGATATCTTGAGTTGGAGAGAAGAAAGCCAAGTCAACTGAACGGCGGTGCCCAAGTTGAAGGGAAAGGGCAGTGCCACCCGCCAGGTAAAAATGCTTGCCGATTTCACTTTGAGAAAAACCATTCAGGATAAACTTCATGTTTTCTGTAATCATATTCCAGAAGAATTCGCTCATGCAGTAATGTCCAGGATGATTTGCCAGAATGTGCGGTGAGGCTGCGGGAGTCTGTCTTTTCCAAAGTGTCTGACCCAATCGCTAATTTGTTGGCGTGAATATGTTGTAAATAGCCAACGCAATTCCAGGCGGTTTCCAAACTGCAGAGTCCGTTCGATAATCGTAAATGAATCCTTTTCGGGGTTCAAGCGCGCAAGATCATATTCTTGAAAGAATGGGGCAAGTGAAGGAGGGATAGATTGCATAAGCTGGACTAGGTTTTCCAAACATCTCTTTGCCAGTGTCGCAGCGACATGCATGCGATATTAAGGCGTCGCTTCATGAATTATACCTTCCCCGGACTCTGCCGCGAAAGTGATTGCCAATTGGTGAAATAGGAGTAAACCGGCTACAATTCGCCTTCGAATCGTATCTTATCTCAAAGGATTTTCCTTCTATGGCGTTGATCAGTGTACAGGATGTCAGCCTGGGGTTCGGCGGGCCGCGGCTCCTGGAAGAAATAAACTTACAAATCGAGAGCGGGGAATGGGTGGGCTTGCTGGGTCGGAACGGGATGGGGAAATCCACGCTGCTGAAATTGATCAGCGGGGAAATTTTGCCGCACAGCGGAACGATCGCCCGGCAGCAGAATATCAACGTGGCGTATCTTCCGCAGGAGGTGCCTCAGGGGTTGAGCGGGCGTGTCCGCGAAATCGTCGAAAGCGGCCTGGAAGCACTATCAACAACTTCGGATGATGAACATCAATGGCAGCGCCAGCATCAAGTGGAGAAGATACTCTCGCGCATGGAGCTGGACCCGGAGGTGAGATTTGAGGTACTTTCGGCAGGCATGAAACGCCGCGTTTATCTGGCGCGCGGTCTGGTGCGCAACCCTGATCTCCTGTTGCTGGATGAACCCACCAATCATCTGGATATCAATTCCATTGACTGGCTGGAGGATTTCCTCAAACGCTGGGGCGGTACGCTGTTGTTCGTGACGCACGACCGCATCTTCTTGCAAAGGCTCGCCACTCGCATTGTGGAACTGGATCGCGGCAAACTGTTCGATTGGAATTGCGATTATTCCACGTTCGTAAAACGCAAGGAGGAAATGCTTTCTGCCGAGCAGTCCCAGAACGCGATCTTCGACAAAAAACTCGCCCAGGAGGAACAATGGATCCGCAAAGGGATTGAAGCGCGTCGGACGCGTAACGAAGGGCGGGTCCGTGCCTTGAAGCGTTTGCGTGAGATGCGTCGGGAACGCCGCGAACTTTCGGGCAAAGTGCGGATGCAGATCTCGGCGGAGAATCGTTCTGGCCGGCTGGTGATCGAAGCGGAGAATGTCAGTTATTCGTTTGGCGACAAGGAGATTGTGCGCAATTTTTCCACAACCATCCAGCGCGGAGATAAGGTTGGGATCGTGGGTCCCAATGGCTCCGGCAAGACCACCCTGCTGCGAATTCTGATGGGTGAGCTTCCGCCTTTGCAGGGGGAACTCCGTCACGGTGTGAACGTGGAGATGGCATACTTCGATCAGCTGCGCGCACAACTGGATGAGGGCAAATCCGTTTTGGACAACGTGGGGCAGGGACGCGATACGATCACGATCAATGGCCGGGCGCGCAACCTGATGGGTTATCTTGAGGATCTTCTGTTCACGCGTGACCGCGTCCGGGCGCCGATCAGCGCGCTTTCGGGCGGCGAGCGCAATCGCCTCCTGCTGGCGCGTCTGTTCACGCAGCCTGCCAATCTGTTGATCCTCGATGAACCGACCAATGACCTGGATATTGAAACCCTCGAAGTGCTCGAAGACCTTCTGCTCGATTACGAAGGGACTTTATTGCTGGTGAGCCACGATCGGGCTTTTCTCAATAACATCGTCACCAGCACCTTGATCCTGGACGGCAGCGGGGAGGTGAATGAATATGTGGGCGGATATGATGACTGGCATAAGCAGATCGAACCACTGCCCGCTTTACCGGCTAAGCCGAAGCCTGACTCCACACCTCGGGCAGAATCCAAAGCTGACGCCAAACCTGCGGCGCGCAAGTTGAGTTATAAGGAAAAGCGTGAACTGGAAGAATTGCCAAAAAGGATTGAGCTGCTGGAAGCCGAACAACACGCGTTAAACGTGAAGATGGAAACCCCTGAGTTTTATCTGCAGGAAGGCGCAGTAATTACACAGGCGGTTGAGCGTTTGCAGGAACTACAGGAGCAATTATCCGCTTTGTACCAGCGCTGGACGGAATTGGAAGCATAAGGCGTTATAAACGTTCACTGCATCTCTTCGCCAGCGTCGCCGCGACGTCCATGCGGTATTCAGCGGAGGCCCATTCATCCGTCGCTTCGTGGAAGGTGTTGCGGGCGGCGGCTTCGACGCCTTCGGCTTCGGTGCCGTCCATCGCCAGCAGGGGACTCTTCCCGTAGCCGCCAAGGGCGAGGCGGGTACGACCTGAATTCCACTGTGCGAGCGCGGCGCAGACGATGGGCTTGTCCGCGGGGGTGCGGGAGACGTAATCAAAAGCGAGTTTGACGTTAAGGGGGATGGTGATGGCTGTGATCAGTCCGCGCGGACGCAGAGGCAGGAACTCGCCGATATTCGATGTTCGAGAATCGTCTTTTGAATATCGAGTATCGAGCTTCGCATCCAGTGCCAGCAAAACTGTCGCAAACGTTGAACGCCCATCGCACGCGACCAGCGTCCCGGCAACGGTGGCGGCATTGCGCAGGTTCAACGGCGCTTCGAGCTTGAGCGCGGACTTTAACTCTTCAGGACAATCTTCAGACTCAAGCAGCTGCTGCAAGGTGACGGTCGCGCCGATCTCGAGCTGATTGCCTTGCTTCTTAACGGTATCAAGGCTGAGGGATTGCAGGTCCACAACCTCAACGGGATTAGCTTTCGAATGGGCGAGAAGCGTACCGCCTCCAAGCGGGACCATGTTGGGTCGAGTTAGAAGAGTTAGAGCTTCGTCCAGAGTCTTGGGCCGGTGATAAGCAGTGATCATAGGGAATCTCCAGGGGAATTGGCTTTATTATACAGTTAAAAATTACCGCCACTATGAATGGCGGTAATTTTTGTAGCATTATCCTGGACAAATTTTATGGTTCGGTTTGAGGGAGGAGATACTCCTGCCTGAGTGCCTGGACGTAGATGTTCACTTCATCTCCGTTGTCGTTGTGCCCCTGGAGATACCAGACGGGTTGAAGATAGACTTCTCCGGGTTCCAATGACTGATCATAGGATGCCGGGTCGGTGGCGAAGTACATCAACTCCACTTTTTCAATAATGGTATTGGGCGGAACGTAAGCATCTGCATTCCCGAATGGGTCGGGCATCACTTCGATGATATTTGCGACCCCCGGCAACTCGATTGGTTTGCCGGTACCTGCGTCGAAGGCGGGCGCCATCTGGAACACACGGATGGCGGGATAACCTGCATAGGTTTCATCGGGAACTTGCAGGGACTCGAGGATTACTTCTTCATCGTCCGGGTAATAGCTGTAATCCGGGTAGCCGCCATCGGGGCGCAATTGAATGTACGTGGTGCCGCCCGTGGTGAACAGGATCGCTTGCGCGCCATCGATCTCCTTTATTTCCTGCGTGCCAGTAAGTATCTGGAACTGCAGGTCAGGATAGAGAGGTTCGAATTTTTCTACTGTGATGAAAGCCATGCCTTTTTCATCTACGCTGAGGTTGCCCCAGAGTTTGATGGGGCGGTTCATGGTTGCCTGCAGCGCCTCCAGGTTGTTACCTTTCAATTCGAAATAGGTCTGGTCTCTTTCGGTGGCGAAGGTGTAGCTGGTGCGCTGCTGGCCGTCCGGTTTTGCATAGATCCGCACCTCCACGATGCCGCGTTCTCCCTCCAGACGGGTGACGGGGATGATAAGCGCCGAATCGGTGACGACCGTGGCATCCGGCATGCTGTTGGCTTGCATGATCTCTTTCGGCGAAACATTGTACATTTCTGCGATCTTTGCCAATGTGTCGTCAGGCTGGACGATGTATATCGGGAAGGCTGAAAGCTCGGCGGAGCTGTATGCCGATGACTGCCCGGGAGCCGGCATCGGGTAAGGGATCTTGAGCACCTGTCCTACGCGAATGATACAGTCTGTGGACAGATTGTTCAATGTGACAATGCTTTTGATGGAAACACCAAACGCCATCCCAATGCTGGCACAGGTATCGCCAGCGACCACGGTGTAATCAAAGGGAGGTTGCGTTGTTTCGGGCTGGCTGGCTGTTGAGAATGGAACGGGTGTACCGCTTAGGTTTAGTTGATAAAAGAACCCGCCGCCGCCACCGCCACCACCCATCTGGCTGGAATCTGGAAAGTAATGAATATCTATCCAGTGGAGTTGTCCGTCAATGGCCACTCCGCAGCTGTGAAGTTGTGAATCAGGAAAAGGAGTATCCAGCGGCAGGTCTGTGGGCGGTGCCACCAGTGTGTATTCCGAAACGGGTTCCGTCTGGTTTGTAATGATAATTTGCTCTCCGTCCCTGTGCGCAGATCCGGACGTACATGTCTTTTGAACGTCCTGGTCCCAAGCCTCCACGTTGAGTTTTCTCACGTCATTTTCAACGACGAACTCTCCCGTTGCCTGCACGAAGGCAAAATCTTCCAGAGTCTCCATTCCACTTGTGTTGCCAGCGACAGGCACGTTGTCGATGAAGACAATGGCAGACGTGTTGGGGTCGGCACCCCGGTAGGACGTCACATTTCCATATACGGTGATGGTTTGATCGTCAGGATATTCATAGTACCAATGCTGCGGGGGAGCAAGGTTGGGATCGGGCATACTGCCGCCGCTTTGTATTGAGCCGCCATAGTCGGTTTCATCGACCAGTTGCTGCACTGCTTCTTTTGCCGTGATCATTCCAAAGCTGCCCAGCGCAGCAGGCTCGTACTCGATGACTGACATCTGCAGGTTCAGAATACTTCCATCTTCGTCCAGAGCGACGCGCGTATCTCCGTGGCTATCGGTCGTCATGGGCAGTCCATCTGGGGAGAGCTGTCGCAGCACATATTCACTGGACAAGCTGGATGTCTCAAAACTGAATTCAAAATCAAAGCCATGGGAGCTCATATACTCGCGAATGATAGCTTCCGCGTTTTCATGAGGAAAGCCGGTGTACATGCGCGAATACTTACGGATGTCTGATGTGTAAACGTAGTCGTTCTGTGCATAGATCACGAGTTGTTGTTTCCCGTCCGTGACCATGAGCGCAGAATCCTCAGAGTCCCGCCCCTGGGTAACATACACTTCACCTTCAATGTCAAATTGACCTGCCAACGTTTGAGCAAATTCTGCAGTTGCCGGTTGTGCGTCGAGCACGCTGTACACATTTGCCTGCCCGGCTGAATCTGGGAACGGGACATTCATGATCAACTGCGCGCCGTCATAATCGAAGGTTTCGCCCTGGGGAACGGGCGTTGGGCTGGCATCCGGACTCGTGGGTGTGTTGTCTGCTGCCGGCTGAGGGGCAGGAATAAGCGTCTTGATGCTCAGGCTCAAAACCAGCCCCAGCAAAACCATCAGGGCGACCCAGCGCAATGCAGGAGAGACTTGCTTGAAGGAAGCCACGAACCGACTTGTTTTCGGGCTGTGCGCGCTCCTCAGTCTCTCCTCCAGCTCTGCCGCAAATTGTAAATTGACATTGGTTCCTTCCGCTACCTGATTTATTTTTTGCACGATCTCTTCGTCACGGTTGGTATTTGTAAAATTGTCGTTCATCGTTCCACCTCCAGTGCAAGGGAGGTACGCTCACGCAGGTCTTGCAGCCCGCGTGAGACCAGCATTTTCACTGCAGCTTCACTTTTGTGAAGCACGCGTCCCGTTTCGGCGTTCGACAGTCCGCCAAAGAACGTCAGGATGATCGCTTCTGCGCGGTCGGAGGATATCTGTCGCAGCGCGCGGGAAATGGATTCAAGCGCCAGGCGCTGACTCGCCGCTTTATCGGTCGGCAGGCTCGGGCTTGGATAGTGGAGCGCCGCGTCCAGGGGAACCTCGGGCCGGCTCCCGTTTCTTCGGAAAAACATCAGCCTCTTTTTGGAAGCGATGCCCATGACCCACGCGGCAAAGGAACCGCTGCCGCGAAACGAACGGATGCCTTCCAGAACAGCCATAAACGTCTGCGAGGTGAGATCTTCCGCGTCCTTGACGTTGCCAATGTGTGCGATGTGATAGCGGTAGACGCGCGTGAGATGCCGCCGGTAGAGTTCGGCAAATGCCTCTACATCTGTAATTGCGTGTCGGACTAGTTCGGTTTCATCCGGGTCTTGTTGTTTGATTTCTGTTGTTGCCATGAAGGCGTCCATAGACCTCCTGTGGTATGTACACGTTAATATGTTGCAGGAGGCGGAAAAAAGTAACAGGGAGTTTTCTCGCGCTTCGTCTACGCCTACGGCTCCGCTCAGCGCGAAGGGTTATTCCGGATCGACCTTCCACCCGAGTTCATTCAACCTTGACTTGTCGAACTGTTCTGCCGGGACATCGATCAAAAGCGTATTTCCCTCTGCCAGCAATTCGCCTGTTTCCGCGTCGTAGATCCCGGCCCAGGCTTCGGCAGACTTCGCTCTTGATTTGCCTGCTTTGCCGATGATCTGCAACTGCCTGCCAATCGGGACGTTCTTGCGGTACTTCACTTCCAGCTTGGCGGTGAACATAAAACGCGGATTTAAGGGGTCGCTGCCCATGTGGGCGCGGCCCGAAATCTCGTCAAGGATCGCGGCAACGATGCCGCCGTGTAAAACGCCCGGATAACCTTGAAAGTGTTCGGGGGCAATGTACGTTGACTGCACTTCGCCAGGTGCAGTTTCATAAATATGCAAATGCAAACCTACGGGGTTTTCCCTCCCGCAGATGAAACAGTGGCTTGAATTGGGCTGGCGTTTTCGCGTGCTTTTTTCGGTGAGCATAGAACGAGGATGATCCTTTCAATTTTGCCGAAAATTTTCGCGCTCATTCGCGCGTAGCGATGCGCGGCTGAAAAATTTCTTTCGTTTACAGCGCTTCGATTGCGTAGCACTCAGCGCCAGGTTAGCGATGCGCCTTCACGCCAACCTGCTGACACATCTCCAGCACAGGACAGGTGGAGCAGTGTGGAAGAGTACCCGTACAAATATGTTTTCCGAAGGGCACGAGCAGTCGGTTGATCTCGATCCAGTAACGGCGCGGAAGTTTATCTCCCAGCGCGACCATGGTCTTTTCAGGTGTGGAGGCTTGCACATAACCCCAGCGATTGGTCACACGATGGACGTGGACGTCCACGCTGATAAACGGCTCTCCACAGGCAATGCCGAGGACCAGGTGAGCACACTTCGGGCCGACGCCGGCAAAAGACATCAATACCTCGGGATCGCAGGGGATATTTCCATCATATTCGTCGAGCACGCGGCGTGCGATGACAAGGATCTGACTGGCCTTGCGCTCATGGAATGTGCTCGGGCTGATCAACGCGTCCAGTTCCTCGTACGTCAAATTGCTGATCTCAGCGGGTGTGCGGGCGCGCTCGAAAAGCTTGCGCGATACGGGCAGTGTCACTTCATCATAAGTACGGATTGAAATGATACAGGCCACAAGCTGTTCGAATGTGGAGGTAAAGCCATCCTCAGACAGCTCAAAAAGCGCCGCCTTTGGCCACGGTTTAACCGTAGTTCGGATGCGGCGAATTGCCAGGCTAATGTCAAATGGTTTCTTTTCCAAGGGATGAACCTCATTCTCGAATGCGTGACAAATCAGTGGGGGAATTATACAACACGGGTTCTGGACGTTATAATTTGAAGTGCTTCAAATATTAGTCTTCAAGGGTTTCTGATATGAAAACAACCATCCTGATTTCTGCCATCGCTGAGTGGAATGCCGTCAAGCCTTTGTTTCCCAATGCCAAGCTCCGTCGTTTTCCATTTGGCGAATGCTTCGACATCCTGATCCAGGACGAACATATCTCGTTCTTCCATAGCGGCTGGGGAAAGATCGCCTCTGCGGGATCGATGCAATATGTGATCGACAAATATTCGCCGGATCTGATCGTCAACCTCGGGACGTGCGGCGGTTTTGAAGGGACTGTCAAACAAGGTGACATTATCCTGGTGGATAAGACCTATGTGTACGACATTGTGGAATTAATGGGTGACCTGGATATTGTCTCCTACTCCGCCTCCTCCCTGGATTTGAGCTGGCTCACGGAACCTTATCCGTTCCCGGTCCGGCGCGGCATGATCGCCTCCGCTGATAGCGACCTGCCACCCGGAAAGATCCCATTCCTCAAGTCGCTCGGTGCCATCGCCGCGGACTGGGAGTCGGCTGCGCTGGCGTGGGTGGCAGGACGCAACAACGCGCGTTTGCTGATCCTGCGCGGCGTGAGCGACATGGTCGGCGAAGCGGGCGGCGAGGCTTATAACAATATCGAGATGTTCAACGAGCGCGCCAAAGGGATCATGGAGCAGCTCATCGAGCAGCTGCCCGAATGGTTGAACGCGGTAAAACTGTAATATTTTGTAAGTCACGCTAAAAGCGTGACCTACAAAATCATCTCCATTGCCACATCCTCGTCGTTGTCGCTGTAGCGTGGGATTTCATAAAAGCCCAGACGTTTATAAAAGTTGAATGCGCGGTTTTGATGCATCTGGTCTGTTTCGAGCCTCATCCGCACATACCCTTTCGCGCGTGCAAATGAGAGCAAATCCTGCATCATGCGATAACCCAGTCCCTGGCCGTGATATTCGAATAACAGCCAGACCCGCTTCAGTTCGCAAATCTCATGGTCAATTTTGCGGATTGCACCTGTACCGATGATCCGATCGTGATCGGTCATCACAAGAAATATTCCGTCGTTATCAAAATAGGTTTGTTGAAGCTCATCCACGTCGTGCAATAGTGCGCGCGCCTCGTAGAATGCGATTGATTCTTCGAGCGGGCGTATGTCATGAAAAACCTGGTGGGCGACACGGTAGATCAATTGCTTGGCAACTGCGGCTTCATCTGGTTGGATGCGGCGGATTTTGATCATGGGAAGATTTACCTTTGTGGGCATTATAATCATTTGGCATTTCAATTATGAACACCTCCAATGAAAATGAACTAGACATTCAGAAGCGCAATTTTCGTTATGTGCAGATCGACGCGATCGGCGTAAGCATTTCGAACGTCGCCGCGCCGTTCCTGCCGGTTTTTCTCACCCGTCTTGGCGCGACCAATTTTCAAGTCGGTCTGCTCTCGTCCATGCCGGGGATGACAGGCCTTGTGCTGGCGATCCTGGTTGGGCGTTTCCTTCAAACGCGGCGCAACGTTGTTCCCTGGTACAGTCTGTCGCGCCTGATGGTGATCCTGTGTTATGCACTCACCGGGATATTCACGCTCCTGGTTTCCGAGCAATTCGCCATCATCGCCACCCTGGCGATCTGGGCATTTGCCACGCTGCCTCAAACCGCGCTGGCAGTTGCTTTTTCGGTGGTGATGAATGCCGTGGCGGGACCGGAGGGTCGTTACGCATTGCTCAGCCGCCGGTGGGCGATCTTCGGATTGACCGGCGTGGTGGGGACATTCATTGTGACGCGGCTGATCGATCTGATTGAGTTCCCGCTGAACTACGCGGTCATGTTCATGGTCTTATCTCTGGGTGGTTTTTTCAGCTTTTATTTCTCAAGAAAAATTCAATTGGCAGACCAGGTAGCGCCGCCGCTTCCCAGCAGCCGCTCTCCACGCCAAAACCTCAGCAATTACATGCGGCTTTTGCGCGCGAATCCTGCATTCCTTTCGTTTTCATCGAAGCGCTTCGTTTACTTTTCTGCCATCGTCTTGAGCCAGCCGATCATGCCGCTTTTCCTCGTTCGTGAAGTCGGCGCGACCGACAGTCAGATCGGCACGGTCAACATGACGCTGACCCTGATCATGCTCGTGGGTTATTTTCTCTGGCCCTGGGTTTCTCGCAAGCGCGGCGGAAGGTTTGTGCTACTGGCAACCAGCCTCGGGCTGACTTTTTATCCTGCTTTGAGCGCAGCCACCCCGCAAATTAATTTGATCATTTTCTATGCGGGCATCGCCGGCTTGTTCCAGGCGGGACTTGACCTCGTCTTCTTCGATGAATTAATGAAAACCGTTCCCGCGGACTATAGTGCGACGTTCGTCTCCCTGGCACAATCCATGCAATATCTGTCCATGATCCTTGCGCCGCTGCTGGGAACCTGGCTGGCGAATTATATTGGTCTCGGAGGCGCGCTGTGGTTGAGCGCCGGACTGAGACTGTTAGGCTTCCTGCTATTCCTCCGACCCGATCGAAAATGAGACTTCCGTGGGCAGGGGGCATTTGGGATTTCGATATTGCCTGTTCCTTCCTCTTTTCCAAAAGTAACACTCCCGGGTGGGATTCGTTAGGTATTTCAAAGGGATTCTTTGGATATATCTAGTTGAACAAAACCTTGTTGATGGGAGTTTGTATGAAAATTACAAACCTGGATGAACTGCTTGAAGATGAATTGAGGGATCTTTATGATGCTGAGACCCAGCTTATCAAGGCCTTGCCCAAGCTGGCGAAGGCGGCTGAGTCCAATGACCTGCGGGCGGCCTTCGAAAAGCATTTGGAGCAGACGCGTATCCACGTCCAACGTGTCGAAGAGATTTGCAACGACCTGAAAATCAAACCTGCTGGCAAGACTTGCGTTGGAATGAAGGGTGCGATCAAGGAAGGCGAGGAAGTGATTCAAAGCGATATGGAAGCCGAACCCAAGCAGGCCGCATTGGTCGGAGCCGCGCAACGTGTGGAACACTATGAGATCGCTGCCTATGGAACTGCCCGCGCCCATGCCCGACAGTTGGGTTACGTAAAAGCATTTGAGCTGCTAAGCCAAACGCTCGAGGAGGAAAAAGAAACTGATAAGAAACTGACGCAACTGGCGGAAAACCGGGTAAACGTAAAAGCTGCCATGCGTGGCTAAAACCTGGAAGTTTCCATGGGCTTGAAAGGTAGGAATTGATTTATGGTGATATCTCTGTCTCGAAATTGGTGGCTGGTCGTCCTGCGCGGGGTATTGGCGATCTTGTTTGGGATATTGGCATTTGTCTGGCCCGCGGTTACCTGGCTGACATTAATTGTCATGTTTGGCGTTTATGCGATTGTGGATGGTCTGATTGCGATAGGCACGGGCTTATCACGGACAAAGGATTCGCCGCGCTGGTGGGTCTTTCTTCTGGAAGGATTGCTCAACATCGGGGCTGGTGCTGTCGCCCTGATTTGGCCCGGACTAACAGCCCTGGTGCTGATCTACATCATTGCGAGTTGGGCAGTGATCACGGGTGTTTTGGAGATCGCGGCTGCAGTTCGTCTGCGCGACGAAATCAGCAATGAATGGCTCCTGGGGTTGGGCGGGTTTGTATCGATGGTGTTGGGTATTCTTCTGTTCCTTCAGCCTGGGGCGGGCGGCCTCGCCCTCATTTGGATCATCGCCGGCTACGCGCTGATCTTTGGTGTTCTTCTGGTGATCCTTGGCTTCCGCCTCAAAAACTGGAAGGCCCCTGCCAGGCGTGAGCCGATTCC
>Ga0105104_10002666_pt1 | contig 12917 bp, 15 predicted proteins | sample PPLLaktember2015_3_FD_87034 | JGI IMG/M metagenome (GOLD analysis project Ga0105104, IMG submission 87034) | Freshwater sediment microbial communities from Prairie Pothole Lake near Jamestown, North Dakota, USA - PPLs Lake P7 Core (6) Depth... | ecosystem: Environmental > Aquatic > Freshwater >...
AAGCGACAGCCGTTCCGGGTACGGATGGTCAAGCAACGGCAACTCCGGGCACTGGCACAGATGGCGCCACGGCGACAGCTGACGCGGGTGCTGATTCCGGTATGGACGATGGTAAATTGACCGCCACGGTCGAAGACCTGATCGTGGATACGGCCGTGGGAAATATTCTGTACATCGTCGTTAATACGACATTCGACGACGGTGAGCGTTGGATCCCAGTCCCGCTGGGTATGTTCCAATGGGATGGGATGGGCGGTTTCATGCTCAACGCGGACGGAGCCATGCTTCAGAATGCTCCGTTCTTCCAGGGCAACCAGTTCCCTGATACGACAATGTCCGGCTGGAACAGTGAGTTCGATAGCTTCTGGCAGAACAGCGGCGCAGGGACTGGAAATGGCTCCGACTCTGGGGAAGCAACTGCTACTCCCTAGTTGAAACTCATTTCAAAATTCAGTAAGTAGTCAAGAGTCTGCGCAGAGATACACTCTGCGCAGACTTTGTTTTGGGGATCAAGATTGGATTTTGGGTTAGAAAACGCTGTGAATCCAGACTGTCTTAAATTGAGTTTAATGTTATCATTGTACTATCTTAGGGGAAGTCCGGCGTACCGCTGTCGATCATCAAATCCTTCATTGTTCAAATTTCTGTAAGATTCCGGGCATACTCGTAATGTTTGTCTGCTATTGACTCAGAGAGAAGGATCGTACGGATGGAAGATAAATCGCTTATGACCAAGTCTGGTAAACCGACTCCCAAAAAAAGAAAACCAAATACAACGTCTACACAGTTGGTTAGTGTGGAGCAGCAGATGATACCTTCCAGGAAGGTCTTTGATGCAATTCCACTGGCGATCGTCTCTGTGAATTGGGAAGGTCAGATCCAGTATATGAACCAGACGGCGAAATCCATGCTGGGCGAACCCACTGGACTTCGCCATCTCGACGAATGGCCTCAACGATTCGGCCTTTATCTGGACGATGGCTCGATCCCCTACCCGGCGGAAAAACTTCCTGTGGCACGTGCTTTACGAGGGGAGGTCGTTGAAGAGGTGGAAGAGATCATTCTGCGCAGGGAGGGGGAGCAAAAGGGGATTTGGGTTTCCATGTCTGCGGAAACCCTGCGGGACGAGAACGGCAATATTGATGGAGCGATTGCGCTGCTGCGCGATATTAACTATCGCAAACAGATCGAACTCTCGCGCGAAAAACATATCAAGCGAACGGAAGCACTTTACAGCTTCTCGCGTGCCGTTGCCGAGGCAGGCAATGATCTGCATACGATCATGACCCTGGTTGTCAAATTTACGGCGGAGGCGATCGGCGATTTAAGCGTCATCGCCTTGTTGAATCCTGCCGGTGACCGGATGAAGGTTGAATCTTTCCATGATATGAACTCCACCGGCCAGGCCCTGCTGCGGAAGCTTTTCGTGCCAGGTTTTGAATACGATCATTCCAAGACACTGGGAGGCAGTGTGGTCCGGTCTGGGGCGCCGGTGTTGATCCACTCCATCCCGGCGGAACAACTGCAGGCTGTCACCCTGCCTGCTTTACAGGAATATATCGAAGTAGTCGGCATGGAGAGTGTCCTGATCGTTCCGCTGACAGGCCGAAGTGGAGTTGTTGGGATCATCGTCATGAACCGCCACCGGGGAAACAAGCCGTTCAATATGGAGGATCAATCTTTTCTGACGGATATTGCTTACCGTGCGACCCTCGCGATCGAAAACTCCCGTTTGTTCGCATCGCTGCATGCGGAGATCACAGAAAGGTTATCCACCAAGCAGGCGCTCGCCGTGAGCGAGGAGCGTTTCCGTTCGATCTTTGAATCGGTTACGGTTGGCATCAAGGTGTTGAATCTGGAAGGCAGAATTTTGCAAACGAACGATGCGTTTCAGTCAATGATCGGATACACCGAGGAAGAACTGGTAGGGAATTACTTCTACAAGTTTTTGCACCCGCAGGATGTTCATAGAGCTGCTCAGTTGTTTCAGGAGGTGAAAACGCTTGGAACCTCCTCGTTTCGTTTTGAGCATCGCGCCCTTCACAAGGATCAATCCCTTGTCTGGGTCAAGACGATCTTTACGGTGATCAAGAAGGGCGGGGATGATGAAAGCCCGGCCTTTATTGTCGGCATTGTCGAAAATGTTACCGAGCAGAAGCGCATCGAAGCGGAGATGGCCGAGTTGAACAGCCGCCTGCAAAGCAGCATGGAACTCGAAAGGCTGCGCCTGGCTCAGGAACTCCATGACAGTCCCATGCAGTCACTGTATAGTGCGATTTACCGGATCGAAGAATTGCGCAATGCTGCCGATCCGGAACTTAAGGAAGCCCTGGCAGAGGTGAAGCAGCACATCCAGGGGGTTCTGCAGGATCTGCGCACGACTGCCAAGGAACTCCGGCCGCCCACAATTTTCAATTTTGGTCTTGAAAATGCCATTCGTTCGCATGCCAGCGACGTTGCGGAAAAACATCCGAATCTTAGCATTCATCTTTCGCTGGCACACGACCGCCAGATGCTGCCTGAGAAAGTTCGTTTAGCCCTGTTTCGTATTTTCCAACAGTCGCTTGCCAATGTAATCCGGCATGCAAAAGCTACGGAGGTGCATGTCCGTTTTTCGTTCGATGCCGAGGAAGCCCATCTTGAAATTACAGATAACGGCAAAGGTTTCGATGTCCCCGCAAATTGGATAGAATTTGTCAGACGAGGACATTATGGATTAGCCGGAGCTGCGGAAAGAGCCAATGCGCTGGGCGGCGCTTTTAAAGTAAAATCCAAGCCCGGGAATTCGACGACTATACAAGTCATCCTGCCATGGAAAGATTCCCTGGATGAAAGTTAATGAATACCTATGAATGAGAGAGTTGAGATATGCCTGATATTCGTGTTTTGATCGTAGATGACCATCCCATTATTTGCAAGGGAATCCGTGACCTGTTGAACCCCGCGGTTGGAATCACCGTTGTAGGGGAAGCTCATACCGGAGAAGAAGCATTACAAAAGATCGAGGAATTAAAGCCCGATGTGGTGCTCCTGGATATGAAACTGCCCGATATGAGTGGCGTCGAGATCATCAAGAAAGCCTATAAAACGGGCAGCAATGCGCGTATTCTCGGTCTTAGTTCCTATAATGACCGAGAATTCATTTCCCAGCTGCTGACTTATGGCGCTTCCGGATATTTATTGAAGGATGAATTGCCTGAAGAGATTGTCCAGGCGGTGCGGGGAGTTGCACACGGCGAGGTCGGCTGGGTAAGCCGAAAAGTGGCGGCTTTGCTGAGTCAGATCCTGTTGAAGGAACAGGAGGGCGGCACCGATCTGACGGCCCGGGAGTTGGATGTGCTTAACCTGGTCGTGGAGGGTAAAACCAACAATCAGATCGGGATCGCTTTGGGAATCAGTGTCAAGACTGTCGAAAAACACCTGCATGCAATTTTCCGAAAGATGGGTGTGGTCTCTCGGGTGGAGGCGGCGATCATGGCAGTGCAGGAAAGCCTGGTAAAAAGGGATCTGCATATGGGTACGGAGGAAAGACACCCGTGAACCTAGGGTAATTCCCCATTGATGTTCTCTGTAACTACTGTAAACTTTAGATGCTATGAATCATTATAATTCTGCAGAAACGAGTGTCGAAAGTGAAACTGGCAGAAGAACCTCGATGAGAGAAAAGCAAATAAAAGTGCTGATTGTCGACGATCACTCTGGAGTGCGCACGGGCATAAAGCATCTGCTGCAAACGGCAAAAGACATGGTCGTTGTGGGAGAAGGAGTGAACGGGGCGGAAGCAATCGAACTTGTTGCTACAAAAAACCCTGACATCCTCTTGCTTGATATCGAGTTGCCAGACCAGCGAGGGGATGTCGTTATGCGCCACCTGCACGCTACCCAACCCGATATGAAGGTCCTGGCCGTCAGCTCGTATAGCGACCGGGATTATATTTTTGGCATGCTGGAAAACGGAGCAGCCGGGTATATCACAAAAGATGAAGCCCCGATGATGTTGCTGGATGCCATCCGCAATATTGTTTATGACGATAAGAACTGGCTCAGCCCGCGCGTGATCAAAAATAGTGGCATCCCATCCATAGAAGAACAGACGCTGACAAAGCGGGAGGTTGAAATCCTCGAGCAACTGATCCTGGACCGCTCCGTGGAGGAAATTGCTGCTTTTCTGGATATGAACGTGGAGCAAGTGGGAAAATATTTGAAATTATTGATGAAGAAGTTCGAGACTGAATCGCTTGCTTCCCTGAAACAGATCGCAAAACGCCTGCTGCCCCGCCACGGAACTTAAGACGAACTTAAAATAAGATTTTAAATCAGGGCTATGACATTTATGGTGGTGTCATAGCCCTACGGTTTTAAGCCTCCCAACTAGGGTGTTGCCCGGGTAAGTAGGAACATCCCCCATTGATGGAAGCATACCTAACTTTTATATTATGAATAAGCACTTTCGAGGAAGCGTGCCTGTACGAGCGTATCGGATAAGCACTAGTTGCGTTGGGAGCTAGTCAAGAAATTGCTGTTACGGAGGTAGAAATGACACTTACAGGACTCTTATTATTGCTGTTGATTGCCGGTGTGGTTGGCGCCTTGGGTCAGACCATATCAGGCTACTCATTCGGAGGCTGCCTGATGTCGATCATTGTCGGTTTTGTGGGCGCCTATGTGGGCATCTGGCTTGCGGGCCAATTGGGATTGCCGGAGATCTTCAGCATCACCATCGAAGGTGAATCTTTCCCAATCGTCTGGGGTGTGATCGGTTCCGCGATTTTATCGTTGATCCTTGGCTTGTTCACCAGGCGCAGGGTCGTGTAGCAAGACTGACACAAGGAGGTGCCAGATGACTGTAGATCGAGACCAAATTGCCCGCCGCAAACGAGTTGTCGTTCATCAAAGCGGTGATCATGTCCATGAAGAACACGTTGTCCAAAATGTCAACCTGGAGTATCGAGAGGCGCTTTACAAGGTTTCCCAATTTATCTGGTTGCTTTTTGGTGGGCTGGAGGCGTTGATCGGCATTCGAGTGCTTCTATTGTTGATCGGCGCAAACCCCGGTAGCTGGTTTACCGCCTTCGTGTACCAGTTGAGTGAAGTGTTTCTGTGGCCATTCCGCAATATTGTAGCGAACCCGGCTTTTCAAAATTCTGTATTTGAAATCACATCGCTCATTGCCATGATCGTCTATGCTCTCATCGCCTGGGCCATTGTGCGTTTGATCTGGGTGCTGTTTTATCGGGCGCCCACCAGCCAGGTCACAACCTATGACCGGGAAAGACATTAGGCAGTTTCGGTAAAGAGCTATGCCCTATCGCGAAAGAGATAAAAGGGCAAATCAAAAAATAATAATAAAAAGGAGAAATAAGATGAACAAGAATATTTTAGAAGGAAAATGGATGCAGTTGCGCGGAGCCGTTCGTGAGAAGTGGGGCGAACTCACAGACGATGAATTGGACCAAATTGCCGGTAAACGCGACAAGCTCGCCGGTATTCTCCAGGAAAGGTATGGCTATGGCCAGATGGAAGCCGAACGCGAGATCGATGACTTCCTGGAGCACTGGGAAGAATAAATAGTTTCAAATCTGTTTTTGAAAACACCTGCCGGAGGGGAAAGCCTCCCCTCCGGCGTGTTTAAAATATGTAAAAAAGGAGAAAGCTAATGAGTACTATTTTATTGATCATCCTGGTTCTGTTGTTGTTAGGCGCTCTGCCGGTATGGCCGTACAGCCGAAGCTGGGGTTATGGCGGCAGCGGGATCGTCGGGTTCCTCTTGCTCCTGGTGATCCTGGGCCTGTTGTTCAACTGGTTCTAGGAATGCCGAAAAAGTGGATTGTTGTATTGGTATCTGCAGGCTTGCTTCTGGCAGCCTGCAGTACCAGCCAGGCAAATACACCTGATTCTCAGGAAAACCCCGCCCTGGAGAATGTTTTACCTCCTGACGTTGCTCTAAATGTTCAGAATCAAGTCAGCGAACTCCTGGGAGTGTCTGTGGAGAGCCTCCAGATCGAAAGGGTGGAAAAGACGGAGTGGCCAGATAGTTGCCTGGGTCTGCCTGGAGCAGACGAGGCCTGTGCGGAGGTAATTACTCCCGGCTGGTTGCTGGCTTTTCGTGTAAACGGCCAGGAATATCGTTATCGTGTAGATGAGACCGGGACAGTTATTCGTCAGGAGTCATGAAGTCCTCTCCAGCTGAAGAAGTAAAGACATGGACCACAAGTCAGGTTGTCCTTGCAACGCTATTTGTGGTCTCTGTCTTTTTAATGTTCTGGCTTCTGTACAATCTCCGGGAAGTGCTGTTCCTCTTCTTTGTCGCCATTGTGATTGGGACAGCGATCCGCCCGGCTGTTGAATGGTTGCACCGCCGCGGAGTTTCCCGTTCTGTGGGGATCATCACCATTTACATCCTGCTCGCAGGTGTCTTGACCGGTTTCCTGGCAATGATCTTTCCATTGCTCGCTGACCAAACGACCGAGATTTCTCGAAATTTGCCTCAGTACTATGCAGATTTCAAACGAGCATTGACAAATTCCGGGAACCGTCTGCTGCAAAATATTGGCTGGCAGATTCCCTCGAGGTTATCTCTTCTCACGAATGCAACTGCAGATACCGAGGAAGTCATCGATCAGGTGACGCAAACATTTTTGTATACGAATTTGGTGCTGAAGGGAATACTAAGTGCGCTGGCTGTCTTTCTCCTGGCCTATTATTGGACCCAGGAAGGGAATCTCGTGCTGCGGGCATTGCTGCGTATCTTTCCATCGCAGCGCAGAAAAGGAATCAGGGAATTTCTGCGATTGGCAGAGGTAAAAATAGGTGGGTATGTTCGCGGTCAGGGGCTGCTTTCCATAACTATTGGCCTGGCGGCATTCATTGCCTATTTGTTGATCGGGCTTCCCTATGTCCTTGTGCTTTCCATTTTTGCCGGTGTGATGGAAATGGTCCCGGTTTTTGGACCGGCGCTTGGTGCAATTCCCGCTTTTCTGGTGGCATTATCCATCGATCCTGGAAAAGCTGTCTGGGTGGTGGTGGCGACAGTCGTAATCCAAATGCTCGAGAATGCGGTTCTGGTCCCGCGGATCATGAAAAACGCCATGGGAGTGAATCCGATCATGGTGTTATTGTCCCTGATCGCTTTCAGCTCCGTGTTTGGATTGGCAGGTGCGATTCTGGCATTGCCGCTGGCGGCGATCATTCAATTGCTGGTGAGCCGGGCGGTGGTGACGGCGGCAGAATCAAACAGGCTGGCTCAACACCGGGAGGTGGAGGTGCAATCCCTGATCAACCAAAGTCAGGAATTGATGCAGACCCTCTATGAAACATCCACCCGCAACCCAGCCTTTCAGGCTCTGCCCGAAACAGACCGCCTGGAACTTTACGATCTTACGGAGGAGGTGAACCAGATTTTGGGGCGGATCAAGGAGGAGGGCGAAGGGCTATGATCAGGATTGTCAGATATACCATTGTTGTTCTTACCACCCTGACCATTTTGCTTTTGTTATGGCAGTTCAGTGTTGCCATTCTATTGTTTCTTTTGTCTTTGGCAGTTGCCGCTGCGCTCAGACCTTTGATCAATAGCATCACCGGGCGAAATGTCCCCAAACGATTGGCTCTGGGAATTGTTTATTCCCTGCTGATCGCTGCGATCGCGAGTTCATTGCTGTTGATCGCTCCGCCTCTGCTCGATGAACTGCAAAGGGCAGCTGATAGTTTTGTGGCAGGTTACGACCGCGCCAAAGCCGAGTGGCCCCTGCAGGGCACATTGTTCCAGCAAACATTGGCAGAACAACTGCCTCCCTCGGCCGATTTCTATCAAGCCCTGACAAGCGAGAGAGGCATTCCTGTGCTGCAGGGAGTTTTCGGGATCGCGCAAAACTTTTTCTCGATCCTGGGCCAGATCGCCATCGTGCTCATTCTAAGCCTTTACTGGAGTGCCGATCAATTTCGCTTCGAACGCCTGAGCCTTTCCCTGTTGCCGGAGGAGCATCATCCCAAGGCATTGCATGTCTGGCGGTCTGTGGAGACCGGCGTCGGGGAGTATCTGCGCAGTGAGATCATCCAGAGTGTGGTTGCCGGGTTGCTTCTCTGGCTGGGCTTCTCCGTGCTGGGAATCAGATATCCAGTCCTTCTGGCACTGTGGGGAGCCATTGTCAGGCTGATCCCCTGGTTCGGTGCGCTAATCGCCGTTCTGCCGGCGTTATTCCTGGGGATCGGGATCTCGTCGATCGTCGGTATTCTCGCAACGATCTACACGATCGGTATTTTACTCACGTTGAAACTGGTCATCGAACCCCGATTCTTCCCCCGCCATAAATACAGTTCCCTGCTCATCGTTCTATTCGTGATCGCCCTGGCAGAGACATTTGGATTCATCGGTGTGGTCCTGGCGTTGCCCCTGGCTGTGGCTGTGCAGATCCTGTTCCAGCATTTATATCAATTCGTCACGCCGACGTTCTCCACAGAGACGTCGGAGCGACTGAGTGACATAAGAAAACGCCTTTTTCAACTGAAAAGGCGTTTACAGCATTCGCGCAGCCGCGAAGGCATACGCTCGATCGATCGGCTTCAGCGACTGGTGAACCAGACGACCGATACACTTCAGGAGTACTGAACTTCCATCCTGCGTCTCAAGAGGAGCCAGTTGACCAGGAAGAGGCCCACCCCGATCAGTGCGAGCCCCTGAAGCAAGAGGGGAGGCACGGAAGCTCCACGCAACATGATGTTCTGCAACATTTGAATGCCGTAGGTGGCCGGCAGGGACCATGCCAGGACTTTCATCGGCTCCCACATCAAGCGCAGGTCCAGGAAAAAACCGCTGAAGAAGATACTTGCCAAAAGCAGCAGCATTGAATACTGAACAGCCTGTGTATCCGTATCTGAAATCAATGAGATGAGAAAGCCCACTGCCAGGGAGGTGAAAAGCAGGATGACCACGGCGAGCACGTACTCTTCCCAACGGCCGAACATGGGAACTTTTAAGACCCAGACGGCCAGGGCAGTGATCACACCCGCCAGCAACATTTCAAACAGCAAATAACTGAGAAACTTTCCGATCAACGTTTCAAAGGCGGTGATTGGCGCCACTTTGAACAACTCCATAATTCCGGAACGGCGCTCCCGGACAATGGACAGGGATGCAAACGTGATCGACAAGTGCTGCAACAGCAGGACGATTACCGCGGGCGCAAAGAACTCGGTGGGAGTAAATATGATGTTGGATAATGAAGTTGTATCTGCATTGAATGGATTGACCAGGACAGACGAGCCCAGTGACCGGAACGTGGACAGTTGGTCATGGGCGGTCGTGAGGTCTTTCTCAAGATCATTAACCTGCGTCGCGGCCTCACTGTCTCCAGGTGGGATGGCTTGCTTCAGCCTGCGGGTTCTTTCGATCGCACTTTCCAAACTGGTTTGCACCGAGCCGGCCTCCGCCTGGCCCTGTTCGGTGACAGATTGCAGGAGACGGCCGTTGGCTTCATCCACATAGATCCTCGCGACGGACTGAATGTATGCGATCTGGAATGGGTCCACTTCATTGTGATAAACAACGAATTTCGCCTGTTCGTTATTTCGAACAGTCTCCAGGGCATCCCTGGGGATCTCGATCACGAGATCCGTCTGATTCAGCGCAAGCTTTGCGAGTGCCAGTTCTTTATTACTTTCCACGCCTTGATTAACAAGCGCAGGATTGTTCGTTTCGGTAATTACTTTCATATCGCCCTGCAGGGAACTTGGGTCCTCCGCCAGGTAGGTGGTTCTCAAAACACGATTCTGTTCCGGGTAGCCCAGTCCAAACAGGAACATGACCAAAAAAGGACCCAGCACCAGTGTCAGGATCAGCCGGGGCTGGCGTAAAATCTCTGTTAGTTCCTTGCTGATGAACGAAGAAATCCGAATCAGGAATTTAAACATTGTCATTCTCCCTTTCGATCAGGCGCACAAAGACATCATCAAAAGGAGGCAGGATCTCTTCGATCGTTTCGATGGTTAATCCTTCCCCTTTGCAGGCTTCCACCAACTGCGGCATTGCGGTGCTGGCTTCGTCCACAATGACCTCGATCTCCTGGTCGTCAATGACTCTGACTTTCGCATGCACGAAGGACAGGCGTTCCAGGTTGTTCCGGTTTTCATGTCGTATCAGCTCAGCAGTTTTGATCCTGACAATCTCCCCGCCAAAGGCTTTTTTGCGCAAGCCGTCCGGAGTTTCGACCATCAGGAGTTTCCCCTGGTACATAATCCCGACGAGGTCACAGTATGCAGCTTCGCCTACGTACTGAGTGGTGACAAACAGGGTATGGCCCTCTGCCTGCAGTTCCTTGAAATAATCCCAAAACTTTCGGCGCAGGAGCGGATCGATCCCGGCGGTGGGCTCATCGAGGAAAAGCAATTCAGGGTTATGAACCATTGTGGCAGCCAGACTAAGGCGCCTCTTCATTCCGCCGGAAAGCGCTCCCGCCAGTTTTCTCTTGTCCCCTTTCAATTCGACAAAATCGAGCAGCTTGTTTAAATGACGACCCCGAAAAAGACTGACTCCGTAGAATGAGGCAGCAAAGTTCAAATTTTCCCAAACGGTAAGCTCAGGGTATAAGACAAAGTTCTGGATCAAGTAACCAATTTTTCCCCGATCTGACTTCGAGAACCGGGTTGGATTTTTACCAAGCACAGTGACCTGACCGGAGGTCGGTTTATGGACACCGGTCAGCATGCGGACAGTTGTAGTTTTTCCACATCCGCTGGGACCAATAAACCCAAAAATGGAGCCGCGCGGCACCTGCAGGGTAAGGGAATCGACAGCGACCTCTTCCCCAAATGTTTTGGTCAGGTTCTGCGCATCGACAACATCCCCATTTAGATTTTTGTTTTTTGTATTATTCATTTTTTCCTATCTTAACGAGGAGCAGATGTTCTACCTCGTATTTGCCAGATTTTTTAGGGAGGGACTCATTTCGTTTGGACTGGACCACGCCTCCAAGTCCCATTTCTCAGCGGGATTCCCCACCTCCAGCGCCTCATGCTCCTCCATCACGCGCCTGGCGTTTGCTTCCCTTTGCGTGCCATCCAGGCTGACGGTGACGAGTACGCCGCTTTTCTCGATCTGCCGGGTCATGACCTCCGCCTTTTCCCTGGACCTGAGCAGCTTCGAGGCAACTCCCAGAATCACGCCGGTCAATCCGCCTGCGACCAGACCCCACAGGATGGACGTGGCCATGAAGAGTGCGTTCCTTTCCACCAGGCCGGGCTCCAGGTATGGCAGGGGCAGGATCCCACTGCCAACCAGGAAACCCACGAAACCGCCGAGGAGGCCGCCGATCAGACCGCCAAAAAAGGCGTTCTTTGCCACATCCTGAATTCGAACGTCCGTGGAACGAGCCGTCTTTCTCCGAGGCTTATGCACAAACATATGGATCTCCTCGCTTGCAAAACCGGACTTCTCCAGGGCTTGATAAGCGAGATTTGCATTTTCCTGTGTTTTAAATAAACCACCGATCAGATTTTTCATCGTTACCACTCCATCTTTTTATCGGGCAGATCTGCGGCCCGGGGCGCACAGGCCTCGTTTAACGGGAACCAGCGGAAGCGTCGCCCGCAGCGGATGTCCGTCTCCAGGAATCAGCGTGCCAGATAGCCTCCGTCGATCGGATAATAGGAACCCATCACATAGGAAGCCTTTTCGGAGCTCAGCCAGATCACCAGCTCCGCCACTTCCTGCGCTTCTCCCAGGCGTCCGATCGGATGCAGGGAGATCAGATAATTCCGAGTCTGCTCGTTTTGCTCGAGACCGGCGATCAGCGGGGTGCGGATAAACGCAGGTCCGACGGCATTGATGCGAATGCCCTGCTTGCTGTACTCGATGGCAGCCGTCTTCGTCAGACCGATCACACCGTGCTTGGCAGCCACATAGGCGGGCGAAGTCTCGAAGCCAACCATCCCAAGGATCGAAGCCATATTCACAATGGCTCCCCCGCCCGATTGCAACATGGCTGGAATTTCATACTTCATACAATAAAACACGCTCGATAGATTCACGTCGATCACTTTTTGCCAGCCTTCGATACTGTAATCAGCCGTGGGGTTTGCCTCCCCGCCGATTCCGGCATTATTGAAGGCAATGTCCAGCCGTCCATATTTTTCCAGGGTCGCCGTAACCATCGCCTGGCAGTCCTCTGGATTCGAAACATCCGCTCGAACGAAAATGGCGTCGCCTTTCAGCTTTTGAATGGCTTGAACCGTTTCATTCCCTCGCTCTTCATTCAGATCCGAGACTACTACTTTTGCGCCTTCGCGGGCATACAAGTGACAGGCGGCTTCCCCCAGTCCCGAGCTGCCGCCTGTCACCACTGCTACTTTTCCATCCAATAAAGGCATACTACTTCTAGTGCGCCTCCATGTTCACATGGCTTTCCGCGATGCGGGTCAGCAATTCATTTGCCATCGACTCTTCTTCAAGAGTTTCCTGCAAAAGCCGGGCAGCGTTGTTATAGCCCAGATGCTGAGCCCAGGCGCGGGCAGTGCCGTAGCCGGCGATTTCGTAATGTTCCACCTTTTGAGCGGCTGCGATCAGGCCGGCATCCATCGCATCAGGGTCAGCAGCTTCCTTCATGATTTCATTCCCCTCTTCCACCAGGCCTTCCATCCCAACGCACTTCTTGCCACGCGGGGAGCCTTCCAGTTCGGAAAAGATGCGTTCGATGCGCTCGGCCTGCTTTTCCGTCTGCTTAAGATGGTCCTTAAATGCCTTTTGCAGATCCGGGGACTGAGCATTCTTTGCCATTTTGGGCAAAGCTTTTACAAGCTGATTTTCGGCGCTATAGAGATCCTTCAACAGATCGATAAACAGATCTTCCAACGTTCGTACTTTCGAAGCCATGATTAACCTCCAATTGGTAAACTAGTGAGAATTCGGTTTCACTTACTTGTCAGGA
>Ga0105104_10002668_pt1 | contig 12914 bp, 9 predicted proteins | sample PPLLaktember2015_3_FD_87034 | JGI IMG/M metagenome (GOLD analysis project Ga0105104, IMG submission 87034) | Freshwater sediment microbial communities from Prairie Pothole Lake near Jamestown, North Dakota, USA - PPLs Lake P7 Core (6) Depth... | ecosystem: Environmental > Aquatic > Freshwater >...
GGAGAGTACGCTACGATGAGTTCGGCATCTTCGTCACGGCTTGCATGGTCGTCTTCGGGACCGTGATGAACCGGCTGAATGTTGCAACAACCGGGCTTGAAGGGTATGCCGGTCAGTACTTCCCGAGCTGGACCGAGCTCTCCGTCACCGCCATGATCATTACGGCGGGATTTGTTCTGTTCGGACTTGCGGTGAAGTTCCTGCGGGTGTTCCCCGAGGAGGAATTGCGCCCAGAAGCCGAGAGACTGCCCGAGCTTCCGGTCATGACAGCTCTCCGACCTCTGACCCGGCCGGCGCTACTCGTGCTTGTTGTCGCTGGCGTTGTTGCGATAGCCGGGAGCGGGTTGGCATACAGTGCGCTCAATGGGCGGCTTTTGGGTCAGAACAGCGAAACGCAACCAGCCAAGGCTGACATCTCCCGGGGTGTCGCGCTGTTAAAAGTCCCGGATGTTGAGTTCGTCAGCAGTAAGGATAGCCCGGGGAAAGTGACCTTCAGGCACGGCTCTCACGTCGACTTGGAGAACCCGAAATGCGCGGATTGCCATTCGGGCCGTTTCAGCATGCTCAACGCTTCCAAGCAGGTCCGAACGGGCGTCAACATGCATGACGCTCAGCACTGCGGCGCCTGCCATGACGGCAAGAAGAGCTTCAGCGCGACTGAAGACTGCGAAACCTGCCACGGCAATTGACGGCTCACGGCTGAGAGCTGACAGCTGACGGCTGACGGCTGACGGCTGACAAAAACGAATCAGGGGCTTTTGTCAGCTGTCAGCAGTCAGCCGTCAGCGATTGCCCCTTCTCCCTCCGCCCAATCTTGCTTATTTTTTCAACATCACCCCCTGCAAAAGCGATATACTTTCCCACCGGGTGAAGTAATGGTTCGCAGACTGCGTCGTTGGACTCTTAGCCTTAGTTTAAAACTCAGCGTCTGCCTGATCGGCAGCATCCTGATCGTTTTCGGCCTGCTTGGTTACCTGCATATCCGGCTTCATGAACGTGACTTGGAGGAACTTACTTTCGCAACCGCGGAAGGCGTGGCGGACACGATCAAGAACAGCACCCGCTACAGCATGATGCGGAATCAACGCGACGCCGTGTTTAACATCATTCAGACGATCGCGCATGAGCCCGGGATCAACAAGATCCGAATCTACAACGAGGATGGCTCTATCCGTTACTCGACCGATGCGCTCGAAGTCGGGACTCAGGTCGACAAGAAGGCGGAAGCCTGTTATGCCTGCCACGCGCAGGAGCAACCTCTCACGCGTCTCAACCGGCCGGACCGGGTCCGCATCTACCAGGCGGCGTCTGGGGAAAGGATTCTAGGGCTTATTTCCCCCATCGAGAACAGCCCGGACTGCGCCGGGGCGGGTTGTCATTTCTCACCTGCTCAACAGAAGGTCCTCGGCGTGCTGGACGTCACGTTGTCTTTGGAGAAGGCCGATCAGATGATCGCGGAGGGACGCTCCAAGATCGCCCGCGGAGTGGTGATCGCCGCGCTGGTGATCTCCGGCTTTTTCGGGGCGTTGATCTGGGCCATGGTCTATCGTCCGGTCAGACAGCTGAGAGCAGGCACTCAGCATGTGGCAAGGGGCGAGCTGGACTACGCGATCGAAGTTGGGTCGAGAGATGAGATCGGTGAACTGGCGGGCTCGTTCAATCACATGACGGAAGAGCTGAGACGCGCCAAAGAAGAGATCACCGAATGGACGAGGAAACTCGAACAGCGGGTCGAGGAAAAGACCGCCGAGCTCAAGAAAGCCCACCAGCGGATGGTCAAGGTCGAGAGAATGGCCTCGATGGGCCAGTTGGCGGCCATCGTGGCTCATGAGATAAACAATCCGCTGGCCGGCATCCTCACTTACGCCCGGCTGCTGCGCAAGAAAGTCGGGAAACCTTTCGAAAACCCGGAAAGCTGTGCCCAGGTCCAGTCGGACTTGGATCTGATCGCGAGTGAAGCGGCCCGATGCGGAGAAATCGTCAAAGGGCTGCTTCAGTTCTCCCGACAGGGAAAAAGAAACTACCAGGCCAATGATCTCAACCAGCTTGTCCGGGAATCGATAAGGTTGATCAAGCACAAGGTCGATCTCATGTGCATCAGCACCGAGCTGGCGCTCGACGAAACTCTCGTCCCGGTGGTGTGCGACGCTCAGGAGATCAGACAGGCACTCGTGGCGGTCCTGATTAACGCCTGCGAGGCAGTTCAGCCCAATGAGGGCGTGATCCGCATCGGTACGCAACTGCGGCCGGCGCTCGATTCTGTCGACATTTGGGTCAGTGACAACGGCGTGGGGATGGATGCCGAGACACAGAAGCACATTTTCGAGCCCTTCTTTACGACCAAGGAACATGGGAAAGGCGTTGGGCTGGGCTTGGCAGCAGTGAGCGGCATCATTAATCAGCATTCGGGCGAGATCGAAGTGGAATCGGAGCCGGCCAAGGGAACCAGGATTACACTGCGCCTGCCTTTGACTTCCGAGGCGGCCACAGCAGGCGAGAGCACGAAGGCCATGGCGCTGTAAGTGCCCAACCGGTGTTCTTAACCAGTTAGCTGTCAGTTGTCAGTTTCTTTTTCGGTGAGTGAAACGATGGAGAGCAAACCAAAGGCGCGGATTTTGATTGTCGACGACGAGTTGATCGTCCGTAAGTCGCTGGCCAGCTGGTTCCAGGAGGAGGGGTACTCGGTGGACGTGGCTGAGTCGGGGAAGCAGACGCTCGAGAAGCTGGTCGAAAACGACTGGGACATCTTCCTGCTCGATATCAAGATGCCCGGGATGGACGGCTTGGAGCTCCAGCGCAGAATTAAAGAGATCCACCCGGAGGCTTCGGTGATCATCATGACCGCGTACGCCTCAGTTGAAACCGCCGTCGAGGCGATGAAGCAAGGGGCTTACGATTACATCGTAAAGCCCTTCGAGCCTGACGACCTGGAGCACATGGTCCGGAACGCGACCGAGCGGAAACAGTTGATGACCGCGAACAGTCAGCTGCGCGACAAGATCGAAGAGATGAGCCCGTATCACGGCATTGTGGGCAAGAGCCAGGCCATCCATAGGGTGCTCGAAGAAATCCGTCTGGTGGCCGAGAGTGACACGACGGTTTTGATTCGCGGCGAGAGCGGAACCGGGAAAGAGGTCGTGGCGCGCGCGATTCACGCCACCAGCCTTCGCCGCTACATGCCGATTGTCGTCGTGAATTGCGGCGCCCTGGCCGAGGGAGTCCTCGAGAGTGAACTGTTCGGACACGAAAAAGGTGCATTTACCGGGGCCCATTACCGCCGCAAAGGGAAGCTCGAGATGGCTGACGGCGGAACCCTCTTCCTGGACGAGATCGGGGATATTGGACTCAAAACCCAGGTCGATCTCCTGCGCGTCCTGGAAGAAAAGAAAATCTGCCGGGTGGGTGGGAACACCTATATCCCGGTTGATTTCCGGCTCGTCACCGCCACGAATAAGAACCTCGAGGAGATGGTTTCCGAAGGCACGTTTCGAGAGGACTTCTACTATCGGCTAAATGTCTATTCGATCTCGATTCCACCCTTGCGACAACGGACTGAAGACGTCCCGCTCCTGGTTGACCACTTTCTCCGGCGGTTCTCAAACAGCATGAATAAGCCCGTGCCTTCGGTTTCAAAGGAGGCGATGGGCCTCCTCCTGGCTCACGATTGGCCCGGCAACGTGCGCGAGCTTCAGAATGCCATGGAACGGGCCGTGCTCATCAGCCAGAGTGGCGAAATTGGGCCGGAGGCGCTCCCTTTCTATTCAAACTCCAGCCGCCCTGCTGGCTCCGGCAAGTCCCTCGCCGAGGCCGAGAGCGTCCACATCCACAAAGTGCTCGAGGAGTCCGAGTGGAACATCTCCCGAGCCGCCCGGATGTTGCAGATCGATCGTGTAACGCTCTATAACAAAATGAAGAGATACGGTCTGAGGCGGGATCAATAAGCCGGTTGTTGCTTCAATGGTTGAAATCCAGCTCGTCCGAGTCGGGCACGTCAGTCAGGATGTCGTTGACTTCCTCTGCATGACCCTGCCGGACAGCCTGGGTCTAAAATGCTCGGTCCTGAAACCGGTCCTCGATCCGTCCGGGGCCTATAACGCCGCCCGCCATCAATACAACTCGATTGACCTGCTGCTGTTGATTGCCGGCCTCCGGACCCAACCGGGCGTCAAGGTCTTAGGCCTCATCCCGTTTGACCTGTTCATCCCCATTCTGACGTTCGTCTTCGGCCAGGCCCAGCTGAACAACCGTAACGCGGTGATGTCTTTTCATCGACTACGCCAAACGTACTACGGGCTGCCGGAGGACGAAGATCTTTTCTTAACCCGCTGTGAGAAAGAGGCCCTCCACGAGCTTGGCCATACCTTCGGCCTGGTCCATTGCAGGAATTTTGAGTGTGTGATGTACCTGTCAAACGCCATTGAACAGGTCGATCTCAAGATGGCGGCGTTTTGCGGTGTCTGCCGAGAGCAGCTCGATGGGGCGGTCGCCCAGCCGACGGCATTCGGTCCTCAAGCGACACAAGGGACATAGGGACCGCGCGATTCTTAGTGCCCTATGTCTCTTATATCCTTATGTCCCTTTCATGGTTTTCTAGGCATTCAAATTATTGAATAGGCCGGATTCGTCTGAAAACAGGCCACTTATGCTTTTAAGCAACTACCTTATCAACATTTTTTTGAATCCCGGCTTTCGGCCGATCGGCCGGCCGAAAAACGGGTTGTGAATCTAAATCATTGAAAACTAAGGGTGTTGGTGCGCCAGAACAAAAACGGCACGGGAATTGCTGTATGTCAAAACGAGTCCAGTCGAGTAATCGGTAACTGGAATCAACATAGTTCGACCTGTTAGTAAGGTCGAAAGTAAGCATGCCAGAAGGCGGGAATTTAGAGAGCCTGGGATGCCATAGACATTCTTAGCCTTCTGGTATGCTTCAATCTCACCTCTCCTGAGTTTCCTCGATCCTTTCGTCGCGGCTGGTCGTCTCTCTGCAAAACCTCTTACCTGTAGTATAGTTCTATTTCCTCGACGTGTAACAATCCTACAACCGGGTGCCTGCTCCGGAGACGTGGGACCCGTTGCGAAAGGCTGGGACAACGTGATCTTCATCGGCATTGATTGCGGGACGCAGAGTCTGAAGGCAGTCGTCTGGGACGAGTCCCGGGGAGCTCTGGCGTCGGTCGGCCGCGGTTACGATCTCATTGAAGGTTTGCCGCCGGGTCACAAGGAGCAGCATCCAAGCCTCTGGATCCAGGCGCTCGACGACTGCATGCTGGAACTGCGCTCAAAGGGCGTCGATATGGAGGCGGTTGCCGGCATCGGGATTTCCGGACAGCAGCACGGGCTGGTTGTACTTGACGCGAGCCACGAACCGGTCAGGGCCTCAAAACTCTGGTGCGATACCAGCACAGAGCCCCAATGCCGCCGGATTATGGATGCCGCAGGAGGACCGGGAGCTTATCAGAAGGAGATTGGAAACAGCCTGCCTCCGGGTTTCACTGCCTCAAAAATCCTTTGGCTGAAAGAAAACGAGCGGGAGAATTACCGGCATGTCCGCCATATTCTTCTCCCTCACGACTATCTGAATTTCTACCTGACCGGTGAAATGGTTGCCGAACCGGGTGATGCTTCCGGAACCGGGTACTTTCGCGTCCGGGAGCGTGAATGGTCCAAAGCCGCCCTGTCATGGATTGATCCTGACCGGGACCTCCTCTCTTGCATACCAAGACTGATCTCTTCCTCCGCACCTGCGGGACAACTTCGAGGCGAGCTTCGGCGACGCTGGGGTATGCCGTCGAAGGTCGTGGTGAGCTCAGGGGGCGGCGACAACATGATGGGGGCCATCGGATCGGGCAACGTGAAGCCGGGAATGGTGACGGTGAGCCTCGGGACGTCCGGAACACTCTACAGCTTTAGTGCTTCGCCGGTGATAGACCCGCAAGGCGAAATCGCGGCTTTCTGTGACAGCACCGGCGGCTGGCTTCCACTTGTCTGTACGATGAACGTAACCGTTGCCACCGAGATGATTCGCGCCGGCTTTCTGGACGTCGGTTTGAATGAATTTAACCAGGTCGTCGAAACGGTCCGGCCAGGCGCGGACGGTCTTGTCCTTGTGCCTTATCTGGAAGGCGAGCGTATGCCGAACGTGCCCCACGGGACGGGCGTCCTGCTCGGATTGCGGCCTTCGACAGCGACTCCCGCGCACCTGGCCCGTGCGGCAATGGAAGGAGCCACCTTCGGGTTGTACTACGGCATGGAGCGGATGCAGGAACTGGGGATCGTTCCATCGGAAATCAGGCTGATCGGCGGCGGGGCGAAAAGCAGTGTGTGGCGACAGATCGTTGCGGACGTGTTTGGCACCCCGGTGGTGTGCCCGGAGAATCAGGAAGGCCCGGCTTTTGGGGCCGCGCTGCAGGCGCTGTGGTGCGTGTCAGGCCGGTCAGCCGGGGAGCTCATCGACCGCAACCTCAAGCTGGACGAATCCACGCGGCACTGCCCGGACGAGCGAAACAGAGCCGTCTACCAGCAGCTTTACGCGCTCTACAAGGACTTCAGTCGCGATCTGATCAATAGCGGGGTGTTCGAGAAACACAGGGCGCTGATCGCCGGGTGAGGCGTCCTTTCGAACAGCCGCGCAGGTGGGCGAAGGCCACGAAGCTGGAGTCACCGGCCTGGGAGCGCAGGCGTCCCGCCTGCGCTCCCAGGCCTCAGGCGTCGAACAATTCCCCCCTGAGCACGGTTACCGCCTGACCACCGATTAGAACCCGGTTGCCGCGCACTCCGACTCGTACCACTCCACCGCGGGCGGAAGCCTGATACCCCACCAGGTCGTTCTTCCCAAGCCGGGAGGCCCAGTAAGGGCCGAGTGTGCAGTGCGCCGATCCCGTTACCGGATCCTCGTCGATCCCGTAAGCCGGGGCGAAAAACCGCGACACAAAGTCGAAGTCTTTCGAATCTGCACGAGCAGTTACGATGATCCCTCGAGGTCCTGCCTGCTTAAGTAATTTGAAGTCCGGCTGCAGCGCGCGCACGACCGTTTCGGACTCCAGCTCGCACAGGTAGTCGAAGCCGTCGCGGCCCGTATAGCGGAAGGACTTGACGCCGAGCCCCTCGGCCAGAACAGGAGAGGCTTCGACCGGGTTCGTCGAATCGGCTGGGAAGTCCAACTCGATCCAGTCGCCATTTTGAGTTGCCCACAGTTTGCCGCTTAGCGTGTCGAATTCCGCGCGGGTGCCGCGCGCAAGGTGGCCGTCCTCCCACAACACGTGCGCGCTGGCGAGGGTGGCGTGGCCGCAGAGCTCCACTTCAACGGCAGGTGTGAACCAGCGAAGATGGTACGCGGCGCCGCGGCGGACCAGGAAGGCGGTCTCGGACAGGTTCATCTCGCGGGCCACGAGCTGCATCCACGCGGGATCGCGCGCCTCTGCCAGAACACAAACACCGGCCGGGTTTCCTTCAAAAGGAACACTCGTGAAGGAGTCAACTTGGACAATCGAGATTGGCATAGCGGGTAGTGTAGCAGAAGCGCTTAGTAGTGGCTCGGTTTGGCCCGCAGGCACGGCTGGAAGGAACCGCAGATGACGCGGATGTCACACGGATAGCGCGGATAAAGGCGCCGCCTTTGGGCTGTGGGCGGCGCCTTTATCCGCGCTATCCGTGTGACATCCGCGTCATCTGCGGTTCCTTCCAGCCATGCCTGCGGGTCAAACCGAGCCACTACTAAGCGCCGGGTGCCCCCGACAGGGTGTGGTAAATTGTTTCTAATGGTTAAACTCTCCTTTTTTCTAGTCGGTACTGCCCTTCTTTGTTTCATTGTCTTTGGAATGGTTTCGCCCGTTGCGTCGCGAGCTGAGAGTACGGATGCGGCCAGACAAGACCTGCTCAAACGGGGCGCTCAGGTCTATAAAACGCGTTGCCTGCTCTGTCATACAGCCGAGGGCAAATCGCCGAACGAACGCATGCGCTTGAGCGACCAGGTATGGAAACACGGGGAGAAACCCGAGCAGATCCAGAAAGTCGTTGCGGAAGGCGTCAAGGGGACCGTGATGGTGGGTTTCAAGAACCGTCTGAACAACGATGACATCAAAGCCGTCTCGGCTTACGTCATGGAGCTGAGCCAAAAAGCGAAGAGCGAGTGACAACGGCAGGGATCAGGCGGACGCGGCAAGGGTATGTTCCAGCAGGATCTTCAGTCCAATCGCCAGCAGGATCAATCCGCCCAGGAGTTCGAATCGCCTCCCCACCATCTTTCCGAGAAGGTGGCCGAGACCGGCGCCGACCAGCGTCAGGAAGAATGTCGTCAAGCCGATGATCACAACCGGATCCAGGATCGACAGGTCCAGGAACGAAAGGCCCACTCCGACTGCCAGGGCGTCGATACTGGTAGCGACCGAGAGGGCGAGGACGGTACACAGGGTGAGAGTTCCGGAGCAGCTGGTCGGTTCCTCTCCGCCGAACGATTCATAGATCATCTTGCCGGCGATTGCGGCGAGCAGCAAGAAAGCGATCCAATGGTCGATGGCAGCGACCAGGTCGTGCGCGAGACTGCCGACTGACCATCCCGCCAGCGCCATCAGCCCCTGAAAACTGCCGAAAAAGACCGCCAGGACGACCGCGTGGAGGACTTTCGAATGCCGGTTGATCATCCCGTTGCTGGCCGAAACCGCCAACGCATCCATGGACAATCCCACAGCGATCAACATTAACGAACCCGACGCCATCATCCTCCTTCAGTCTTGAGCCGAGCATAATATCGAATTGAGCGGGCCTTGGGGAAGGGGTTCGGTCACAAAAAAGCAGGGAAGGAACGCTGACAGCTGACGGCTGACAGACAAGAACCAACCGATCTGGCTTTTGTTTTGTCAGCCGTCAGCCGTCAGCTGTCAGCGTTTTTCGTTACTCGATCGTGAAGCTGGTACGGCTTTCGGCAGTCTTTCCCGCGATCCGGTCGGCGACATTGGCTGTCAGGAGGTATTTGCCGACCGGGAGTCCTTCGAGCTCGAGGTATCGGGCGACCGAGAGGGAATCGGTTGAGCCCGCCTGGTTGATGATGTACTCGGGAAGAGTCAGGCGATCCTTAGCGCCGTAGCGCTGAAGCGCTATTTGGACGGCGAGTTTCGGGTTATTCGAGGGCGACATCTGGAAGTTATAGACGTCAAAGAAGAAAACCAGCTTGTCTCCCTTGGTGAAGACGCGACGCGCGACCGGCAAAACCCGGGTTCCTCCGAACGTCAGCAATTCGGTACTGCCTGTCGTCGGGCTTTTCTCTACGTCCTTGCCGAGGACCAGCGTGCTAAGCGCGAGGTGCGTCGATCGTCCGGGCACTTGGATTGAATTCTCGACCAGTCCGATCTTGCCAGTCTTCACATCCTTCACCACCACTTCGACCGCATAAGCGCCGGGCAAGACCTCAAAGCTGTTGGAAAAGCTGATACTGCCCTTGTTTAGCGTCTCGAACTCGGCCGGTGACAGGTGAAGGTTGACCGGGGTTCCGAATCGCTCGACTACATGGCCCGTCCCATCCCGGATCAGCCCGATCAGGTCGAGCCTGCCCACATGTCTGTTGGTGGCCGCCTGGCCCGGGTTGGCCTCTGCCTCGACCTCGAATTGAACAGCCGGGGTAGGGATCTCCAAGGTGACCAGGAGCCGCTGTTCCGGCTTCTCCGTCTGGAAGTGATCGAGGCGCATGAACGTCGGGATTTCGAGCGGTACTTTTCGATTCTCGGCCGCACGCAGCATCTGGAACTGCTCGGTGGTCACGGTTTCCAGGCCGGCAGGAACCGCCTGGTAACCGCTTCGCGCCCGGACACTGGCCCCTTCCCGCTTGACTTCAACTCTTATGGTTCGAAACTTCCCGTCAAAGGTCTGGTTCGACGGCAGATAGGTGAGCAGGTAATAACTGCGGATATCATCGTCGATCCGCTTCATGCCGATATGGAGATCGTTGGTATTGCGGATCGCGAAGCCGCCGGTGGCGCCCGAGATGTACCGCAGAGCCGTATCTCTCAGATCAGATCCGACCTGCCGAGCCCGATCGAAGAGGGACTCTCCGCCGGTGGCGTATTTACGCCGTGCACCGGTCGCGGACGAAATGCTCGATAACTGACCAGGGGGTAGATATTCACTCGAAACAGTAGGTGGCAACAATCCTTGGGAATCTATCCCGTAAATGGCGAGATTAGCTCGATTGGCAATAGCCACCGTCTGGTCGAGGTCCCGTTCCATGCGGCCGCCAACGACGAATCCCTGCGAGAACAGAATCAGCGTCTTTCGGCCCTCGACATGCTCCACGCCTCGGGCAATGGCCGCGATCGCGCGAAGGACAGAGCGCGCTTCCCGTTCGGCCAGGTAGGAACCCATCCGGTAAAACGCGTTTTGAATGCGTTCGGCCGACATCAGCTGAGCCATCTCGGATCCCCCAGCCTGGGCGGCCTGGCCGGCGGCTCTAGCGGCATCCGGCGAGCCTCCGCCTCCAACTGCGCTCGCGGTGCCCGCCTCCGCCAGAAGCTCCGCCTGCGTGGAGCTGAGACCCGATCCTCCTCCGCTGTTTTGAGCCATCGATCGGCCACCGACATCGCGCCGGCGCAGGGCTTCCAGTAATGTGTCCCGATCGTTTGTGAAATCGGTGAGGAAACGGAAGGAAGCGCCGAGAGCGAAGATCGCGACGAGATCATTCGGTTTCAGATTCTCCTGCACGTAGCGGGTCGAAGCCTCCTCGACCAGCTTTTGATTCTCGAAGTCGGTAGTGGCGTAATCGAGGAGAATCACTATCAGGTTTGGCTTCACGACCTGGATCTGAGTCGAAGCAACAGGGGAAGGAGTCTGGGGTTGCGCCTCAGTTTTCTGGCCCGCCGCTAACCGCACCTCAGGTTGGAAAACCCGGAAGCCGTCTATCTTCTGGAGCACGTCGTCTTCATAAATGGCGAAGTCTTCCGGCTTCAGGTTGTGAATAATCCGGTTGTTTTTATCGGTGACGACGACGTCGACGAGGACGGTAATGCCGCCGCCTTTGAACGAGGGCGGTTCCTGAGGGTAAAGAGCCACCAGCGAGGCGCCCAGAAAAGCCAACAGCAGCGGCCACTTACGCATGTTCAAATTATAGCAGTATAATCGGTCTGTGAGGCTTTCCCTCCTCGTCCTGTGGTTCTGGACAGTACACGCCGCAGCTGTCCCGCCGGAGCTCCAGCAAGTGCGGAACGCCTTAAAGGTCAATGACGTTCCAACGGCCGAGCGCCTGCTGGTCGCGATTATCAGGCGTCAGCCGGGCAACGCTGAAGCACACCACTTGGTTGGAGCGATCCGGTTCGGCCAGAAAAGGTACAACGAAGCTGAGTCGGCTCTGAAGAAAGCGGCCGAGTTGAATCCGAGACTTGCAGTCGCCTATCTCGCTCTTTCCGATGTCTACGCGATGGAGGCGAGAGCAGAGCAGGAACACGAAATACTGCGCCGCGGTATCAAGCTCGCTGGCCCTCATCCCGCGCTATTGTTGCGGCTCGGTGTCCTTGAAGCAAAGAAAGGGGACCTGAAGTCCGCGCTGGCCCGCCTTAAGACCATCCCGCCGAAAAGCGCGCCACCCGGCTATTGGGAGGCGCTGGGGAGAACGCACCTCTCATTGGGAGATTACGAGGAGGCGGAGAAAGCCTACAGTCGTGTGCTCCAGCAGGACCCGGAGGCGGTGAGCACTCTACGCGCGCTGTCCGGGATTGCTCTCAAACGGGGTGACGAAGGGAAGGCGTGGGATTACATCGCAGCGGCCCGGCGTGCGGCGCCGAATTCGCCGGAGATCCTTAACGAATTTGCGCAGGTGAGCATCGTCAACGGCCTCACCGCGGAAGCCGTCACTGCGTTGCGGCTGGCGGTGCTGATGGAACGTGAAGATCCCCAGTACATTTTGGCCCTGGGCAATGCATTGATGGCGAACCAGGACTATCGTGAGGCGGTCCCGGTTTTTGAGAAGTTTCTCCAGCTAAAACCGGGCGAGGCAGTCGGCGAACTCCTTCTTGGCGAAGCCTTACGGGGAAGCGGCCAAAATGAGGAGGCGAGAGTTCACTTGGAGAAAGCGGTCGTTCTCCAGCCGGGCTCTGCACAAGCCTATTATCACCTGGGGATGATCGCTTTTGCTGGGACCGAGGATCGGAAAGCCGAGGAGCTGTTCCATAAGACGCTGGAGCGTCAGGAGACCCACGGACCCGCCTGCCTGGCACTTGGGCGGGTGCATTTGCGACGGCGCGAGAACCAGAAGGCCGTTGAATGGCTTGAGAAGGCCGCGCGGCTGGTTCCGGAAGACCCGAACGTCCCCTTCCAGCTCTCGAGGGCCTATGCCGCCCTCGGGCAACGCGACAAGGCACAGCAGGCCTTGGCGGTCTACACGAAGCTAAACGCGGAGAGGGAAAAGCGCGATCAGGAACGCCTCCAGTCGAGGTACACAAGTAAGCGGCAGGGGGAATGAAGTCCCGGCAGGACGACGCGAGGGCACGCTGAAGGTGCGTTACAGAGCCGCGCACGCAGTGGAGGGCTGCGGAGTGCTTTGTGCGCAGCAGCCTGGAGCGGAGTAAGCGGGACCACCCAACGTAGCGGCGGTCGAGTGACTCGCCGTTTTGTGGCGAGTTGTATCGAGACCCCGCGGCCCTGGAGCACCGCATTTGCGTCGTCTCGTCCACTCGACGTTGGACGCAACTACAGCGCTCCAGGGCCGCGGGGTCTCGATACAACTCGCCACAAAACGGCGAGTCACTCGACCGCCGCTACGTTGGGTGGTCCCGCTTACTCCGCTCCAGGCTGCTCCGCATAAAGCTCTCCGCAGCCCTCCACTGCGTGCGCGGCTCTGTAACGCGCCTCCAGCGTGCCCTCGCGTCGTCCTGCCGGGACTCCGGGCAAAGAGCAGGACTCGTATAAACATAGTCATTCTATTACCTGAA
>Ga0105104_10002669_pt1 | contig 12912 bp, 10 predicted proteins | sample PPLLaktember2015_3_FD_87034 | JGI IMG/M metagenome (GOLD analysis project Ga0105104, IMG submission 87034) | Freshwater sediment microbial communities from Prairie Pothole Lake near Jamestown, North Dakota, USA - PPLs Lake P7 Core (6) Depth... | ecosystem: Environmental > Aquatic > Freshwater >...
AGGAAAATCCGGGCCCAGCATTTTGATCTGGCCGTTGATCTGCGCCTGGGAGACCGTGGCGCTTTCCTGTCACTGGCAACGGGGGCACCGATTCGCGTAACCATGCATCATCCTGAAGGACTGCCCTTCTGGAGAACATTCTGCTTTACGCATGGCACATTGCCTGTCGGCGATGGAGTGATCCAACACCGCGGCGCAACCGAGCAAATTCTGCGCATTGTAAGACCCCTCGGCATGGACACACAGGACATCTCCCCCCGCCTCTGGGTTTCAGACGCGGTTCAAAAAAGCGTCAGGGAAATTCTATCGCGGGAAACGATAGACGGCCAAAAACACTGGATCACCATCAATCCTTTTTCCCGTTGGTCCTACAAGGAATGGGGCGAGAGCAAGTGGGTTGAAGTCATCAACTGGCTCTGGAAAGACCGGGGCATTCCATCCATTATTATCGGCTCCGCGGACGAAAGACAGCGGGCAGAAGCAATCATCGGGCAATGCGAATCCCGGGTGATCAACCTTGCGGGCCTAACGACGCTTGCCGAACTGGCCGGGGTGCTGAGTTTGAGCCGTCTGCATATCGGCGTGGACAGCGCTGCGCCGCACATCGCGGCGGCCACCGGCGTCCCGACGATTACCATTTACGGTCCGTCCTCCTGGTTTGACTGGGCTCCTGTCGGGAAAGACCATCGTGTGATTCTGCCTGAAATGGATTGCGTTCCCTGTCATCAGAAAGGTTGCGACGGAAGCGGACACAGCCGTTGCCTGGATGCGTTGAGCTCTGAACATGTCATACCCGTCATCCGCGAAGCGCTGAATATTCCGAAAGACTAACCTTCATCCGGGCGGGTTTCAGCGCCCTTTTCCACCTTGATCTTAAACAGCATAACTGCTAAAAAAATCAAACCAGCCCCTTATGAAAGAAGAAAATTTCATGTTTGATAAGCTAAAAGATTATTTTGATCTTCATCTGCCGCCTGACGCGCAGGGAAAAGACAAATTATTTTTTTATGCTTTAAATGTTCTGATTCCCGCATTGATGGGGATTCACATTCTTGTGAATCCCCTGCCCCTGGACAGCGTCAATGAGGTGTGTTTCTATATTTCGTGCGGTGCGCTGATAACCCTTCTTCTTTTCGGAAAGACGGCCTTCTCCCTGCGTTCGCCCCTTACAATTTGGTTTTCCTTATTTTTTATGTGGGCGGTACTGGGTCTTTGCACTGCGCTCGATTTTTCCAACACGCTCCATGATCTCCGCAGATACCTGCTGGAATACCTCGTCATTTTCTATTTGCTCATTAATTTTTACAATTCGAGCAACCGGCTGAAGTTCCTTTCCGACCTCATCATCGCCTCGGCGATGGTGTTTTCCATCGGCGGCATCATTGTGTTCTATCTGATTGAAGGAAATCCTCTAAGCGCCAGATTCGGTGAGTCTTCTTTTCATTTTCAGGAAATGTATACCGGGTTTATGTGCTTTACCACCATCCTTGCGGGCACGCTCAGCCTGCGCGGTGTTTATCAACCGGGGTCCATGCTGCGCCAATCCGTCTATTTCTTCTGCTTTCTGGTTCTGACCATGGTCACAATGCTCAACAAGTCGCGCGGGGCCACCATCAGCCTTTGCATCGCGTTGCTGATTATGTGCCTGCACCGGAAAAAAAACATCATTCTGATTGCCGTCGCGGGCGTCATGATTGCCTTTACACCCGGTTTCACAGACAGAATCAGCACTATGGGTTTTACCCAGGATATCCGCTCCAAAATATTTCGTCTTGCCGGAGAAGTCATCAAGGACTCTCCGGTTTACGGAGTGGGCTATGGAGGGGAAATTTACAGAAACAGCAATCTGATCAATCTGGAAAAATACAACGAACAGCTGCCCGAAGAGTATCAGCAAAAAAATGGCATTGTCAAATCCACGCACAACATGTTTCTTGATGTAACCATACGCACCGGTCTTGTAGGGCTGGGATTATTTCTGCTGATTTTCCTGACAGCTGTCTGGATGCTTTGGAATATCTTCCGACGGTGTAAAGAGGAGTTCTTCCGCTCATGGTCAATATGCCTGTTCGCCTGCCTTTCGTCTTTTATCATTCTGGCCCTTTTTGCCGACGCTCTTTACGGAGTTCAGGGCACTCTTCTTTATGTAAACCTGGCAATGATCAGTATTCTGTGGAATCTGTCGCGAAAAGAACAAAAGCCTTTCCTCCCCGTCTGAAATGACCGTCGAATGATCCTGCGTCAATGGAATGTGTTCTCTGCTGGCGTATGCGGCAGGTTCAGACTCCCTTTTTTCTCTTGATCTTAAGCATTATAACTGCTACTGAATTTTGCCTGATCCATAACAAAAAAGGTGAATGAATGCTTAATAAGATTAAAGATTATTTTGATCTTCAACTGCCGCCCGATGCGCAGGGAAAAGACAAATTATTTTTTACTTTAAATGTCCTGATTCCGGTATTAATGGCACTTTATGTTTTTGTTAATCCCTTGCCCCTGGACAGTATCAATGAATTGTGTTTTTATCTATCCTGCGCGGCATTAATCACTCTTTTGATTTTCAGAAAGACAGATTTTACCCTGCGCTCACCCCTTACGATAGGGTTGCTTTTGTTTTTTGCTTGGGCGGTACTGGGTCTTTTCATTACGCTCGATTTTTCCAACACGCTCCATGATCTTCGCGGATACCTGCTGGAATACCTGATTATTTTCTATTTGCTCATCAATTTTTACAATTCGCGCAACCGGCTGGAGTTTCTCTCCGACCTCATCATCGCCTCGGCGATGGTCTTTTCCATCGGCGGCATCATTGTGTTCTACTTGATTGAAGGAAATCCTTTAAGCGCCAGGTTCGGTGATACATTTACGAAAATGTTCACCGGGTTTATGTGTTTTACCACACTCTTCGCAGGTACGCTCAGCCTGCGCAGCGTTTATAAACCGGGACCCATGCTGCGCCAATCCGTCTATTTCTTCTGTTTTCTGGTTCTGACCATGGTCACAATGCTCAACAAATCGCGCGGTGCCACCATCAGCCTTTGCGTCGCGTTGCTGATCATGTGCCTGCATCGGAAAAAAAACATCATTCTGATTGCTGTCGCAGGTATCATGATTGCCTTTACCCCCGGCTTCATAGACAGAATCAGCACCATGGGTTTTACCCAGGATATCCGCTCCAAAATGTTTCGTTTGTCCTTTGAAGTCATTAAGGACCATCCCATTGCCGGCGTGGGTTATGGAGGGGAAATTTACCGCAACAGTAACCTGGTGGATCTGGAAAAATACGACGCGAGTCTTCCGGAAAAGTACCAGCAAAAAAAAGATATCGTCAAGTCGACACACAACACGTTTCTCGACGTGGCTATACGCACCGGCCTGGTGGGCCTGGCGCTGTTTTGTCTGATTGTACTGACGGCCGTGTGGATGCTATTGGATATCTTTCGGCGGCACAAAGAGGAGTTCTTCCGCTCATGGTCAATATGCCTGTTTGCCTGCCTTGCATCCATAATGATTATAAATTTTTTTGCCGACGCATTATACGGGGCACAGGGCATCATTCTTTATATTATTCTGGCAATGATCGGTATTCTGTGGAATCTGTCGCGAAAAGACCAGGCCGTCCCGGAGCCGTAAAAGCCTGATTCTGCTCAAGCTATGCAAAATCTCGCTCCAGGATCATGAAACCATTGCAGATCGTATAATGCCGGATAAACCAGCCCCGGTGCGCCAGTGCAAAATCATTCTTCTCATTAAAATGTGTATCCAGGTGTTCTTCAATCGCCCGGATAACGCCGCGCTGATTGTCCCATCCCTTGCCGGTGCTTCCGTCTTTGCGGACAAATACCTCGCTCATGTTTGTGTCATGAAAAAACACCTTGCAGCGCGAAGCCAGGTAAGGGAACCAGGCCCTGATTTCCGCCACGGTGTGATCATAAAGATGGCTCGTATCAATAAACAAAATGTCTATCACGGGTTCGAATCCCCGCCTGCGGCACCAATCGGGAAATTCCGCCGCAAAGGATATGTCATCTGATTGGACAAAGATCCTGTCTTTAAACGACGAAACCTCTGCCCGGTCATCAATATCCACGCTAACCAGTTTTGAACCCCACAAATTTGCAACCCGCTCCAAAACAAACGTTGATTCACCATCTCCAACTCCCAGCTCAACAATCAGCTTCGATTCGATGTTGAGGCTTTCGGTAAAAAGCATCGGCAGGTGATCACTGATGTCCGTCTTCCTGACCATGGCCCGGTTTTGAATGTCACCCAGATATTTTTTGAGCGACTTGCCGCTTATTATTTCCATCAAACCCATGAATTCATCTTCTCCTAGTAATACGCCATGTTTTGTTCATACGACAAATGGATATTATGAGCAAACTGTTTCAGCAATTTGGGATAATCCGCTATGGTTTTACTTTTTAATGGATCATAAATTTTTATATAGGAATCCAGCCGGGGCCATTTCTCATCCCAGAGTTGACGGACCTGGCTTGACCAGCAGCCGTCATTATAACCTTCAAAACTTTTTTCGCGCGCCTTGCTTTTTTCCGTCACTTTATGATAATGCCACACAAAAGAATCCATGCTGACGGCCGTACACCCCCCTGCCATAAAACAACGCAGCGAAAAATCGTTGTTTTCGTAGCAGGCCTTCCATCTTTCATCGAAATAACCGATTTTTTCAAAAATTCCCCGCCGCCAGAACATCACATTGAGTTCAGAAGCAACCACTCTCAGATAGGACTTTTGGGGCCTGGCCAAAAGGCTGTCCAGCAGGGATGAATGTTGTTTCTGAAGATCTTCCAGCCGGACATGGTCTGCGCCAAACGGTTGGGCTGGCAGCCAGCATTGATATTCCAGGTCGCTTTTGTCCGTAAAGGGAGTGGCCTGATAAATCTCCTCGGTCTGCACTTTGCCGAACAGGTCTTCGTCCATTCCCGATGTGATGATGACATCCGATGTGATCAAACCAAGGACGGGCGACTTACATGTCCTGGCAATCCTGTTGATTGCCCCGCTGATGCCAATGTTGTGATCCAGCAGAATCAGCGAAAACTGATGGCGGGACTGTTTTTCCAAAAGCCAGGCCCGGTGGCTCGGCACGGATCCCTGATCCAGCAAAAAGACTTCACTGGAAAGATTTTTGCTTTTTCTTTCGTAAAAAGCATCAATTGTCGTTCCCAGAATTTCGGCGGCACGGGGTTCGCCTTCGGGATTATAATTCAAAATAAGATAGGAAATATCGGGTATCATCATCATGTTCCTGGTGAATTATATTGGGGTTTATCAATACAGTCAACTTAATTAAGGTATCTTTATATATGAAAATCACAAAGATACGCAATAAGCAAATCATTTGAGTAAAAATTCTTAAAAAGATTGACAGGCAATGAGGTTAACTATAGTATCCCGTCAAATCACACGATAAGGATTATATCTACAGAAATGCGCGATTCAGTTAAAGACTTTGTAATCACTGCGGCTGAAATCTTTAACATGCCGGAACCCATTTATGAATTTGGATCCTATCTTGTTCCGGGACAAATTGAATCAGCCAATATGCGTCATTTCTTTCCAGGCAAAGAATATGTCGGCTGCGACATGCGCGAAGGACCGGGAGTTGACCGGATATTAAATCTGCATAACATTGCACTCGAAGAAAATTCGGTAGGCACAGTCCTGTGCCTGGATACCCTCGAACATGTGGAACACCCTTACAGGGCCATAGAAGAAATTCACCGGGTATTGAAACCGAACGGAATGGTTATCATCAGCTCGGTCATGAATTATCCCATACATGATTTCCCATGCGACTACTGGAGATTTACACCCGAAGCATTCCGATCAATATTGAAGCCCTTTCCTAATGTCTATGTCAATTATGCAGGTGAAGACAATTTTCCACACACCGTTGTCGGCATCGGCTGCAAAGGAACGGACATTCACTTTGAAGATTTTAAACCGGCAGGAGACGATTGGCGGCACAGGTGGACGGAACCCGAACCGCCCAAAAATTTTACAGGCAAGCTCAAAAGAGAGACCAGGAGAGTTTACCGCCAGGTTTCAACCCTGTTGAAAAGCAATTGAAGGAACGGCCGCAAAAGCAGCCTTCATGGGGTATTAACCGTTTTTCCGAAAGAGAAAATTAACCTTACCTTCCGTGTCGGAGTTTTTGACCCAGTTGCGTACCTGAGCCTCCTCAATCAGATCTTCCCGACCAGGCATCATGATATATGCTGAGTATCCTTTTGACCAAAACAGTTCAAAGACTTTGATAAAATCATCATTGACACCGTTGGGGAAATTGCCGGTAAGACCTGTTTCAATCATCCACACCGGCGCGGGCAGGCACGACAGCATCGTCTCCGCACCCTGCAGGACGCTGTATTCCACGCCTTCTACATCAATTTTAATTACGACCCTCAAACCGGAAAAACGGCTTGCCGTGATAATGTCCAGTGTACTCAACGGAACCATGCGTTTTTTTGTGGATATGCCGGCCCAATCCTTGATGAAGGACGCGGCCGTGCCCACACCGTAAAGAATGGCCAGACCCGGTTTGTTCGACAGCCCCAGTGGAAAAATCTCCACGTCAGGCCAGTCATTCACCTCAAGGTTTCCATAGAGGAATTGAAGATTGTGCCATAACGGTTCAACAGCAAGAACCTTCAGACCCATCGAACGTGCAATGCAGGTGTAATACCCCATGTTCGCACCGACATCGATAAAGACATCCGCATTTTTAATCAGGGCAATGATTTTCTGTGTTTCATCGTTTTCGTAAGAACCGTCCTGCATGGACTCAAGACCGGCCATCATAAATCCATGAGGGGTCTTCTTGAAACCCGCCTTGCGAAAATTTCGGTACGCGCCATAATATTCGCTGGCCACGGCGATCTCGGGACGGCTTTGATATAGATATGATTTTATGCTCATAGTACTCCTTCTTTATCGATTCTGACCCGCAAGAAGAAGCCGGGTAATTCTAAAACGCTTGATGATAAGCAAAGTCAGCGCAAGGCTCCCGGCAAATGCGATCAATGTACTGGCAACATACAGCAATCCGCTGTTGCCGAGCCTAGCGATGAAAAGATCGTGGCAAACAAAAATTTCCAGGGATATAGTCCCAGTCCAGCAAAGAAAAAGATAAAACTTTGTTTTCCGCAATCTCTCCAGAACAAAGGACCAAAAAGCGATTCCCGCAAAGGCCACGGCATACTTATAGACAGAAACAATCAATCGTGAAAATTTTTCATTTGTAAACTGCAGGAGATACGGATAAAAGATCGGAAACGCGTATCCTACGTAACAAACAGCCAGAATCGGGTAGAGAACGACGGCCGCGGCATACAGAAGATTTCGACGGGCTTTCAGTTCATCATAATACTTGAAGGCAAAAAACCCTGCCGCGTAATACGGGTAATAGAGCCTGACTTCGGACAATAGGAACAGATTTGTGGAAAAAGCCGCCCTGACCAGCAGAATTGACGCGATGACAAAATAATTCTCCCAACGGTTCCATTCGCGGATCTCAACCAGCTTGAGCACTGAAAAGAGAATCGTGCTGTTTAAAAAAAGAACCCAGAGAAACCATGGGTTCGGAGCTATCGCCAGATTTAGCATAAACCGGGGGAAGTCGACATTACGATAGGTTTGATGGAGCACGTACCCGATACACGACCAGACAAAAAGAGGCACCAACAGACGGATGGCGTTTTTTTTGAGATAAGCCGATAGAGAATATTTCCTGACTTGAGAAAACAGAACCAGACCGCTCAAAAAGAAGAACAGTTGCATGACAAATGAATCGAGAATACGAAAGGGCAGATAAACGTTGAAATGGGCCGGGTCATTAAATGAAACGGTATGGCAAAAAATAACCATGATAATCCCCATGCCCTTGAGCGCATCGATATGATGATTCCTGCCGCCGGCCATTGCGTCGTCCACATACAGGAAGGCTTTGGTTTTATCTATAAAAGTCATTGGGTTTGCCCTTTTGTGTTATCCCGATGAAGCTCGTTGGTGTTGGCCTTGATAACACATCGGTTTCTTTTTTAAAACATGATTTTTTCATTTTTATGTGTTAAAGCCTGTTGCGAAACATGCATTATAACGATAGAAATTGCAACCTTATGAACATGCCAACTATAATCATCGATATTGTCATTCCGACATATCATCGATACGAAATGCTGACCGAGACCCTTCAAAGCGTTCAGAATCAGACCTACGAACGTTGGGAGTGTTGGATTGCCGAGGACGGCGCAAGTGAAAAGACTTTCGCCGCTGTTGAACCTTTTTTACACGACAGACGTTTTCACTATCTGCCCGGCGATCATTCGGGAACACCGGCAACGCCGCGCAACAGGGCACTCCGGGCGGGGCGGGCGCCATATATCGCGTTTCTTGATGATGACGACATATGGCTGCCGGACAAGCTGGAAAGGCAGGCATCATTTCTGAAAGATCATCCCCGCTGCGTCCTTCTGGGAAGCAATGCCTTTATCATGAAGGAAAATCAGGATTACCGCAGAGACAGCCTTCCCCTGTATTTCAGAAAGGCGCCTTTCGGACGGGTCCCCTATAAAAAACTGGTCGAGGACGATTATTTTATCAACTCTTCGGCCGTGATCAGGCGATCCGCTTTAAAATACTCGGGACTTCAGAATGAGGAACTGTATAAGGGTCCGGATGGCGAAGACCATGACCTCTGGCTCAGAATCGGCCCGCTGGGAGAAATGTGGCTGATGCCTGACCCGCTAGTGGTATACAGGGAACTCTCGTCTAAACACGCTGAAAAAAAGTCCACCCTGGAAAGGCGTAAACAGTCTTACCGGATGAGATTCAATGTGTATCAGTCTGCCATGACAGGCGTGGGCGAGATGCCCAGCCCCCTCCTTTTTCCTGAATATGAGCAGGAAGGGCGGCTGTGCAAAAGAGAAAGGGATTTCTATGCAGCGGGCCCGCAGTTTCTGGGAAGGCCATGGCACAGGATCGGATCAACCCTTTCTACTGTGTTTGGCCTGCCGCCATCCAAAAAAAAGCGGCAGCAAAAAGCTTTCCAGGCCTTTCTGGAATGCAAAGCCCGCTGGAGAAAACTGGAAAGTCCCTTCAGTGTTGAATGCATTGTTTTTTCCAAAGACAGGGCTCTGCAACTCCATGGCCTGCTGAAAACCATGCAGGAAAAAGTCTTGCCGGCCATACCCGTCCATGTGCTCTATCTTGCGTCTTCTCCGGCGCACCAGCAGGCATACGAAGACGTGACCGCGATTTTCAGAAAGCAGAATATACGATTCATTCAGCAGGAAAATGACTATTCCTTCAAACACGACCTGATGGAAATCCTTTTCTCGATGACCTGCGACATGCTGTTTTTTCTGGTGGATGATATCCTGTTCACGGAACCGGTCTCACTTCATGATATTGCAATATTTGATCCGGATGAATATGTGCCAAGTCTTCGCATGGGCCAGAACCTCACCCGGTGCTATGTCCTGCAAACCCCGCAGCCCCGGCCGCATTTTCTGGACCAGCCGGGAGGCCAGGCTGATAAAACGGTCTGGCAATGGGCCGACGGAAAACTTGACTGGAACTATCCCCTGTCAGTTGACGGCCACTTTTTTGCCAGGCGGGAAATAGCGGCAATGGCTTCCCTGATCTCGTTTGGCGCTCCCAATTCATTTGAGGACCAGTTGCAGATCTTCAAGCCGCTGTTTGACAAGCGCTATGGCGTTGGATACAAAAAGTCAAGAATTGTGAATATCCCCTGCAACCGGGTCCAGCAGGAGATCAACAACCTCTCCGGCAACATCCACCCGGACGAACTGCTGGCCAGGTGGCAGAACGGGTATCAAATTGATTATAAAAAAATTTACGGGACAACTAACGAAAGCGCTCACCAGGAGCTTCCCCTGCCCCTGATCCCCAGAGCATCCGCGGATTAAAAAATATGACAATCATTGCATTGATATTATTAATTGTTCTGATCCTCCTGACTGTAATGGAGGCGGGGATGTATTTCCTGGTTCATCATCCCGGCGTCCTGAAACTTTTTCCGCGCAGGTTTCGAAACAGCATCACGTACCTCTACATACAGGGTGACCGGAAGATCATGCACTTTCAGGACGGGTGCGGGATGTATTCGCCTGATCTCGGCTATACGCTCAAACCCGGGTCGTTTACATTCTCCGAAGTGGAATTCACCAATGAATATCGTGTCAATTCCCTGGGCGTGCGCGACGACGAAGAGGCCCTGGCGGCTCCGGACATCGTTTTTCTGGGCGATTCATTTACCGTGGGCTGGGGTGTCAATCATGAGGAAACGTTTGCCAAGCTTCTGGGAAAAAAGACAAAATTAAAAACGCTGAACACGGCGATACCGTCTTATGGAACCGTTCGGGAAATGCTGATGCTGAGAAAGGTCGATCGCTCCGCGCTGAAATGCCTGATTCTCCAGTATTGCGACGACGACTACGACGAAAACAGGCTCTATTATCTAAACGGCAATCGTCCGCAAATCCTGCGAGCCGAAACATTTAAAAAATATGCCGCCATTCACGGCAAACCCAAGACGTATTTTCCCGGAAAATATCTGCGTCTGAAAATCAACAAGAAACTCGACAGTTGGAAAGCCAAACCGGCAAAAACCCTGGACAGTCATCCGCTGAGCGATCTGGACCTGTTCATTCACGTCCTGAAGCAGAATGAAGATCTGCTGACGCAGGTTCCCCTGATCGTCTTTGAAATGAATGGCGTCAACCAGACTAACGCGTTTGTCACGGCGCTCGCGAAAAAAACCGCTGATCCGGATCAACCGGCGTTTATCCGCAACCTGATTGTTCTGGACATGTCGCAGTATCTGGAAGACCGTCATTTCCTGGTGCTGGACGGCCATTTAAATCCCTCCGGCCACGAAGTCGTCACAAATGTTCTTTATGAAACTATGCTGCAGGCGGGCATTCTACAACGGACAGAGGACGAAGAGGACGAACCCGCGGCGGAAAGGCGATATCAAAGATGATCACCGTGAAACTCTCTACTTCACCGTGGCCGATCACCCGCCAGACGCCGGGCGGAAAGGGCGTCTGGGGCGAGTGCCGTTTTTTCTGCAACACGGATATCGACCGCTGCGATTACTGGTTCGTTCTGGAAGGCCCCGGCAAGAAGAAAGAGACCGCCGTCTGCCCGAAGGAAAACACGGTTTTTATCGCCCATGAGCCCCCCACACTGAGAACCTACAGGAGTGACTTCCTGCATCAGTTCGCTGCCGTCATCACCAGTGACGCACGTATCGATCATCCCAACCCTATTCTCCAGCAGTCGGGGCTGCCCTGGCATGTAGGCAGAAGACAGAAAGGGCACATCAATCTCGGGTTCACCAAAGATTATGACGAGCTCAAAGCCATCACATCCATTGACAAAACAAAAATGATTTCCGTCGTCTCTTCTTCGAAAACCATGACCGACGGACACCGGCAAAGGGTTGATTTCACCCTGCGGCTGAAATCTCATTTCGGCGACAAGATCGACTTGTTCGGGCGGGGGCTGAACGAAATCGAAGACAAATGGGACGCCCTGGCGGACTACCGGTACCATGTGGCCATCGAAAACAGCGAGGTCAACCACTACTGGACGGAAAAGATCTCCGACGCTTTTCTCGCCGGATGCCACCCTATCTATCATGGATGCCCCAACATTGCGGACTACTTTTCTCCCGGTTCATTCACCCTGATTGATATTAATGAACCGGAGAAGGCCATCGCCACGATCGAATCCTGCATTGAAGAGGACCGTTATACATTATCCAGGCAACTGATATGGGAGTCCAGGGAAAAAGTCCTGGATCAGTATAACCTGTTTCCCCTGATTGCGGACTATATAGCGAAAGACCGACGGCGTTCTTCCGGACAGACACGCACGCCTGTCAAAGTGACCATCAGAAAAGAGCAGTCCGAGTCAAACCTGATCTACATGTTCAAAAAAAAGATTCTACAGCTCTGACTTGCGGACGCAAAAATCACCGATGATCTCATTTAAAAAAGCCCTGCCGGTATCCTGCGTGTAATGGTAGGGGTCTTCCAGGTAAAATCCTTCTCTTCCCGAATAACGACCTTCGGAAAAATCATAAATTTTCGGGAATATTTCCTTCATTTCCTGTCGCCAGCTTAAATACCGGCTGTGAGCCTTGATAGTTTGAAGGGCCGCAAGCACGTCTGTATTCAGGGGATTGATAAAAACGGCATAGGGAATACCCCTATCCTCCAGCAGTGCCTTGATCTGTCTCACATAATCCATGCGCTTTTGCGAAAAGGAAAAATGATCATAATAGTTGTCCACCAGCCCCCGGATAATCATGCTATATTTCTTCTCATACCGCTTGGGGCCCGCAGATGCGGGCTCCGTTGAGCCGGGATAGTCAAACTGCCCGTTTGGTTTCATGCCGTATTTCTTTTCATTGTTGAACCGCATTCTCAAGGTTTTCCAGGAGTCTTTCATTGTTTGCACGCCCAGCAGGTATTCCACTTTTGTGTAGTGAACGTCATTCCAATCGTTCATTCTGACCAGCGGAAGCTCTCTCTCGTTGAACATGTAAAAATCAAAGCCGATGAGCACGAGCTTTTCATTGCGCAGATATTTTTTCAAATAGAAATACATCTCCTCCGGCACCATCCCGCGCATAGATGCATTGTAAAATCGATAGCAGGATAGTTCGTCCGGATTGACATACCCGGTTTTGCTGGAGCCCAGGAGAATGCCATCATGTTTGTATGTCAGGATGGCATCCTTTACCTGCCGTTCAAGCACAAAGTAGGCCCCGGTGCGATTGTTGCCCAGCAGGTTGTAGGGATCAACAACATAATTAGATGCGGCAATCAGTGCCAGGATGACCCCCGCGGCAAGACC
>Ga0105104_10002670_pt1 | contig 12909 bp, 10 predicted proteins | sample PPLLaktember2015_3_FD_87034 | JGI IMG/M metagenome (GOLD analysis project Ga0105104, IMG submission 87034) | Freshwater sediment microbial communities from Prairie Pothole Lake near Jamestown, North Dakota, USA - PPLs Lake P7 Core (6) Depth... | ecosystem: Environmental > Aquatic > Freshwater >...
ATCTTCCGAGCGCCTTGCTTGCCTATGAACTTTTCCTCCCACTTTGTGCGGCAGGCTTCGGCTTGGGAAGCGGCGTAGGCGAAATCTGGCCCCAGGGATTGTTGGTATTCCTCGTTCATCTTGCCTGGGGGACTTTTTTCGGTCTCATTACACTTTTTTTCCTGCGTTTTTACCCCACCTCGCTTGGCGGATTAGTCTTTACCGGACTGACGTTCATTGGACTCATCGCGGTCGTGATCATTTATTCGAACTTTGGAAATTGGATCATGACAAAGACCGGTCTCGCTCCACCTCCGCCGGAGCCTGTCGCCCTTATCCCAGCGACCTCCACCCCGTGGGCGATCTCATCGATCACCTCATCGCCCAAACCCGATCAGGCAACTGCCATCATTAGCGTTCCCACGAGCACGCCCTCCCGAACCCCCAGACCGACCGCCGTAACTCTTCCCGCGACCGAAACCTCGACCTCCACGGTGACCGCCGAACCGACTCCGATCCTGGCTGTCATTCGGGCCTCCGAAGGAGGCGGCGCGTTCATCCGTCAGGAGCCACGCGGACAGGTCTTGGTCACGCTTGGGAATGGCTCGACTGTCACAGTTATCCCGAATGACCTGCAGGAACTCGACGGTGTGATCTGGGTACATGTCTTTGCAGTGGTCAATGACAAGCGCGTGGAAGGTTGGATGATCCAGACGGTATTACAGACTGCCACTCCCATTGCAGATTGGCAGCCTTCTCCTACACCTTGATTTACAGGCACTTAATCAAAAAATTTCATAAAGGAAAATTATGCCCATTCACTTTGGAACGGACGGCTGGCGAGCCGTCATCTCAGATACATTTACGTTTGACAACTTGCGTATTCTCACACAGGCGATCGCAGACGCGGTCGCGTCAGATCATTGGGACAAGTCGGGGAACGGTGGACCAAAACCGGATCCAAAAAAGATCGTCGTTGGATTCGATACACGTTTCCTGTCAGACCGCTATGCCGGTGAAGTTGCGCGCGTCCTGGCGGCAAATGGATTCACCGTTCTGCTGGCGCAATCAGATGCGCCGACCCCGGCAATCTCCTATACAATCAAACATCAACATGCAATTGCCGGTGTCATGATCACCGCTTCCCACAATGCGCCGCGTTATAACGGGGTCAAGCTCAAGGGCGCGTTCGGCGGCTCGGCTTTGCCGGAACAATGCCGCCGCGTAGAAGTGTATATCAACGACAATGAACAGCAGGCGCGCGGCCCCAATCTGATGGATTTCAAAAAAGCACGTGAAGCAGGCTTGATCCAAAAATTCAATCCCCTGCCTGCGTATTTCGACCACCTGCGGACGTTGATCAGTACAGATGTCATTGCAGATAACCCGCAGTGCTTTGTTGTGGATGCCATGTACGGATCGGGACGCGGCGTGATCAAAGCCTTTTTACAGGGCACAGGCTGCGAGATCGCCGAAATCCGCGGGGAAATGAATCCGGGCTTTGGGAGCGTGCACCCCGAGCCAATTTCCAAATACCTGGGCGCACTGGCATCTGCGATCAGTTCAGGGATTGGCAACTTCGGACTAGTAACGGATGGCGACGCAGACCGTATCGGCGCCATGGATGAACATGCCACATTCGTTGATCCACACAAGATCATGGCGCTTTCCCTCAAATACCTGGTCGAAAAACGCGGCTGGACAGGCTCCGTCGTGCGGACCGTTTCGACAACGCGCATGATCGATCGTTTGGCAAAACGATATGGCTTACAGCTTCATGAGACCCCGGTGGGCTTCAATCACATTGCCGATTACATGATGACCGAAGATGTGCTGATTGGCGGTGAAGAATCAGGTGGCATTTCCTTCAAAGGTCACATCCCTGAAGGAGACGGCCCAGCCATGGGATTGTTGCTCGTTGAAACGATTGCAGCTTCTGGAAAGACCCTGCATAGTCTGGTGGAGGAATTGCTCAACGATGTGGGTCCGGCCTTCTATGAACGTGTAGACTTACGTCTGAGTCGCCCCGTCGCCAAGGCCGAGATGACAGAATTTCTCCTGAAGCAGGCACCGGCTGAGATTGGGAACCAGAGAGTATGCGAGATCAGCCAGCGCGATGGCGTCAAATACATCATGTTCGATGATTCGTGGCTGCTGATCCGCCCGTCCGGGACCGAACCTGTTTTGCGCGTCTACGCAGAAGGCCGAACGCAGGAGATGGTCAAGGCATTGTTGGGATACGGAGAACAGGTTGCAAAGAGTGTGGTGTAGAGACAGATAGTACACTGCGTACATTGAGAGTAAAAGTAATAATCAGGACGGGCGCGCTGAATTCTTCGGTGTGCCCGTTTTACATTCAAATATGGGAGAACAATCGACAAAGGGCTTCGTTAGTAATTTAACAACCAAATTTAGGAGTAACTTGTGGCTGATGAACTTGTCATTTTTGACATTGATGGCACACTTGCAGATGTTTCCGAGCGCATCCATCATTTGAAGAAAAAGCCCAAAAACTGGAACGCTTTCTTTGCAGGCATGGCACAGGACAAAGCCATCCACTCCATGGTACGTTTGTGCAATATCCTGCATGCTTCCGGAATTCGAATCATTCTCTGCTCCGGGCGGAGTGAGGAACACCGTGACGAGACGGTCAAATGGCTGGCTGGACAAGGCGTGAATTATCACGATTTGCTGCTTAGAAAAGACCATGACCGCCGAAGTGACACTGTGGTCAAGCGCGAGATGCTGGCAACCCTGGACAAGAGCAAGGTCTTATTTGTAGTGGAAGATCGCAGTAGGGTAATTGAAATGTGGCGTTCAGAAGGCCTAGTCTGTTTGCAATGCGCGCCGGGTGAGTTCTAGTTCGGAATTTTCAGCGTTTAGAAGATTGGCGCTGGTTCCAGGCAAAATCCTCAGACTGCCTTGCGCGGAAAACTTCGTCTGAAAGAAAAATTCAAATATTTCAGCCAATACGACTTTTATTCCAATCCACATGGAGGAACGCATGATTTGAAGATAGCGCTTATCTTTCCCAATCAGCAAGCGCTTCAAAGCTTTTGGGCGAAGATGGAATAAAATCTCCGTCAATTTAACGCTCAGAAACAACTCAAATGGTTTCAGATAACGGGTGGCAAGCACCTGGTTGCGATAGGACCACTTATCGAGGTCCATCTGGATCACGTCATAGGGCTGGGTCGACTTTCCTTGCACCGTCCAAAAATGCGGGGTGAGATACATGGCATTCAAAATATCCGAATCCAGTTCGAGCAAGCCTTTGAATTTTTCAAAGATGGTTTTCCGGCTTTCCTCTTCCAATCCATAGATGATATTCGTCAGGCTGACAATGTTGTTCTCACGCAAGAATCGCACCGCTTCTTTTGAAATCTGAAATGGATTATTCTTGCGGATACTGGTAATCACCTCATCTTTCAACGTTTCGATGCCCATCACGATGTAGTCCACTCCCGCGCGCTTGTAGAGGGGCATTAAATCTGCGTCCCGCACAACGTCGGCCGCGGTCATGTTGAGGTTTAGCGAGATGCCCAGGTTTGCTTCCACGATCAACTCCAGGATCTGCCTGGCAACCTCCCGGTCGGCTGCGAAGTTCTCGTCCGCAAACCAGACAATTTTTACGTCATATTGATTTGCCAGTATCTTCAACTGCTCAACGACATTCTCCGGGCTGCGGTGCCGCCACTTCTTCCAGAACATCCATTGACCGCAATACACGCAGGTCAATGTACAGCCACGGCTAAATTGCAATCCCGCTGCTTTCTTGAACCCAAACATGGAATAATGGGACCAATCCACCAGTTCCCAACCCGGACGATATTCATCAAGGTCTTTGATCGGCGTGCGCGAACGATTGACGATGATCTTATCCCCATTTCGCCAGGTGACTCCATCGACATAGTGTAAATCGTTCGTCTGCTCCCAAGTGCGGATCAAGCCTACAACAGTCTGCTCCCCCTCCCCGCGCACGATCGCATCGACCTCTCCGCATTCCGCCATCACAGCTCGGTCTGCATAAGATGGATACACTCCACCATAGACCACGCGCAGCTGTGGAAGTTCTGCATGGATTGCTCTGATTGTTTTTAAAGCTGTCTTGTGCGCAGCCGTTGAACCGGAGTGTCCCAGCAGAATATAGTCTGCATTGAAATCAGAAATTTCTTTGATCAATCTTTGATAAGACCATCCATACAGATCATGATCGATCAGCTTCACAGTGAAACCCGCATCGATCAACGGTCCCCCGATACATACCAGCCCAAGCGGAATGAGATACCCTAAGCCATGCGCGTTGGCGATGAAATGCCTTGCAGGATTGATTAATACAATTCTCCCTGACATTTCTGCTCCTCTCAATTCAGACTATTTGGACAATATTTATTGTGAATTTTATCACTATGCAATGCGTTGTCAAGAGTGGCTGTTAAATCAAAAAGACCCCAAAGGTGTTAAAGCCTTTGGGGTCTATTACTCTTCGAAAATTACTTTATTGCGATGGGGAAGACCTCAGCCTTCTTACAAGAAATATCACAGCAACAAGCGCAATGGCAACCAGCATCAATCCGGATGCACCAATATCATCTACAAAGCCAGTGTTGGGCAGTGCTGTCGAGGTGGGAATGATCGTCTGAGTGGAGACAGCAATTTGGGTGAAGGCTGCGCCAACGGTCGCGGTAGCAGGATTCGCCGTCGGGGTGATTGTATTGGTCGCTTCTGCAATCACGGGCGTATTGGTCGGAGGAACAGTGTTTGTGACTGCCGCCGTCTGCGTCAAACCCTGTGCAACAGATGTTTGGGTTAATCCCGCTTGAATGGTCGCAGCTTGCTGGGTGGCTTGAGCCTGTGCAGTCGCGTCATTTTGTTGATTTGCATTGTTCATGAAGAAGAAATACCCCACAATGCAGAGGAGACCTAGAAAAACAAGCCCACCGAGAATGCCAGCAATGAGCAGGAATGTACGATTATTCGATTCTTCAGGCGGATTGGCATCATCGAAAGTTGCATTGTCATCATCAAATGTTGTCATGTTGCACTCTCCTCTAGATCGCGTTTATGAATCTTACCGCTTATCGCGTAAACAACTAAACTTTCTGAACAATTTGTGGGCTAGATCAAATTTCTTGTTAGCTGCTTACGCGGTACTGTGTATTATCCCACAACTTCCAAATTTACCAAAGGCACAAGCAGCGCTTCACCATTTTCAAGCTTGACTTCCGCCGCAGGCACGCGCAGGCCACTGGGCAATGTGCTAAGGCCCGTTGGCAGATTTGATAAGGTACCGATCATTCCAGCGCTTGGTGGACGGCGCAAACGTACTGTTTGTCCCACAGTAAATGTTTCGAAGCTATTCGGTTCAGGCGGTTCCGTTGACACGGGCAACGGGATAATTACTTCAGGACGATTTCCGCTGTAACGATCAAAGTGCTCAGCGTTCACAGTCACTTCCCGTTTATTGTTGGTTGTGAGAAGCCTGAATGCGGCTGAGTTCATCGGCATGGCGCCAAAGCCATCCATCACGATGATCGGATAACGCATTTGATAAGCAGACACGATCAACGGTGAAAGCAGGCTCGAAAGGATCAAGCCGCGCACCGGCAGTTCCGCGGCAGCCTTCAAAGTTTCCAGGTCACGCACATGCCCGCCGAGGATGACGGAACCGCGCAAGCTCACATCGAGTCGTTCGGCGTTGAGGACGTCATCAGATTTTTCCAACAGGCTGACCATCAGACCGTTGTCAATGCGGCCATTGCCCCATACCCCCTGAATGAGCGCGCCCGCCGTGCGGATAACAACACCACGCTCGGGCAAAACTTGTGTCACCACCCCCGGCAAGCCTGCCCGCAATTCGACCCGCGTATCACCAACTTCCATCAACACCTGCCCCCCACCGGCAATCATCACGCGCCCGGCGCGCGGCGCTTTGATCGAACGCGAAAACAATCCGCGGCCCTCCGCCACCAACGCACCCTGCGCCAACCGATCGCCTTCCTTCACTCGGGTCATTTTATCGGCCGCCGCCGGGGAAACGCCAAATGTGCGGGCTACATCCAGCAGAACGTGTTCACGCGCAAAGCTCGCTTCAGCGATCACATCCGTTGGGTTGACGCGCTGGTTGACATGTACATTCACTTTTCCAGCAACCGGCAGGGTTCGTTCGCGTATGATCGTGGCAAGGGGCAAAATATGAAGCACCGGAGCAAGCATGTTAGCCTCCCACCGTATACGACCATCTCTTCATCAGTTCACGCCTGCGGACCGGATCGCTTGGAATTTGCAATGGGCGCCCGCGCGCGTCGATGACAACGCCCAACGCGCCGCCCGTCACCGGGACAGTACCGCTTCTTCCGGGACCCAGGCCTGCATCCGCACGATGGAGCGGTTGCAAGCTGAGACGTGCGGTCTGCCCACTTGGCAGAGGCAGGATTTCCAATCCGCCAAATTTGACTTCGGCGCGCGCCTCTGTTCCATCACTGTAAGTCAGTCTGGCACGCAAAACCTGATCGCCATAATTTGCCGAAGCGATGACCGAAACGACCGTCCCCAAGCCAATGAACGCCCCAGATTCAATAACCTGCACCGGAAGATAATGACTGCGCGAGGCGGCCACACCGAGCAATGGCAACAAATTGTTCTGGTCGAGCAATATGGGCATGATCCCAACCGGCTGGATTGCATCGAGCAGCAACAATAAATTCTGGCCCAGCGAGGCTCCCTCGCTGATCACTCCGCCGCCACCCAGGATCAAATCCAGCGGAGGCATCATTCCTGTGCGAGCAGGACGCGCATGGGCAGGAAAATCTTTTTGTGCCGCCCGCACCGCGAGGTACAAAGCCTGGCGCGCGATTGCCTGTGAAATAGCCTGCTCATCCTTTGTCGCAGGGATGGAGGCCGGATACAGCGATTTCTGGAATAAATATTCACGCAGCATGCCTGGTGAAATATCCAATTGCAACCAGCGCATGATGTCGCCTATTTCCGTCTGCTGCAACAAGCCAGCCAGGTTTTCGCCCAGTCCATATTGTGGGTACACGCCCAATGTCAGTTCCCCATTAAACCCGGCTGCAACCGAGGTTGCCGATGCTCCAACATTCACGCACAACAAACCGCGCGTGGATTCATAGAGCTTGCTCAAAAAACGAATAATGCGTCCCTGGGCATAAGCCGTCGGCAGAAGATTTCCAGCAGCCCAGAGGTTGAGTTCATCCACACCTTTGATCTGCCGCTGGCGCAGCTTCATCATTAGCAAAGCAAGTTCATGCCGCCCAGGTTCAAGGTCTTCTGTTTCAAGCGAGGGGCGAACATTATGAGCAATCTCCAGTTTTCCAACATGACCGCCCAGCAATTCCTTGACGTCGTTTGCAAGTTTTTGATTGCCGGCGTACAGCACCACGGGCCGTTTTTCCATCGGCATCAAGTAACAGGCCAGCCCAATCGCTTCGAGCATTTTTTGGATCGAACGGGATGCCCCCCCATCTGTCCCGCCAGCCAGCACAACCAGATCGGGGCGCGAGCGCACGATGCTATCCATTTGTTGATCGGGCCGGCGGTGATCGGAAAGATCGAGGGTATCCACAATCCGGCTGTAGGTCGATTCAGCCAGGCGCCGCGCACTTTGCACGGAAACATCCGACAGCAGGCCCACCACCACCGTTTTCACAGCAGGACCGGCAGAAAGGGTTGCCACGACAGCGTCCACGCCCGAGCCATCGGGTTGTGCCGGTGCGATCAAATTGTTGTCCTGTGGTCCCAGCAAGGTTGCGCCGGTGACCCTTTGCAGATTGGTGATGGCTTCGCGTACACCGATCCCAATATCCTTGAAGGGCGCTTCCGCAGTCGAGGGTGCCTGGCCCGAGGCGACGAAACGATATTGCCCTTCGACCACGTCGAACAACACCGCGCGCGTGGCGGTGGCACCGACATCAATTGCAAGTATGGATTCGTTTTGAACCAGCGATGCAGGCATAAGTTAGATACCAATCAACTGTCTGATGAAATTAATGATGGAACTCAAGCGCTCGATCATGGCAGTTAGTGCTGCCATGTAGACTCCTGCAAAAATGACACCGAGCGTAATGGCGACAAAAATGCGTCCGACCCAGGCAATCCCTTCGAGGAGGCGGGGCCGCTTTGGAGTACCATCGGCTGCACGTCCAGCGCTGAAGTGGAAGGCTGCCAGCGTGAAGCCCGTTCCAAGGAGCATCACGGTTCCTTCGAACAATTTGGGGATTGTTTCCAGCACACTCAGGGAGCGCACATCGAACGCATCGATCGCAGCCTGAAGTTGTGGAACTACAGTGCCAAGCAATGCCCCACCGATCGCGGTCGCGGCGCCCACGCCAACCAGTACCGCCATGGCAAAATTCCCGATCCACGAAATGCGTGGAGAAAACTTGGCTAACAAAGAGACGCCAAGTAATAACGGGATAATTGCAAGAACTAATTGATAAAAATCGTTCGTTTGAAATAAATTAAGTTTGGGTATAAGAACATAATACACGATCACAGTTGCAGCGTACCCGGATGAGACACCGATGAAAATATAGACAGCGATGCGGAACAGAGGGTTATCCCCAATGAGATAACTGAAGATCATTAAGGTAAGAAGAAATCCTACAACTGCAGAGATGATTTCAACGGACATTTATTTATCCCTGTTCGGCTTCCGCACGGCGGGCGCGTATTCCCGTAAACAGACTCCATAAACTGCCAACAATGATCAGAACAATGGCCATCGCCAGACCAACCCCAAATGCATCCCAATACGAGCGGGCAATTCCCGGCCGGCTGCCGTTGATATACTCATATCTTGCCGCCTGCGAGAGCCCGCTGATCATTCCGGTGATCTGCCCTGAAGATACATAGGGTTGAAGCAGAGGACCCGCCTGGGCGCTGGCAATCACAATCAACGGCTGATTGCCTAGGGCAAGGTCAACCTGCTTTACGCGCTGCGCGTGCAATTGCTCCACCCAGATCCGACCTGATTCAGCATGGTCTGTCATTACGACCAGCATGGCGTAGTCCGAAAACTTTCCAACTTCCGAAGCAGGGATGATCTCAGCGGGTCTTTCAACGAACCCCAACACACCCGCCGAACCACCAGGAAGGAAGCCCAGGTTGCGGTATTCCACACCGGCTTGAGTGATTCCCGTGTTGGACAGCATTCGTTCAACCAGCACCGCACCGTTTGGCGAAGTGGAAACAAAGGAAAGATTTGGGTGGCTGGTCAGGATCATTTGATCCAACAAGGGACCGCCGATGGCTTCCATCTCACCCGCCAGAGAGGGTTCATAATCAATCACTACTAACACTTTTGCGTTAGCAGGCAAGCTCACTACAGCTTGTGAGGCTGCATCTCCTTCAGCCGGCAGGCTGGGAGAGACCGGCATCATCTGTGACCGCAAACTGATCACAACACCAAGCACCGCCAGGAATAAAGCGGTCAACGTCCAACGCAGCACCTGCTGGGATGCAACGAACGAGGAGGTGATGAGCGCGCGCGGGCTTGTTTCACCTCCCAGGATCTTTTCCAACAATGCCGCGCTGGCTTGCTGCTCGTCTGTTGCCTGCAATTTTAGGGAGATCGACTTGGGTCTCATGGAGGAGCCGATCGTCATGCCAGGGATCACGCCACGCAGGCCCGCAAGCGGACCTTCTGTTTCCTCGGGCTCATCCTCGGCACCAGAGGCTGTTTCAGAGATGACGGCTTCCATGGGTCGCATGGCTTGTACCCATGAAGGCAGGTCAACCGGTGCCAGGGACTCATCACTTTCTGCCGGTGGCAGTGTGGTTTGTCCTGAGGCAGGCTGATCCGCTGCAGGTTCAGAACGTGAGAGCCAGTCAGGCATTTCAACTGAGAAAAGCGAATCGACATCCTGGCTCGAAAGAGACGAGGGTTCGCTTGGGGTGGAGAAGACGTCTGAAAACGGGGACGGCTGAGGCGTGCGCGAAGCGGGATCCGCTTTTTCTTCCACAGGCCTGTCCTGCGAAGTCCCCGCAGAGGGAGCATGGTCGAAGGCCTGGTCTTGATTGGTGAACCAATCCATGGAGACATCACCAGGAGGCGGCATGGAAGGCACTTCCATGGCACTCTTAAGCCAGTCGGGTTCTGTTTCTTCCTTTTTGCCAAGCGGAGCTGTTTGACGCGGAGGCATATCCGATTCGGTAGATTCCGGTTCAGCAAACGGTGGCGTAAGCTGCGGTCCCGGCTCTCCGCCAAGATCGTTGAGCCAGCTTAGATCCTCTTGCGATGAAGATGAGCTCTCGGAGGCAGTTTCAATGGGTTGCGATGGCTCGGATGTCCTGCCCAGGTTGTCGAGCCAGCTCAAATCCTCTTCCGAAGCAAAGGAACGCGAGGGAACCGGCTTGTCGGGGGAGGCGTCCGAAGGCTGAGGTTCTGAAGGCGCACCTAAATTGTTCAACCAACTCAAATCCTCACCGGGTGTGGAGGGTTGCGCAGGCGCTTGTTGTGGAGACTCATCAATGCCACCCAGGTTATCCAGCCAGCTCAAATCTTCCTGTGAACGAGATGGTTCTGAGGGAGTGGAGGGGGTTTCAAAGCTTGCCATCCAATCCGTACCTCGTTTGGGAGCCTGAAGATCTCCGGTTTGTTTCGATGCTGCCTCGAGATTATGAAGCCAGCTTAAATCCTCTTCCTCTTTGGGGGCCTCTGGCTGTTGAGATGGCAAGGGTGAATCAAAATTACTTACCCAGGCTGCATCACCCTGCCGTTGTGCCTCAGGGTCAATTTCAACAACCTCTTCCGATTGCTCAGACGCCTGTGAAAACCATTTCGATAATTCATCATTCTCCGAGGAGCCTGACGATTGGTCCGACTCGTTATCCACCGAGGCTGGAACATCCTCTTGAGCCGGCTTACTGGCAGGTTTATCTTCACTTTGATTGAACTGTGCAAAAAAGTCAGACCCGGAGGGTGGTGCAGGCATGGAAGAAGCCGCTGGCTTTGGGCTGGCGGTGGGATTAATACTTGCCAGCCAATCAGGAATTTCCTCTTCGCCAGCGTCACTGGATTGCGAGACAAGCCCCGCTAAAAGATCGGGCGGCTCATTTTTCTCGACCTTGGGCTGGGCGGCCGCTTGCGCCGCATCTTCCTCAGCTGAATCTCTCGCCTGTTGACGCACATCCTTTAGCCAATCCGGCAGAACAGATTCCAATTCGCCGGTGTTTTTCTTTGTGGGAGTCTGACCAATGCGCAGCACGGGATCAGGCTTTAACGGCGTCTGACAAAACTGACAGATATCCAGAACCTCCGGATTACTCTTTCCACACTTCGGGCAACGGAGTTCAGCCATGATCAATTCCCCCCGTAAGGACGATCCACACCAAACAACACGCGCAGTCCTGTTAACAACGTCCCGAGTGCAATACCGATCAACAAGCCACGCGCCCCGCCTCTGGAGAACATCCCTGCAATTTCAAGGATAAAGTCCTGAAGAGCAGTGATACCGCCGAATGGAGTTGGCATAATGGCGATCAGAAAAATGACTGCTACGCTCAGGAATAGCACGCTCATCACATCCACACGACGGCGCAAGAGACGAATGCTGGCATAGATTAAAGTTACCGCCAGGATCGCCATCAGCGAGGCTTCGACAGGCACGATGATCGCGTCGACCGTGAGACGCAGGTAGCGATCCTCGGGCCCAAAAAATAATCCGTACGCAAATGTTCCAAGCAGCGATAAGACCAATAATATGCCATACATACCACCCTTTTGACGGGCGCGGAATTTTTCCATTTGCACCGCAGCTAAGTTGAAGATCCCAACCAATACGGCCATACCCGCAATGATAATCGCCCAGTCAACTAATAATAATCGGAACGCCTCCAACTGATCTGGATAAAAATAACCCAGCAGCACAATGATTCCAGCGGCGATGGCGAGGGCGGCAGTGAAGACGCGCATTAAATAGGGACTCCCAAAATTTTTAAACCGGCGCCCAGGATAATCGCAAGGATGACCAGCCAGCGCAAAATATCCTGGACGTGCAGGCTGGACTCATGAGACGCGCCTGCTCCCACATACGCGCCTGCCGCAAATAATTCCTCCCCGATCAATGGCTCCTGTGCGGAGGCATAAAAGATTGATTGCGCAGAAAGATTATCACTTGCCGCAATCAATTTCGTGTTTTCGCGATCAGAGGCTTCTGTCAACAGTGCAGCTTCCGCACCCAAATCCCCCAGGATGATGTTTGTCGAAACATTTTCATCGTGTATGGTGGGAATGGCTCCCGCCGCGTAGGAGAAGGGGGTGAGACCTGTCAGACGTCCGGTGCTGAAGCGATATTGCTCTTCCGCACCTGCCGCACGATAGCCGGATTGTAAAGTGTCCTGTGAAAGAATAGCCAGTGAGGCGTCCCCTGATGTGACAACTGGCGGACGGTCGCTTACCGATGTACGTTCTGCAAGCCTTCGCAGCATGGCCAGGCCAGCCAACGCCGACCCACCCCGCGCTGTGAAAAGATTGCCGCGCCCAAGCGAAATATGCAGACGCGTACCGTCCTCCACTGCCAGCCCAACAGAACGGTTGAGGCGTTCATAGGCATCAATGCTACGGAACGACCCGGGTGACTTGCGTCTCAAAAATGTAAATACCAGGAAAAGGACCGCGGCCAGAATGAGCAGACCCAGAGCAAGCATTACGAATCCTCCCCATGCAAGTAACAGGCAAAGGCTTGCACTTCTTCATCTTCTTCAAGCATATGAGCGAATAAACCTAATCCTTTTCCACCCAAAAACGGCTGGCTGATATAGAGCGCTTGCGCACCCAACAGGGTTAGAGGTGCACCGGCTTCGAGCAGCCATGAAGCAAGTCCATCCAATTTGAAGCGACGCAGTGTTTCAGCCCAATGGGACCACTCTGGACGTGGTTGCATGAACGAAGTATAGCATATTTTAATC
>Ga0105104_10002671_pt1 | contig 12904 bp, 17 predicted proteins | sample PPLLaktember2015_3_FD_87034 | JGI IMG/M metagenome (GOLD analysis project Ga0105104, IMG submission 87034) | Freshwater sediment microbial communities from Prairie Pothole Lake near Jamestown, North Dakota, USA - PPLs Lake P7 Core (6) Depth... | ecosystem: Environmental > Aquatic > Freshwater >...
CCTGTTTTTACTAATTAATGGAATATTATCTCTTTTCTCTCCTACTTTGATGTGGCTGATAAGACTATCTAATAAATTGCATGGTGTGGAAACAAACATTACAAAAAACACTATCATATGGTGGAAATTTTTAGGAATCATATTTATATTTTTGGGTTTTCTGCTTCTCTATATTTTTTTACAGGGAAAAGCGGAGAATTTTTTGAATTAATCTTTTGGGAGAAATAAGAATTGGATTAAATTTTTTATAAATCTTTCCAGCGGTGCGCCAACTTCGTTGGCGCGAAATTCGGCGGCGGCGGAAAGCGAGGGCGGGCAAAAATTCCTTCCCCCAACCCCCTTCCTTTTTGCCCGCCCGAGCGATTGGATTTTAAAATTCAGAATTCGGATTTTGCTCAAAAAATGTTCGAACTTCGTCCAAAAAACACCGCAGTTTTCTTGATTTTGCACAGATTCAACCGTTTTAGACAGGTTGATTTTTTTTGAGCCGGTATTAATATAAAATAAATTATTAATTAAATTTTAATGCTGATGGATCTAATACCTAAAAAGATATTCTTAACAAAAGGAGCAGGAGTCCATAAGGACAGATTGACTAGTTTTGAGCTTGCTTTAAGGCAGGCGGGGATTGAGAAATGCAATATCGTCTGCATCTCTTCCATCTTTCCCCCAAATTGCGAGTTGGTTTCAAGGGAGGAAGGATTAAAATTGGTGAGGCCGGGAGAAGTAACCTTCTGCGTTTTAGCTAGAAACGAAACCAATGAGCCTAACAGATTAATTTCCTCTTCAATCGGGCTGGCCATTCCCAAAGACAACCAGAATCATCATGGCTATCTTTCCGAGCATCATGCTTTTGGAGAAAAGGGGGAGAAGGCAGGGGAATATGCCGAGGACTTGGCGGCTACCATGCTTGCCACCACTTTGGGGATTGAATTTGATTCTAATCTGGCGTGGGAGGAAAGGGAGCAGGTGTATAAAGTTTCGGGACATATTTTTAAGACCACCAATATCACCCAATCAATGGAAGGCGATAAGAACGGCTTATGGACAACCGTCGTCGCTCTGGCGGTTTGCATCCTTTAAAATTTATCAAGAGTTTTGCGGGTTATCCACAATGTTTTATTTTCTTTTGATGTTATAATAAAAACACTGATTATGATTGAGGGTCTGCGAGATATTTTTAGTTTTAGGACTAAGAAATTTTTAGGTATAGACATCGGAACTTCTTCGATAAGGATTATTGAATTGGCCAAAAAGAAGGATTCGGCCCAGTTGAGCAACTATGCCGAAGTCCAAAGCTCTTCTTTCGTCAAAAAACCCTTCAGGATATTCACTAAAAACAGCGTTTCTCTTTCTAATAACCAGTTGGGGGAGGCTATAAGGCTGATATTGGATGAGGCGGGAATAGAGGCTAAAGAAGCAAATCTTGGGATACCGGACTTCAGCAGCTTTTTTACAAGTTTTCAGATTCCGGTAATGAGCCGGGAGGAGATTCCTCAGGCTGTGCAGTATGAAGTAAGGCCGTATATTCCGCTTCCTCTTTTGGAAGTCACCCTGGACTGGATAATCATGGAGGGGGAGCCTTCCAAAACCCCTTTGAGAATATTAGTGGTTGCAATTCCGAACGATGTGATTGTCCAATACAAAGAGATAGCAAGAATAGCCGGGCTGGAATTAAAATCTTTGGAATCCGAAGTCTTCGCCCTGGCAAGATCAGCCGCCTGGTCTTTGAGGGGAAGCGGGGATGAGCAAAAAGTAATAGGCCTGGTGGACATCGGGGCCAGAAGCACCACTTGCAGTATTTTGGAAAAAGGAATATTGAAATACAGCTATACTTTTGGAATGGGAGGGAATGAATTAACAGAGGTGGTGGCAAAGTCTTTCAATATTGATTATAATGAAGGAGAGAAGATAAAAACCGCTCACGGAATGCTTGCAAACGGAGACACGAAACGGGATGTGAGAAAAGTTTTGGTCCCTCTTGTGGATTCTGTTCTGGAGGAAATAAAAGAGGTTTTCAGGAATTATTACCGCCAAGAAGGCAAAGAGGCGGAAAAAGTAATATTGGCCGGGGGGATGGCGAATATGGCGGGCCTCAAAGAGTATTTTGCCCAAAGCTTAAACAAAGAAATCCTGGTTGCCAATCCTTTTGCGAATATATCTTACCCGCCGATGCTTAAGAAAACGCTTGAGTCAATTGGGCCTTTATACACAATCGCAACGGGCTTGGCCCTTAACGGCATTTAAAAAAATATGGCAATAGAATTAGGAAAAGAAAAAAGAACAGGGGCTCCATTATGGACCATTTTCTTGTTTATAGGTGTTGCGCTTGCGATCGCTTTGCTTGCCGCATCCTATATTTATTTCTTCGTATCCCAGAAAAGCGCGGCAAAGAAAATAGCCGACTTGGACGCTTCTTCCGCCGATCTGAATATTAAAATCAGCCAGAAAGAAAGCGAGCTTTCTTTTGCCCAGGCGAAGATTGACGATTACAACAAAATAATCAACAGCCACAAGAATCTTTCCAACACCTTTGTTTTTATAGAGAAGAATATTATTGCGCCCGTTTGGTTTAATAGTTTTGATTTCAGCAATGTTGACCGGAATTCTGTGACCCTTGGAGGAGTAGGGCCGAATTTCATAGCCATCGGCCAGCAAATAGAAGCTTTTAAAAAACAAGATCTCGTTAAAGAAATATATCTAAGCGATATTTCAATTAATAAAGAAGGAGAAATCGTCTTCTTGCTCAAAATATTTTTTACGCCTGAAGTTTTCTCTTTCGAAAAGGAGATTTAATGGAAAGCCTTAAAAAATACACAACCCTTATTTTAATTCTTATCTTTGCTTTTGCCACAGCCGGCGTTTATTTCCTGTGGATTCCCAAATACGAAGAGTATAAGGATTCTAACCAGATGCTAAAGTCAAAGCTCGGGGAATTTGAGAGGAAAAGCGCCTACCTTTCCGATATAGAGGCAAAGCTTTCCGCGCTTTCCGATTACAATGAGGAGCTTCAAAAGATTAACGCCGCGATTCCGGTTTATGATTTCTCCGAAGTTTCGCTGCTGGCATTCATCCAGAAGGTAAGTTCGGAAAACGGAATGGTCCTAAAGAATATAGACACTGCTTTGCAGCAGGATAAAAATTCTTCAGCCCGGCAGTCATTGGGAAATTCCACTGAAAGCCCCGGAGCTTGGAAGATTAGAAGTTTTGTTTTTAACGCCGAAGTATCGGGATCCTATTCTTCCTTCAAGGATTTTATTAAAGCAATTTACATGAATAGCAGAATGGTTGAAGTTGATTCAATCACTTTTGCTTCCGCAGACAAAGAGGGCAAATATGATTTTGATTTGGAATTAAATGCAAATTATTATGTTTGGGAAAAACTAAAACCGGTTTCAGCGGCAGTGGAGCCGGGATACCAATAAATATGGCGGTAAATTTAATTGAACAGAAAAAAAGGCAGAAATATTTATTAGCCGGAGCGATAACGATTGTGATAATTACGGCCGGTTTTCTTTGGTTTACCTATATGGGAGCCTTAAATCCTTTTTCTTTGTTGTTTCCGTCCGCCGAAGAGAATCCGGTCCCAAATCCGACCCCGGCCATTAATTTTTCTGTCTTTGAAAATGGTTTGTTGAAAAAACTGGAACCATTTTTTCAATTGCCTGCTTTTGACGGCAGGACGGGAAGGGAAAATCCTTTTAAGAAATAATAATGAGCCTTATACAGCAACTCTTAAAAAAGGGCGTGATAGACAAAACCCAAGCGACCGCTTTGGAGTATGAAAGCAAAACTTCCGAGACGCGGGAAGAAGAAGTTATTTTAAAAGACCATATAATAACGGAGGATGTTTTGTTTGGGATGAAAAGCGAAACTCTTAGAATTCCCCTGAAAACCATTTCATCCGAAGATGTAAAGCTCAAAGTCCTGGAAACTATTCACGAAGAATCAGCAAAATATTACAAAATGATTCCCTTGGATCTGCAGGACCACCGTTTGGAAATAGGGATGGTTTACCCGGAGGATCTAAAAGCCAGGGAAGCCTTGGAATTCCTGGCGCGCCAGAGCAATTTTACCTATAAGGTTTTTTTAATCACCCTTTCCAATTTCAACAGCCTTTTAAAAAAATACCGCAATCTTAAAAAGGAAGTTACCCGCGCTTTGGAGGAGCTTGAGACCGAGCTGGGAGAAGAAGAAATAGAAATGAAAGCGGATCAAGTGGAAAGGGTTGCGGAGGAAGCCCCTATCTCTAAAGTGGTAGCGGTTATCCTAAGGCACGCGGTGGATGGAAACGCTTCCGATATCCACATTGAGCCCGGCAGGGACAAACTGAGAGTGAGATTCAGATTGGATGGAATATTGCATTCCAGCATTTTTCTGCCCATGAAAATCCTTCCCGCCATTGCTGCCAGGATAAAGATACTTTCAAACTTAAAAATAGACGAATCCAGAATTCCGCAGGACGGAAGATTTTCCGCTAAAATAGCCGACCGGAGCGTGGATTTCAGAGTCTCTACTCTTCCCACAACCTTAGGGGAGAAAGTGGTGATGAGAATTTTGGATCCCAGCCAAAGGAAGATTGATTTTGAAACGCTCGGGATTACGGGAAGAAATTTGGAAGCTTTGAATAGGGGATTGAAAAAATCATACGGGATGATCTTGGCAACCGGGCCCACCGGGTCTGGAAAAACCACAACCCTTTATGCGGTTTTGGCCATTTTCAACACCGGGGAGGAGAACATAATGACATTGGAAGATCCGGTGGAATACCATATGGACGGGGCCAATCAGTCCCAAGTGAAACCGGAAATCGGGTTCACTTTTTCTAACGGTTTGAGGGCCTTGCTAAGGCAAGATCCGGATATAATCATGGTGGGTGAAATAAGAGACGAAGAAACAGCTTCTTTGGCCGTGCACGCAGCTCTTACCGGGCACGTAGTGCTTTCCACCTTGCATACTTCAAACACGGTGGGAGTTATTCCAAGGTTGATAGATATGGGTGTGCAAAAGTTCCTTCTTCCTTCCAGTTTAAGCTTGGCTATCGCCCAAAGGCTGGTGAGAAAGCTTTGCCCTTATTGCAGAAAAAAGACAAAAGCAAATGAGGAAACTAAGAAAACAATTCTGGAAGAACTGAGAAAGATGCCGGCTTCCAGCAAGAAAGGAATCAAAATAGAAGGGGACATATATGTTTATGAGCCCCAAGGATGCAAAAGGTGCAATAGCATAGGGTATCTGGGAAGGACTGGAATCTATGAAGTCCTGGAAATGAATAAAGACTTGGAGGAAATTATTATTTCAGAACCTTCTGAATCTAAAATTTCCGAAGAAGCCAGGAAGCAGGACATGATAACCATGAAGCAGGACGGAATCTTAAAAGTTTTAAAAGGCGAGAGCTCCTTTGAAGAAGTAATAAGAGTAGCGGAAGAAAAATAAACATATGAAAAGCATATTATTAATTGAAGATGACCCTTTTTTAATAGATATTTATTCCACCAAATTAAAAGAGGAAGGATATGGGGTGGAGGTGGCCGATGATGGAGAAGAGGCTTTGGATAAAATAAAGGCGCACAAACCCGATTTGATACTTTTGGACATTGTCCTTCCAAACGTTAACGGATGGGAAATACTAAGGCGCATCAAGAAAGAAGAGGATTTAAAAAACCTTAAAATCATAATCCTTTCTAATTTGGCGGAAAAAGAAGAAGTGGAGAAGGGGATGAGTTCCGGAGCGGATAAATATCTGGTCAAGGCCCACTTTACTCCTACGGAGGTGGTTAAAGAAATAACCCAAATATTAGAATAAAAAGTTAAAAGAGGCCCGTCCTCTTGAAAGCTTGAGCTCAGTTTTTGAGAGGACGGGCCTCTAAAAAGCTTAACATTATGAACTATTCACCTATATTAAAAGATTTGTTGGAAACAGTATTAGTCCAGCAAGCGTCTGACCTTCATCTTTCCGTCGGGCATGCCCCCACATTAAGAATCGGGGGAAGGCTTGTTCCTTTGGTAAAAAGGAAAAATTTGACCGCGGAGGACACGAAAGGGATCGCTTTTGAAATATTGAAAGGGCCCGAACTGCAGGAAAGGTTTATGAAAACAAAGGAAATGGACCTTTCGTATAACTTTGAAAACCGCGCAAGATTCAGGATAAACATATTTTTCCAGCAAGGGGATGTTTCCTTGGCGCTAAGATATATTTCAAATAAAATCCTGACGGTTGAAGACCTTAGCCTGCCTCCGATACTCCATGAGCTGATCCGTCCATCCCAGGGATTTATTCTGATAACCGGGCCATCCAGCCAAGGAAAATCCACTTCCATGGCAGCTCTGGTTGACGAGATAAACCATACCCGGTCTCTCCATATAATTACCATTGAGGATCCTATTGAGTACGTTTTCGAGGACGACCGTTCCATAATAGACCAAAGAGAAGTCTTTAAAGACACCGCCGGATTTGCCTCGGCTTTAAAAGCCACCTTCAGGCAGGATCCGGATGTGATAATGGTTGGAGAAATGAGAGATCCTGAAACGATTTCCACCGCCATAACAGCGGCTGAAACCGGACATCTGGTCATAGCTACCCTGCATACCAATTCAGCCGCGCAAACCATCCATCGTATTGTAGACAGTTTTCCGGGCGTCCAACAGGGGCAAATAAGGTCCCAGCTTTCAGGTTCTTTGCTGGGAGTCGTTTCCCAAAGATTAATTCCGAGGATAAAGGGCGGCCTTATTCCGGCTTGCGAGGTGATGATAAATACTCCCGCCATTTCCAATCTTATAAGAGAGGGAAAGATCCACGAGATTCCTTTGGTCATTGAGACTTCGGCTGAAATTGGAATGATTTCTTTGAACAGGTATATGGCGAACTTAATAAGGGCGAAAGAGATTTCTCTTGATACTGCGCAAGTGTATTCCCAAAATCCCGCCGAATTGAGAAATTTAGTTAGAAAATAAAAGCTAAAAGAGGCCCGTCCTCTTGAAAGCTTGAGCCCAGTTTTTTAGAGGACGGGCCTCTAAAACTTATTTATGAAGTTTAATTACCAGGCTAGGACAGCCGAAGGAAAAATTCAATCAGGCGTTGTTGAGGCTACCAATAGGGAGGCGGCTTTCAATGTGCTCAAAACTTATAACCTCTATGTGACTGTGTTAGAGGAGATCTCAAACACTCCTTTTTACGCCAAGAAGATTTCTTTTTTGAACCGGGCCAGCAAAGCCGATGTGGTTGCTTTTTCAAGGCAGATTTCCATAATGTTCAAATCCAATGTCCCGATTGTGGAAACCTTCAGAGCCATTTCCCAGCAAACCAAGAAAACGGATTTTAAGGAAAAAATATTGAAAATAGCCGAGGATGTGGAGGGAGGGAACTCTCTTTCCAAAGCTTTTGCCCTGTATCCCAGCCTTTTTTCCCCGTTTTACATTAATATGGTGAAAGCGGGAGAGGCTTCGGGAAAATTGAGCGATGTTTTTATGTACTTAGCCGATTATTTGGAAAAACAGCAGAGCTTCCAGTCTAAAATAAAAGGGGCCATGGTTTATCCTATTTTCGTGGTCATGGTTTTTATCGGCGTGGTTGTTTTAATAATGACTTATGTTATCCCCCAGTTGGCTGAAGTCCTGAAAGGATCCGGCCAAGAACTCCCGCTTATAACCAAGATGGTTATTGGAATGTCTGATTTTCTGAAAACCAAATGGTGGATTCTGGTTTTAATAGCAGGCGCAGCTGGTTTTGGAATCTATAAATTCCTAAAAAGCAAGAACGGGAAAGAGCTTTCCGATGAATTTATGCTTAAAACTCCTTTTTTGAAGGGGTTTCTGGAGAAAATGTTTTTGGCAAGGTTTGCCTTAAACCTTTCCACCCTTATTTCCGGAGGGCTTCCCATAGCTACCTCATTGGAAATAACAGGAGAAGTGGTGGGGAATACAGTGTATAAAAGAATAATCATGGAGACGAGAGACAGGGTAAAAAGAGGCGAATCGATAAGCTCTTCTTTGGAAAGATACCCGGATTTGATTTCCCCGCTTTTCTTTCAAATGGTTATGGTGGGGGAGAAGACGGGAACTCTGGATAACTCATTAAAGAATGTCATTGACTTTTATCAGGCGGACGTGGACAGGGCGATAGACAGCTTCATCCGCCTTTTAGAGCCTATTTTTATAATCCTTCTCGCAGGCGTGGTTGCCGGCCTTATGGGAGCGGTGCTCTTGCCTCTGTATTCAGGAGGCATGCTTAACAGCGGATAGTTATTCACAGGCTGTCCTTTTGATTTATTCTGCCAAATGATATAATTCATTAATAACTAATGAAAGGTCGAGTCTAATTAATAAGCAAAAACAAAAAAATGAAAAGAAAAGGTTTTACATTAATTGAATTGCTGGTGGTCATTGCTATTATTGGTATTTTGGCCTCCATAGTACTAGTTTCATTAGGCACTGCCAGGAACAAGGCAAGAGATGTCGCCATCAAGGCAGACCTTACAAGCTTAAGAGCTTCTGCCGAGCTGTTTGCTTCCAATAACAGTGAAAGTTATGACGGTTTCTGCGCGAGCGCAGATGAAACAAGAGCTGCCGCTGGAGTTACGTCAAATGGGTCAACCTTACTATGCGATGACAACGCTAATGCTTGGGCGGCTTGCGCTCAGTTAAAATCCGTAACCGGAGATTATCATTGCGTTGATTCAACGGGTGTTTCAAAGCAAATTACAGGAGCTTGCGCTGCAGTGACTGTCTGTCCGTAATCCAATTTCCATAGAAAGAGAAATCCCGCCCTCGAAAAGGGCGGGATTGTTTTATGCCGGGCTTGTCGAAGTGTTTTCCACAAGGGGATTATTTTGATCCATGGTATAATCTATGAATGCCTAAAAACAAAGGTTTTACGCTTATTGAATTGCTTGCCGTGATTGCCATTATAGGAGCCTTAGCCGCAATTGTTCTTGTAAATCTGCAGGAATCCAAAAAAACCGGCCAGGACGGATCAATAGCGGAATCATTGACCCAGATTAAAAATGCGGCAGAGTTGCAATTTAACCAAGAGTACACATACGCAAATATTTGTGATGATGCGGGAGGCTTATTTGGAACTACTGCTGCCGTGGATTTTGGCAGAATTGAATCTTATATCAATGAAAGGCATGGAGTTATAGTTTGCAGAGATTCGGAAACTGGTTGGGCGGTAGCCTCCAGTTTGAATAAGGGGGGATGTTGGTGCGTGGACTCTCAGGGGAATTCAAAGAAGTTTAATGTGGGAGCGGGCCAAGCCTGCGGAGACGTTTTGATAGCGGGAGCAATAGTCTGTCCCTAACTTTAAATGGAAAGCATTCTTATTGATATATTCATTTTTCTTCTCGGGCTTGTTATCGGGAGTTTTTTGAATTGTGTTATTTACCGGATTGAGGTGAATCGAAGCTTTATAAACGACAGGTCTATATGCCCCAAATGCAAGCATGTTCTGGCATGGCGCGACTTGCTCCCGGTTTTAAGCTTTTTTCTTTTAAAAGGGAGATGCAGATATTGCAAACAGCCCATATCCTGGCAGTATCCCTCGGTTGAGTTGCTGACCGCAATCCTTTTCGTTTGGATATTTAATTATTTTGCTTTGCCGCTTGCAATTTTTAATGTCGTAATTGCCTGCTTACTGGTTATTGTTTTCATATATGACCTAAAGCATTTTATTATCCCAGATAGAATAACTTTTTCGGCTATCGGTTTGGTTTTAATTTACGACCTCGCCTTGATCGTTTTGCAGAGGCTAAGCCAATGGCAAATCATTAGCTTGGTCTCTGCTGCTGCAGGGGCGGGCATGTTTTTCTTTTTGATTTATGCCATATCCCGGGGGAAGTGGATGGGTTTCGGAGATGTTAAGCTGGCATTATTCATGGGTCTGTTTTTAGGATTTCCCAATATCTTATTAGCTCTACTTTTTGCGTTCGGGATAGGAGGAATAATAGGAATCATATTGGTCTTCTTAAAGAAAAAGAGCTTAAAGAGCGAAGTGCCTTTCGGACCCTTTTTGGTTATGGGCACGTTTATTGCTCTTTTCTGGGGAGAGAAAATAATAAAATGGTATTTAAATCTTTTTCAAATTTAAAAGCTGGTTTCACTTTTGTGGAGCTGATAGTGATAATCGCCATAATCGCCATATTAACGGGGATTTCTTATCCTTACTATAATTCCACAAGGAACAGCCTGGCTTTGGAAAGGGCGGGCGCAAAGCTTGTCCAGGATATGCGCCGGGCGCAGGAATTAGCCATTTCCGGCCAAGAATTTAGCGGAAGCTTTCCTTCCGGCGGATACGGAGTTTATTTCGACAAAAACGCAGTGAACTACGCTATTTTCGCCGATGTTAATTCCGATGGGACCTGCGCTAACAACTGCAGCGGCGCAAGCGCTGAAAGATTCCAATTGATAAATTTTGAAAATAATATAAAAATCACAAATATCGGTGTCGGCGTCACTAAAGTAAACACGATTTTCATTCCTCCGAACCCCGACATTCTTTTTACGAACTTGAACGGAGCAGATATGGGGGTGGCGGAAGTCACAATTAAAATAGCTTTGATGAGCGACGGGAATAAATATAAAGAAATAAAGATAAATAGAGCGGGGCTGGTATGGATAGAATAGAAAAAAACAAAAGCTTTACAATGATTGAAGTGCTGGGAGCGGTTTTTATTTTAAGCGTCGGGGTTCTAGGAGCTTATTCCGTTGTCCAGAATATTTTTATACAGACCTTTTATTCTTCGGCCAGGCTCACCGCAGCCTATTTAGCCGAAGAAGGATTAGAGAAAGTAAGGAATATCCGCGATACTGCTTGGATAGATTCTGCGATAGATGACTGGGCGAACAACGGAGTCAATGATGGTCTTGCAGTAGGAGGGGGAAAATATGCGCATATATATTTTGGGTTGCCCGAATGCTCTGCGGATTCATATTGCTTGGCAAGCTGTCCGGGTTCGTGCGCTTTTGATGATCTCGGCTATGTCGGACTTTTGGGTTCTATCCCTAACGCAAAATTCAAGAGAAGAATAGAAATAAGAAGAATAACCGCCGATTCCACGGAAATAACCGCCGATGTGATGTGGAAAGAGAGGGGAGCGGTGAGCACTGTTAGCATCCAAAGTTATTTATATAATTGGAAATAAATGCAATTTTCAAAAAAGGGATTCACATTTATTGAATTGATGGTGGCCGGAGCGGCTTTTTCCATTATTTTTGCCAGCGCGACGGCTATCTTGTTTTTGTCTATCAAAAATCAGAAATACAACCTTGTCCATCAGAGGCTCATCAACGAAGCTAATTACGCGGTGGAATATATGGCTAGGGCGATAAGAATGGCTCAATATGACAGAGATAATGTTTGCGGGAATGGACTTTCAAACTATCACGTCGGAGAGGACGACAGGAGCGTTGAATTTGTAAACTATCAAGGAGAATGCGAAGCTTTTTATTGGGGAGGGAATAACCAAATAATGGTGATGAATCAATCAAAATTCGCTTCGGACGTTCCGTTGATTTCGGACGATTTTGAGATTATTGATCTTATATTCGCAAAAAAGGGAGATTCTGCGGGGGATAATAAGCAGCCTCTGGTCACAATTACCATGGAATTGAGGGAAAAGAAACTGCCTCAGAAACCGCATATCCTAATCCAAACTACAATATCCCAAAGGAATCTGGATATATAGCTGTGAATAACTTTATTTTCATAAATTTTTTATAGGTGTTAAAATAAATTAATCAATATGGATATAAAATCTTTTTTCAAGCCGGGAAGGGAGGATTTTACAAGAGAAACCACCCTTTATTTCGTTCTCGCCCTTTGTTTTATAGCCGTAGCTTTGAGCGCCCTGGCTTTTTATCTTTACTATGTTCTAAGAGGGGTAGCCGAACCTTCCCAAATAGTTGAAAAATCTTTAGAGCAGAGAAGGATAGAATCTGTTACCGCGCCTAAAAATATAAGCTCAGTTTCCGCAGAAGCTTATGAGGGAATTTCGGCTTCAAAAAAAGGCCAGGCTCCTCAAAATGTTTTAGATAGTTTAACGGTTCCAAATAAAAAATAAAAATATGAATAAACAAGTTTCGTATAAAGCGGTTTGCATAGTTTTTTGCGCGTTAGTGGTTTGTTTTGCCGTTGCCTTTTATGCTTTTGGATGGACTGAACCTGGGTCTGTTCCGCCCGGCGGCAACGTGTCTGCTCCTTTGAATGTAGGTCCGAATGGGCAAGTTAAAGCCGGGGGATTGATATTAAATACGGGAGGAGCGGCAAACGGTTTGATAGTTTCCCAGGGAAGGGTGGGAATCGGCACGGAAACCCCGGGGTATAAGTTGAATGTTGTCGGGGGAGATGTGAGTTTTTCAAAGAATGGAGCTATGGGGCTTGAATTAAGAAGTACGGGAGGAAGCATGGCTTTTATTGATTTTTCCAACGATGGCAGTTCTGATTACGATACGAGATTGGTGCTGATGAATAACGATCTTTTATCTTTAACCGGTGCCAGTTTCAGCATAGATGGAAACTTAAGTATTAGTGGATATTTTAATTATCAACAGAGAAATTGCTATCAGATAGACTATACTCCGAGTGGCCAAACTTTATGCAATGCGGGATATTACGTGGCTGGTGTGTGGGATGATGGCGCCGGATTGCCAGGACCCAATGGTTTGGTTTGCTGCAGATAAACAATAAAATGAAAAAATATCTTTTGATAATACTGGTCATTGTATTCTGCTTGATCGGCAATACCGGCCGGGCGGCGGTAAAGAATGTGTGGGGATGGGCGTGGTCAGAAAATGTAGGGTGGATAAGCTTTAATTGTTTTAATGACAGAAACGGAGACGAAATCCAGGAGACGAATGCCTGCGCAGGATCTGACTATAAAGTAACGTTTGGCGATTCCGCGGAGGCGGATCC
>Ga0105104_10002672_pt1 | contig 12903 bp, 5 predicted proteins | sample PPLLaktember2015_3_FD_87034 | JGI IMG/M metagenome (GOLD analysis project Ga0105104, IMG submission 87034) | Freshwater sediment microbial communities from Prairie Pothole Lake near Jamestown, North Dakota, USA - PPLs Lake P7 Core (6) Depth... | ecosystem: Environmental > Aquatic > Freshwater >...
TCACGTCGTAGAAGCGCAGCAGCAGGTTGACCAGGGTGGACTTTCCCGAGCCTGTCGCGCCGACGATGCCGACACGCTCGCCCGGGGCGACGTCGAAGGAGACGTTCCGCAGCACGTCCTCCTCGCCGTAGGCGAACGACACGCGGTCGAAGACGATGCGGCCCGCCTTCGCCCGATCGACCAGCGCCGGGCTTCGGCGCGGCAGGCCCGCACCCGCCCCGCCCTCGGCCCCCCGCCTTCCGCCTGGCACGTCCCGGCTCTGGGGGTGACCGCCGTCACCCACTGGCCACTGACCACTGGCCACTGTCCACTGCCCTCCGCGGCCAGCGGCCAGCGGTCCGCTCCTGATACCCACCGGCATGTCCAGCAGCCCGAACACCCGCTCGGAGGCGGCAATCGCCGCCTGCAGTCCGTTCAACTTCTCGGAGATATCGGCGACCGGCCGGAAGAAGCGCTGCGCGTAGAGCAGGAAGGCGACGAGCGACCCGAGCGTCAGGCGTCCGCCGATCACCTGCAGCCCGCCGTACCACAGGATGGAGGCGGTCGCGACGGTCGCCGTGATCTCGATGGCCGGATAGAAGACGGCGTAGTAGAAGACTGCCTGGAGGTTTGCCTCGCGGTGTCCCTCGTTCAGCCGCTGGAACCGGTCGTGGTTCACGGCCTCCCTCCGGAACAGCTGTACCGTCCCGATGCCGGCAATGTTCTCCTGGAGGTCGGCGTTGATGCGCGCCACCCAGGCGCGGATCTCGCGGAACGACGCCCGGACGTTGCGCCGGAACCACCCGGTGATCAGGGCGACGACGGGAACCACCGCGAAGGTGACCAGCGCCAGGCGCCAGTTCATGGTGAGCAGGACGCCGATGATGCCGGCCAGGGTGAAGAGGTCGAAGAAGATGGCGTGGACGCCGGACGTGAACAGGTCGTTGAGCACCTCCACGTCGCCGGTGATCCGGGTCATCAGCCGGCCCACGGGGTTCCGGTCGAAGAACGCCAGGTCGAGGCGGTGCACGTGCCGGTAGACCTGCATCCGGAAGTCGTACATCACGCGCTGCGCGGTCAGCTGGAGGATGTAGGTTTGCGCCGCCTCGAGCAGGGCGGCTGCCAGGAGCGTGATCAGGTAGAGCGCCGCGATCGCGCCCATGCCCGACAGGCGCCGCATCCCCACGTGCTCGTCGATGACGATCTTCGTCAGGTACGGCGGCGCGAGCTGCAGCGCCGCGTTCACGGTGACGGCCGCGAGCGCGCCGGCCACGGGCACGGGGTAGGGCTTGAGATACCCCAGCAGCCTGCGCAGGATCTGCGAGTCGGAGAGCGACGGGGTGGATGAGACGTCTTCGGACATGTCAGTGGCGCTGTAGTGGTCAGTGGACAGTGGTCAGTGGCCAGGAGATCACGGCGGCAGGCGTGACAGTGCGATCCACTGCCCACCGGCCACCGGCCACAGGCGACTACGAAGCCGCCAGTTCCTCCTGCAGCACCTGCCTCCGGTGCAGCTCCGCGTAGAGCCCGTCGCGCGCGAGGAGCGCCTCGTGGCGGCCGCGCTCCACGATCCGCCCCTGGTCGAGCACCAGGATCAGGTCCGCCTCGCGAACCGTCGACATCCGGTTTGCGACCACGAGCGTCGTCCGCCGCGCCATCTCCTGGCGGAGCCCCGCAAGGATCTCGTCCTCGGTGTTCGTGTCTACCGCGGACAGCGGGTCGGCGAGGACCAGGATCGCGGGGTCGGTGACGAGGGCACGCGCCAACGCCGTCCGCTGGCGTTGGCCGCCGGACAGGTTGAGGCCACGCTCCCCGAGCGGCGTTTCGTACCCGTGCTGGAACCCGGCGACGTCGTGGTCGAGGCGGGCGATGGACGCGGCCCGGCGCACGGCGTCGGACGGCGTCGGCGCCACGTAGTGCGTGCCGGCCCCCCGCAAATCCATGCCGCCGCTCAGCCGCTCGCCGGGCGGCGGGGGATCTTCCCGCCACCGGCGGACGCCGGTGGTTCCGCCCGGGGGGGCTTCCAGGCGGAAGTCCGGGGCGAAAGCGATGTTGCCGGCCAGCGTGCCCGCGAACAGGAACGGCTCCTGGGTGACGAAGCCGAACGCCGACCGCAGGGTGTCGAGCGGCAATTCGCGCACGTCCACGCCGTCGATGAACACAGTGCCTGGCGGCGGTTCGTAGAGCCGGGGCAGCAGCTGGAGGAGCGTCGTCTTCCCCGATCCCGTGGGCCCCACGATGGCGACGGACTGCCCGGGCGTTGCCTCGAAGGAGACGTCGCGCAGCGCAGGTGGAAGGCCAGGGCCGTACGAAAACGTGAGGCCGCGAACCTCGATGAAGCCGGCCAACGGGCGCGGCCCGAAACCCGGCACCCCGGCCCCGTCGGCCCGCGGCTCGTCGAACACTTCCAGCATCCGCCGCCATGAAGCGATCCCGCGCTGGACCGTGTTGGTGAGCGAACCTGCCGCGATCATCGGCACGCCGAGCATCACCTGGTAAGCCCCGAAGGCGACGAACTCGCCGAGCGTCAGCCGGCCGCGAACCACCGCGGCCCCGCCGGCCCACAGGACGAGCAGGGCACCGAGGCCCAGGCAGAAGGTGATGGTGGCGTAGAACACCGCCTGCAGCCGGATCAGCGAGCGGTTCCGCCAGAAGTACAGCCGGGTGGCGTGGGCGAAGCGATCGATCTCCGCGGCCTCCTGGCCGTAGGCCCGCACCAGCCGGATGGCCGAGAGCGACTCCTGCGTCAGCGACGACACCTCGGCCAGCTGCGCCTGCACGCGTTGCGCCCGGCGGTAGATCGCGGCGCCGAACAGCCGCACCGCCAGCGACACGAACGGGAGCGGCGCGAGCGCCATGAGCGTCAGTCGGCCGTCGATCGACTGCATGAGGACGATGGCGACGGCGAAGACGATCAGGGTGTTGAAGGCGTCGATGACGGCGATCCCGATCATCAGCCGCACGGCCTCGAGGTCGCTCATCGCCCGGGACATCAGGTCCCCGGTGCGGCGGCTGCGGAAGTACGGGAGCGGCAGCCGCGCGAGGTGCGCGAAGAAGTCGCTGCGGATGTCGCACTCGACCGCGCGCGACGCGCCGATCACGACGCGCCGCATCAGGAAGCGGGCGGCGCCGCCGGCGACGGCGAGCGCGAGCAGTTGGACGGCGTAGGAAAGGAGCTTGTCCTCGGTCACGGCGACGCCGAGGTCGTCGACGGCGTGCTGGAGCACGCGCGGGGCGAGCAGCGACAGCGTCGCCGTGACGCTCACGGCGGCAAGGCCGAGCACGTAGCGACCGCGGTAGCGCCACACGTACGGCGCGAGACGACGAAGGGCGGCAAGGAGACTCAGCAAAGGGGTAGCGAGGGCCGTGGAGGAACCAGGGGATCGGCCCTGCAGGATCATCCTAGCACGCGACCGCCGTAACTGATTGAAGCAGATGGCTTTACTGCTGAGCTGTCGCGGGTCTTGCGCGTCAGGGTAGGGGCAAACATGTTGTGCCCCGACCGTCAACCTTGAACAGGGACGTTCCGCCCGCGCTCCTGATCCTTGTACTGCAGCTGGTACAGGCGGTAGTAGATGCCGCGGCGGGCGAGCAGCTGCTGATGGGCGCCCGTCTCGCGCAGTTCGCCCTTGTGGAACACGAGGATGGCGTCCATGTCCTGGATGGTCGAGAGCCGGTGCGCGATCGCAATGGTGGTCCGGCCTGCCATGAGCACCTTCAGTGCGTCGCGGATCAAGAGCTCCGTCTCCGTGTCGACGCTCGACGTCGCCTCGTCCAGGATCAGGATGCGCGGGTCGAAGGCGAGCGCCCGCGCAAACGACAGCAACTGCTTCTGCCCGACCGAGAGGTTGGCCCCGCGCTCCCCGACCGTGCTGTTCAACCCCTCCGGCAGGCGGTCGATGAACCGGTCCGCGTGCACCGCCACGGCCGCGCGCCTGACGTCCTCGTCGGCGAGGGGCGAGCCCAGCCTGATGTTGCCGGCGATCGTGCCCGAGAAGAGCTGCACGTCCTGCAGCACCAGGCTGAAGAAGCCGCGCAGCTTGTCGAGGGCCATCTCGCGGATGTCGCGGCCGTCCACGCGGATCGCCCCGCGTCCCACGTCGTAGAACCGCATCATCAAATTGATCAGCGTGGACTTCCCCGCGCCGGTCGCCCCCACGACGCCGAGGCGCTGCCCGGGCTCGACGACGAAGGACACGTCGCGCAGCACCCAGTCCTCGCCGTTGTAGGCAAACCAGACGTGGTCGAACTCGATGCGTCCCCACGCCTCCGCCCGCGCCTCTTGTGCCGGGCTCCGGCGCGGCTCGCCGGGGCCGGACTCCAGGCCCCGGCTCGGCCCCAGGGTCGGGTCGCGACGCGCGTGATCTACTGACCACTGGCCACTGGCCACTGGCCACTTAGGGCTCTGGATGACCACCGGCGAATCGAGCAGCTGGAAGATCCGCTCCGACGAGGCCATGGCCGCCTGCAGGAGGTTGAACTTCTCGGAGATGTCGCTGATGGGACGGAAGAAGCGCTGCGAGTATTGGATGAACGCCACGAGGGAGCCGAGAGTCAGCGCGCCCGCGAGCACCAGGCCGCCGCCGTACCAGAGGATGAGGGCGATCGCCAGGACGCTCGTGATCTCGATGGCGGGATAGAAGACCGCATAGTAGAAGATCGAGCGGATGTTCGCATCGCGGTGGCCGCGGTCGATCGCGTCGAAGCGACGGAAGTTCTCGGGTTCGCGGCGGAAGAGCTGCACCGTCGCCATGCCCCCGATGTTTTCCTGCAGGAAGGCGTTGATCTTGGCGATCCACGTGCGCACGGTGCGGTACGAGTCCCGCACGTGGTGACGGAACCACTGCGTGATCAGCACGATGATCGGCAGGACCGCGAACGCGACCAGCGCCAGGCGCCAGTCCATCGTCAGCAGGACGATCATGATCCCGGCGAGCGTGAACACGTCGCCGAAGACCGTGATGACACCGGACGCGAACAGGTCGTTGAGCACGTCCACGTCGGTCGTCACCCTGGTCATCAGCCGCCCGACCGGGTTGCGGTCGTAGTACTGCACGTCGATGCGCTGCAGGTGCCCGTAGATCTGCATCCGCAGGTCGTACATGATCCGCTGCCCGACGTACTGCAGGACGTAGGTCTGGAGGAACTCGAACACGAACGACCCGGCCAGGATCGCGAGGAAGCCGAGTGCGACCGTGTTCAGCCCCTCGAGGTCCCCGGCGGCGATGTACCGGTCGATCGCCACCTTCATCAGGTAGGGCTGCGCCAGCTGCAGCGCCGAGCCGGCGATGATGGCGGCCAGCGCCCCGGCCACGTGCGGCACGTACGGGCGCAGGTATCCCAGCAGCCGCCGCATCAGCCGCGCGTCGTACGCCTTGCCGAGGACTTCTTCGTCAGTCGACATCGTTAAAGGGCTTCAGGAAAACCAGCGCTGCGGGCTTCGGGCCCGGCGTTCTGGCTTCGGTAGCTGCAATGTGAATTCTGGCATTGTGCATTTTGCATTGTGCATTTCTACGAGGCTGCCAGCTCCTCTTCCAGCAGCTGCTTCTGGTACAGTTCCGCGTAGAACCCGTCGGCGCGGATCAACTCCTCGTGCGTCCCGTGCTCGGCGATCGCGCCCTCCTCGATTACGAAGATGTGGTCTGCGTCGCGCACCGTGGAGATGCGGTGCGATACCAGGATGGACGTCCGCTGCCGCATCACCCCGCGCAGGCGGGCCAGGATCTCTTCCTCGGTGTAGGTGTCCACGGCCGACAGCGCGTCGTCCAGGACGAGCACGCGGGGGTCGGAAACCAGCGCCCGCGCCAGCGCCGCCCGCTGCTTCTGCCCCCCCGAGAGCGTGATCCCCCGCTCCCCCACCATCGTCTCGTAGCCTTTCGGGAACGCCTCGACGTCCTTGTCGAGCCTGGCGACGGCCGCCGCCCATGTCACCCGCTCCCTGTTCTCGGGCCGGGCACCGCCTGCCGCGAAGGCGATGTTGTCGGCGATCGACTCGGAGAAGAGGAACGGCTCCTGGGGCACGAAGCCGACCGCCGCGCGAAGGTCCGCCAGCGCGAGGTCGCGCACGTCCACGCCGTCGAGGAACACGGTCCCTGGCGGCGGGTCGTAGAGGCGAGTGATCAAGCTGATCAGCGTGGACTTGCCCGACCCGGTCGGGCCGACGAGGGCGACCGTCGTCCCGGCGGCAATCCGCAGCGAGATGCCGCGAAGCACCGGTCGGCCTTCCGTGAAGGCGAACGTCAGGTTGCGGAACTCCACCTCGCCGGCGACGTGCGGCAGCCGTACGAGCCTGTCGGCCGGGGGGTCGGCCACCGACGGGACGGCGTCGAAGACTTCCAGCATCCGGCCCCACGAGGCCAGGCCGCGCTGCACCATGTTGGTCACCCAGCCGAAGGCGATCATCGGCCAGGAGAGCATGACGAGGTACGCGTTGAAGGCGACGAACTCGCCGATCGTGATGCGGCCGGCGATCACGGCGCGGCTCCCGAGCCAGAGGACCAGCAAGGCCCCGAGCCCGAGGAAGAAGGACATGCTCGGGTATAACATGCCCTGCAGCCGGATCAGCCGGCGGTTGCGCTCGAGGTACTCGGAGTTGGCCCGCCGGAAGCGATCCAGTTCCGCGCCTTCCTGGCGGTAGGCGCGCACCACGCGGACGCCGGCCAGCGTCTCCTGGACGACGGCGCTGAGGTCGGAGAGCTGCGCCTGGATGCCTTCGAAGCGGCGGTGGATCGCGGTGCCGAAGTAGCGGACGGCGAGCGACACGAACGGCAGGGGTATCAGCGCGAACAGCGTCAGCCGCAAATCGATCGACACCATCAGGGCAATGGCGACGACGAAGAGGATGGCCGTGTTGGCGGAGTACATGATGGCCGGGCCCACCGTCATCCGCACGGCGTTGAGGTCGTTGGTGGCCCTCGACATCAAGTCGCCGGTCCGGCGCGACTGGAAGTAGGCCGGCGGGAACCGCTGGAGCTGCGCGAAGAAGTCGTTCCGCAGGTCGTACTCGATCTCGCGCGACACCCCGACGATGATCCGGCGCATCAGGAAGCGGAACGTGCCGCTCCCCACCGCGACGGCCAACAGGAGGAGCGCGTAGGTCGCGATCTTCTCGCGTGTCACGCCGCGGTAGAGGTCGTCCACCGCGTGCTTGAGAATCCACGGCGAAACGAGGGTGATGGCGGTGGTGGCGGCCACGCAGGCGAGCCCGACGCCGAAACGCCGACGGTATCTGAGGAGGTAGGGGACGAGCCGACTCGCGCCGGACAGCATCGTTTCAAAGTATCACAGAGGCGGGAGTAGAATCTGCGGATGCACGCGCTCTACGTCCTCGTACCCATCCTCTGCATCCTGGTAATCGCCTACCGGTATTACAGCGGGTTCATCGCCGCGCGGCTCCTCGTGCTCGACGACACCCGGGTGACGCCGGCGCACACCAACTACGACGGGCACAACTATTTCCCCACCTCCAAGTGGGTCCTCTTCGGGCATCACTTCGCGGCGATCACCGGTGCGGGGCCGCTGGTCGGCCCGGTGCTCGCCGCTCAGTTCGGCTACGCCCCGGGCCTCATCTGGCTGGTCGCAGGCGTGGTGCTCGCCGGCGCCGTGCACGACCTCATCATCCTCTGGGCGTCCACGCGCCGCGGCGGCCGCTCGCTGGCCGAGATCGCGGGCGCCGAGATCGGACCGGTGGCAGGCATCACCACCGGCCTGGCCATCCTGTTCATCGTCGTCATCGCCCTCGCCGGCCTCGGCCTCGTGGTCGTGAACGCCCTGAGCGAGAGCCCATGGGGCACCTTCACCATCGGCGCGACGATCCCGCTCGCCCTCTTCATGGGCTTCTACATGTACCGCTTCCGCAAGGGCCGCATCGCGGAAGCGACGGTGATCGGCGTCATCGGCCTCTTGCTCGCCGTCGCCTTCGGCAAGCCGCTGGCGGGGACCGCCTTCGGCCAGTGGTTCGTGTTGAGCCACAAGCAGCTGGTGATCGCGATGGCCGCCTACGGCTTCCTCGCTTCGGTGCTCCCTGTCTGGATGCTGCTCGCGCCGCGCGACTACCTCAGCTCCTTCATGAAGATCGGGACGATCGCCCTGCTCGTTGCCGGGGTCATCATCGTGAACCCCGAGCTCCACATGCCCGCGGTCACGCAGTTCGCGGCCGGCGGCGGCCCGATCATCAAGGGCGCGCTGTTCCCGTTCGTCTTCATCACCATTGCCTGCGGCGCGATCTCCGGATTCCACGGTCTGATCGGCTCGGGCACGACGCCGAAGATGATCGACAAGGAGTCGGACATCCGGCCGATCGGGTACGGCGCGATGCTGATCGAGGGCCTGGTGGGTGTCGTGGCCCTGATCGCCGCCACCGCCCTCTACCCCGGCGACTACTTTGCCATCAACGTGCCCCCGGCCGTCTTCGCGACGCTCGGCATCCCGGAGGTGAACCTGCAGGCGCTCGAGGCGGCCGTCGGCGAAACGGTGACTGGCCGCACCGGCGGCGCGGTCTCGCTCGCGGTCGGGATGGCCCAGATCTTCAGCGCCCTGCCCGGGATGAAGGGCCTGATGGACTACTGGTACCACTTCGCGATCATGTTCGAGGCGCTGTTCATCCTGACGACCATCGACGCCGGCACGCGCGTCGCGCGCTTCCTCGTGCAGGAGTTCTTCGGGCACTTCTACAAGCCGTTCGCCCGGACCGATTGGATACCCGGCACCATCATCTCGACGGGCCTCGTGGTGTTCGGCTGGGGATACTTCATCTGGACGGGCAGCATCGGGACGATCTGGCCCATGTTTGGCATCAGCAACCAGCTGCTGGCGGTCGTCGCGCTCCTGATCGGCACGACCATCCTCATCAACATGGGCCGCGCGCGGTACGTGTGGGTGACCGTCGTGCCGCTGCTTTTCCTGTCCACGACGACGCTCACGGCGGGCTTTCTCAGCGTCCGGGACAACTTCTGGCCCATGGCGGTGGGGCCAAACGCTACTCTCCACGTCCAGGGTTACCTGAACACGGTCCTCACGGTGATCATGATGGCGTGCGTCGTGATCATTTTGGGGTCGGCGGTGCGCCGGTGGGTCGTGGTGAGGCGGTCACGGGCCGTGAGCATCGAGAACTGAGAAACGGCAAGGGAATGGTTTTCGGACACTTCATCCGTGCGGCGAGAACCGCCATCGTGGGCGCCCGCGCGTTCGTCACACTGCTCTATCGCGAGCCGCCGGGGTCCTGAGGGGTGGACATCCGGGCCCTGGAGCGGGCCCGACACGAGGCCCTACAGCAACGGGCGGGAGCCGCCGATAGATCGAGCCGGGGAGAGGTGCATTCTCCCCGCCGATGAAGGGACATCGCATGCGCCAGACCATCCGCGTCGCGTTCAGCCTGGCCGTCGGCCTTCTGGTGGCCGCGTCCAACGCCAGCGCGCAGTACAAGCAGTACCCGGTCGCCGAGCCAGCCACGGGCGAGAAGTACGTCGTCGAAGGGGCGTTCGGGTTCTGGAACCCCGACCCGACGCTCGTGATTTCGAGCGAGGCCTTGGGCATCGTCGGCAGCGACATCGACGCCATCCGGGACCTCGGGATGTCGCAGACGCGGTTCCAGGAGTTCAGGTTCGTACTGCGGCCGGGCAAGAAGCACAAGTTCCGGTTCGACTACGTGCCGATCCTTTACGAGGCCGAGGTCACGCTCAACAAGGAGATCATCTTCAACGGGATCCGCTACGAAGTTGGCCTCCCGGTGAACTCGAAGCTCAACTGGAAGGCCATGCGCGTGGGCTACGAGTACGACTTCCTCTACCGTGACCGCTGGTTCGTGGGGTTCCTGGTCGAAGCCAAGTACACCGACGTCCGCGTGGACCTCGCGACGCCGCTTCGTGATGCCGATTTTGCCCAGGCACGGGCGCCGATTCCCGCCCTCGGCGGCGTGGCCAGGTTCTACCCGGTCTCGAACATCTCGGTCACGGCCGACGTGTCCGGGTTCAAGCTGCCGGTCAGCGTGGACAAGGAGAACCGCTACGACGGCAACATCCTGGACTGGGACATCTATGGGACGGTCAACTTCACCAACAACCTCGGCGTCCAGGTGGGCTACCGCTCGATGAACGTCTACTACCGGGTGGACAACGATACCGGGGACATGAAGCTGAGAGGCTTGTACTTCATGGGCGTCGGGCGGTTTTGAAACGGTAGGCGCTAGGCAGCAGGCATTGACAGCGAATCACAGCGTCACGGCGTGACAGAGTGATCGGCTGCCTGCTGCCTACTGCCTACTGCCTAGTGTTCAGTCGCGCCCCACCTCGATCCACACCCCCAGATACCTCGCATCCGTGCTGCCCGGCTCGCTCTCCGACGGGCGGAAGCCTCTCTCCGTCCTCACCTCCAGCATCGCCACGCCCGCCGTCAGTGGAACTTCGACGAGCCGTTCGCCGCGAGGGTCGAGCGCGAGGGCCGCAGACCAGGACCCGCTCTGCAAACGCACCTGGTTGTGCACCGGGCCATTGCGGATCAGCAGCCGGGCGGTTCCCGCCGCACGTTCCGCCATCAAGACGAGGCGCACCGGCGTGCCACCGCGGATCCAGAGACCGGGCTCCTCCAGGTAAGCGTAGTCGTCGAAGGAAAAGACGGCCAGGCCGCCGTAACGCGCCGCGCGCCGGGCTCGCTCCTCCACCACCCGTTCGCCGGCTGCCAGCAGCGTCACCGGCCGAAGCGCAAGATCGGGCACCGTGGCTCGCGCCCGCTCGTCGCCGGTCAGGGTCACGGCATTGACGGCAACAGGCAGGTCCAGCACAACCTGGGAGCGTTCCGCTCCCGGATCGAACACCCACCCCTGCAATGGCCGGTCGGTTCGGCCGACGGCGGCGTGGATCTCGCCGCGTGCTGCCGCCACCGACCCGGCGTCTGCCTCGTACCGTCCGGCCGGCAAGTCGCCGAGCGCGAGCAGCGGCTCGTTGGGTGCGGCAGGGCGACGGGTGGATTTCGAGATGCGAAGGCGGGAGACGAGGCCGCCCGCGGGGCCCGTGGCAAGGGGCCGGAAGCTCACACCGAGCGGACGGAGGACGGGATCGTACGAGCGCAACAGCTCGAGCTGGGCGGTCGTCGCCGTCACCGCCCGCGTGCCGGCGATGCGCCAGTTCAGAGAGAGCCCTGCCATCAGGGCGACGGCGAACAGCAGGCTGGCCGCGAGGACCGGTGGGGCCGCGGGCGTGACGTCGCCATGCCTCGGTTCATTCTCGAGGCCATCGTAGCGATTCCGGCGCCCGAACCACGCGAGCGCCCATCCGGCGGCGGTGAAGATGACGACCCAGAGCGCCGCTTGCAGCAGCGCGACGCGAGCGCCGTCGCGCAGGAAACTGGGCAGGGCGTGCGGCAGGTCTACGAGGGGACTCACCCACTCGAGCCAGCGGGAGAAGCCGTCGCGCGTGTTGAAGATCAGCCATCCGTCGCGGGCGAACGTCAGGCTTCCTGTGATGAGAACGCTCACACCCAGCGCGACCAGGGCCGCGGCCCTCGCCGCGCGGGCCCGTTCCTTCCAGAGCACGGCGGCCGGCACCCCGAGCACGAGAAGCACGGGGACGGCAAACCGGGCGGGCGCGCTCCAGCCGCCCCACCACATGTGATAGGCCGACACGGCGGCCAGGTATCCGGCCAGGAGCAGAGAAAGCTCCACGGCCAGTCGCCGGCGAACACGGAACAGCACGGCGAGTCCGAGCAGGCCGAACGCGTAGACCGGCGCGTTCGGCAGCACGCCGAACTGCTGGTCGAGCAGGAGCGCGGGCAGCGCGCGCGGGATGTTCGAGAGCTGCGACTGCGTGTAGTTGCCGTACGGCGCGGCCGGGCTCCACCGCCCGTAGACGACGTAGAAGAACGAGAACCAGGCGGCGGCGCTTGCCACCGGGATGGCGAGCAACGCCGCGAGCGAGCGCCACGCCCGCGTGCCGAGCAGACGCAGGGCCAGGCACGCACCGAGCACGCCGGCCGCCAGCGCGTAACGCGTGTGGAGCCACGGCAGCACTGCGAGCGCCAGGCCGTGCAGCGCCCAGCGCAGGAGGGAAGGCGGTCGGAGCGCAGGGGGCACCATTTCCAGGTCCACCAGCGCGTACACCGCCGTCATCACCAGCGCCGCGCCGGTCGCGTCGGGATACACCGCGAACGCGTGGAAGAAGAACGGCACGGTCAACGTCACCGCGGCCCAGCCGAACCAGGCGGCCGGAGGACTGCCGGTCAGACGGTAGGCGGTCAGCCAGACGAGGAGGCTGCCGATCGCCGACACGAGCGCGAGGAAGACGACCACCCCCGGATAGCCACCGGCCGCGAAGGCCGGCGCGACGAGTGCCGAGAGGCCAGGCGCGTGGATCGAGTAGATCTGACGATTCTGCCCCCGGCGGAGGTAGTCCGGCCGGAGCGTCCCTTCGAAGTACGCGCGGTAATCGCCGCGTTGATGGTTGTTCTCGATCTGGATGTCCCCGTCCGAGAGCAGGCTCTGCGTGATGACCAGGTAGTGCGGTTCATCGCCGCCCGGCAGCACGGCCGATACCTGCCACGCCGCTCCGCAGTAGATCAGGAAGGCGATCGCGGCGGCCGAACCCGCGGCGCCCCGGGCGGGCATCGAAGCCAGGCGCGACGCCGGGCCGCGAAGGAGCCTGGCGGCCACCATGGCCAACGCCCCCGCCCAGATCCACCAGGTCAGCGGGCCGCTCCACACGAGGAACGCGTCGGGAACCGGGACGGGCAGCCACGGCAGAAGAAGGACACCCGTGAGGGCCAGGGGCAAGGCGCTCGCCGCTCGGCCGGCCGCGAGGAGTGCCGCCGCGAGGAGGACGGCGACCACGACCGGCACCCACCACGGCGGGAGCAGCCCGAGCCGGCCGGAACTCGTCTGGCTCACAACCGCCAGCGCTCCGGCGCTGACCCATGTCGCCAGGCCGCACGCAAGCA
>Ga0105104_10002673_pt1 | contig 12901 bp, 10 predicted proteins | sample PPLLaktember2015_3_FD_87034 | JGI IMG/M metagenome (GOLD analysis project Ga0105104, IMG submission 87034) | Freshwater sediment microbial communities from Prairie Pothole Lake near Jamestown, North Dakota, USA - PPLs Lake P7 Core (6) Depth... | ecosystem: Environmental > Aquatic > Freshwater >...
ACCCTCCTGCCCGAGTACGCACCGACCGCCGAGACGTCGAGCGCCGACTACCGGATCGTGGACGACATCGAAGGCGTCGCCACGCTGGCCCGCGACCTTGCCGCCGCCGGCCGCTTCGCCGTGCGAGTGATCGCGACGCCCGGCGCGTCCGTGCGCGCCGGCATCATCGGTATCGCGTTCGCCACCGCGCCCGGCATGGCCCGCTATGTTCCCGTCGGGCACCGCGCGCTCGACAGCGGGCAGCAGCTCGAACCCGCCGCGGTGCTCCGGCTGCTGCGTCCGGTGCTCGAGGACGCCTCCCTCGGCAAGGTGGGCCACGACCTGAAGGCCGACATGGTCGTGCTCGCTCGCGCCGGCGTCACGCTTCGCGGCCTGGCGTTCGACACGATGCTCGCCAGCTATCTCCTCGATGCCACGCGTTCGGCCCACGGCCTCGAGGCGAACGCGCTGGAGCGTCTCGGCTACAAGGCCCTCGGCGAGGAGGACCTGTGCGGCCGCGGCGCCAGGGCGCTCGCCCTCGAAGAGCTTCCCCCGGATGCCGTGCTGCCATTCGCGGGCGAGCGGGTGGACCTCGCGCTGCAGCTGGCCGCGCGGCAGGAGCCGGAACTGACGGGCGGTCCTCTCGACGCCGTCTACCGCGAGCTGGAGATGCCGCTCGTGCCCGTGCTCTCCGAACTCGAGCAGGCCGGCGTCAAGGTGGACGGCCGCGTGCTGGCGAGCCTCTCCAGTCGCGTGGAGGGCGAGCTGGCGTCCAGGACGGCGCGCATCCACGAGCTGGCGGGCGCGACGTTCAACATCAACTCGCCGCGCCAGCTCTCCGAGATCCTGTTCGACAAGCTGCAGCTGCCGGCCACCAGGCGCACCGGCAAGACCCGCGTCGCCTCCACCGCGGTCGAAGTGCTCGAGGAGCTCGCGCTGGCCCACGAGTTACCGCGCCTGATCCTCGAGTGGCGCGGGCTGCAGAAGCTGAAGGGCACCTATATCGACGCACTGCCGCAGATTGTGAACCCGGCCACGGGCAGGGTCCACACCTGCTTCAACCAGGCCGTCGCGGCCACGGGGCGCTTGAGCAGCAGCGAGCCGAACCTTCAGAACATCCCGATCAGGACCGAGCTGGGGCGAGAGATCCGTGCCGCGTTCGTCGCGGAGCCCGGCAATGTCTTGATCTCGGCCGACTACTCGCAGATCGAGTTGCGGGTCCTGGCGCACCTCTCCGCCGACGAAGCCCTCATCGACGCCTTCCGGCGGGGCGACGACATCCACGACCAGACCGCCCTGAAGGTCTTCGGCCCGAACAGCGGGCTCGACCGGCACGAAATGCGGCGCCGGGCGAAGATCATCAATTACGCCCTCCTCTACGGGAAAACGGCGTTCACGCTGGCCAAGGACATCGGCGTCACCCAACAGGCGGCGCAGGCTTTCATCGACGCCTACTTCGCCGGGTTCCCCGGCGTCCGACGGTTCATCGACACCCTCCTGGAAGAGGCAAGGACGACGGGCGTCGTCCGGACGCTGTTCGGCCGGCAGCGGCCAGTGCCCGAGCTGACCAGCCGGAATGGACAGATCCGCTCGGCTGCCGAACGGGTGGCGGTGAACTTGCCCATCCAGGGAACGGCGGCGGACATCCTCAAGCGCGCGATGATTGCGTTGCATGCGGCCCTCGAGGAGCGCCGGGCGGCCGGCGGAGGGGCGCGAATGATTCTGACGGTTCACGACGAACTGGTCATCGAAGCGCCAGGCGCGGAGGCCGTGGAGCTGACAGCCGTGGTGCGTCGTTCCATGGAAGGGGCCGCGGACCTGGCGGTCCCCCTCACCGTGGATGTGGGGGTCGGCAGCAACTGGCGGGAGGCCAAGGGCTGATCGCGACCTCTCTCGGGCTCAGCCTCCCCGCCCGGCTGGTCCTCCTCCTCAGGCTCGTTTGGGCCCCCAGAGTGCCCGACGGAGGATTTTGTCAGGGCCTTGTCAGACTCTGGCGCAACTTGGCGCACTCATGACGTGATTTGTCGCTTGCCGGGGAGCCTTCCGTCGCCCGACACTGCACGGGCGGAAGGGGCTGGTGGCGGCGCCACGTCGGCGGCGTGCACGGCCGGCCGCGGGAGGGACCATTGCCGCCACGGGGATCAAGGGCCGAGCACTACCGGGCCATCTCGGGGTTTTACGGCTCCAGGCTCATCGAAGACATCTCCAATCCGAACGTCCCGGAGTTCGTGATCCTGCAGTACGCGCGACGGACGGCGCACTACGCGCTCGCGGCGCTCGAGCTGGAAGCCCGCCCGCGCCGGAAGGCCGTCGTGCCGGCGCTCGCGGTGGCGGCGCCCTGGGCGGCCGTGCCGGCGGCCGGCGACGCTACTTCGGGCTCCATTCCCGTTTGACGGTTTCCCAAGCCGTCCGCAGAGACGACGCCGCGCGCTCGCGGTCGCGGTCGTTCGACGCCATCTGCCTTGCCCGCTCAGGAATGAGCGCCTGGAGGACCAGGCGGTCGAGGTCGGCCCGGAGAGCGGCCCCCATATCGTCCGTCAATGGAGCCCTGACCCAGCCGGCGATCGCCGTCTCCCACGCGCGGACATGGTCGCCCAGGGCCCGGTAGGCCACCACCACCCAATAGGCCGCCGGTCCCGACCCCGCATCCCTCGACAAGGCCTGCTGTCCCGCCACCCGGATCCGCTCGTACAGGCTGTCACGGTCCTCGACGAGTCCCGATTGGGCCTGCCGGTCGAGCGCCGTCGCCCACCAATCGAACAGCCGATTGAACGCCGCCGGTCCCGCCCGGTAACTGGGCTCGAACACGGTCTCGAACAGCTCGGCCGCCGCGCCGTACGATTCCTCCAGGTACAGCGACTCGCCCAGGCCGATGAGGTACTCCAGCCGGTCGCGCTCGCTCAGCAACCCCGGCCGCACGTCCCGCAGCGCTTCCCGGGCGGCGACCAGGTCGGCCCGGTCGGCACTCTGGCGATATCGCTCGAGCCGGGCTCGACCGATGATCAGGCCCGCGGCGTCCATGGCGCCAGGCACGGAGCGCAGCTTGGCCGCACTGTCGATCGCCTCGTCGAACCGCGCGGAATTGTAGAGCTCACGGGCCTGATCGAGGGGCGTTTGGGCGGCGGCTGGGGAGGCCGCGAGGGCCCCGAGGAGGAGGGCAGCGCCGACCAAAGCCCTAACCCTTTGAAGAGCATGGACTTGTATGCGTTGACAGCCCTGCATTTGATATAATCCCTTCTCCATGGTGGCGCCCACCATCATTCCGCGCTCCGAACACCCGCTGTCGAGACGCGACGTCGACGCCGACGCCTTGAAGGTACTCTACCGGCTCAAGGAGGCGGGCTTCATCGCTTACCTCGTAGGAGGGAGCGTTCGTGACCTCCTGCTCGGCCGTCGCCCGAAGGACTTCGACATCGCAACCTCGGCGCATCCCTACCAGGTCAAGCGGCTGTTCCGCAACTGCTGGATCATCGGCCGCCGGTTCCGGCTCGCCCACGTCAAGTTCGGACAGAAGGTCATCGAGGTTGCGACGTTTCGCCGTCACTTGCCAGCCACCGACGACCCGTCGGACCAGGAGCCGGCGGAGGCGGGTGGCGACGACGGCGCGAGCGCGGCGCGCGATCTGCTGATCCGGCGGGACAACACCTTCGGCACGCCGGAGGAGGACGCGTTCCGCCGCGACTTCACGATCAACGCGTTGTTCTACGACATCGCGACGTTCTCCATTATCGACTACGTTGGCGGTCTGCGCGACCTTCGTGAGGGGGCCGTCCGCGCAATTGGTGATCCCCAGGAACGGTTTGCGGAAGACCCGGTGCGGATGCTGCGCGCGGTGGCCTTCGCGGAGCGACTGGGTTTCGCGCTCGACGTCCCGGTGCGCCGGGCGATCGAGCGGCACCGCGGGGAGATTGCGCGGAGCGCGCCCCCGCGCCTGCTCGAGGAGTACTACAAGATCCTGCGGACGGGAGCCGCGGGACCGGTGTTCCGCGCGCTGGCCTCCACCCGGCTTCTCGAGCCCGTGTCGCCAGGCTTGCAGCAGGCGGCTGGCTCCGACGCGCTCTGGGAGTCGCTCGAAGCGGTGGATGCGTACCGGCAGCGCTTCGCGGCGGCGCCCGAGGCATTCACGAACCCGGTCCTGCTCGGCAGCCTGCTCGTGCCGCTCGGGTTCTCGGCCGACCGTGCGCTTGCGGTCGAGGGTCCCGCCAACTGGCTGGGGATGCTGCCGGTGGCGCGAAAGGACGTCGAGCGGCTGGCGCAGGTCCTGTCGCTGCAGCGGCGGCTGCGCGATCCGAACCTGTCGCCGCGCGCGGCGCGCGGGCTGCTCGCACGCGGGGCGTTCATGGACGCGCTCACCTGGCTCGAGATCCACGGGCGCGATTCCGAGGGGGTCGCGCGCTGGCGCTCGATGATCGACGAGATGCGCAACGCGGGCGCGCTTCCCTCCCCGCCCCCGCGTGAGTTCTCGCGCCGCCGCCGCCGGCGCCCGCGGCGGCCTCCGCCGCAGCAGGCATAGCAGGGATCCCTGATCCCTGCAGTCAGTATGCGCTCCCCTGCATAATCCCCAGCAAACTTGACCCTTTTCACCGCCTGGGATGTAATGGGCCGTCGTTTGCCCGGCCGGTTCAGCCATGCCTGGGACTCATCATGGAGCGTCTATGATCGCCAACGATTTCCTTTCACTCCGGGACTTCGCGCCCGAGCAGATTCGTCACCTGCTGGACCTGGCCGCCGACATCAAGCAGGACCGGGAGAAGTTCGCCGCCGCCCTCAAGGGGCAGACCCTGGCGATGATCTTCGAAAAGCCGTCACTGCGCACCCGCGTCACCTTCGACGTCGGCATCCAGCAACTGGGCGGCTTCTCGCTCTACCTCTCGCCCGCCGAGATCAACCTGGGCAAGCGCGAGTCGATTCACGACGTGGCGAAGAACCTCGAGCGCATGGTGCAGGGCATCATGATCCGCACCTTCGCGCACTCGATCGTCGAGGAGATGGCGTTCCACGCGTCGGTGCCGATCATCAACGGCCTCACCGACTACAGTCACCCGTGCCAGGCGATGGCCGACTACCTGACCATCCGGGAGGTCAAGGGCCGCACCGAGGGTGTGAAGGTCGTCTTCGTAGGCGACGGGAACAACGTCGCGCACTCGCTGATGTTCGCCGGGGCTCTGCTCGGCTCCCACGTGGTCATCGTCACCCCGCCCGGGTACGAGCCGAAGCCGGACGCGACGGAGTGGGCACGGTCGCACGCGCGGCAGACGGGCGGAACGTGCACGGTCACCAACGACCTCCTGGAGGGCGTCCGCGGCGCAGACATCATCTACACGGACGTCTGGGCAAGCATGGGCCAGGAAGCGGAGGCCGAGGCGCGCAAGAAGGTCTTCCTGCCGTACCAGGTGAACGAGGCCGCATTCGCGCACGCGAAGCCCGACGCCTCCTTCATGCACTGTTTGCCGGCGCACCGGGGCGAAGAGGTCAGCGGGGGCGTCATCGACTCGCCGAGGTCGGTCGTCTTCCAGGAAGCGGAGAACCGGCTCCACGCGCAGAAGGCGATCATGCTCGAGCTCATGGCGTAACGAATGTCCCGCTCCGCGCTCATCGCCATCGGCGGCAACTCGCTCATACGGGCCGGCGAGAAGGGGACGATCACCGAACAGCTGGCGAACACCCGCCGCACGGCGCAGGCGATCGTCGCCCTGATCCAGGACGGCTACCGGCTGGTCGTCACCCACGGCAACGGGCCGCAGGTGGGCGCGGCGCTGCTGCGTTCGGAACGCGCGTCGGACCAGGTGTACGGCCAGTCGCTGGACGTGTGCGACGCGACGACGCAGGGGGAGATTGGCTACCTCCTGCAGCAGTCGCTGCACAACGAGCTGGCGGCCGCGGGGATCGACCGGCAGGTGGTCACCGTCCTCACGCAGGCGGTCGTCCGGGCCGACGATCCGGCGATGCTCCACCCCACGAAGCCCATCGGCCCCTTCTACTCGCGCAGCGACGCCGAGGAGCGGGCGCGAACACTCGGGTGGCAGATCGTCGAGGACGCGGCGCGGGGCTACCGCCGCGTGGTGCCCTCCCCCGAGCCCGTGGGGCTCGTGGAGGAGGGCGTGATCCGTACGCTACTCGAGCACGACGTCCTCGTGATCGCGGCGGGCGGCGGGGGGATTCCCGTGGTGGAAACCCCGGCCGGCCTCAGGGGCGTGGAGGCCGTCATCGACAAGGACCGCGTGTCGGCGTTGCTCGCCTCCCGCCTCGGCCTCGGCTGCTTCATCATCTCGACTGACGCGGACCGGGTGTACCTCGACTACCGCAAGCCCACGCAGCGGCCGGTTCCCCTGGCGACGGCGACGGAAATGCGCGCGCACTACGAGGCGGGGCAGTTCCCGCCCGGCAACATGGGGCCCAAGATCGAGTCGGCCCTGCGGTTCCTGGAGGCGGGCGGCGACGAAGTCATCATCACATCGTACGAGCACCTCCGGGCGGCGGTACGGGGAGAGGCGGGAACCAGGATTGTGCCGTGATCATTTGTTGATCTGTTGAGTGGTTGATCTGTTGAGTTCATTTGATCCAATGATTCAATTCCGACAATCAATCAGGAAATCGACAAGTCAAGAAATCAACGAATGACTGATTTATGAGACTGTCCCATGTCGTCGAGTCGCAGCAGTTCACCGTTCCGCTCCTGATGGAGCTGTTCGACCGCGCGAGGCGGATGGAGAGGATCGCCGCCCGGGGCGGCACGCTCGACTACCAGGACCGGATCATGGCGACGCTGTTCTACCAGCCGTCCACGCGGACCCGGTTCTCGTTCGAGGCGGCGATGTACCGGCTCGGCGGAAAGGTGCTGTCCACCGAGCAGGCCGGGTCCTTCTCGTCCGAGGTCGAGGGCGAACAGCTCGAAGACACCATCCGCATCCTCGGCAGCTACTCGGACGTCATCGTCATCCGCCACACGCAGGCCGGCGGAGCCCGGCGCGCCGCGCAGGTGTCTCCCGTGCCGGTCATCAACGCGGGCGACGGTAACGGGGGCCAGCACCCGACGCAGGCGCTCCTCGACCTGTACACCATCTACCGCGAGCGGCCGATCGAGGGCCTGAGCATCGCCTTCATCGGCGAGCTGGACCGCGGGCGCACGGCGCGGTCGCTGGCGTACCTCCTGTCGAAGTTCGAGCGGGTGAAGATCTTCTTCGTGAGCCCGGCCGAGATGCAGATGAAGCCGGACATCCTCGAGCACCTCGACGAGCACGACGTGTGGTTCGCGCAGGAGCAGGACGCGGCCAGGGTGCTCCCCGAGGTGGACGTGGTGTACCAGACGCGCATCCGGCCCGAGCGGATGGCCGACCGCGGGGCTCACGGCGGGTACACGATCGACGCCCGGGTGCTGGAGACGATGAAGCGAGACGCGCTGATTCTCCACCCGCTGCCGCGGACGGTGGAGATCGACAAGGCCGTGGACGCGGATCCGCGCGCGAAGTACTTCACGCAGGCGACCAACGGTCTGTACGTGCGGATGGCGCTGCTCACGATGCTGCTGGACAGGGACTGACACAGGATTCAGGAATCAGGATCCGGGAGCGAAGGGGAATGCAGACGCAGGACTACATCAAGCTCGAGAACGAGTACGGCGCCCACAACTACCACCCGCTCGACGTGGTCATCGAGCGCGCCGAGGGCGTGTGGGTCTATGACGTGGACGGCAAGAGGTACCTGGACTGCCTCGCGGCCTACTCCGCCGTGAACCAGGGCCACTGCCACCCGGACATCATGAAGGCGATGCTGGAGCAGGCGCACAAGGTGACCCTCACCTCGCGCGCCTTCCGCAACGACCAGCTGCCGCTGCTCTACAAGGACCTGCACGACCTCACCGGCTTCGACATGGCGCTCCCGATGAACTCCGGGGCGGAGGCCGTCGAGACGGCCGTGAAGACGGCGAGGAAGTGGGGCTACACGGTCAAGGGCATCCCGGAAGGCCAGGCCGAGATCATCGCCTGCTCGAACAACTTCCACGGCCGGACGATCACGATCGTCAGTTTCTCCACCGACGAGCAGTACCGCGACGGCTTCGGGCCGTTCACGCCGGGCTTCAAGATCGTGCCCTACGGCGACGCGAAGGCGGTGGCGGACGCCATCACGCCGAACACGTGCGCCTTCATCGTGGAGCCGATCCAGGGCGAGGCCGGGATCGTCGTGCCGCCACGCGGGTTCCTGCGCGAGACCCGGGAGGCGTGCCGGACGAACAACGTCCTGTTCGTCGCCGACGAGATCCAGTCGGGCCTCGGCCGGACGGGCAAGCTGTTCACCTACATGCACGAGGGCATTCAGCCGGATCTCGTGATCATCGGCAAGGCGCTCTCGGGCGGCTTCTACCCGGTGTCGGCGGTGCTGGCCTCAAAGGAGATCCTCGGCGTCTTCAAGCCGGGCGACCACGGCAGCACGTTCGGCGGCAACCCGCTGGCCTGCGCGATCGCGCGCGCGTCGCTCAAGGCGCTGGTGGACGGGAAGATGGTCGAGCGGTCCGCGGAGCTGGGCCGGTACTTCCTGGATCGCCTCCGCGCGATCTCGAGCCCCAACATCCGGGAGGTTCGCGGCCTCGGGCTCTGGATCGGCCTGGAGATGACCGGCCGCGCCCGGCCGTACTGCGAGGCCCTCAAGGAGGAAGGCATTCTCTGCAAGGAAACGCACGAGCACGTCATCCGTTTCGCCCCGCCCCTCGTGATCACGAAGGACGAGATCGACTGGGCGGTGGAGCGGATTCAGAAGGTGGTTCGGTAGGACCTCAGTGGCCAGTGGCCGGTGGCCAGTGGTCAGTGGATCACACGTGATCTGCTGTCCACTGCCCACTGTCCACTGTCCACTGCACATCGAGAGGCATTCATGCACCGCATCAAGACCGTCATCATGGGCGCCGCCGGGCGCGACTTCCACAACTTCAACACCGTCTACCGGGACAACGACCTGTACGACGTCGTGGCGTTCACGGCCACGCAGATCCCGAACATCGAGGGCCGCAAGTACCCCGCCTCCCTCGCCGGCCGCCTCTACCCGAAGGGCATCCCGATCGTCGCCGAGAGCGAGCTGCCGGCGCTGATGCGGAAACACAAGGTGGAAGAGGTGGTGTTCGCTTACAGCGACGTCCCCTACAACTACGTCATGAGCCGCAGCTCGATCGCCAACGCGGGCGGGGCCCACTTCAAGCTGCTCGGCGCGCAGCCAACGATGATCAAGAGCACCAAGCCGGTCATCTCGGTCTGCGCCGTCCGCACGGGGTCGGGCAAGAGCCAGACGAGCCGGCGCATCGCCCACCTCCTCCAGCGTCACGGCCTGAAGGTCGCGGCCATCCGCCACCCGATGCCGTACGGCGACCTCGAGAAGCAGAAGGTGCAGCGCTACGGCAGCCTCGCCGATCTCAAGAAGCACAAGTGCACTATCGAGGAGATGGAGGAGTACGAGCCGCACATCGTCGAGGGGATCGTCATCTACGCCGGCGTGGACTACGGCGCGATCCTCGAGCAGGCGCAGGCGGAGGCGGATGTCATCCTGTGGGACGGCGGCAACAACGACATGTCGTTCTACGCGCCGGACATGCACATCGTCGTCGCCGACCCGCTTCGCGTGGGCAACGAATTGACCTACTACCCGGCCGAGGCCAACCTCCGGATGGCCGACGTGGTCATCATCAACAAGATCGACAGCGCGGAGCCCCAGGCCGTTCGCGTGCTGCGCGACAACATCCGCAAGGTCAACTCGAAGGCCATCCTGATCGACGCCGCCTCCCCGCTGACGGTGGACCGGCCCGAACTCGTGACCGGCAAGCGGGCACTGGTGGTCGAGGACGGCCCAACGCTGACCCACGGCGAGATGAAGATCGGCGCCGGCGTCGTCGCGGCCCAGAAGCTGGGCGCCTCCGAGCTCGTCGATCCCCGCCCCTACACGGTGCGGTCGATTACCGAGACCTTCAAGAAGTACCCGGGCATCGGGATGCTGCTGCCGGCAATGGGCTACGGGACCGAGCAGGTGCGTGACCTCGAGCAGACGATCAACCGGGTCCCGTGCGACGTCGTGGTGATCGGCACGCCCATCGACCTCAACCGCATCATCAAGATCAAGAAGCCGACCGTGCGGGTGACGTACCAGTTGCAGGAGATCGGCAGCCCCAACCTGGACGAGGTGATCGGCGGGTTCGTGAAGAAGTTCGTGAGGAAGTAGGAAGTCGCTGGCGGCTGGCCGCCGGCAGCTGGCGGCTGGCGGCCGGCGGCTTCGCCGCGCGGCGAAACGATCGTAAACGCAAACGAGCTCAAAGGAACCGTTAGCGAGGATGCGGCCCCCGAGCCTCGAGCTTGGAGCCCTTTCGCTGCACGGCCTTGTTCCCGTCCGCGGGCGGGATCCAGAAGTTCTCCACCCCCAGGCCGCACTCCCGGATCATCTCGATGCAGTACTCGTTGCGGCCGAGGTCTGCGGCGCCGGCGTTGTTGGTGCCGCAAGCGAACTTCACGCCCGCCTGCTTCGCGAGCCTGATGAATGCCGCGCTGGGGATCCTGCGGCGGTTGTTGATCTCCATCCCGATCCCGCTCGCGGCGAGCCCGTCCACGATCCGCTTCATGCGCGCCGGCGTCCAGAGCTTGTCGTACTGCGGCGCGAGTTGATCGGGAATGTACGTCGGGTTGACGTACAGGTCGATCGGCTCCTCCGCGAGGATGCGCGTCGCGCGGTCCACCAGCGTGTCCATGAACTTCTGCGTGTCGCTGATGGTGCCCACTTCCTCGGGAATCCACAGGCGCATCCGCTGGCCGTTGTCGTCGGTCCACGTCATGGAGTCGGTGAACACGTAGTCGAACCGTGCCAGGGCCTGGCGGCTGAAGAGGCGGATCCACTCCCGGCCCTCGGCCTGGAACGCGGTGAAGACCGGCTTCCCGCGCATCTCCGCCAGGAACGGCTCGAGGCCGGCATCGTTCGCCACCGGGAAACCGAGTCCGCCGTTGACGGCGATGCCGTACGTGATGTGGTCCTCGCGCGAGCGTCGCAAGGCGTCGTCCAGCGTCAGGTCGCCCTTGACGTGGACGTGGTAGTCGGCCGCGGCACCGACGGGAGCCGGCCGGGGTCCCTGGACGGAGACGGACCAGGCGAGCACGGTGAGCAAGACGATCAGACGACACGTCACGGCCGCACCTCCCGTTCGCCTTGCAGGGCCTGGAACACGACCTCGGGTGACACCCCGGCTTCGATCGCAATCGCCCCCAGAGTCTTCGTCGTGTCGCCAATCGCGATCCCTTGCGCCCGTGCGTTGGCGAGCGCCTCTCTTGGCGTCAGGTGGATCTCCGTGCAGACGTCCGCCACGCTCAGCCGGTCGGCATCGAGGGCCGGCGGCTGGGTCCGGACGACGAACTTCCCGTCCTTGATCGAGGCGCGAAGCTGGTCGACGGCCGAGAACGGTTGCCACCCGGCCAAGGAACCCCAGGCGATCAGGGCCACAACGGCGAGAGCCGCCGGAAGCTCCCCTCTCACGCTCGGCCGCCACTGCGACCCGGCCGGCATCCGCCTCGACAGATAAGACAGGAGCGGTCGCCAGTTGTACCAGGTGTGGAAGGGCGAAAGGACGAGGAACAGCAGGACCGACGCGATGTGGAACGATTCCCACTGCTTCTTGTCCGCTCCCAGCACGGACCAGCCGACCCAGCGGGCGAGGCTGCCCTCCGGCCGAAAGAACAGGATCACGCCCGACAGCGCGGCGACGAGGAACGACAGGACGAGGGCGAAGGTGACGAAGCTGCGCCAACGAAACGGTGAGGCGACTGGTTGCATCGAGAGTGGGCCTCGTGTTGCCTGGCCGGGTTGAGGGGCGCTCGGTGACATTGTAGTCGGAACGCGCCCCGTCGCCTCGTGGGAGAAACGAAGGGCCGGCTGCCTCCGGCAACCGGCCCACGGCGAACTTGCTTCGCCCCTACAACCCGGTAAAAGCGTGACGGTGTGATCTCCTGCCCGCTGCCGGCTGCAGCTGACGGCTCGCCACTATCTACCCGTTCTTCTTCTCGAAGTCCTGCATGAACGCGACGAGCGCCTCCACGCCTTCCTCCGGGAACGCGTTGTAGATCGACGCGCGGAGGCCGCCGACCGAGCGGTGACCCTTGAGGCCGTCGAGGCCCGCCGCTTTCGACTCCTTCACGAACTTCGCCTCCAGCTCCTCGTTCGGCAGCCGGAACGTCACGTTCATGCGCGACCGGCTGTCCTTGGCGGCGTGGCCGCGGTAGAAGCCGGTGCGGTCGATCTCGGCGTAGAGCTTCTGCGCCTTCCGCTCGTTGATCCGATCCATCGCTTCGAGGCCGCCAATCGACACCAGCCACTTCATCACGAGGCCGACCATGTAGATCGTGAAGGCAGGCGGCGTGTTGTACAGCGACTTCTCCGGCACGTGGGTGCCGTACTGCAGCATGATGGGCAGGTTCGCGTACGATTTGTACTCGGCGGCCTTCTTCACCAGGTCGTCGCGCACGATCACCATCGTGGCGCCCGCCGGGCCGAGGTTCTTCTGCACGCCCGCGTAGATCAGGCCGTACTTCGTCACGTCGATCGGCCTGCTGAACATGTGCGACGAGGTGTCGGCCACCACCGTCGCGCCGCCGAGGTCCGGCAACTGGTGGAACTCGACGCCGTGAATCGTCTCGTTGGTCGTGACGTGGACGTAGGCGGCGTCCTTGGTGAGCTTCAGCTCTTCTTTCTTCGGGATCCGTACGTAGTTCTCCGCCTTGGCGTCGAACGCGACGTTCACCGCGCCGACCTTCTTGGCCTCCTTGACGGCCTTGGAAGACCAGGATCCGGTGACGATGTAGTCGGCCCAGCCGCCGGCCGGCAGCAGGTTCATCGGGACCATCGAGAACTGGGTGGTCGCGCCGCCCTGCAGGAAGAGGACGTGGTAGTTCTCGGGGATGTTGGC
>Ga0105104_10002674_pt1 | contig 12896 bp, 1 predicted proteins | sample PPLLaktember2015_3_FD_87034 | JGI IMG/M metagenome (GOLD analysis project Ga0105104, IMG submission 87034) | Freshwater sediment microbial communities from Prairie Pothole Lake near Jamestown, North Dakota, USA - PPLs Lake P7 Core (6) Depth... | ecosystem: Environmental > Aquatic > Freshwater >...
GTCCGCACGCGCCTTACCGGTGCGCAGAACTGGAATGCGCCTGCGACCTGGATACAGGAGCGGACTGGGACGATAACATTGACCAATGGCAGTCCAGCCGTCGTTGGTACAGGGACCTTATTCTTAACAGAGCTTCAGCCGGGTGATGTGATTATGAGAAGTACCGTTCTTGGAACGGTATATACGGTGGCAACTATTACCGACAATACACATTTAACGTTGCAGGCAAATTCAGCGGTCACTGCAACCGCTGCCTATGGACGAGAAGCAGTCCCAACCACGACGGATGATGTCTATATTGGAAATGCTGCATTAGCAGCGGCGATAAATTTAACGCTCGATGTGACACCGGTGACGGTCAATTCGCTGACATTCATTGCCGACAACCTTGCAAACACCCTGACCCATGCCGGCTCGAATTCTTTGACGGTTACCAATAATGTCACCGTCAGCCAACCGACAGGCAATAATCTAACGATTGCATGGAATGTGAATGCCGGAACTGCTAATGTCGGGGGAATTACCACAATCGGAGGCACGAGCAATATGGCCTCCCGCGTAGCGCGCATCGAAGTGACCAGCGGAACTTTGACACTTGCTAATACAGTAACATTGACCACCGGTACGAGTTCATTGAGTGCAAGTGTACGGGTCGGCACAGGATCGATCACATTCTCTTCGGCGTTGAATCACACCGAAGGGACTCTTGAGTTTACCGGTGCCGGAACGATGAACTTCAATTCAACGTATAATTTCGGACCGGCAGCTTCTGCTGCACCAATTCTCACCACTGTTGCAGATGCGAATTTGAATTTTGCGAATAATGTTACCGTTGCAACGGCGTTGACACTGAATGCAACGAGCAATTCAACGATCACCGCGAATGCGAACATTACACCCACTGCAAATCTCATATTCGGACACGTTGCAGTAAACACAGGGGTCACAGCAACAACCGCAGCCGCAACCGGTACTCTTACCGTCGCAGGAAATCTCTCGGTAGCATCAGCGGCAGTGCTTGCGGGAACCGAGCCGGTACTGTTGACAGGTGCAGCGGCGACCATCGACGGAGCTGGGACTATTTCTACAGCGACAACAATCAGCGCTGCTCACAGCGTTCTTGGAACAGCAGATCTTGTCATATCCGGTACTATGACTATTAATGCGGGTATCACGGTCACCAATGACGGCACTGTTACGGCGAGCAATCTGGGTGCGACGGCTGGGAACTGGACGCAGGGAAATAATTCGACGCTCAATTACAGCGGTGCTGCCATTACTCCGGTCCTCACGGCGACTGCAACCGGGAATACGGTGAATTACACGGGTGCAGTCCAAACCGTAAGAAATTCTGCGGCCTATTACCATTTGACTCTTTCAGGGAGCAACACAAAAACATTTAATGCGGCAACAACGACCATCAGCGGGGACTTCTCGATGTCCGGTTCTGCTGCAGCAACCGGAGCTGTAGGGCTGACGATTGGAGGCAATGTCACTCTTGATGGAACTGCTGCGTTCACCAGCGGTGCATTCACGCATGCCGTCGATGGAGATTGGACGAACAACGGCGGAACATTTACACCGGGCACCGGGACGGTGAGATTCACCGGAAACAATTCAGCGATCAATGGAACAGCACCGACACAGTCTTTCAACAATATCAATGTCAACAAGACAGCCGGTCAGACATTGAGCGTCGGTGGAAGCACCACAACGTTGAATGTCACCGGCACATTTACAGAAACCACCGGTAACTTCACCGCACCTGCGACGATGTCCGTCACAGGTGCCGTAACGTTAACGGCAGGGACATTTACTGCAGGGACAAATCTGACGGTTTCAGCTGCCTGGACGAATAACGGCGGAACATTCACCCCCGGCACCGGAACGGTGACCTTTATTGGAAACAGTTCGGCGATTAACGGGACGGCTGGGACACAGACATTTAATACAATCGTCGTGAATAAGACTGCAGGCCAGACATTGAGCGTCGGCGGAACCACAACGACATTGAATCTCAATGGAGCATTTACAGAGACGACCGGTAACTTCACGGCCCCTGCGACAATGTCAGTGACAGGAGCGGTGACTTTAACAGCGGGAACATTTACAGCAAATACAAATTTGAGTGCAGGAGGCAATTGGACAAAAAACGGCGGAATATTTACTCCGGGAACCGGAACCGTGACCTTGAATGGAAGTTCAGCGCAATTGATCAACGGCTCCGGTGCAACGACATTTTATAATCTGACCATTAACAATTCCAATATCAATGGCGTTACGCTCAATGCACCTGTCTCTCTTGGAAATACCGGAATACTCACTCTCACGTCCGGAATAGTATCGACGGACGCAACAAACTTATTAACCATAACCAATACGGCAGTCGGAAGTATTGCCGGTGCGTCGTCTGCTTCCTACATCAATGGTTCATTGGCATTGACGTTGCCCATAAACATCTCAGCTGACGGTACAACGTATATGTTTCCTGTCGGTGAAAATGGAAATTATCGTCCGTTGGAATTGGTCAATATTCGAACGGGAGCAGTATCTCCTGTTATACTGGTAACGTTAAGCGGGACAGGCGCTGCCACGTGTGATGAAACAACTATTACAAGCATTGCAGCACGTAATTGGTCTGTTCAAAACATAAACGGCGGCAATTTCACAAGTGCATTCGTTCGGCTCACGGAAAGCGGGCTGCTCCAGACAAGAGCAATAGGAACGTCATCGGCCCAGGCAGGGAACTATTCCTCCATCGGTGGTTCGAACATTGGCACGACCATTACTTCCGCCGTCACGGTTTCTTCATTGCCGGTGTACGTGGCAGTTGGTACTTCTTTAGTCCAGGGATTATATTCCTACCTCTCGGGTGATTGGGATGTTGCAAATAGCTGGACAACCGATGCATCAGGGAATAGCCGCGTCAGCCCGCGAGTTCCCGGGCCGATGGATAACGTGACCATTCTCAATGGCCGTACGATCACGATCGGCGCGAATACGAAGCAGGTCAATTCACTTACCATGATTGCCGGAAGTATTCTCGACATTGCGTCCACCACCGGACATAATTTTGGGGCGGTCATAGGGCAAGGAACGCTCAAGCTCAGTTCCAATGCCTTCCCGGGCGGAACCTATACGAGTTTTGTCGCGAGCAATGGCGGAACGGTGGAATACTACAATCTGAATGCGAGCAGCATTACCACAACTCAATTTACCTACAACAATTTAATTATTTCAAATAACAGCGCCAGCACGAATAGTGCGTTCCTCATTAACAGCACGAATCCGACCACCTACATCATCAACGGCAATCTATCCTTAAAAAATTATTCAACCGGCAGTCATACTCTGTATTTCGGCAATCCGACAGCATCAAATAACCTCATCAACATGACGGTCTATGGAAATTTTTCTGTCGATGCCGGGTGCAGTATTGGAGTGAACAACTTTGCGGGTGTCCACGCCATTCCCAATATCAGTGATGAAGGTGCAACAGCGTATCCGGTTCACACATTATCCTTATATGGCAACTTAACAAATAATGGAATTATTCGGTTTACGGGATTACCGTCACCATTCAATAATGCATATTATTTGCTTACCACCACTGCTTCTCCTCTTGGCGGAACGAACTATGGCGACGTTCAGGTCTACTTCAACGGTGCAACGAACAATACGGTCACGTGCAATGGGATAACGGACTTTTTCAGGATCGTTGTTGCCAAGGGTACGGACAAGACGTACATGCTGGAAGTGAACTCTTCCAGTACAACAAATTTTGCACTCTATGGTCCTAACAATCAGGGCAATAACGTTTTTGATACACCTCCCACCGGCTTTGGACACGGAGCGTATTACAAAGCGCTCTTTATCTATTATGGCACATTGAAGCTTAATGAAAATATAAGCATCCCTTCGCTTACAGAAGGCGGGCAGGATTTTAATATCGTACCGACCGCCGGGTTATGGATTAATGGAGCGACAGTTTCTACCACGGTATCCAACGCCAATGGCACTGGTTATCAGGCGGCGACATGTTATGGGACGCTGCGTATAAGTGCGGGTCAATTTTCTACCGGAGACGCAGCGGGTATTGTTCTGGGGACTTTAGGGACCCCCGTCCTTCAAATTGAAGGAACCGGAACTTTGGATGCCAGCCAGGCCTGGAGTACGACGGGAGCCTCGAATCAGATGAGCTATACACAAACGGGGGGAACTGCGAATTTCCGTTTGCAGGGAGAACAGCAGGGAGGGCCGATGCTGAGTCTCAGTAACGTCAACTCGACCTTCACCATGACTGGTGGAAGTATCAATTTTACAAACAACACATTCATTAATGCTGCGACGAATTATGCAGTTCTGGACATACAATCCCAAGCTGGAAATTACAGTGTGACCGGAGGTACGGTCAACCTCAATTTGCCAAGCTCCGCCACCAATTTCTATACGGCGAATACAACGGTTCCATTTTATGATCTGAGTATATCAAGAGGGACAGGAGCTGCGACAACGACCGTCCGATGGAATACAGGTCTTATTGTCCTTCACGATTTATCAATTGGCGATAATTCTACATTAGACCTTAACACCAACACGCTCGACCTCACGGTAGGGCATGATTTTACAATCTCACCGTTAGGGACATATGCGCCGGCCGCAGGAAGGACAACCATATTTAACGGTGCCGGTGCTCAAACGTTCAATAATACCGGGACCATAACCGGCAATCTGCGGAACCTGACACTGACCAATACCGCTGATGTAACGTTCAGCGGTAATAATAATACGATTACGGGCAATCTGAACATCGGAAGCGGGACGGCGTTGAGGGATGGCGGTACAACCATCTCTGTTCAGGGAAACATCGTGAACAGCGGCACGCATTTCAAACCGGCATCGGGAGCGGGAAGTATTCAGCTTACCGGTGCAGGTGTTCAGACGATTTCTGGAAATGGTACAGGTTCTTTCAATAATCTGACACTGAATAAAGCGGCCGGTTCGACGAACATGACCGCCAACTTTACTCTTACGGGCGAACTACGATTAGCTAATACAGCACCGTTATTCAATATCGGATCCAATGTGCTTGCATTCGGCACGGGTGCGGATGTGTATGATGCGGTCACCGGGACGTCCCAAAATTTCAGCGCTGCCCGCATGATCTATACCAGCGGACTGTTATCGGATGGCGGAATCAGTAAAGTATATTCGAATACCAATGCATTTAACTTTCCGTTCGGTTTTTATAATGCAGGCAACACAACATACTACTACATGCCGCACTCGGTTCAATTGAGCAGTGCGCCGACAGCGTATGGAACGGTGACGACTCGTCCGGTGAATGGAAGACATCCATTGGCGCAGGGAGCGAACAACGCACTGACTTGTTACTGGAAAACGACCAGCACAGGTTTCACAGGTGTTGGTTCAGTGATCAATAATTATTATTACGATCCTACTCCAACCAATTATTTTGTTGCCGGTCCCAATGAAGCGACATACGTACCGGCAGTTTATGCAAATGCCATCTGGTCTACATCGAGCGGAGTGATTGCGGGTACTAACCAGGTTACGTACACAACTAATGCAATTGACGGTGAATATACCGCAGGTGAATCTATAGCATTTGGTGGCATCCCAACGCTGTACAGCGTTGCAACCGGTGACTGGAATACTGCGACGACATGGAACACACAACGGGACGGCAGTGGCAGTTCTGGTACACCGAACGGCAGCACACTGGTGGTTATCTGCAACGGATGGACGGTCACAACGACCGCACCGGCTGTTTCGAGCAGTATATCTATTGAAGCCGGATCATCGCTTGATTTGGCAGGTACCGTCGGTCATAATTTTGGATCCATCGCTGCGAGTACCGGCACGTTAAGAATTGGAAGTTCGAATTACTTCCCCAGCGGCGACTGGAGTAATTTCGTAGGTGCGACCGGAGGGACGGTGGAATATTACACGGCAGCCGGCAGCATCGTTCTCCCCACGACGTATGCGACCTATAACAATTTAGTCTTGACGCATTCGTCCACCTATTCCATCACTCTCCCCGATTGTGATTTGACGGTTTATGGCACTGTGACAATTCCTGGTTCAGGAACGGGATCAGTGGCGACACGGACGACAGGAACCTCCCGCACGTATGCAGTCAACGGAAATCTCGATATCAATTCAGGCGGTGTGCTTGAATTCGGCAACGGAGTAATCTCGACCATAAAAGTTTTAGGCAATGCCAACATTGCAAATGGCGGTACATTCCGGGCTGCTGCAACAGGAACAGTCGTCAACAATGTGGTCGAACTGTATGGGAATCTTTCCTGCACAGGCACGGGATTGTTCAATATGAATAATACGGGAAGAGCCTATACCTATTTTAAGGGAGCGGCCAATGCAGAGATCAGCAATGGGTCGGCGGCCATAGGGTTCTATAATCTCTTTGTCGATAAAGGGTCGGATATGAGTTCGATCCTCACGGTCACCGCCAATTCCGTATCCATGGGAGTCGCTCCATCCCTGACATTGTCCAACGGGACATTCAAGCTCAACAATACCTCTCTGAATATTCCGATATCGACAACCACGGCGTTCACGATTCCTTCAACAGCCTGTTTGTCCGTGCAGGATGGAACGGCAACAATTGGCACGACGAATGATAACGGTGACTTACTGCTGTTAGGAAAGCTTGAAGTGCTTGGCGGTACAGTCAATATTGGAAATGGAGGAGTGTTTAACAACGACATCGAATATGCTCCTGCCGGAACCCCGCAAATTGATATTCAAGGCGGACAATTGTTCGTTACGGGTCAGCTCCGGAGAAGTACAGGCGTACCAAGCGGTTCTTTGACGTATAGTCAATCCGGCGGAACGGTTACCGTACGCGGTAATAATCCCAACATTTCACGAGCGTTGTTTGAAGTGCTCAACAGCGGAACATTTACGATGAGTAACGGCAGCATTATCATTGCCAACCATATCACTGCCGCATCGCCGTATGATCTATACTTGAATCCCGGTGTAGAGAATGTTACGGGCGGCACGATACAGTTTGGATTATCGGGTGTGACGCCTGCGAATACGTTGTTCTATTTCCAATCAGGCTGTTCCATAGGCAACATCACACTTGAAACATCGACGAATGCATCGGCCATACAGGAAATTTATCCATCAACGATCGTGGGGAATTTAACGATCGGCGGGTCGGCAAGTTATTACAATACCAATGGCCTTGATATTACCATCGGCGGGAACTTGACCAATAACAATACGAATGCATCGACCGGGCTCAATGTCGGCGGTTTCCGGACTCAAGTACTCACACAATCCACCGGTTTTGTCGGAACAAGTGATCAGATTCTGACCGGCACGGGTTCCAATCTTACGAATTTTGCCAATTTGGATATTGCCACCGCCTCCGGACATACATTATTATTAACCGGCAGCAATATCACTGTGAATAATAATTTAACGATGTCCTCAGGCACCTTCGATGATGGCGGGAACACTATAAATTTGAAAAAAAATGTAGACAACAATGCTGTCCACCACAGCTCCTCAACGAGCGGCGGAATGATTTTTAATGGAACGATCAACCAGGGGATGACAGGACTCGGCGGAGAATTCGGAAATATCGAAATAAACAACAGCGGCCATGGCGTGAATATGACCGATAATGCGACGATCAACGGTCAGCTCAAATTTACGAACGGCTATATCTATATCGATAATAATTCTTTGACGTTTGGGCTGAACGCGACAGTGGTCAATGCTGATGGAACGAACCATGTCATCCTCAATGGTGTCTCTGGTGATGCCGGAGTAAAAAAGATTATCCCGAATAATGGTTCATCGTTTACGTTCCCGATAGGAGATAACGGAAAATATACTCCGTGTACGTTTACGTTTGCATCCAATGGAAATCCGGCTGGGGGAACTATCAATATCGTGCCGGTCGATGCGTTGCATCCGACACTGAACCCGTCAGACTATACCAATTATTTAAACTACTACTGGAAGGTCGTCACCACAGGGTTATCATCCTCCTTTGATGTCACTCACTCGTACACGTATGATCCGACGGATGTCACAGGAACTCCCGCAAATATTGAACGGTGCGATAATTCTACCTCCGCCTGGACAACCGTTGCTCCAGGAACCATAAGTTCTCCGACATTTTCATTTAGCAGCACGACGCTCTTAAGTGGTTCATATACCATTGGAGATGTATTTGGTTCCCTGCCGGTATTGACGAGTACAGGAACAGGAGATTGGAACATCGCAGCAACGTGGTCTCCCGCCCAAGTTCCTAACGGGCACTCTGTCGTTATACAAGCCGGCCATACGGTGACTCTTACTGCAGATGGGGCTGTTGCATCTTCAGTCGATGTAGAAGGAGTGCTTGATGCTCAGAGTACGTTATCTCACAATCTTGGATCGGTCTCCGGCGGCGGAAAAATCAGACTCTCAGCCAGCGGTGCCTCGTTTGTATTCCCGGGCGGGACATATGATGCGTTCCTCGCCAACTCAACAAGTATTGTAGAGTATTACGGCAGCACCAACAGCACCATGCCTTTAACACCGGGTGATATCAATAAACCGTACCAGCATGTCCTGTTTACGGGAACCGGCATTAAGTATGTCAGCGCGGTGGATATCAAAATCATAAGCACACTCACCATTGCCGATGGCAGCAAGCTGGATAATACTCTGTACAATAAAAATCTTATTCTCCTGGGAAACTGGATCGATCAAAACTCAAGCACTGCAGGCTTTACCGCGGGAACAGGTATTGTACGCTTTAACGGTACCGCTGCCCAAAGTATTCTTATGACGAGTAATTCCATGAAGGAAACATTCTATAACCTCGAAATAAACAACAGTGCCGGACTCACGATCACTACCGGAAGTGTTGATGTGAGCAATCAACTCATGCTCACATCGGGCAATATTAATTTTACGAGCATCACCAATAATATTTTGACGATCACGAATACCGCCACCACGGCTATTGTCGGAGGAAGTGCGAATTCGTTTGTGAACGGCCCGTTAAGCAAGAGAATAACCAATGGTTCATCATTCCAATTCCCCGTCGGAGATGCCGTCTCTTCGGGCCGGAACCGGATGGGTTACGTTTCGGTAACGAATACTGCGACGACGGGAACGCAAACATGGACCGCACAATTTTTCGATAAAAATCCGACCGCCGACACGTATGATATTTCACAGGTAGCACCGCCGTTGATCTCTGCGGTCAATAACGAATATTGGAATGTTGTTGGTCCAACAGGCGGAAGTGCTAAAGTGGTGTTAAGCTGGGATCAGTTTACCGGTATGAGCAGCGACCCGGCAGTCAGAGCTTCATCGGCGGTTGCCGAATGGAACACCCCAACGGCAATAAAGTGGAATTCGGCCGGCGGTGTGGTTGTCGACGGCGGACAAAATTCTGGAACAGTGACGACCGCCGCGCTGGTCAGTCTTGAGAATCATATTTTTACCATCGGTGCCAAAGCAAATCTCTTTACGGCAGTCGTCACAGGAAACTGGAATGATCCTGCAACGTGGGGCAGTCCGTTTGTACCGGGTTCGACGGATGCCGTGGAAATCCCCGCAGGTCTCACGGTGACATTGAACACCGCCGGTGTGGCGATCGCCAAACTCACGGTGGATAATGGCGCCACATTTGACAACGGCAATTTTACGCTGAGCCTTTCCGGCAATCTCGATCTTAAATCGAGCAGCACATGGACCGGTTCGGGTGGAAAAATCAGTATGACAGGTTCGACCGGCACGATTTTCGGATCCGGGGTGATGACGGGAACATGCACACTGGAAATTGCCGGCAATAAAATTATCGATGCAGCGGCGAGTCCGACACTCACCACCGTTTCGATACTCAATAACCAAACCTTGACGAACAACGGAACGGCGACGATCGTCGACTTGACCGGTGCGGCAAACGCGACGTTTATCAATGCATCCGGATCGGCACTCATCGTCAGTGGTCAGCTGCTCAGTACGGGAATATTAGACGCATCAGCGTGCACCAATACTGTGACGTATAACGGAAGCGGAAACCAAACGGTGAAACAAGCAACGTACTGCAATATTCATATTACCGGCACCGGATCAAAAGCCGTTGATGATGGAACGAGTATCACAGCGCATGGGGATGTCATCCAGGATTCAGGTACGCCATTCACCGTAGGCGTTATCGTGTTTCAGATTGACGGCGGCCTGGTGACAGGAGATGGATTTGTGAATAATGGGGATATAACCATCGGCAATTAAAATGCAGAGCTTTTTGCAACATATCGTGCAGAGAAGCAGCAAGGTCGCGACAAATAAATTAATGTCTCGACTCAGTGGAGATGTATACTCCATTCTTCTTGCATTAATAGTTGCCACAAGCGTATCGTTTTCACAGGCCGATTATACATTGAATGGAAACGTTGTAAACAATGGTACCATTAGGGTAAGACGCGATATTATAAACAATACAACAGGTTTGGTGACGGTGTCTGGTACCGGAGTAGTCCGATTAGACAGAACTGTTAATAATCATCTCATTAGATCAACAACGGGAACATATCCTATTGCTTTCTCTAAATTAAGTATGACGCAAACCATGGCGGTTACGCTTAATGTTGATGTAACCGTTACGAACAATCTTACTATAGGAGATGCTTCAAATCCATATACGAATGGGGGAACAGGATTTAGTATAGGTACTCGGACATTAACGATCAACAACCTTTCTACCTATCTGGCGACGAGCACGGCGGCTTTGACATTCAGCGGTGGGACGGTTGTCTTCAATGGTGCGGCAGCGCAATCTATTCTCAATAATGCGGCGGGCGTCACGTACGGAACATTATCGCTTTCAGGCGCAGGCGCAAAATCGGTGACCGCAGGTGGAACGGTTACAACAGCGGCCCTCACGCAAACAGGCGGTCAGCTTTCAATAACCGAGAATATGGATGTCACCGATTCGGCAACCCTTGCCGATCTCGGTGCGATCAGTGCTTCTAAGAATTTAAGAATGACCGCAGCTGCAACAAGTGCTTCAATAACCTCGATGAACAATTCAAGCACCGGGACATTCGAGAACGCCTCCAACGGCACTGCAACGATTGCGACGCTCGTTGGAAATACAGGAACGATCAATCAGTCCGGTGCATCCGGCACCATTGCATTGACCAATGCAGCAGCCAACACCGGAACGATTACCAACACTTCAAATGGGACAGTGACATTCAATAGTACAATTGCGAATAATACACCGGGAACCATTTCAAATACATCGACGGGGACTATCAACTTTACAAACAATCTGACAGGGACCGGCACGGTGAGTCAGACTGCAGGCGGCATGATGAATGTCGCTGGTTCCTTTACGCAAAATACATATTCCCTTGCGGGCGCAAACGGCACAGTGGTCTATAACGCCATTGCCGCCCAAAGCATTATCGGCACAAGCTATTACAACCTGGCGATCTCCACGACGGGTGGAAATGCTACCGCTTCCAATACAATGACACTGACTGGAAATTTGAATATCAGCAATGGAACTGTATTGGAAATGGCGGGCTATTCCTCCTCGTCCTTCCCCGGTGCTTCAAACAATAATGCCGGTACCATTCGATGGTCCGGGGACAATGTGTACGTTGCGGGCGCAGGGACAACTGAATTTTACAGTGCAGCGGTTGGCAGCATTGCTTCGGGATCAAATTACGGCACAATGGTATTCTCGGGTACGGGGATGAAGACATTTGCGACGAGTCCTGTAACAGCAACGGGCAATATGACGGTCAATTCCGGCGCGCTTGTAACGGTTGCCAACAGTGTGTCGGTGCAGATCAATGGTGATCTTAATCTTTCCAATACAATAACAAACAACGGTACAATTACAGTAGGCAATTAAAATGTATTTCTCAAACATAATAGTAAATAGAAGGAATCATATGGAACATCCGGAAACGTTATGCAATGCCAACAGTGCCCAAGAAATTAAATACATCAATAAATCAATCTATAACATTTCAAAAAGGAGTAAAGTTATGAACGCAACAACAGTTATTTCCCGAGGGATCGTCATCCTTCTTTCTGTTCTCTTCCTTGTCGGCATCACCTTCGGTCAGGGAAACGTCAACCTGAATGGCGGCGGCGGCACGTTGAGCGGAACGTACAATGTAAAAGCGAACATTAATACGACCAGTGCAACCGGTGCTTATACGTTTTCCGGTACAGTCAATTTAAATGGGACAGGCGCAGGGACACAAACGATTGTCAATGGCGGTGGATCGACTGCCACGAAAGCGGTCACGTTTGCAACATTAAATGCCGGAGCCGGAGCGGGTGCGAAAGCCATCGTGCTGGGCGGTATCGGAACGGTGAGCGGTGCGTTTACACTGAATGCAACGGGTCAGAGTTTCACCGTTGGTGCAAACACATTAAGCTTTGGCGGAACGACAGCAATCACCAGCGGAACGTTTGATGCAGGTAATGCAGGCAGCGTCGTGAACTATACATCCGGAGCCGGCCAGGCAGTCCTTGCCTCCACCTATGGCGGAACACTCGGCCTCTCTGGTGCAGGTGCGAAGAGTCTCGGCGGCGCCGTATCAGCTGCTGTTATGACCCACGCAGGCGGAGCACTCACGGTAGGCCAGACGCTCGATATCACGGGAGCCTCACCAAGCACACTTGATGCAATTTCAGTTGGTGCTCAATTGACAAACAGCGGCAGTGCAGCACTGACCATCGCCAGCGTTTCCGCGAACAGCAGTACGATTCAAAACACAGGAGCCGGTTCGATTTCGTTTACAGCCGCTCCTGCACTCACCGCGGGTACGATTACCGCAAGCAACGGTTCATTGAGCTTTAATAACAAC